>Ga0116154_10003129_pt1 | contig 12007 bp, 11 predicted proteins | sample AD_UKC030_MetaG_FD_89898 | JGI IMG/M metagenome (GOLD analysis project Ga0116154, IMG submission 89898) | Active sludge microbial communities of municipal wastewater-treating anaerobic digesters from USA - AD_UKC030_MetaG | ecosystem: Engineered > Bioreactor > Anaerobic > Digestate | place: USA...
CTGGACCACCTGGTGATTGGACACGGCAGGTTTGTATCAATGAAGGAGAAGAGCCTGGGCTTCGCGTAGAATAATTGGCTTTCGTTGACAAAAAAGAGGGCTTATAGTAAGATATGCAGCGCTGGCGAGGTAGCTCAATGGTGGAGCAGTGGACTCATAAGCCATTGGATGTGGGTTCAAATCCCACCCTCGCCACTATCTATTAAACTACTTAATATCATTCGTTGGTTCTAGTACCCGTTAGGTACACTGTATCCCAATCAGGGTATATATCTCCCCCTCAACAAAATTAATTTAATCAAGCTCGTAGTATGTGGTGTGGTTTTCTCTACGCTCGAGCATTTCAAAAACCTACCAACAATATTGCGATGGGTTCAATTCCTCTCGCTCCGCTCGGAAATGCGACCTTCGCAATACGAACCTATCGACTTTTTTAAATTCAAATGAAAATCCCCGAGCGATGATTGATCATTTCGCTTTCCACAAGCTAAAAGAATTTCAGAGAATTATCATTATATCTTTATGGAAGTTCCAAAAATTTTCAAATACTGAAAAAACTAAAAAAGGCGCTACAATGAAAAAAAGGAGAGAGGAGTAAAAACATGAAAAAAATCCTTCTTTTTGCCCTGTTAACGACACTCCTTGTCGGATGTGGTGCCACTCCAACAACAGCTCCTGCGCAAGCTCCTGAACCGGCCGTGACAGAGGCACCTGCCGCACCTGAACTGCCGGCCGTTGAAGCTCCGGAAAACATGGTCTATATACCCGCGGGTGAGTTCCAAATGGGCTGCGATCCGCAGCATAATGGCGGATTTTCCTGCATCGCAGATGAGCTGCCGCTGCACTCAGTTAATCTTGATGGTTATTTCATTGATCAATTCGAAGTGACCAACGTCCAATACGCGGAATGCATCGCCGCCGATGGCTGCGAGTTCCCCTCCAGGACCAATTCTGAAACCAGGGAGTCCTATTTCGAAGCGCCCGAGTTTGCGAATTACCCGGTTATATTTGTCACATGGGAGGATGCCAACGCCTATTGCACCTGGGCAGGAAAACGGCTGCCGACTGAAGCGGAGTGGGAGAAAGCCGCGCGGGGTTCCAAATCCCGGGCATATCCCTGGGGTGATGATGATCCGACATGTGAATTGGTTAACGGCTACAACAACAAGGGAAACGCCAATTGCGCAGGTGATACCCAGGCTGTGGGCAGTTATGCGGCCGGCAATAGCGAGTATGGCGTGGCAGACATGGCGGGCAACGTATGGGAATGGGTAAGCGATTGGTACAGCGAAGATTATTATGCTAATTCACCTGGTACAAACCCGAAGGGACCGGAGGGATCTACGAACAAGGTTTTACGCGGCGGAGGTTGGGGCAGCAAGTGGCCTCAGTTGCTCGCAGCCAGCCGCACCTTCGACCCGAACTTTAATAGCAGTAATGATTTGGGTTTCCGCTGCGCAATTTCATCAGACGGCAACTAGTCTCATTTGACTCCCAGGCCAAACTGGTATAATTAGGGCAGTGGGTATTTCATTTTTCAACAGGAGGTAATATGGCTTACACAATGGATTCAAAGATCGGGGATTTCCTAAATGATCCCAAAGGAATGCAGGCGTTGGGTGAACTGGTAGCTGAACTTTCAAAGCATCCGATGGCTGGCATCATCAAAGGCATGACACTCAAGCAGATCGTCGCCATCCCGCAGGTAAAAGCGGTTGGTTTGACTGAAGACATGGTGAAGATTGGTTTGGCCCAAGTTAATGCCAAATTGAAATAACCAACACAGATTACTAAGTTAGCGATGATCACCGGAAGGGTAATTCTTTCCGGTGATTCTTTTTAAATTTCTGAATAATAATGTAAAAAATTAATATTGCCTATTGACAATACTGTATTATATACAGTATAATGAGTACATGATCGAACCTGAAAAACTCTCAGAACATGTGGAAAGATTGAACGCGGAACTGCGTCGTGGATTGATCGTGCTGGTCGTAATGAGTCAACTGCAGGAAAAGCAATACGGTTACTCGCTACTTAAACAATTGGAAGAGAAAGGCTTCTCAATAACGCAGGACACCCTGTACCCATTGATGCGCAGACTGGAAAACCAGGGCTACCTGCAGAGTGACTGGCAGCTAGACGAGAATCGACCCAGACGATACTACCAGCTTAATGAGTTTGGCCTGGCAGTGTTGAATGCACTGCGTAAGGATTGGCAAACCCAATTGCGCATAATTGAGGAGATCGTAAGATGAAACTATCAGAAAAAAGCAATATTTTATTAGAGCGCTACCTGCTCGCGGTTGAACGGCGCCTGCCTCTGCAAGGGAGAAAGGACATCCTGGCTGAGATCCGATCGAATTTGATGGATCTACTGGAAGATCAGTATCCCCCTGAAGCGGTTCTGGATGAAAAACAGCTGGAGCAGGAATTGCGAAGGTTGGGTTCGCCCCATACTGTCGCAGCTGGATATCTCCAGAGCGATGCGTTGATCGATCCGCGTTTCAACCCTGTATTCCGGTTCTTCGTGTCATTTGTCGCGCCAATCGTCGCTGGAGCGATGCTGCTTGCGGGGGTGGTTTCTTCTGTGCTCAGCCAGGGTGAGAGCCCATTCTGGGGTATCTGGGAGATGCTTTCCAATATATGGGGCGCGGTAACGGGCTTGATCGGGACGGTTGCCTTGATCCTGATCCTCATCACCAGGTTCTTCCCTCAGCTGGGTAAGGGAAAAGATTTTAATATTATTAAAGAAGAACAGAAGGAGTGGTCGATCAGCGACCTTCCGGAGCTTGTAGAGGAAACCGATAAGGTGCATCCCTGGGAACCAATTATCGGTATCTTCTTCGGTATTGTCGGTGTGTTGATTTTCACCGTTTTCTTTGAGGATTTGGCAGGATTCTGGTGGCGGGTGGACGGGAAATGGAATATGGTTCCGATCTTTACAACCACTTTCATGACCTTCCTCCCATGGATTGCGATCAATATTGGTCTGGAGATCTGTCGCAACGCGTTGATCCTGTTCCAGCGCAAAAGTTCCATCATGACTCGTGTATTTGAGATCGTTATCCAGTTCTCAAATTTGTTCCTCACCGCTGCTATGTTAAAGGCGGGTGACCTGGTCTCGTTTGATAAAGAACTGGCTGTGCAGCGCGGATTTCCTCTGGAAGGCATCAATGGGATCCAGGTACTATTGAACGGGAATTTTATTCACTGGTTTCTTGTATTCATCATTGTTGTTACCAGTCTCGCCATCGTGGGGAATATTGTGGGGCTGGTGAGATCAGCGAGTAAAAAAATATCCTGATTAATGAATGAAATTGATAAATAAGAAGCTCCGGATGACACCGGAGCTTCTTAGAAAATGTGATTGATCAATCACCAAAGCTCATACCCAGATCGCGGGCGGTGAGCATGGTGTCGCAGTCCAGCGGCACACTTTTCATGCGTTTTGTGGCATCCGCCAGTGGTACATATTTGACCGTTGGAGGATCCAAAGCGACCATCACGCCATGCTGTCCTTCATCCAACGCGCGCACAGCGGCCGCACCAAAACGCAACGCGATCAGTCGGTCATTGGAAGTGGGAGTGCCTCCTCGAAGCAGGTGGCCCAACACAACCAGGCGGGCTTCCTTACCGGTCAATTGCTGTAATTCTTCCGTGATCTTCTCCCCGATCCCTCCCAGTCTTTCAGCACGTCCAACCTCTTTGTCCAGGACAGTGACCGATCCGCCTTTTGGAACAGCGCCTTCCGCGACCACCACGATCGAGAAGTTGCTGCCGCTTCTCACACGCTCATCGATCTTTTTTGCTACGATGTTCAGGTCATAAGGGATCTCCGGGATCAATACGACATCAGCCGAACCGGCCACACCGGATTCAAGCGCAATCCAGCCGGCGTAACGTCCCATCACTTCCACCACCATGATGCGGCGGTGACTGGCAGCCGTGCTGTGCAAACGGTCAAGGCATTCCACGGCAAAACTGACCGCGGTATCAAAACCAAATGTAACGACTGTCTCGTCAAGGTCGTTGTCAATTGTCTTCGGCACACCAACAACCCGCATTCCTTTTTGAGCTAGTGCGTTCGCGATGGACATGGAGCCATCTCCGCCGACCGAGATGAGCGCGTCGATCTCGTGCATATAAAACGCCCGCATCAATTCATCAGAGCGGTCAACCTCTGTGTAGGTTCCATCCGGATTCTTAACCGGGTAATGAAAAGGGTTACCGCGGTTGGTGGTGCCAATGATCGTCCCGCCCAGGTGTGTAATTCCACGCACGCGTTCACGGGTGAGTTTGATGATTCCGCCCTCAACGTATTGCTCCGGCATCATCAGTCCGTTGAAACCGTCCCGGATGCCGTACATTTCCCAGCCGCGTCCCAAACCGGCCAGCACCGCGGCGCGGATGACTGCATTTAATCCCGGCGCATCTCCGCCACCGGTGGCAATGGCTACTTTCTTAATAGGAGTTGAATCCTGGTTCATGGTTGCCTCCTTTGATCTACTGAACTTGATAATTAAAAATTATAAGTGAATTCCGCCGAAATTAAGCACCAATTTGCTTATCAGAATAGTTTCATTTTTCGATCTTCTACCAATTAAAGTACAATTAAAACATGTCTGAAAAAATTTTAATTGTCGAAGATGAAAAAACGTTACAAGAAACCCTGGTGTACAACTTTACCAGGGAAGGCTACCTGGTAAAGGGCGCCGATGATGGATTGGCGGGTTTACAAATTGCCCAGGAATGGAAACCTGATCTGATTCTGCTTGATGTAATGTTACCTGGTATGAATGGATTCGATGTTTGCAAAGCCCTTCGGCTGGAAATGGATATCCCGATCTTGATGTTAACCGCGCGCGCGGAAGAGATCGATCGCGTTATCGGGTTCGAAATCGGCGCGGATGATTATATTGTTAAACCCTTCAGCATGCGCGAATTGATCGCCCGCGTAAAAACCCGTCTAAAAGCCTATCAACGGATCAACCTGGTGTCTGGTGAACATTTAGCAACGGAACAAATTGAAGATGAGATTGTGGCGGGCAACCTGGTTATTGACCGGAAACGGCACGAGATACGCCTGGATGATGCAGTAGTGCCATTAAAACCAAAGGAAATGGACCTGCTGTGTTTCCTGGTTGAAAACAAGGGAAGAGCTGTCTCCCGCGAAACCATTTTGGAGAAGGTGTGGGGTTGGGATTATATTGGAGGCAGCCGGACAGTTGATGTGCACGTGCGCTGGCTGCGCAGCAAGATCGAAACTGATCCCTCAAAGCCAACTCGTTTGATAACAGTGCCTGGATTAGGCTACAGGTTTGAATCATGAAGATGAGAAGATCGATCAAATGGCGTTTTATTCTGCCTTTTGTGTTCATTATTATGGGGGTAGTCACAGTAATGCTCGTCCTTTACACAAACCAGTATCGTAAAATGTATTATGAAGATACACGCGCGATGCTTACCAGCGAGGCCAACCTGCTCGCAACTGAGATTGCACTACTCACTGATGATGGATCGGATCCACAAGCCCTCGCCGACCTGATCAATCGTTATTCTGAAAATCTGAATGTCAGAGTAACGGTCATCCAGCCGGATGGGAAGGTTATTGCGGAGTCAGACGCGACCGCTGAAATGATGGTCAATCATTTGAACCGGCCTGAAGTTCAGCAGGTGGTGGCTGGTGGGATCGGATACAATGTGCGCTACAGCACAACCTTAAAAACTGAGATGGTTTATGTGGCTGTGGGTCAGTCTCTCAACGGCGATCTGGCTACTATCGTCCGCTTAGCCAAACCTCTTGAGATCGTCAATGCGCGTCTGGCGATGATCCGCCGGTCGATCCTCATTAGCGGACTGGCGGCAATCCTGTTGGCGGCATTGGTGACGTTCTTCGCAGCTAAACAAACTACGCGTCCGATCGTTGAGCTGACCGATGCAGCGAAAAGAATTACAGGCGGAGATTATTCAAAAATACCTCAGCCAGGTGCAGATAATGAGATCAACGATCTCACACGGGCTTTTTCAAAGATGGCTGTCCAGATACAGGATCAGCTATCCACTATTAGCGGGCAGAACGCGAATCTCGAAACGATCGTAGACCGGTTGATGGATGGGCTGATCATCGTGCGTCGTGATGGAAAGATCGAGCTGATCAATCGGACAGCCCGACTGATGTTCGGGATTGATGAGCTTGATGGTAAGAGTGGTGATTTTGTAAAAACCATGCAGCAGTATCAGCTGGTGGAACTCTGGCAAAAGACTGTGAACGACAAAAAAGATCAGAATATGTATATTGAGCTCAAAAACCAGGGTAAGTACCTGCTGGGGATGAGCACATTCCTCGGTACACCTCAGGAAGGTACGGTCCTGATCCTGTTACAGGACAGGACTAAAAACCGCGATCTTGAAGAGATGCGCCAAACCTTCGTCAGCAACGTCTCGCATGAGCTGCGAACGCCGTTAACCACGATGAAAGCCCTTTCTGAAACCCTCCAGCAGTATGTGAGGAAAGATCCGGATTCTGCTGAGCGGTTCATTACCCTTATGGATGTAGAAATTGATAAGCTAACCCAAATGGTGTTGGAACTGCTGGAATTGTCGCGCATCGAATCCGGCAGGGTGGAAATGGTAATGATCAATGAAAATGTGGCAGAGCTGCTTAAGAGACCTGTCGAGAGGATGCGCATGCAGGCAGACCGGGCGGGGCTTGATTTGCGCTTGGACGTTCCGGAAGGTTTGCCGCAGATCAAGGTAGACGCTGAACGGATGGAACGTGTGCTGATCAATATCATCCACAACGCCATCAAGTACACCCAACCGGGCGGGGTTATTGCCTTATCCGCTGAGCAGGCAGAAAACGAGATCATCATAAGGGTCAAAGATACGGGTGAGGGAATTGACGAGAAGGACCTTCCGCGTATCTTTGAACGATTCTACAAAACCGACCAGGCCAGGGCAAGCGGGGGAACCGGTTTGGGTCTGGCGATCGCCAAGCATATTGTTGAAGCTCATCAGGGCAGGATATGGGTGGAAAGTCAGAAAGGGTTAGGGTCAGTTTTTTCCATAGCCATAAACGCTGTATAAAAAGAAATCCTTAACATTCTGTTAACCTCCTGTTTAAAAGGGGTTAACTTCTGTTTGTTATTCTTCTTTTAGTAAAAATAAAAGGAGAAAAAGAATGATCAAGAACGCATTTAGGATTGTTAGTTTAGTATTCGTATTCGTTTTTGCCCTTGCAGCCTGCGCCCCGGCAGCCACCCCCACAAGCGCCCCCATAATTGAATCGACCGCGACAACTGTACCTGCTGCCCCTGTAGCGACAGAGGCGCCGGTTGAGGCAGATCCTCTAGCCGCGTACCTCCCGGATGCGGTAACAGGCGCGATCGTCAGCGCTGGATCTTCTACCGTTTTCCCGTTATCAGAAAGAATGAAGCAGAGATTTGAAGAAGAAGGCTTTACCGGTGAGATCACTATCGACAGCATCGGTTCAGGTGCTGGTTTCGAACGTTTCTGCGTGAATGGTGAAACTGACATCGCCAATGCATCACGGGCGATCAAAAACAGCGAAGTTGAGTCCTGCAAGTCCATCGGCCGTGAGCCTCTCGAGTTTCGTGTAGGTACTGACGCGCTGGCTGTGGTGGTCAGCAAAGAGAACACATTTGTCACGGATGTGACCAAAGACGAACTGGCGATGATCTTCTCATCTGCCACCAAGTGGTCTGATGTGCGCGCTGATTGGCCGAATGAAGATATTCTACGCTTCATCCCCGGAACAGATAGCGGTACTTTTGATTACTTTGTTGAAGCGATCTTAGCGCCGGCTTACCCTGATGCTGATGGAAAAGCCAATGTGGAGAATGGTAAAGCCGCCATCCTGGCCGCGAGCAATCTGCAAATGTCAGAAGACGACAATGTTCTGGTGCAGGGTGTTGAAGGCTCACAATACGCGATAGGGTTCTTTGGCTTTGCATACTACCAGGAAAACGCTAACAAACTGACCGTCTTATCTGTTGATGGCGTGGCTCCCACCGCCAAAAGCGCTGAAGATAATAGTTATCCGATCTCACGCCCGTTGTTCATCTACACAACCGCGCAGATCATGCAGGAAAAACCACAGGTGGCCGCTTTTGTACACTTTTACCTGGCAAACGTCAATAACGAGATCCTCGATGTTGGGTACTTCCCGGCTTCTAATGAACTCTTAAAGATTGCGATGGATGCCTGGACTGCAGCAGTAATCAAATAAACTTCAATAATAGCTCCTTCTGTAATCCTTCCCCCGGAACTCCGGGGGAAGGAACTCGTGGCAAGAGGTAAGATGCTCAAAAACGAAATCCAACAATTACCAATGGATAATTTTCAAAGGCAAAGCAAGACCTTGAAAAAAAGAAAGCGCTGGTCAGAATCACTGATCCAGGGTTTGCTCTTCCTGGCAGGATTATTTTCCATTTTTACAACGGCCGGAATCATTTTTACACTTGGCAAAGAAGCTTTACTGTTCTTCCAGAAACCCGAGGTGAACCTGTTTGAATTTCTGACAGGTACCGCCTGGCAGCCTCACATCAATCGGTTTGGAATATTGCCCCTGGCGACCTCCACCCTGCTGACAACCACTATAGCGATGCTGATAGCCATACCACTGGGATTGATCGTCGCGGTGTTTCTTTCTGAATATGCTACAAGAAGAGTCCGCAACTTTTTGAAACCGATATTGGAAGTGTTGGCTGGCATCCCCACCATTGTCTACGGTTACTTTGCATTAACCTTCATTACACCCCTGTTGCGTGATATTATCGGAAAAGATGTTGTGAATATTTACAACACCGGATCCGCCGGGTTGGTAATGGGGATTCTCATTTTGCCCCCCATCGCATCGATCAGTGAAGATGCGCTGGCAGCGGTTCCACGCTCACTGCGTGAAGCGGGATACGGGTTAGGTGCTACCAAGTTTGAGGTGGTGTTCAAGATCGTATTGCCCGCGGCGTTATCCGGCATCAGCGCGGCGATCATCCTGGGTATCTCTCGCGCGATCGGTGAAACCATGATCGTGGCGGTCGCTGCTGGAGCTGGTCCAAATTTCACATTAAATCCGTTCAAAGGCGCAGAGACGATGACAGGGCACATCGTACGAATTTCCGGTGGAGATTTGAGTTACGATTCGATCGATTACGACAGTATCTTTGCCATCGGCCTGGTTCTTTTCCTTGTTACATTGACACTTAACATCGTCAGTCAATGGATCGTCAAGCGCTTCCGAGAGGTGTACGAATGATCCAAAAAACAAAAGTCAGCAGATCAATGTTTGACCATAATTTTGCAGTGCGCACCAATCAAGGAAAAACATGGCATGTGATATTTTTATTGGTGACCATCATAGCTATCATTTCCCTCACCTTATTGATTTTTAACATCGTTGATAGTGTTTTTGGTTATGTGGTGATCAATACCAGGGTGGACCCCGCCACACTGATGGTGGATGGGGTAGCTTTGGAAGACCAGACCAAGGAACAAATGGTAACGACATTGCAGAAGAACCTGTCACGGGGTGCGTTCAATAAACTGAATAATGAGAAGGACTTCACGAACCGTACGCGTGACGAGGTTTTAGCCCTGGTTGAAGAACGGATCCTGAAATATGAGGTCCTTGAATCCTGGTCGCTGGCAGATTCACTATTAAATAAAGACGCAATATTAACCGAATACAACACACTGATCACTGAAAACCCGCGGGCAGAACTAAAATTTATTTCCTGGTTGAGGTGGACCAGACTGGTGCGGCCGCAATCCAGTGAGGTCGCTACCGCTGGGATTCGAACCGCCATACTCGGATCCCTTTGGACGATTCTCATTACGATCGTATTTGCCTTTCCAGTGGGGGTAGGAGCAGCGATCTACCTTGAAGAATACGCGCGTGATAACTGGGTCAATCGGGTGATTCAGACCAATATAAACAATCTGGCTGGTGTGCCTTCGATCATTTACGGGATCCTCGGTTTGGCCATCTTTGTGCGTGCCCTGGAACCATTAACCAGCGGATCGCTCTTCGGTTTAGTCGATCCCACCACCGCGAATGGAAGAACGATCTTATCCGCCGGTCTAACCCTGGGTCTGCTGGTGTTACCACTAATAATCATCAATTCACAGGAAGCGATCAGGGCGGTCCCACAATCATTGAGAAACGCCGGATATGGATTAGGGGCGACGAAGTGGCAGGTCACCTGGGCGCATGTACTACCCAATGCCTTGCCGGGGGTATTGACTGGCTTGATCCTGGCAGTGTCCAGAGCGATCGGTGAAACCGCTCCACTGGTGGTGGTGGGTGCCTCGACTGCGATCTCATTCGATCCGACCTCAGTGTTTTCGAAATTTACCACATTGCCCATCCAGATCTACCAATGGACAGCCAGACCACAGCCTGAATGGCAGCATCTTGCCAGTGCCGCAATCCTCGTTTTGCTGGTATTATTATTGGGATTGAATGCCGTGGCGATCGTGCTTCGGAATAAGTTATCCCGAAAGTACTAATCCTGACACTCACGGAGAAACACATGCTGAACGATGTAATTATCGAAACCCATAACCTGAATATCTATTACGGTGATTTCAGAGCAGTCACTGATGTCAACATCCAAATCCCTCAAAAACGGATCACCTCGATAATCGGTCCCTCCGGTTGTGGAAAATCGACATTGCTGCGCGCCTTCAACCGCATGAATGAGCTGGTACCCAGTTCTCACATTAAGGGCGAGATCATATTTGATGGAAAAAATATCTACGATAATGACGTGGACCCGGTTCAAGTGCGTTATCGCATTGGTATGGTCTTCCAAAGACCCAATCCTTTCCCAAAGTCCATCTATGAAAATGTGGCATGGGCGGCGCGAATACATGGTTACAAAGGCAGCCTCGATGAGCTGGTGGAATCAACTTTAATAAAAGCTGCGCTTTGGGACGAAGTAAAGGATATACTTAAACAATCAGCGCTCTCATTATCCGGCGGGCAGCAGCAACGGTTATGCGTGGCGCGCGCATTGGCGATCCAGCCTGAGGTGATTCTGATGGATGAGCCGGCATCCGCGCTCGACCCTATTGCGACTTTAAAGATCGAAGAACTGATGCAAACGCTAAAAGAGAATTACACTATTGTGATCGTCACGCACAACATGCAGCAGGCCGCGCGAGCTTCAGATTACACTGCGATGATGATGCTGGTGGAGGGAACCCGTTCCGGCACGGTGATCGAATTTGATGAAACCAACAAGGTATTTACACGCCCTGGTGATAAACGCACGGAAGATTATGTAACCGGCAGATTTGGATGATGTTTGGCACACAAACAGAAATGAGGTTGGAATGAGAGCAACTTTTGAAGCGGAATTGAATTTTTTAAAGGATGAATTACTGTTATTAGGCAATCTGGTGGAGCAACAGATCGTCGAAGCCGTGGAATCGTTTAAAAAACGGGACATTACAAGTTCTAAACAGATCGTTGAGGTAGATAGCAAGGTCAATTCTAAACGTTTTGCGATTGAGGAACAGGTACTGATCACAATCGCGACACAGCAGCCTATGGCACATGACCTTCGTCTTTTAGCTTCTATTCTTGAAATCGCAGGTGAACTTGAGCGCATCGGAGATTACGCCAAAGGGATTGCCACGATCAATATCCGCATGGGAGATGAAGAGCTCATCGTTCCGCTGATCAAAATACCGATCATGGCTGAAAAATGTGCCAAAATGCTGCACAGGGCGATCAACGCGTTCATCAACGAGGACCTGGAAGAGGCGAAATTGATCCCGGAAGAGGACGACGAAGTTGACCGGCTTGGCCAGGTAGTCGTCGCCGCCGGCCTCGAGGCCGGCCACCAGGTTCTCTTCCTTGTCGAGGGCGGACAGGAAGACCACCGGCACCCAGCGGTCGCTGGCCAGGGCCTTGATGCGGCGGGTGGCCTCGTAGCCGTCCATGATCGGCATCATGACGTCCATGAACACCAGGTCGGGC
>Ga0116154_10003143_pt1 | contig 11973 bp, 11 predicted proteins | sample AD_UKC030_MetaG_FD_89898 | JGI IMG/M metagenome (GOLD analysis project Ga0116154, IMG submission 89898) | Active sludge microbial communities of municipal wastewater-treating anaerobic digesters from USA - AD_UKC030_MetaG | ecosystem: Engineered > Bioreactor > Anaerobic > Digestate | place: USA...
CCGCAGCGATCAGCGTCTGGATCAGTCCCGATTAAAATATCTAGTTTGTCCCATTCTTGGCCATATTCTTTTTTGAATGCCCTTACCGCCACCTCCGCGGCCCGAGGATCACCCGGATCCGGCTGTTGCTCTTTGCCAGGTGCGCTATTAAAAGAAGGAAACAAACCATCTAATTTTGATAAGTTATTTTCATTGATAACCCTAATTTTTTCAAAGCCCGTTTCTTTTAAAAGCCGAGGGACCGCTACTCGGCCGGCGCCGTGATAGGCACAATAGCCGATCTGTAGATTCCCAGCCTTGCTTTCTTGCCTATTAAAAATTAAAAACCCCTTAATATGTTCCCGGTGTTCTTTGTGTATATCAATCAGTTTGTGATTGCCATAATAAAATCCCCTGACCCTCTTCTCACCGCCTAAAAAGATTAATTTCTCCCTTGGCGCCTTTTGGAGTGGCATTAATTGCCTTGCCACGTCATCAGTCGTCGCTTCGTTTATATATTTATTATACATCTCATCTCTTTCTTCGGGATCAAATTGTGAGCCGTTGCCACAGGATAATTTGTAGCCGTTGTAACGATAATCATTATGACTGGCCGAAATCAAAATTCCCAGCTGAGCCTTGATGTCTTTATAAGGAATGGCAAAGGTCACTTCCGGATAAGGGCAAGGTTCGTCAAACAAATAAACGGTATATCCATAGCCCAAAAACAGCTCGGCGATTTTTTTGGCAAAATCAAAACCGCGAATGCGGCTGTCATAACCAATAACTATTTTTTTGAAGCCCTTGTCAATTCCAAACTTTGCCACTCCAGCCGAAACAGTTAAGAGCACGATATTATTCAAGGTATTGGGGCCCTTGAGGATTGGCGCATCAATACCCTCTTTTTTTAACTTTATAATTGCTGCCTTATCATAAGCCATTAATCCCCTGATGCCACCCGTGCCAAAAGTCATTTTTTGTCGAAAAGCATTGACTAGTTGTTCCCATTGCTTTCCATTTATCGCCAAGCAGATTCCTGTTTTCGCCTGAGGTGAAATCTTATCAATATTTTTATCGTTCAGCCATTGCTTCAAATTCTCGACGGCAGTGACTCTCGCTTTTTCAAACAGCGCCTCGTCTATCCTCCCTTCCTTCAAGGCCTCATCCAGATATTTTCTGATTCCTGTCTCCGCCTGTTTGATTTTTTTTTCTAAATTAATTTTTTTCATAGTGCTTTCTTATTACCCAAATATTATTCAAAAAGGCCACGGCCGGAATTGCCCAGTCATCCAGTCATCCGACCGGACAGGTCCGACTGGGCACCCGGTCGGATGACCGGGTGAACCGGCGCATAGGAGTTTTGTGTCCCCCCGGGACATCTCTCATACCTACGGTAGATCTCCCGAAGGGATGACCGCAGGGAGACAGACTTAAATATTTATAAAAAAGGTGTAGGCCGGAATTGAACCGGCGCATAGGAGTTTTGCAGACTCCCGCCTTACCACTTGGCTACTACACCAAACTATTCAAAATTCGATTTTTTAATATTTCTTTTTGCTGGCTGTTATCTTTGAGTTCATACTCTCTTTTGGCCGCGTCATTTTTATTCAGATAAGCTTCATAATAAACCAGTCTTAAGGGCCTATAAAATCGTGTTGATTTTACCTTGCCTTCGTTATGGGTTTCTACCCTTATTTTCAAATCATCAGAACATCCAATATACAACCAAGCTTTATTCCTCAGGCTTTGTAGGGCGTAAACATAATACATAATTTTCGAGTTTTGTGTCCCTTCGGGACATCTCCCGTAGGGAGACAGACTCCCGCCTTACCACTTGGCTACTACACCAAACTATTCAAAATTCGATTTTTTAATATTTCTTTTTGCTGGCTGTTATGTTTGAGTTCATACTCTCTTTTTACCGCATGCCAGACTATTTTTATCCTACCTTAATTTCTGGCTTATTTCAAGGTTATATATTAAATTCAAAACCCGTTCCGAAATTCATCGCAACGGGCTTCTAAGGTTAGATCGCCTTTACTCTAATCTTCTCCAGCTCCTTCTCTGTCGGTGGTTTTTTCAAGATTCCGTGTTTGGCACCCATCTCGGTCACCACGCTATTGGAATTGAGCATTGCTAGTTGCAACGATTTTTTGATATTACCTTTATATAAAATTAATCCGCTGATAAACCCCGAGCCAAAAGCATCGCCCGCACCTGTGGCATTGACTACTTTTTTGTCCAAAATATCCGCCCAAAGTATTTCTACCCCGTTCTTGACCCAGGCGCCACTTTTACCACCAGTGACAACCAAGACTGCCTTATTCGCCAAGTCGCCCAAGACTTCAAAAATCCTTTTTATGTTTTTGGTTTTTACTCGCGTCAGCTTTTGTGCTTCTTCTATATTTAAAAACAAGACATCGGTTGCTCGGAGCATTCTTTTCAATTTTAGACTTCCCAGTTCCAATTCCGCTCCGCCCGGATTCCAAGCGATTTTGATTTTATTCTTTTTAGCCGCGGCAAAGAGCTGATTCAAAAGCTTCAGATTGGCATTGAGTGAAGTAATAAAAAACCACTTGGCTTTTAGCTGATTGACCTTGGCTGGGTTGAAGTCAGCAAAATCCGATGCCCCGCGAAAAACCAAGGCTGTGCGCTCGCCAGCTTTATCCAAAAATATCACCGAGTAGCCAGTCTCTTCTTTTTTGTCAATCATGACGAGTCCCGTGTCTACCTTGAATTTTTTCATCGTGGCGATTATCTCCGTCCCAGCTAGATCAGCGCCCACTCGGGCCATGAGCGCTGTTTTTATTCCCATATTGGAGAGAGTCGCTGCCACATTGGTGCCCCCGCCGCCAATATCAAAATACATTTTTTTGATTTTGATCTTTTCACCCACCACCTCGGGGTTAAACGGATGACAGATCTTCGCGCCCTGGCAGGACATATCTTTATTTAGGATAAAAATATCTTTCAGAGCCGAACCGATGGAGATAACTTCAAATTTTTTCATAGTATTTTTTGGGTAGTTAATCTATTTGTATTATACAATAAGGCATGACAATTAGGTAATTACTTATCCCTTTTAATTTTTCTAACAATTCCTTTATTGGCATCCACTTCCACTAAGTCACCATCTTTTAACATTTGTGTGGCTATTTTTGTGCCGATAATACAGGGTTTTCCTAGTTCACGAGCGACAATAGCTGCGTGACAAGTAATTCCACCAGTATCTGTAACAATGGCCATTGCTTTTTTCATAGCTGGAACAAATTCTGGTGCCGTATAGACAGCAACCAAGATATTACCCTCCTTAAAATTGATAATCTCTGATGATTTTAATATGCGTTGGCAAACACCCTTGACTATTCTACCAGGGGAACCAGTTTGCCCCATAATTTTATTTTGAGAAAGACAAGGCGTGAAAGTTGTTTGTTTAGAGATAACCTTCATCTCTTTTTTTGCCGTTGCGCCCTCAAAGACAACCGTGCTATGGTATGGACTATGAAAGAAAAAAGTAGATTCCTTCCTTCTTTTGATTTTATGCCTCAGATTTTTTTTATTATTCAATAAACTAATTATTTCGCTAATCTGAAGTTGTTCTAAATCGTTCGGACTTACACCAAGGATATCAGCGGCCACATGCCACTCCCTTTGCAACCCATATTTGATATAAGGAACAACGAAAGAAGATAATTCATCTTTAAAGTAAATTATAGCACGTAGGAAAGAAGCCTCTTTTTTTATAATTGAGGGTATTTGATGCTTTTTATTTTTTGTACGGGCAACCATGGCCACAGCAATATCTGGGAAAAAAGACTCGATGGTTCTTGCCCCGCCGTTTAAAGAAGTTAGACAGTAGTAGGTAGGTAGCAAACTATTTATTTTTTTTCTTAGCCACTCATTATCTTTATATTTTTTGGTGATCTCATCTTTACTAATAGCGCCATACTTTATTTTTATTTCTTCGGCTATACTCGTAATCGCTTCTGAATAATTATTTATACTTGTGTTTCTAACCGGTTCCGACAGGGAAACCATTATCGAGGCGGTCTCCTTTTTGCTATATTTATTTTTTAGTTTGTTTTTTATCGATTTTTCCAATTCTTGGGTTAGAAGATAAAAAGCATTACTATAAGGATAAAGGTTACCCAGCAGAAAGATAATTTTTTTAAATAAAATAGGTAACTCTTTTTTATTTATTTTTTTGTTTCTAGTGTCCTCGACAGTTTTTCTTAATTTTCTTAAGTATCCATCAAAAATAGTCAATTCCTTTTCAACTGAGTCTGGGGCCAGATACTTTTTCATAGATTGAAAGAGACGTTCTGGAGCATCGGCTTCCATATAGACCGTTAATTCTGAATTTATTACTTCATATACGAAACCAACATCAGTCCCCGTTATTCTTCTGTAATTTTTTAAAAATTCCTTGCTGGACCAGAAAGAAAGGTAGAGGGGAGGGTGATATTCTCTAAAAGATAAATTAAATAACAAATTTTTGTACAATATCATAGTTATTTTAATAATTTGGCTGACTTATTCAGCATATCAATAATCTAAAATTGACTTATGTTTTCAGTTTATCATGCGCTTACTCGCGGGGCAAATCAAAAAGCCCGAGACATCGTTCCCGGGCTTTTATTATTAAAGAAGGCGGTTTGATTTCCAATCAACAATTAATCATCAGGCTCCAAGTATAACTTGGAGCCAACGAACATATTATTTTAAGTATTCCTCCATCTTTTTCACATCATCTGGATTGGTAAAACTTTTCCATTTGCCAGTCACTGGCACAGTCTTGACTTTCTTTTCTTTGGCGAGGACACTGACCGCATCAGTCAATTCATATTCGCCTCGGGGGGACAGGCCAATTTTCTTGATGGCGGTAAAAATGTCCGGTGTGAATTTATACATGCCGATATTGACGATATAATCGCGCGGACGGCTCGCGTCAAAATCAATATCCGGCTTGGGTTTTTCTACTATTCTTTCTAAAAAATTATCGCCATCAGTTTTAAATAATCCATAAGGCGACGGATCATCAGTCACCATCCCGCCGGCATAACAAAATTTATCAGCCAATTCTTTCATCCTCTGCAAATCTTCCACCGCGTAGAGATCATCACCATTAATCACGACAAAATCTTCGTCACCGATTACTTCTTCGGTCGCCGCCACGGGCATGGCGGTGCCATATTTTTCTGTGCCCATTTTCTCAAATTGATCCACAAGTTTCAAATTAAATTGCTCGGCATAATCTCTAGCAAATTCTTCCATTTTTTCTTTTTTATGCCCGACCACCAAGATGATTTCCGCAAATCCGGCCGCCTGGATATTTTTGAGCGAATAATATAAAAAAGGACGCTCTTTCACGTCGATTAGATGTTTCGGTTTGTCCGCTGACAGCTCGAGCATTCTCGTGCCCTTGCCTGCGGCCATAACAACTACTTTCTTTATCATAAGGAAGTATCAATTTAGTAATTTAAATTTTATAAAATTATATCTAAAAATATCTTTTGTAATTTCCAAATCCCAAATTACAATTTCCAAATAAATCTCAAATCTCAATATTCAAATTACAAAAATAATTAATCTTTGGATTTTGGAATTTGTAATTTATTTGGAGCTTGTATCTTGGAGCTTGGAATTTTTTAGGGTATCATCTTCCTTATCAGCCTCATCCCTCTCATCATATTATACCATCCCGGCCTTAATACATAATCCCACGTGCCCAAAAATCGATATTCTGTTCCGCCAAAACCCTTTTTGAATCTAGTAATGCCAGCCCAAGCCTCATTTTCCTCGCTCGCGCCCCAGAGATCATAAATTTTATAACCAGCCTGCTTGGCCTCTTTCATCGCTGTCCACTGGAGAAGATAGTTGGGCATCAGGTCTCGGCTGTCATTGCTCGACGCGCCATGCAAGTAGGTCGCCGTATCGCCAAAATAAACCGCCATAATCGTCCCGAGCGCTTTACCCTCATACTCGGCAAAATATAATTTCAGCTTCATATCCTTGCTGTTGTCGCCAAAAAAGCCAATCAACTTTTCATAATATTCTTTTTCATAGATTTTAATTTTGTTCCTGCCCGCTGTTTCTTCTGACAGCTTATAAAATGTATTGATTGGAAATTGGAAATTGCCCGCCCCGCTTCGCTTGTCGAGGCCGGGGGAAATTGGAAATTTTATTTTTACCCCCTTCTTCTCCGCCAGCCGGATATTATATCTAGTTTTTGGGTGCATGGCCTCCAACAATTCCTCCTCGCTTTTGGTTAGGTCAATCAAGATAGTACTCCCTGGCTCCTGGCTGTGGGTCAAAATTTTGGGCTTTTGAAATCCTACTCGGCCCAGAAACCCAACCACGTAATCCTTGTATTCATAGGGTGGGTTAACGCGCAAAAAAACTCGGTCTTTTAAATCACTCCTTCCTTTTTCTAATATTTTACCATAAGCCGCGGCTCTTTTGTCTGAATATTCTTTGTCCCACACCAGCCCGCGCGGGCAATAAATGTATCGTTGGCCCAAAGGCAGTGGTCGGTCAATACCCTGAACCGCGACGCGCATTTCCCCATCATCCAAAAACGCCGTGCGTTCAATCTTATAGCCGAGCATTTCTTTATTAAATTCACCCCAGTCAAAAGACTGTAAAAAACTGGCCGGACTAGTATTATCCACGACAAACTGGTCCCACTCTTTTTTGTTATTGTAGTTAGTGATGATTTCCATAAGTTGTAGTGTATTACTTTTTGAGAAATTAGGCAATTGACATTTTGGCAGTTTTATACTAATCTAAGGTGAACACAAAAAGAAAACTTGAATCAAAATTACACACACATATCAAGAAGGGAGCTCCAGATGTTACGTAAAATTTTGTTTTTGTTGTTTGTGCTGACCTCGGTTCTTATCGCGCAAAAACCGGTCAACAAAGTCGGTATGCTCGTTCAATTCCTGAACGGCACCGACCCGGTCAAACGGGGATTTTATTATCGCAATCCCCAGATCACCTGCCAGTTGGTACATGGACCGTTTGCCATTTCTAGCCGGCTTGATGTTTCTGCGACTGACACAGTCAGTCATATTGTGGACGCGTTTGTTTCCTATAAAATTCATCCGCAATGGAAGCTTCAAGGTGGCCGGCTCATCAATTGGATGCGTGCTATTGATCCACCTCATGAGGGTAAGATTTTTATTCTAAATCCATATTCTCCGTTCCGAAACCCCGCATCTGATATGGGTGTTGGAGTTCAATATGGAGAGTTGGGCCAGAGGAATTTTTTTACTCTATATATCCTCAATGGCCCCGGCGGGTTGGTTGACGACAATACCTCTATGGACGTGCTGTTCTATTTTGAACAGCGCCCAGCATCCTGGCTGGTCACTCGCGGTGGCTTCCAAACCGGTAAACAGCCCGCGCCCGCCGGCCAGAAAGACAAAGAGTTCCTGCAGGTATTTTTTAACTTCGCGGGCAACTCTATTGGAGGCTCACTGCTTCAGGAAAAAAGCCAGTCATTGGAATATGGTGGCTGGCTGTTAGAGGCGACTCACCAGTGGAAAAAATTGGCCGGTGCTGACAGCTTGCAACTCGTCTCCCGATATTACAACATTGGCAACAGCCAAGTTAAAGATTACCGCGGGAGGGAAACAGTAATAGGATGCCAGTACTTCAAAGACATCCTGAAGTTCCAAATAAATTATATCTGGCGCGAGAACGGGAGGAATGACTTCCTTGCTCTGTGTCAGATCTGGTACGCATTCCGGTTTTGAGGAGGATTAAACCATGAAAATAAAAAAATTGTTCGGAGCCAGCCTAAGTGCGGAAAATATTCTCAAGGCTGGTTTTAAAAAATTGAGCCAGTATAATTTCTGGCAACTCGCGTCAAGCCCCCGCTGGAACTTAATATTGGTTGGGGAGGTATTGGGCGAAACTATGAAATCATGTCGCTCATTCAAAATCCTTCGGATTAAATCCAAACGCGACTATTTGTTTCATTGCCAGCTGGTTGAAATCAATGGGGATGAGCGCAATTTAGTCACTAACTGGCAACAAATTTGGCAGATGACTCAAAAGATAATGAAGGGGGAAAAAGGCACTTTTTTATTCCCCCAGCCTGACGGGTTTGGAATAAACGCAATGGAAGTTCAAGCCATTTTCTTCAAATAAATTAACCCCTCGTGTCTGGAGCACACGAGGGTATTTTTTTGTCTAAAAAACCTTTTTGGGATAGTATTATATCAGTAGGGGCAGAAAATTTTCTGCCCTTAAAATCCCAGTGCTACTGTTGAACTGGGCACAAGATTTTGTGCCCCTACAAGGTTGGTTCAGTTTTGCAAACTGAACCAGGATATTATTTATAGCAGAAAACCAGTAAACCTATTTTGTTGGCCAAACCAATAGCTTAAGTTTTTAATAAATTTAAAGGTTCAAATTGCAAATTTGAACCAACAAACGTGTATGCCCAAAAACTTCATCCCCCAAGACCAATATTTTAAAAAAGCCAAAGAACTTGGTTACCGCGCTAGGAGTGCTTTTAAGTTGGAAGAGATTCAAAACAGATTCCATCTTCTGAAACCAGGCTTAGACATCTTAGATCTCGGCGCCGCGCCGGGGAGCTGGTTGCAGTATGCTAGTAAAATTGTTGGCCCGAAGGCTATGTTGGTTGGTTTAGATTTACAACCAATAGAATCCATTACCAAAAACATCAAAACTTTTGTGGTTGATATTTTTTCCGAGGAGGCTGTTAAATTGATTCAAAAGCACCACCCCAAACTTTTTCCAATCATTCTTTCCGACCTCGCCCCAGCCACCTCTGGCGAAAAAGAGCTCGATCATTTGCGTTCTTTAGAGCTAAACCGTCAAGTCGTTGAATTGTCAGCCAAGTTTTTGGCTCCACGCGGAACAATAGTGCTCAAGGTTTTTCAAGGCAGTGACTTCACTGATTTTATCAAAGAATTAAAAACCCAATTCAGTCAGGTAGAAGTCTATAAACCCAAAGCCAGTAGAGATAGGAGTTTTGAAGTATACGTGATTGCGAGGAGGTAGGAAGCGGAGTATAATAAAAACACAAGCTCCAAGATACAAGAAACAATTTCCAAATAAATTTCAAACATCAAATTCCAAATAATTGAATATTGGTGCTTGAGAATTATTTTGTGCTTTGTGCTTGAGATTTGGTGCTTATTTGTTTCTTGTTTCTTGTATCTTGGAAATTAATAAAATTTTTATGCACACCCTCGACAATCTCGCCCGCCTTGGCCAATTGGACAAAAGCAATATGCTAGAATCCATCGCGCTTTTGCCCCAGCAAATCGAACAGGCTTGGAGTGAAACTCAAAAATTGAAAATCCCCGCTCATTACAAAAAGGTTAATAAGGTTGTTATCAACGGCATGGGCGGCTCTGGACTCGGCACCCACCTGATCCGTTCTATTTATTTTAAAGAATTAAAATTGCCGGTTGGCAATATTCACAGCTATGACCTGCCCGGCCTGGTAGACAAAAACACGCTCTATATTATTTCCAGCTATTCTGGCACGACCAAAGAGCCCTTGGCGACCATCAAAGAAGCCCAGCGCCGCGGCGCCAAAATTCTGGGCATTACCACTGGTGGCGAATTGGCTGAGTTAATAAGGAGTCAGCGCATTCCCGGCTACGTTTTCAATCCAGAATACAATATTTGCAACCAGCCGCGCATGGGACTCGGCTATTCTATTGTCGGTCTGCTTGGATTGCTGAACAAGTGCGGTGTTATCAAAACAGCCGCGCAGGAAATAAAATCAGCCATTACCATGTTGACTCGGTTGAACGAAGAATATTCTCCTCGCAATTCTTTTGACAAAAATAGCGCCAAGCAAATCGCCGCAGATTTACAGGGCAAAATCCCTGTCATTATTGCTTCCGAATTTCTCTCCGGCAATGCCCATGTCCTGGCCAATCAACTCAATGAAAACGCCAAAAATTTTTCCGCTTACTTTCTTATTTCCGAGCTCAACCATCATCTGTTAGAAGGCCTGGCTCATCCTGTTTCCAATCACAAAAATTTGCACTTTCTATTTTTAGAATCCAATCTGTATCACCCACGCAACAAGAAACGTTACGCTATCACCAAGGAAATAGTCAGTCAAAATAAAGTCAGCTATTCCAGTTTTACCGTCCCGGGCGCCAGTGAGTTGGAGCAGTCATTTACTACCTTGCTCTTTAGTTCTTATCTCAGTTTTTATCTCGCTATATTAAATGATCTCGACCCTTCGGCCATTCCTTATGTTGATTACTTTAAAAAGCAGTTAGCCAAGTAATACAAATTACAAATCAAGTACAAATATACAAATAAAACGTAATCCAATATGGACGACGGAGAAAATAAGGTTATTTATCCGGAGTTAAGCTATAAAATAATGGGTATTTTATATTCTATTTTTAACGATTTAGGCTATGGTTATCAGGAAAAATATTATCAGCGGGCGTTAATAATGGCTTTTGGCCAAGCGGGTATAAAATTTAAAAGTCAATTATATGTTAAATTAAAATATAAAGACGCGAGCATCGGTTTCTATCTGGCAGATTTCTTAATTGAGGATAAAATAATTTTAGAAATAAAAGTTGGTGATCACTTTTCCCAACAGTACATAGCCCAAACCTATGCTTATCTCAAGGCCACCAAATTAAAGTTAGCTATTTTGGCCCACTTCACCAGCAGGGGTATTATCTCAAAACGGATTCTAAACTTATATTAAATATTTGTATATTTGTAAATATTCGTAATTCGTATTAATTATATGAAAAGATATTTAGCCACACTCTCTATTCTCGTCACCGATCGCCAGGCGAACGTTGCCAAGGTTAATGCTCTTTTGACGACCAACGGTCATCTGATTATATCGCGCCTCGGTGTCAATCCGAGTACTGCCTGCTTGGCTCACTGCCTTGGTATTATTATGCTGGTCTTATCCGGTGAAAAAACGAGAATCCATAAACTGGCGACTGATTTGAATAAACTCCGGGGCATTCAAGCCAAACTCTCTTTTATGTTCAGCGCATAGCAGGATTATCAAAGGTCGTGGTTCATAAAACCACGGCTTTTTGTTATAATCAAGGTATGTTTAAAACCAATCAATCCAAGTTTTCGACCTCGCCACTTCATCGCCGGCGAATTCTTTATTTTCTTTTCTTTGTCGTGGTTTTTGCCTATTTTCTCTGGTTGAATAACACCCTGGTTTTCCCCGACCCCGACTCTTTCTACCACGCCAAGATTACTGAGTTGACCGGTGATTTCGGCCCGGTCAAAGATTTTCCCTGGCTGCCTTTCACCACCCTGAATGATATTTATATTGACCATCATTTTCTTTATCATCTCATCTTGGTACCCTTTGTTTATTTTTTTGATCCGCTCCTAGTGATCAAAATCGCGGCTGTTTTTTTTGCCGCCCTAGCCATTATTTTATTCCAATGGCTTTTAGATCGTTTAGCCATTAAGTACTCTTTTGTTTACACTTTGATTTTATTGTTTTCCGATAAATTTATTTTTCGGATCAACCTGGCCAAAGTGCCTTCTCTCTCACTGATTGTCATTCTTCTGGTCCTTTATTATCTTTTCATAAATAAAGGCCGCTGGTCCTGGCCGTTGTTTGGCCTGGCTTTTTTGTATATCTGGCTTTACGGTGGTTGGCCCATTCTTTTAGGAATAGGACTGATTTATTTTATTATCATCGGAGCTAGTAATTGGTTAGAGGAGGTTCGCGTCCAAAGAACTAGAAATCAGAAATCAGAAATCAGAAACATTAGTCGAGAGTTTAAATCATTAATCCGCAAGTTATTTAGCTGGGAATCTTTTCAACTACCACTAAATATTTTTTCTGGTCTCTTGGCTGGGCTAATTATCAGCCCCTATTTTCCCAGAAATCTTCAGTTCTATTGGCAACAGACATTTCAGATCGGGCTTGTGAATTATCGCGGCCTAGTTGACGTCGGCGGTGAATGGTACCCGCTCAATTTTATGGACCTA
>Ga0116154_10003144_pt1 | contig 11968 bp, 13 predicted proteins | sample AD_UKC030_MetaG_FD_89898 | JGI IMG/M metagenome (GOLD analysis project Ga0116154, IMG submission 89898) | Active sludge microbial communities of municipal wastewater-treating anaerobic digesters from USA - AD_UKC030_MetaG | ecosystem: Engineered > Bioreactor > Anaerobic > Digestate | place: USA...
ACCATGACATTGAGCTTGCCGCCCGTGTCCGCGAAGTAGTCGAGCTGTGATTCGGCGAATTTTCTTTTTATGAAATCATCTATCGACGACGGGTCCTCGGAAAGGAAGTCGTCGATTGAAAGTTTTCGGGATTCCGAGATCACTCCTATCAGAAGGCCGCTATCGCGATCGCGGATGAAACTGAAAAGTTCCTGGAAGTGTTTCCCGATGAACTGGGAGGGAATATCCTGGGAGCTTACGCCGTGACCGAGATTGAAGGACATCATCTCCCTGAGAGCCTGGGGCACTCCCGGGTGCATCGCGGAGTTAATCAGCAGGAAGCTGTTGAACTCACCGTTGACGATGACGCTCTCGACGCTCGTTCTTTTAAGATACTGCTCGTTCTGCGGATTCAGAATCTCGGCGCTGATGCGGGCCCCGGGATTAATGTTGTTGATCGTGTAGGCGGCGAGAACCACGCGCTCGTCGGCGTTGCCGAGGGAGTTCTGGCCGGATTCGTCCGCGAGCAGAAGTATGGAGCGCGCCTTTCGAATGTTCGCGTTCTCGAGGGTCTGCTCGTGCGTGAAATTACCGCGTACGAATTCTATCGATAGGTATTTCGACGCATAGGTGAACTGCAGCTCGTTGAGCGAGTCGATGTCCAGATCGTTGACCAGCACCGCGTCGGTCCGACTGCGGTTCTTGTCGCAGACGGCCTGCAGGCCGTGGAGTATGCGCACCGCGTTTTTGTTCCATCCGCAGATGATCAGGTGGTCTTTGAGGTTTATCTTCTGCAATCCCTTGCCCTCCTTCATTTTTCGCTCCACGAGAATCGACGCGATGGTTCCGGAAATAACTATGGTCAGGATCATGCCGGTTCCGATCATGAAGACCGCAAGAATTCTTCCCGGCAGGGTTACCGGGAATTTGTCGCCGTACCCGACAGTTGTAATGGTGATAAACCCCCACCAGACGCCGTCGCCGATAGTTTTAATAAGCGCGCCAGGTTCGTGGTGTTCGAGGAAATAGACGGCGACACCGAACAGGGTTACTGTAGCGAGAAAGATCAGCAGAAGCCGCGAGACCCGCTCCTTTCGAAGGGTGTCAAGCACGTCCGCTACCCAGCGCAGTTTTTCTTTAGGAGCGTTTTTCATATCCGGAACGCGGGCTAAATACCGTCTTTATTGTTTGCGGTCATCCGCCATACCTCTCCCCCGTCGGGGGCGGTTTTATATATAATACATCAATACAATTATCGGTGATATATCACCCTTCCGATAACACCGTCCGCGCCGATCGGCCCGAACTCCCGGCTGTCGAGGCTGTAATCGAGGTTATCGCCGATAAGAAAATAATTGCGCCGCTCGATCTTCACCGCCGTCATGTTGTCGCGCCTTGAAAAACTCATCGGGAAAACTCTGGTGTCCGCCATACGGGTCTTCCATTTGAATCGTGCGCGCTCGTCATTGATATACAGCACCCGGTTTCGGACCTCCACCACGTCTCCCTCGGCTGCCGCCACTCTTTTCAGCAGGTACTTCCCCGGTTCAACCGGGCTGTCGACCAGCACGACATCGCCGACGCGCGGCGCGCCGATTTTCAGCGCGTAGACCCGGTCGCCGGGGCGGTAGTTCGGGCTCATCGAGCCGTCGGAGACGGTAAATCCTGCCAGGACCAGCCTGCATGCGATAAACCCGGCGAGTATTCCTGTAAGGCCAAAAAGAATCCGCGAGACGGGTGGAAGGCCGTATTTCGATGAGCCGCTGTCGATGTTCATGAACAATCCCCGGGGATCTCTTTTTACGCAGTATGCGGCGGCGGCCATTATTTTCAAGAAGAAAAGTGCTTGATAAAGTCCCGAAAAACAGGTCTGCTTGTGCGACCATATTCCCCATCGAGAGGTGCGCTATGCCCGTTGCGTCGAAGATAAGCGATTCGGTGAGCAAGTCGTCGTGGATACGGAAGATGTTTGAGGAAGGGATCCGGCTCAAGGCGCAATTCGGCGAGGAAAACGTCTTCGACTTCAGCCTGGGAAATCCCGATCTCAGCCCGCCGGTCGAGTTTACCGATACGCTGAAGGCGCTGATCGAGAAAAACGAGCGGGGCGCGCACGGCTATATGCCCAACGCGGGTTTTGAAGATGTACGGGAGGCGATCGCCGCGCGCGTATCGAAGGAGCAGGGCGTAGATGTTCAGGGCGGGCATGTCATTACGAGTTGCGGGGCGGCGGGCGCACTGAATGTCATCTTCAAGACGATACTCAATCCCGGCGACGAGGTGGTAGTTCCGCGGCCGTATTTCGTGGAGTACGGCACCTATATCGACAATCACCGCGGCCAGATCGTGCTGGCGGACACCAACCCCGATTTTTCGCTCAACATCGCGAACATCCGCGCGGCTCTCAACGAGAAGACCAGGGCGGTGCTTATAAACTCTCCCAACAATCCCACCGGGAGGGTGTATCCCGAGGAGGATATCGCGGCCCTCGGCGCGCTCATAAAAGAGCATATGGAATCGACCGGGCGCATCGTCTATCTGGTTTCAGACGAACCGTATCGGGAGATCGTATACGACGGCCTCAAGGTTTCGAGCATACTCAGGCACTGCACGCAGGCGATCGTGGTGACCTCGTACTCCAAAACGCTGTCCGTCGCGGGCGAGCGAATAGGGTACATCGCCGTGCATCCCGGGTGTGTCGAGGTCGACGTGCTTCTGGCGGGGCTCATCCTCTCCACGCGCATCCTGGGTTTTGTAAACGCTCCCGCCCTCATGCAGCGTGCCGTGGCGAGGCTCACGGGCGTTTCGGTGAACGTGAACATCTACAAAAAACGTCGCGACCTGCTGATGGAGGGCCTCAAATTCGCCGGGTACGACTTCGTCAGGCCGGAGGGGGCCTTCTATATATTCTGCAAATCACCGATCCCCGACGATGTGGCCTTCGTGAACCACCTGCAGAAATTCAACGTGCTGACGGTCCCGGGGTCGGGTTTTGGCGGCGCGGGATATTTCCGGATCGCCTACTGTGTTTCCGAAAACATCATCCAGCGGGCCGTGCCGAAGTTCAAGGAAGCGCTCGAGGCGCTCAGGGACTGACAGGGCCCGCGGGTTTTGAAACGTTCAGGAAGAGGAGGGGAGAATGTCCGAGGAAAACAAGACGGCGGCCGCAAAGAACAAGAAGATCAACAAGATGGACCGCTCAGAGCTTAAGAAGAAGATCGAGGAGCTCGAAAAAGCGAATCACGTCAAGTCGCGATATTACCGTCATCTCACGATGCGTTCAGCGGAACTCGGATAACGACCGGAATTCGGTTTTCTCAAGCAGTATCAGGTATTCATAGCGATACAGGTCTTCCACGAACTGCCGGATGGCTTCGTGCTCGTCGCGAGCGGAGCGCGAGGTGAAGATGAAGCGCACCTCCTCCGTCCATCGTATACGGAGAAAGTCGGCGTAGGGACCCCGCGAACAATCGTAGCCCATCTCTTCAGCGATACGTTCGAGGTGCGAAAATTTGATGGTGTATTCATCGTGACCCTTGAGCCGTATCCTTTCGGGAAACCCCGGCGTGTTCATCGCGATTAACGACCGAAGCTCCGGCGGAACGACGGCCTCGCAGCTGTGTTCGCTTATGAAGATCGCGGGTATGCCTGCCCCGCAGAGCTTCTCGACGGCGAGCGCGGCCCCGAGATTGAAGACGAATGTGCCGGCGGGACGATCGAGGCCGTAGTCGCGGAACAGGCGACGGGCGGCCAGAACCTCCGGCGTATCGGCCGGGCCGTCGAGCGCCTCCACGCTGAGATCGCAGAGCGAGGGGAAATCTCCGATGTTCTCGTTGAGGATGGCAAGGTCGAAGCGCGCAAGCCGCCCGTCATCCAATTCCAGAAAATCCACTTCCATATAATCGGCGCGTCCGGGCCCGACGGTTTCGCGCTGTCTTTCCAGCAGGAACGGCGAGATGTCGAGCATCGTCGCGTGTACGTGCGGATGCGCGGAGATGAGGTCGCGCATAACATAGCCGTACCCGCCCCCGATTTCGAGCACGCGGTTGACGGATCCCCAGTCCAGGTGCCGTGAAAGCAGTCCCGAAAGGTGCATTCCGTAGGGGCGGTCATCCTCGAGTATGCGCCTGCAGGGTCCGGCCGGATCTTCGAGCATCGCGCACACGGTAAGTTCCCATCCGAGCGAATCCAGGTGATGTCGGTGGTATTCGGCGGTCGAGCTGACGTATGGTTTCATATGTATATGGGTCCGCCGTCGGTCGAGTGGCCCGGGGAACAGAGCAACCGGCCGAGCAGTATCGCGGCGAGAATGATGATGAGGACGATCAGAACGATGCGCCTCTGGCGCGCGGCTGGTAGCAGTCTGAAATTCTGCAGCGTGTATTTGACCGACAGAAGACCCCGTATCGCCGCTCCCCACAGCCTGGCGATGTCGATGGATCTGACGCGTTCGGGAAGGGTGAAGCGCCGGCGTCTTTTTGCTTCCGTTTTATGGTTCAGGTCGAAGCGGGCGTTCTCGTACAGGGCCGTGTCATCGGGATCGGCGATAAACTGATGCCCGCAGACGCAGCGCACGCGTATTTTCCCCCTGTCGATCGGGAAACGCAGACCCCTTCCGCAGGACGGGCATTCCTTCACCAGGAACAAGGAAGATCGATCCTCAGAGGATACCCGAGGCCTGGTTGAGGACCTGCGGCATGTCGCCGTAGAGCTCTTCGAGCTCGCGGTTGGAGAGTCCCAGCGTTTTTATCGCGGTGTCGCTCAGCTCGTGATAGAGGCCGTCCGCCCCGATCCCTATTCCGGCCATGAGGCAAAGGGTGTTGGCGATATGGACGATCGAGACGATCGGCAGGAATTCCGCCGGGGATTTGTCGGGTTCGTGATGGTGCCGTACGATGGCTTTGAGGACCTCGGGGAATTTCCACTTGGTCAGAATCTTTTCTCCGATCTCCTGGTGATCGAATCCCATGATCTCCTTTTCGGCCGCGGGGAACTGGATCTGGCGCGCCTGCGCGGTTTCGAGGATCTCGCGGAAGGTGTTCTGCACGAACAGGGCCAGGACAGTTTTTCCGACGTCGTGGATTATCCCGCCGGTGAACGCGATGTCCGCGACCGCCTTTCTGTTTTTAATCGTCGCGATTTTTTTCGAAAGCACCGCCACGGCGATCCCGTGTTTCCACAGCTCGCCGCGCGCCAGATCGTAGCCCACTACAATCTTGTTGAGCACCTCGCGCGTCGCCGCGACGATGACGATGTCCTTGACCTCTTTGATCCCCAGGGTAACGATCGCGCGGTCGATCGAGGAGATCTCCTTGCCCTTGCTGAAATACGCTGAATTGCAGAGCTTCAGTATATTTGTGGTGATCGCCTGGTCCTTGGATATCTCGTCGGCTATGGCCTTGAAGGAGATGTCCGGATCGTTGACCATGGTGAGGACTTTGCTCGCCACATCCGGGATGGAGGGCAGCTGGTCCAGGTTGTTGATGATTCCCTGTATTCTTTGCTGTATATGCGCATGCATGGGTTTACTCCGCGATGTGGTTATACTTTGTAATAGAGTTTTTCCTGTCCGCCGGCCTTCACTTTGAGGCGGCCGTCTTCCAGAAAGAAATCGATCACCCTTCCCGTGTTTCCTCCGGTGTCTTCCTCGAGGACCGGGATGCCGTTTTTTTCCAGTATCTTCTTGCTTTCCTCGACATTCCGCTCGCCTATCTGGCCCAGGGTGACGCTGGCGTTGAATTTGAACATCGAGGCCCCGCCCGCCAGTTTCGCCGAGAGGAATTCTTTTTTCGCCCCGTCTTTCAGCAGGCGGGTGATGAGAAGCGGAATGGCGCTGTCGGCGTATTTTTCGGGAATTCCGTCTCCGGGATTGTTGGGAAGAAGGATATGGGCCATTCCGCCGATTTTCTTCATACGGTCGTATATGCAGATTCCGACACAGCTTCCCAGTATCGTCCTCAGAACGGTCGGGCTTGAAGATGCTCCCATCTGGGAGACTCCGACGTTTATTAATGTATTCATACCTGTAACTCTGGGATCCCCTGTTTTTCGATGCGGCTCCAGAAGCGCCTGAACCTGAAATGGCCCGCCGTGCGGGCTTCTCCGATCACAACGGTCATGCCCGCCAGATCGGTAGTCGCGGCCCCGTTGACCGTAGTGTGCGCTGTTCTCGTGTTGAGCGGCCGGTCGGGCGATGCCCGAAATGATCTTATTCTAGGGTCCCGAAACCGCGTTTGTCAAGGGAATTAGGAGGGCGCTGTTTTTTTTATTTGCTTTTTCGAAAGGACCCGGGCATATACGATCGGTATATTCCTTTAAGCACATCACAGAGATAATGGATCCGGCCGAAAAAATAAAGCATATACTGAACGGAATAGACGCGGGCGCGAAAAACGATACGGGCGACGTCTATATCAACAGTATTAAAAACGAGTTCGTGCTGCTCAACGGCCGGATTGAGATACCCCGCCTTCCGGTAAAGGAAATCGATCTGGCGCTAGCCGCGGGCATCCTCGCCTCCGTCGCGCGTTTCATCCCCGCTTATCTGGCGGGGAGTTATTATTCGCGCGGGATCTCCGCGGCTCATCAGCACAGCCTTCTGTTCGCCCGCCGCGTGGAGGGAAAGCTTGTCGATTTTATCCATCTCTTCCGGATCGATCTGAGATACGGCGGCGGAGCGGGTGAGATACTCGAAAAGGGCGGGACCGATTATTACCCGGCCTACGCGACCGATCGCGTGTATTTCAAATCGCGTCTCGTGCCCGTGGAAAAGGGGGCGGCTTTCGAAGCGGGGCTCTCCCCGGTCAGGATAGTGGATTCGACCTATACCGATTCCGACCTCTACTTCCACACCTTCGCGATTTTCGAGGAAACCGGCAACCGCGAAGCGACCATGGAGATCCACAGGCGCATGGGCATGCAGGATATCTTCCCGGTTTCCCCATCGCTCTATCCATTTGTGGAATTCGACCATTTTACCTCCTGTCTCAACGTGCCCGATCCGACGCCGGCGGAGCTTCAGGCGGCCGCGGAGGTGTTCGAACCGTTGTTCCTCCATATCTTCTCGCACTATCGCCCGCTGCACGACAGGTTTCCCCTGCGGAGAATCGAGGAATTCTTTCCGGAACTGCGGTCATTCCCCGACGGCGCCGTCCCCGGAGAGGATCTGCGTTCACGTCTCGCCGGGTATTTCCGCCGGTATTCATTTTATCGCGATGACGATCTTGCGTTGAAAGGGTGGTGGAGAATTGTTATCGACCGTTGATGGGGCGTGCGCCAGGCAGCGAGCGCGCTCGTGGGCGCATGGCCTTCTCATCTTCCTCTGCGCATGGGGGCTTTCCTGCTCCCCCTCCGGAAAACCGCTCGGCGAACTTGAGCTCGGATCGCGGCTGGAACCGGACGGCTCCATCGCCGATGGATCGCTGGAATTCACATTCAGGCCTTTCAGTGGAAAAGGGACCAACAGGGATCTCTATAACCATATCTATTTCCAGGGAGACACTGTCTGTTTCAGCGTACGATCATCGCGTCCCGTGGAGAAACGTATGATCGGCGCCTGGTTTATCGACCCGCAAAGCGGCAGGCGCTTCGCCGCCGAGAGACTGGATGTAGAGGGAAACCGCATATCGGGCTTTTCCCTGGTAGGGACCCTGCTCGATGAATTTTTCATGGAGACCCGAAACAAGCCCGCGGTCACAGGCAATCTGGACGGCGTTTCGGTGCCTTTCGAAGTATTCGTTTCGTTGACGGACGACAGCGGTCATTATTCCATCGTTAAATCCTCCTCTTTCATCATTCGGTATGCGGCCCGGCAGGAGCAATAGCGAAACGATGGGCCGTCACGGTCCGCGCCTGGGTAACACCTATTACATCATGCGTCACGGCCAGAGCGAGGCGAATATCGGGCGTTATATCTGCAGTTCCCCCGCGGTCGGGCTCGATTCCTGCGGCCTCACGCCGGAGGGTGTTCGCCAGGCGAGGGAAGCCGCCGTAAAGCACCTTGAGGGGAAGGCGCGCCTTGTGGTGTGCTCATCGGATTTTTTACGCGCCCGCCAGACGGCCGAAGCGGTCGCCGGAAGCGTCCGGGTTGAGGAGATCATCCACACTCCGCTGCTGCGCGAGCGCTTTTTCGGGACGTACGACGGTGGTGATGATACACTGTACCATGAGGTCTGGAGGGCCGACAGCGGCAATCCGTATAATGAGGAAGCCGGGGTTGAATCGCCCGCGGCGGTAAGGCGAAGGGCTCTCGCGGCGGTGCGCGAGTGCGAGTGCCGCTACGCGGAGAGAACGATTCTCCTGGTGTCGCATGGCGATATACTCCAGATACTCTTCGCGAGTTTTCTCGGGCTTCCTCCCGATCGGCACCGCGAGATAGAACCGATTACCAACGCGGAGATACGCAGGATCATTCCGGCCGACGACCTCCGCCTCAAGGAGCTTGAAACATGATACGCGCGATACCGATTAACCCGCGGGGTCTTTTCCGTCGCCCGGCGTTTCTCGTCATATTTTTTCTATTCATGTCCTGCTCGCGTCCCGAAGCGGAGGTGCGTAACCTCATTCTTATGATAGGCGACGGCATGGGACCCCAGGAGATAGGCCTGGCGCTTACCTATGCGCGATACGCGACGCGTCCGGCGATAAAGGACAGAACGCTTGCCCTCGAGCGCATGATGAACGATGGCGTCACCGGGATCGCCCTCACCAGTCCCGAAGGCTTCCTTGTGACCGACTCCGCGGCATCGGGTACGCAGATCGCCACCGGCAAAAAATCGCGCCCCGGGATGATCGGGATGGACCGGGACGGAAATCGCGCGGCAAGCATCCTCGAAAAAGCGCGCCGGAGCGGCAGGGCGGCCGGGCTGGTGTCGGACACGCGCATAACGCACGCCACTCCGGCGTCGTTCGCGGCGCACCGGCCCAACCGCATGATGGAGAACGAGATCGCCGCGGACCTGCTGGACTCCGGAGTCGAGGTGCTTCTCTCGGGCGGGCTGTGCCACTGGCTGCCAGAGGGCGCGGACGAATCGGCGCCGGGGACGGCCCTCCCGGCCGGCTTTTCGGTCCGTTCCGCGCGCCGCGACGGCAGGAATCTGGTTGAAGAGGCCGCCCGCGGGGGATACGCGACGGTGTTCGACCGGGCCGCGCTGATGAGGAGCTCGTCGCCGAAGCTCCTCGGCCTTTTTGCCGATTCCGAGATGCCCGACGCGATCACCGTGAACCGAACGCGCTCCCTTAAGCACCGCACGGTTCCCACACTTGCCGAGATGACAGAAAAGGCCATCGAAACGCTTTCCAGAAATGGCAGGGGGTTCTTCCTCATGGTGGAGGGAGGGCAGATCGATTACGCCGGGCACCATAACGACGCCGGACGGCTGCTGCACGAGATGCTCGTCTTCGACGAGGCGGTTGAGCGCGTGTACCGCTGGGTGCGAAATCGATCCGACACCCTTGTGGTTGTGATTGCCGATCACGAAACGGGGGGGTTCGCTTTCAGCTATTCACGGCATAATCCGCCGCCGGCTATCGGGCTGCCAGGCGCGGCGTTCGGGGAGAAAAAGTATCGCGCGAGGAACAACTATGTGAGCCCGTCGGTGCTCGATCGGCTGTACGCGCAGAAAAAAAGCTTCGAGCGGATACGCCTGGAATTCGAAGCGCTCGACCGGTCTTCGCAGACGCCAGAGGGCCTGGCGCGCATGTTCAATGACGCGGTCGATTTCAGGATCACCGTTTCACAGGCGGCCGATATCCTGGCCCTGACCGATGCGCCTCCCGGTTTCATGTTCAAGGGGAAGCGCGTGACCAGGATTCCCCGGATCAATGATTTTACTGAATTTTACACCGCTGCGGGGGAGAACCGCAACAATCTGATGGCGAGGGCGGTGGCGCGGGAGCAGGGTGTCGTGTGGTCTACCGGCGCTCATACGGCCAGCCCGGTTCTGGTTACCGCGTGGGGGCCCGAGAGGCACATCCGCCGTTTCGGGGGAGTGCATCACACCACCGACGTGCATCGTCTTATGGCCGAGTCAATGGGTCTGTAGGCCGGGTTTCAGCTCATCGGCCCGAGGGGGGTCGACACCTCTCCCCGGCCGTTCTCTCCGAGGGGATTTTCGGCGTCGCTGGAAAGCTGTTCGCTCACGTCCTCGTATTCCGCGCTTTCGGTCGTCTCGATGGAGGAAGTGATTACGTATTTTTTATCAGGAAGCGTCAGCACCTCTTCCTCGGTTTCGAGGGAGGTGATGTTGATGGTCCCGCTTCTGGGTATGAGAATGGTCTTGTCGCCGGCGACTTTCAGAATGAACTCCGTTCTCGATGACTTGATGCGCGCGTTAGGGGTCATATAGAAATAATTCGGTTCGTTGTCCGGTGTGTTAATGCGCGTGAAAAGAGTACCCTTTCTCAGATTGAATATGAACTCTGACTGACCGCGTCCGCGTTTCATTGTCGCTTTTGCGATACGCAGCTCGCTGTTTTCATGCACCTTGAGGAGAAAACGGTTCTTTAAAGAGAGCACCAGTACGGATCTCTCCGGAACCTCGAGGAGGCTTCCTTCGTAGATCGTGCTTCGATAGCTTGCGGGCTTCCCGTCGATGAGCGCGTCGCCCCGTATATGATAGACATACAGGGGAAGCGGTCTGGGGGAATAGGCTTTATGGATAAGAAATCCCGCGCTGGCGACGATGAGAACGACGGCCAGGGACCCGGCCATCACCATGGGGTTAAAACCGGCCAGGAGGCCGCGAAATGCTCTTACTGACAACCGGGGCGCTGTGTCGTGGTATGTCGCTCGATAGGACGCGAGGATGCGCTTTTCTATTTCCGGCGGGGGGGTGAGATCTCCCGCGACGGACGGCGCAAGTACCGCCTTCAGCTTCGCGTACCGTTCACGGCATTCGGCGCAATTCTCGACATGAAGGCGCGCGGCTCTCATTCCCTTTCCCGCGATGAGGAGGGAGCGCATGGATCTTTCATCGATGTGAGCGCCCTTTTTCACCTTCTTTTTCCTAAAATAAAGTATATCACCGATTCCCCGATTTCCCATCGTCGAGGGCTTCCGGCGTTTCGAAATGTATCGGAAGCCGCACGGTTCTATAACATAAAACAATCGTGTGGCTCAAAGCAGCCATATTTTGTAAAAAAATTTCATATAAAATTCATTTTTTTAAGGTGTACTGCCAGATCGTCGATCAATGCCGCGAGCTTTCTCCGCGCCGTTCGCTCCGATATTCCCAGCGCCGACGCGATCTGTGGGATGCCCATTCCGGATTCTTTGCTCATTATGAATATCGATCTCGATACCTCGTCTGTTGATTGTATATGCCCGTAGATCTCCCGGTTCAGCTCGTCAAGTTCGAACGCTTCCTCGATGTATCTCTCGCCCGTCACGCTGCTGTCCTCTTCAAGCGTAACCGGAGTGATCCGGCGATCGCGCTTGAGGTGGTTAACGACGAGATTATGGGCCGTCCGGTAGAGGAAGGATCTGATGTTGGCGTCGATCAGGTCGTATTTTCGGGAGTATTTGATCAGGTTTTCGAAACTGTCGTGAAGGATGTCTTCGGAGACCTCGTATGAGCGCGCGAACCGATAAATATAGACAAATAATTCCTTCTTGTATAAAGCATAAATCTCACGCAGTCGCGCTTCTGTAAGCATATTTTTCAGGAAATTGTGTCCGAAAGTCGGGTCTCGATTGTTCTACTAGGTATAGAACCGCAGGTTCTATGATTTTAACAATCAAAAAAGGAGTCGTATATGAAAAAAGTTCTTAGCCTTTTGGTTGCTTTTGCCTTCGTCGTATCGACCACGGCGTTTGCGGCCGATGCTCCGAAGAAGGACGCCGCCGGTAAGGGGGTAAAGGTCGAGGAGAAAAAGGCTGACGATAAAGCCGCGAAGAAGGACGAGAAGAAGGCCGCTCCGAAGCCTGAAGCCGCCCCGAAGAAAGCCGACGACAAGGCCGCGAAGAAGGACGACAAGGCCGCGAAGAAGGACG
>Ga0116154_10003145_pt1 | contig 11966 bp, 12 predicted proteins | sample AD_UKC030_MetaG_FD_89898 | JGI IMG/M metagenome (GOLD analysis project Ga0116154, IMG submission 89898) | Active sludge microbial communities of municipal wastewater-treating anaerobic digesters from USA - AD_UKC030_MetaG | ecosystem: Engineered > Bioreactor > Anaerobic > Digestate | place: USA...
GACCCGCCTCAGCGAACTTTTCCGGACACGCGACGTGAAGAAGAGTTACTGGGCTATTGTCACCGACAGACCGCCAGCCGAGGAAGGTTCGCTGCATAACTATCTGAAGAAGAATGAGCAGCAAAATAAGTCATATGTGTATGACAAGGAGGTGAAGGGCTCCAAAGGCGCAGATCTGTTATATAAGATACTGGCCCGTTCAGAGAGATATTACCTGCTCGAAATTGATCTTCAAACAGGGAGGCATCATCAGATAAGGGCACAGCTGGCTGCCGCCGGCTGCCCCGTAAGGGGAGACCTGAAATACGGCGCAAAGCGTTCCAATGAAGGCGGTGGCATATCACTTCATTCCAGGAGAGTTTCTTTTATTCACCCGGTAAAGAATGAAGAGATAAATGTTGTGGCACCGCTTCCTGACGACCGCATCTGGAAGCTCTTCAAAAACGTCTGATTGAATTCAGCCGGCGCTGCCGGATCTTCTCCCTTAGCCTTAGCATGCTTTTATGCATAAAATAAGAAGAGGCGCCTCTGCCGCGCCTCTTCCCAACTTAACCTAAAACTAACCTAAATCAACCACCTGATGATTTTCCGGGCCCGGGCGGGACCGTAAGAAATGCTTATTTCTTCATCAGTATCTTTTTTACCTCACTGAGTATCTTGTCCGCTTCCCCGGCTTTCTCCTTGGGAGCGGTTATGTTTACAACAACTCCGTCGACAGAAATGCTGTACATAACTCCTTCTTTTTCTTCCGGCATCCTGGTCATGACCCTGCCAGGCGCTCCTCCTTCAGCTGCAGCACGTTCGGGAAAATCAGCCCGTGCAGCGGACCAAACCATTCTGCTGCCTTCTCCGGGTTTCCGGATTATTCTTTTACCCTCGCCAGTTTCAATAATCAGGTTGCCTCCCTCGAAACGGATGGTGTCACCCTCAATGACTGTCGAGTCTTTGACAATTCCATTTTCTTCAACTGTGACCACAACAACCTTTTTCTCGACGTTTTTAACCTCCTGCGTGGAGAGTGTCAACGTTCCGGCGAACAGGGCTGCCACTATTATGGTAACAATCGGGAATGCCTTTTTCATTTACTGAATTTTATTCTGACAGTACAAAAATAATCCATAAAATCCGGGTAGGGGTTAAAGTGAGGTTAAAACTGGTTAACAAAAAGTTAAAACGGATTCCGACATAATTTATATGTATAATTTTACGCCATGAACAAGAGGAAATTCACCGGTCTGATAGTGTTGATGGTGGTATCAATCATGGCGATCGTCTGGGTTCAGGTGACATGGATCAGTAATTCGGTCAGGTCACAGAATGAGCAGTTTGATTTCTTCGTTATCAACAGCCTGCGTAACACTGCCCACTCCATGGAGACGAACCGCAGAATGAATTTCCTGAATGAAATGTTCATAAGGGGATATTCGGCCCTGCCTCAGGCAATCGGACGTTCGGCATCACGGGGTCTCACTGCGGGGAGTTTTTCAATCCGGAGCCAGGTCAGCTCCGAAAGTGATTCAGTTGAGATAATTGTATCTGCCAACAACAATGCACCTGTAAGGATGAAGGTTACCCGGCAGGAGGCCGCTGAAAAAGCGGGAAGCAGCATCGTTGTAGGCTCTGACGAGTATATGAGGTGGATGCAGCAGCAGGCAATCGAGTTTCAGTCGATGAGTAACCAACTGGCTTCCGAGATGTTTGTCTGGGAAAGGAACAAGGATATAAACAAGGAGGAATTATTTCAAACCCTGAAGGGTGAACTGGCCGCTTCAGGTATTGAAACTCCGTTTGAGTTTGCTGTCATCAGGGGTGACTCTATAATTGACGGAGTCTTTGACAAAGCGAAGAGAAATGACTTTCTTGAAAGTCCTTATACTGTCAGTCTGTTTACCCAGGGCCTCTTCAGAAGAGGAGAGATTCTGTCAGTTGTCTTCCCCAGGAAGACAAATTATGTGCTTGGAACCATGGGGCTTATGCTTGGCGGATTTGGACTTTTTCTCCTTATAATCATGTCGACGTTCGCTCTCAGCCTGTGGTTTATCATAAGACAGAAGAAAACATCGGAGATGCAGGCTGACTTTATCAACAACATGACTCATGAGTTTAAAACGCCGATAGCAACAATTTCACTTGCCGCAGATACCATTGCAAACAGCAGGGTAATAACTGACGAGCAACGGGTACGTCATTTCATCAGCATGATCAAAAAGGAGAACTCCCGGATGAACAGACAGGTTGAGACAATTCTTCAGATTGCCACCCTTGATAAGCATGAGATGGATTTCAGATTTACTCCAACCGATTTCCATGAAGTGATCAGCCAGGCCATTGACACAATTGAGATACAGGTGACAGACAGGGGAGGTGTTATCAACCGTCATCTGGAAGCGGAGAACAGCATCATAACAGGTGACACGGAGCACCTCCGCAACCTTGTGCATAACCTTCTTGACAACGCCAACAAATACTCTGACGGACCGCCTGACATCACTGTGACCACCCGCAGCAACGACAGCGGGATTTTCCTGCAGGTGGCTGACAGGGGCATAGGCATGAGCAAGTCGGTACAAAACCGGGTATTCGAACGGTTTTACCGTGAAACAACTGGCAATATTCACAACGTCAAGGGTTTCGGACTGGGACTTAACTACGTGAAAGCCATTACCGATGCCCACGGAGGAAATGTCACAGTTGAGAGCGAACAGGGGGAAGGAAGCGTTTTTACAGTATTTTTACCATTCAGGAATGAAACAAGGGCATGAGCAGGAAGAGCGCAAAAATATTTCTGGTTGAGGATGACATAAGTTTCGGATCAGTACTGAAATCTTACCTGGAGATTAATGATTTCGAGGTTGATCTTGTCGATGACGGGAAAATGGCAGTTGAGACATTTCGCAAGGGCGTATATGACCTCTGCATTCTCGATGTGATGCTGCCGCATGTCGACGGCTTTACAATTGCTTCCGAAATCAGGATCATGAATTCGGTAATCCCTATAATTTTTCTTACCGCGAAGAAGCTCAAAGAGGACCTGTTGAAAGGTTATGGCGTCGGAGCCGATGATTATATTACCAAACCTTTTGACACTGATATACTTTTGTGCAAGATCAAGGCTATCATTGCAAGGAGGGATATACAGGACGGGACTCGGGATATATACGAGATAGGGAGGTATATTTTCAATTCGCGGTTGCGCACACTGACACTGGGCGATCAGGAGCGGCAGCTTTCGCCTAAGGAAGGGCAGCTGCTGGAAATGCTTGCCATCTCACCCAACTCGCTGGTCAGCAGGGAGGCGGCACTCAGGAAGATCTGGGGCGCCGATGATTACTTCACTGCCCGAAGCATGGATGTCTATGTTACCAAGCTGAGGAAATACCTGAGTGATGACCCGCAGATCATCCTTAAGAATATTCATGGCAGCGGGTTTCAGCTTGTAGTGGGGGAATGAAGGTCTGAGGGTCTGAAGGTCTGAAAGTCTGAGGGTCTGAAGGTCTGAAGGTCTGAAAGTCTGAGGGTCTGAAAGTCTGAGGGTCTGAAGGTCTGAAAGTCTGAGGGTCTGAGGGTCCGAATGTCTGAGGGTCTGAAGGTCCGAATGTCTGAGGGTCTGAAGGTCGTGCGGATGGGCAGTCTGTGAAGGAGAATCGACAATCGCAACTCTCAAATCGCAAATTATTTCCCGAGGTTTCTCCCGGTGAAACTGAGGGGCATCAGCGCCTGGCTGTTTTCCAGGACATAAATGGCAGATTTTCCTGCCAGGATGATTTTTATCGGACCACCACTCCTCTGTTCTTCTTCAATCAGCATCTGCCGGCAATTGCCGCAGGGTGGCACAGGTTCCTCGGTCAGTGAGCCGTCTGCGAGAGCGGCGATCGCTATCGAAACTACTTTTTTCCCCCTGAAGTTGACAACTGCAAATGAAAGTGCAGTTTTCTCGGCACAGCTTCCTGAGGGGTAAGCGGCATTCTCGACATTGGCTCCCCTGACAACCTCCCCGCTGTCAAGAAGCAATGCCGCTCCTACCATGAAATGTGAATAGGGAGCATAAGCTCCGGATGCTGCCATAACAGCTTCTCCAACAAGTGCCTTTTCTATTGCCGGCAACTCATTCTCATTGCTGTATTCAAGGAAAGAGATGATTGATTCTCTCTTTTTCATAGATAATAACAGTGATTTACAGTGCCATAAAAGTAATAAAAATCTGACCGCCGGTATCAGGATTTGTCGGGGCAGCCTACATTTTTATATTTTTGCCAAAAGGCTTCGGATGAAAAAACTGTTTTTATATGTAATCCTTCTTTCTGTTCTGCTTTTTGACTCCTGCAGCCCTGCCCGAAGGGCAGCCAGGACCACGCCCTCAACCGGCCCGGCCTCTGAATATGCAAGTGAGTATATCATCAAATACAGCAATCTGGCTGTAAGCGAGATGAAACGATCAGGCGTTCCTGCCAGCATCACCCTGGCGCAGGGAATGCTGGAGTCGAACTACGGTCGGAGCCGGCTGGCCACACAGGGCAACAACCATTTTGGCATCAAATGCCACAGTGACTGGTCAGGAAAAAAAATATACCATGATGACAACCGTAAGGGAGAGTGCTTCAGATCTTACAGCTCTGTGGAGGAGTCTTTCAGGGACCACTCAGACTTTCTTGTAAAAGGCTCGCGTTACCGTGATCTGTTCAGTCTGAGGTCAACTGACTACAAGGGCTGGGCGCACGGACTGAAAAGGGCAGGCTATGCCACTGACCCGAAATATCCTGAACTCCTCATACGGAAGATAGAAGAATACAGCCTGTGGGCTTATGATACAGGAGGCACATCGCCAATAGTTCCGCAGCCCGCGGCAGTCTCATCACCGGTGAAAAATGATACAGCATCGGCTCCTGTTGTGGCGACACCGGCCAGGACTACCGTGCCACGCAATCCGGCGGTGAAAGAAACTGATACGGCACAGGTGCAGTCCCTACCTGACAAAAGTACTGCAGTCCGTGATGATGAGGAGCCGATAAAAGTGATAAGCCTTACTACAGGAAAAAAGACTTTGGAGAACAACAATGTGGAATACATCATTGTAGAAGAGGGAGATACCTATGAATCTCTTGCTGACCGGCATCAGCTTCTCTCCTGGGAGCTGACCCGCTATAATGATCTGGCTGCGGGTGCACAGCTTGTGCCGGGCCAGGTTCTTTACCTTCAGCCAAAGCGAACCAGGGCGGCGCAGGGATTGACGGTTCATACCGCCGGGACAGGTGAGACTATGCACAGCATATCTCAGAAATATGCAATCAAGCTGTCAGCATTGTATAAGTTGAACCTTATGGACGAGGGTACTGAATGCCGTCCGGGGCAGAAACTAAGGCTGAGATAGAAGATCTCATACCATTTCCCATCCTGACGGATCAAAGCCGCGCAGGAACTCAGCGCCACTCATCCTCTTTCGTCCTTCAGGAATAAGTGAGAGAATTTCCAGGGTGCCCTGGCCACAGGCTACAATAAGCCTTGAATTATCTTTTAGTATAAGCGTTCCCGGAATGGTTTCAGTGATATTAACGTTAATGGAACTGTCCAGAATTTTAAGCCTCATACTTCTGTTCTCCTTCCTGAGCATTGCAGTTGCGCCCGGATAGGGCGAAAGACCTCTTACAAGGTTCTGAATCTTTACTGCCTTCTCTTCCCATCTGATGACCATATCTGCAGGAAATATCTTTGGCGCCGGTTTCATCAGCAAGTCACCGATCTTTTTCTGGGGCACTGGAACCAGACTTCGGGCAGCCAATCCTCTTGCGGTCTCCACCACAAGGGAGGCGCCCATTTCCATCAGGCGGTCATGGAGGCTGCCTGCGGTTTCTTCAGGTGATATCTCTGTCTCCTTTGAAAGCAGGATCATCCCTGTATCTATCTCTTTGTCAATCAAAAAAGTTGTGACGCCTGTAGTTGTCTCTCCGTTGATTATGGCATGGTTGATCGGGGCAGCGCCCCTGTACTGGGGAAGCAGCGAGGCATGAAGGTTGAATGTCCCGAGCGGTGGCATACTCCAGACTTCCTCGGGAAGCATCCGGAAAGCCACCACCACGAACAGATCTGCTTTTAAATCACTGAGAGCGGATATAAATGCAGGATCACGGAGTTTCTCAGGCTGAAGCAGTGCAAGATTATTTTCAAGGGCATACTCTTTAACAGGGCTGAAGGTGATCTTGCGGCCGCGTCCGGTAGCCCTGTCAGGAACTGTGACCACTGCAGCGATGTCAAAACCCGTTTCATGCAGAGCCTTAAGGCTCGCAACGGCGAACTCCGGTGTCCCCATAAATACTATTCGCAGCTCCGAATCAGTCATTTTCGCCTTTTGTTGGCGTCTTGTAGCAGGTGATACTGTGCCCCATCTTGGTGGCTTTGGTCTCGAGGTAAAATGAATTGTACTGGTTGGGAGGTATTACAAGCGGTATGGTCTCCACAATTGATATGCCGTACCCTTCAAGACCTGCCCTCTTTACCGGATTGTTTGAGATAAGCCTTACTTTTCCAAGGCCGATGCCTCTCATTATATTTGCTCCGATACCGTAGTCGCGTTCATCTTCACGGAAGCCGAGTTCAATATTAGCCTCCACAGTGTCACGTCCCTGCTCCTGCAATTTGTATGTTCGTATTTTATTAATCAGGCCGATACCTCTTCCTTCCTGGCTGAGATAAATAATTGCCCCTTTCCCTTCGGCTTCGACCATCTGCATGGCCATGTGAAGTTGTGGCCCGCAGTCACACCTCTTCGATGCAAATATATCACCGGTGAAGCATGAGGAATGCACGCGTACAAGCACAGGCTCATCCTTTGTCCAATGACCCTTTACCAGGGCGGCATGCTCAAGGCCGTTGCTGACCTGCCTGAAGGGTATGAAGTCGAAGTCGCCATACTCGGTGGGCAGCTTGACCTGTTCTCCCATCTCAACTATCGATTCAATTCCGAGACGGTACCGGATGAGGTCGCGTATTGATATTATTTTGATGCCGAACTTCTCGGAGAGCCTTATCAGGTCAGGCAGCCGTGCCATTGTACCGTCCTCGTTCATTATCTCAACCAGTGCACCACCCGGGTTCAGTCCGGCGAGCCTTGTCAGGTCGACGGCAGCCTCGGTGTGCCCAGCCCTTCGGAGAACCCCTTTTGTTCGGGCCTTGAGAGGGAATATATGGCCCGGCCTTCCCAGCTGGTAAGGTTTTGTGGATGGATCAACCAGTGCCTTGATTGTAAGTGCCCTGTCTTTTGCCGATATGCCGGTGGTTGTCTCCGGACTGAGCAGGTCAACAGATACGGTGAACGGGGTTTCATGCAGAGATGTGTTGTGCCCCACCATCATATTAAGCTCCAGCTCCTCGCATCTCTCTTCCGGCAGTGGCACGCAAATCAGTCCGCGACCGTGTGTCGCCATGAAATTCACTATCTCAGGTGTGATCAGCTCGGCCGCACAGATGAAATCGCCTTCGTTCTCCCTGTCTTCATCATCAACAACAATGACTACCCGGCCTTCCCTGATTTCCCCGATGGCTTCATTGATCGTATTCAGCTTAGTCTCATCTGTCATTTTAAACACGTTTGGTGGGTTCCCATATCCCGTTTTCAATCCCTCTTATTGCCTTCACAAACCCTGCTGCCAGCGCTGCATTCATCAACAGAAACTGGGTCACATAACGCTGAAAGAGTAACTTTTTCCCCTTCCTGTCAAGCGCGAGGTCAAGCGCTGACAAAATTATGAAAATCAGCTGAACTGCTGTAAGACAAAAATATAAATCAGAATGGCCTGAAAGAATGATCGTTGTCATGAAAAACAGCATCATCAGCAGAGGGGTTAACCATCTCATTATCTTGTGTGAAAGAAAAGCAAAGACAACTCCGGGTCTGCGTGAGAAGCTCAATCCGAACCGGAACAGGTTCTGGAATGATCCGGCAGCGATCCTTATCCGCCTGCGGAACTGCCCGAACATATCAGGCTGGGTGTCTTCATAAACCACGGCATCCGGACGGTTGAATGCCATGTAGTTCTCTTTAAGAACAGTTAAGCCTGCGTAAAGGTCGTCAACCAGTATGTTTTCAGGAAGCCGGGGGAAGAGTTTCCGGCGCACTGCATAACAACCGCCGTATGGCCCGGGCATGGCTCCCCAGAGATCCCCTTCGGCTCTCTTAAGGATTGTTTCAAAACGGCTGTACATGATCTCCTGCCTCGTTATTCCGGTATCAGCAGGAGACAGGGGATGGACAGTTGCATCACATAATCCGGTGCGGGGATCGGCGAATCCCTCTGCCAGGTTCCTGACAGTTGAAGGGGTGAAGATCACATTGGCATCAGTTACAACCAGGATTTCTCCCTTTGCCCTGATGGCAAGTTCGTTGAGCATTGCTGCCTTTCCTCTTCTTTCAGCATTGATGATAACCTGAATATGCGGGTTTATGGCTGCCATGGCAGCGACAACAGCACCGGTGCCATCTGTTGAGCCGTCCGAACCAACAATGAAGTCAAGCTTATCATCCGGATAATCCGAGGCCAGCATGCTGCGTATTTTTTTCTCTGCCACCTCTTTCTCATTGTACAGTGACATCACTACGGTCACTGATGGCAGGGATTCAGGTGCCACAGGTGAGAACGGCTTTCGTCTCTTTTTAAGCCTGGCTGCCGAGATGACCGCCAGCGGATAGAGTATATAAGTCCATGCAAGCAGCGCTGCAGTGACCGCGAGTATCGTTTCAGCTGCCATGTGCCAGATTTTTATAGAATTCCAGCAATTGTGCCGTTATGGTGCTGTTATCATATCTCTTTTTAATCATGCTTAGGGCCGCTCTTCCGGTTGAGGCCCTTGGTTCAGGTTCTTCAAGCAGCCTGGTTACTGCGTTGGCGAACGACGCAGGGTCTGAAGCTATTGCCAGTTCCCGGCCGTTTTCGACGGGCAGTCCGGCTGCGGCAACCGGAGTTGCAACCACAGGCCTGCCAATGCTCATGGCTTCAATAATCTTGATCCGGATTCCGCTTCCGGCAAAAAGGGGAGCTATCATAACATGGTTTGAAGCCATGAATTCAAGGGCGTCATCCGGTTCCCCATCATTGAAGATGTTTATTCCGGAGGGCAGGATGGCATCATGTTGCAGACCTCTTCCGCGAGTCTTCGGTTTTGCATCCTGTCGCAGGCCTCTTCCTGCGATATGCAGGGTGGCTGAAGGGAATTTTTCCAGGACGCTGGGCCAAACCTCAGAGATGAACCATTTTATCCCTTCTGCATTTGGTTGCCAGTTCATTGCTCCGATGAATCCAATCTTAGGATTCTGTGGCGGCGGTTCAGGAAGCAGAACAGCATTGTATGTTCCGGTCTCTGAGAGGAACACCGGTTTGTGGCGGGCCACCGAATTGAACCATTCAGCGTCAGGTTCGCTGATGGGTATCAGGGCGTCAAACTGCCTTGCTGCTTTTATTTCCGTTCTCCTTAGCCTCCGTGAGAGAACAGACAGGTAATATTTGCGGAGCGGGTTGGATTCAGTAACGGCCATCATCGCCCTGATCATATGTTCGACGTTATGAGCCCTCATGACCACAGGTGCTTTTGTAAACCGTCTGATCTCATCAAGGTACAAGACGAAGGGAAGACCTTCGCAATGTATTATATCGAAGTTATTGCCTGTAAGAAGTGAGTGAAGTTTTCGGGAGTATTCATCCGACCTGAAACGTAAGATGTCATACGGTTTCCGTGAGAAAAGCAGATTCAGGACCAGATGGAGGGGTCTGATCGCGGTACCTACCGGAACTGTAATGTAATCATTAACGTAATCTGGTTTCCCGCCCGGGGCGGGCATTCCGTAGGTTTGGTGCTTTTCGGTAATCATTGAAAGCACTGTAACGTCTGCCCCGGAGGCTGTCAATCCGCTGATGCAGCGAACTGATGCCACAGTGCCACCGTCATGTACGGGCCACAGGGGTCTAGGCGCCAGTACCAGTATCTTCATCATCCTTTTCGGGCCTGATGCCGGTAAGGAAGGCACCTATCTTCCTGAAGAAGAGGATATAAGTTTCGGCATTCATTATGGCCGAGTCGGTTGTGGCCTTATAGGTCAGGAACACACCTATCGGAAGCAGGATTATAGTCGAGGCAAGCATGCCCAGGGGTACGCTTATGATCAGTTCCTTGGCAAACTTCTCGCCGGAGAGGGTGATCACATAATATATCACGAAGAAGAGAACTGATATCACTGCCGGGGTGCCGAGTCCCCCTTTCCTGATTATTGCTCCCAGTGGTGCCCCAATAAAGAAGAAGACCAGACATGCAAAGGGAAGGGTAAACCTTTTGTACCTCTCAGCTTCATATTTACGGAGGTTCTTGGCTTCAGCCACCAGGGCCTCGCTTTTTTCTATCATGAATGAGGTGCCCTCGCGGGCGAAGCTCAGGGCCCTGCTTATTGTGGTGCTTCTGTCGTTGTAGCTCATTGTGTCGAAGGCAGCCCGGGCATTGAATTTCTGCGTCTTCCATGCTGCGAGGGAGTCTTCTTCCTGAATAATCCTGCGGGAGACGTACTGCGGGATGGTCAGGAGCCTTGTCTGGTTGAACTCCGAGAAATAGGCGTCAGTCCGTGAACGGAACCTGGTCGAAAGCGAGTCGATGAAGAATGTGAGGTCTGCAGTGTTCAGCATCGCGTAGTTGGAACGGTAGATATCCATTCCTGACCGGTTCAGACCGAAACCTTCAAGTTCCACCACCATTGTCTGCTCGGAAAACCTGTCACGTCTGAACGGGAATTTTCTTTTTTCCTGGGGAACGTTTTTTTCTTCTATATCCTTGTATGCGTGTCCGTTGAAGAGAGTCAGGATGAGGCCGCTTTCATCGGGTGTCACATTCATATAGCCGGAATCAGCATATATAACCGATGTGTTTCCTATTCCATCCCTGTGATCATATATGTATATTCCGTCGAGGCGGTTGGTCTCAGGATCCTTGTCAGTTATCTTGATGCTGAAGCCATCTATTCCATTGTAGAATGTTCCTGCCTGTATATTGAGTTCAGGCCTCATGCGGCGGATGTCTGTAAGCAGGGTTCTTGCCTTTCGTGTTGAAATGGGAAGTACGTAATCAGCAAACAGGAAGGATCCTATAGCAAGGAGGGAGGAGAAGATAAAGATTGGAGTCATGATTCTCTGGAGTGGCACGCCTGATGATTTGAGGGCAGTAAGTTCGAGGAATTCGCCAAGGTTGCCGAAGGTCATCAGGGATGCAAGGAGTATCGCCAGGGGGAGTGACAGAGGAACGAATGTCAGTGAGAACTGGAAGAGGAGTTCTCCCAGCACTTTAAGTTCCAGGCCTTTCCCCGCGAGGTCATCGACATACATCCAGAGGAACTGAAGAATGAAGATAATGAGCACAATAAAGAACGTCAGGACCAGCGGTCCGATAAACGATCTAATCATGAACAGATCGATTTTCTTCATTGTCTCGGGTGTGGTGCAAACGTACGTTATTTTTGAGAAAGATGCAAAGCTCTCTCACTCGGTGACACCGAGGACTTTTTTCAGGTATGAGATCTGGGTGTCCCACAGGTCCCGTGCATCCTCGGTTTCGTCTTCCTCCGCATGGTCTGTTATTATGAGTGCGGTATCATTGGTGAGTTCATGAACAATGATTCTGAATTCGAAGAAGTTTGATTCTGTGTCGGCGAAGTCGAGCCAGTTGAATCTGACAGCTTTATTTTCCCTGGCGTAAATGAGCCGGGCTCTTGCCTCTGTTTTATCCCAGTGGAAAGTAAAGACATCACCGTTGACTGTGACATTGTCAGCGAACCATTCTGAGAGGCCTTCCGGAGTGCTAAGCCTGTCGTAGAGTACTCTTACAGGCGTATTCAATTTGTATTCAATTTCAAATCTGGCTCTCATTTCATGGGATCAGTGTCATGCAATATAAAAATAATAGCTGAAAAGAAAAAGTTTGCCGGGCAAAATGAAAAAATA
>Ga0116154_10003161_pt1 | contig 11891 bp, 6 predicted proteins | sample AD_UKC030_MetaG_FD_89898 | JGI IMG/M metagenome (GOLD analysis project Ga0116154, IMG submission 89898) | Active sludge microbial communities of municipal wastewater-treating anaerobic digesters from USA - AD_UKC030_MetaG | ecosystem: Engineered > Bioreactor > Anaerobic > Digestate | place: USA...
CGCTTTCAGGTGCGCGAGGCCAGGCCGATCGAGGCCAGCCTGCTGGCTGGTTGGGGGAGTTACGACCTGCTCTGGGGCGGTCTCGAGCTCGAACAGGTCAACCTCTTCGGCCTCGCTCACAGGCAGCGTTTGGTGGCCGCGCAATCGCTCAAGAGCACCAAGCTCGAATACGCCTACACCATCCCCCAAGTGTTCAGTCCTCTGGGAGAAGTGACGGGGCTCGGTTTCTCCCGGCGGCGGGAGGAGACCACGTTCATCCGTCAAGACTCCGGGGCCAGCCTGGGCTATCAGCGGCTGGTTCCCTCGTTGCACAGTACCATCGGCCTCCGTTTCACATTCGAGGAGCTTTCGGCCGACGACAGCCATTTCGATCCCGATTACGGGCGGAAACGTGCCAGCGCGTCATCCGTCGGCCTGACGCTCGATCATAATCGCACGGACAATGCCCTTTATCCGGCTCGAGGCTATCGGCTTTTCGTCACAACGGAGATGGCCACCGACACGTTCGGGGGCGCGGCCAATTACACCCGCTTCGAGCTGGGCGGAAGCTGGCACCGACCGTTGTCGCGGACTCTGATCGCGCACCTTGGCGCTTCCCACGCCTGTGTGACCACGCCCGGTCCGGTGGGGGACGACTTGCCGTTCAACAAGCGCTTCTTCCTCGGCGGTGCGAGTTCGGTCCGGGGCTATGTCCAGGGGGAAGCCGCATCCTACGATCCGGCCGGCAGGCTTGTGGGTGACGAAAGCTACCTGTTGGGCCAGGCAGAGATCGAACAGCGCCTCACTCCGCGCTGGTCCTTGGTCGGATTCCTCGACGTCGCCGGTCTCGCGCGCGACATCGCCGAGCATCCCGCCAGCGAGGTGGTGGCGTCCGTCGGAGCCGGTATTCGCTGGCGCACTCCCATCGGCCCGGTGCGGCTCGAATACGGCCACAATCTCAACAGGCGCCACGGCGATCCCGCCGGATCACTGCATTTTTCCGTCGGCTTTCCGTTCTGACCGCGCATTCAGTCGCCTTTCGCGAAGGACCGCTTGCCGGCGTTGGCGATGCGAGGCCCTTCGCGTGGCGCCGAACGCCGGAGGAAATCATACGGTCCCATCGAGCGCGATGGCCTGTCAGGACTCGGGCTCGACGCGGGTCGGACGCCGCGCTTCCTTGCGTGCCGCGCGATGCGCTTTGTCGGCCAATATGCGTTCCTTGGCGGCGCGACTTCGGCCGCGTTTTTGGCGGCGGGCTTTCTCGCGCTCGGCCCGCTGCTGGGCCGCTTTCTGCCGACGCAGGTTCTCGATCTTGGCGAGCAGAAGGTGACGGGCGAGGAACCGGTTGAGCCCCTGTTGACGGCTCGCCTGGCACTTGACCTGGATGCCAGTCGGACGATGGTGCAACATGACACAGGTGGCTGTCTTGTTGACGTTCTGCCCGCCCGGCCCGCCGGAACGTACAAACGTTTCGTCGAGGTCTGCCTCCCGCACGCCGACCTCGGCCAGTCGCCGGGCCAAGGCCGCCTGCCGTTCCTCGCTGACGGTTGCAGCACTCACGGCTGGACACGGACCAAGCGCCCGCCGCCCGGCTCGAAGCGGAGTTCACCCCTGGTTGCGCCTGTTGGCATCCAGGTGCCGCTGCCGATGGCGTCGAGCACTTCGAACGGCGCGCGCGCGCTCAGGCCGACGGTCACTGCGGCGCCATAATCCAGGTTGATCAGGACAACGTGGCTCGCCTGTGCGGCGCCGGAGGCGGCCTGCGGTCCGAACAGGCCCATGGCCACGCCCTTCTGTGGCCGCGGAGGCATGCGGTTGGGCGGCGGAGCGAACAGGCGGAAGGCGGCATCCTCCGGCAGCGGTTCGGTGCCCGGCGTCTCGACCCCTTCATGGTAGACGCCAATCGAGCGCAATGCCTGGAGTTGGGAGGCGATGGCGACGAATTGGCGATTGAGCGACTTCAGCGCCTCGTAGAGGGGCGTGGGCGTGCCGTCGGCGAGCGCGATGCCGCCGGTGTGGCCGGGATGGCAATAGACATAGTAACTGACGCCCTGTGCGCCGTACGCGAGCGTGGTGTAGATCAGGTAGCGCATTTCGTCGCCTGTCGGCACGCGCATCGAAGGGGTCCAGGTGCAGGCCTGGACGATGTTGAGAAAAGGCAAACCGGCATCGAGGGCGGCGCGGCGGACCAGGGACAGATTGAGGAAGTAGTTCTCCGTGTCGCCTTTCACCGTGAACTGGTAGTGGTCGTAGCTGATCAGCGCGGGCTTCACGATCTCCACATACTGACGCAAGTGCGCCCGATAGGCGGTCACGGTGTCGCCCTGGTTGCCGAGTTGTTCGTTCGAGGCGTAGGTGGGAAAGAGGTTGATATAGGCAAGATGATCGGGATCGCGCTCCCGCAAGTAAGCCACCAACTTGCCCAGGGCCGGGAACTGAGAGGCGTTCGGCTCGTCGGTCAGAAAGTAGGCGTAAAGGGCCGGGTGCGAGCGGACTCGCGCCACGAGCGCATCGAGTTTTTCCCTCTGTGCCGGGTTCTCGATTGACTTGGGGGAGAGCAGGGCATCCGTGAGTTGCGCGCGCAAGCCGTGCCGCTGCGCCACCTCGAGTTCATTCTCCGCGCACCAGACCAGATTCCAACCGCCATCCTTCATCTGCCGAGCCACGGCGTCGGTCATGGGCGGCCCTGCCCAGTAAGTGACGATTGGCGTGCCGACACTCCAGGAGGAGTCGGCGGCGCGGGGGCTGGCGTCGCTGATCAGAAGAGCCAGTGCGCATGCGGCGAGCGGGCAGGCTGGGTGGGGTTTGGCACCGCCCCGCGCCGGCGAAGATGATCGAGAGATTTGCATAGGGCTAGGAATCCGGCTGTTGTGGCTTTGGGAGTCTGAACTCGGGTTGGTTTCTTGAGGTCGGATGTTGGTTTGGGACCTGCCTTGTGGTTTACGGGGCGAGTGAGGCGCGATAAAACACGATCGTCTCGGGCAACCACGTGTCCGTGAATTCCGTTGTGCCCGAGGTGTTCAGGACGTTGGCCACATGGACCCATGACCCGGCGCTGACAGATCGTTGAACGACGTAAGTGAGTCCTGGTTCCCCCTGCAGCCGGAGTTGAATGCGGCCGCCGGGATCGAGGCCCGCGACATCGAGACTGAAAGGCTGGCTGAGGAAACGGAGCGCGTCGGCCATGTAAGCCCGCCGCACGGCGGTGCTGGTCAACGTCTCGAATGGAAAGCCGAAATAGATCACCTTGCCCGTCCCGCCGATGCCTCCCGGGTGAGTCACCGCCGCCGCGCCGCGCGTCAGGCCGGCGTAGAGGAGCGCCGCGGTCGTTTGCGGGCCTTCCGGCGTCAGCAGGTCGGGGTAGCCGACCCAATAGATGCCGCGGCTGCCGTCGTCAAAGACGCCCGATCCGCTCCCTGCGAAGATCGAACCGGCTGCCGGCAGCACGGTGTAGCTGCCCGCGTTGTCGTTGGCATTGCCGCCCAGGCGGGCATGCAGTTGCGTCTCGAGAAAGGTCCGATCACTCGAGCTCGGGCCCGCATCGCGATCCAGATCCCAGGCAATCTCAGAGCCGCTGACGAAGAGATGTCCCCCAGCGGCGCGGAAGGCGGAGATCGCGGCCTGTTCGGATGGATTGAAGGCGCGGTCGACGGTGGACTGGTTTCCGGCGGCCCACATGACAACCTGGTAGTCATCGAGGCGGACCGTTCCGTTCGGCACGTGGGCGCGCTGGCAGGAATCGAAGGGCCACCCAAACCCGCCAATCGCTTCACCATGCGGCACGACGTAGTCGAAACTGTTGACCCGCGCCGGGATCACGCGGTCCGCGGCGCCGGTGTTCTGGTCGTGGCCGGGCGGGCGATAGGCCGAGGGAGCGAGGTTTTGGCGCAGGTTGAGTGTGCGGTCGAATCGCGTGAAACCGTTGACGAACAGGATGCGCGATTGAGCGGCGTTGGAACCGCGCCGGGCCCCGACGGTCGGCGATGGCAGCGATTCGCCGCCCGGATTGATCGCGGCGACTCGGAAGTAGACGGTGGTGTCAGCGGGCAGGTCCGTGATCCGGAGCGATGTGCCGGGTGTGGCCACGGGTTCGCCGAACCCGTAACCGTCGGTTGAACGATAGACCTGGTATCCCGTTGCCGCCCCGCTGCCGCCCTGGGCCGCCGGGGGGGACCACGAAACGAGGATTCCTCCAGGCAGAGCCGCGGCGCGGGGATTGGCCGGCGGCTCCGGGAGGAAGACCAGAGGGGCTGTGTCGAACTGGGCGAAGTATCGCACGAGTCCCTGGTAAGCGGCGCGCGCACACCAGGTCCGCGCCTTGGGATCGCGCAGCAACCGGGCGTCGGCCTCGCTGTCATGGAAGGCGACCTCGACGATCGTGGCATCCATTTCATAGCGGATGGCATCGCCGCGGATTTCGCCGAACGCGTAGTCGCTGCGGGCGTAGGTGAGATTGCTGCCGCGGTTGTGCCAGGGGGTCTCGAGCCAGGCGTCGAGCCCGACCAGATCGTCATTGATCTCGCGGGCCAGCAATCGGGCGAGGGTGATCTGGTTGGCCGAGGTCTGTGTGCCTGGGAAAAGGGATTCGTTGTTGTAGAGGCCGATCACCCCGCGACCGCCGCCTGCGTTCGAGTGGAAGCCGACATAGACCCGCTTGAACGTGGTCCCACTCTCGCTGCGGTTCATCTCGGCTGCCATGCGTGCCGGCGCGCCGACGTTGTCGCTCGAGTCGTCGCCGGGCCCGTCGTAGAGGGCTGGGTCCTGTCCCTGGCCGGTCATGCGTTGGACCCAATACCGACTGCACTCCTCCTCGCGGGGATACGCCGAGACGCCGCCGCCCCGGTCGATATCGCCGCGTCCGTTGCCGAACCGGATGGCGTCGGCAATCACCACACCCGATGTGACTCCCGGTTCAGCCAGGTTCGAGATCCGGACCGACCCAACAGCGGCGTTCGCCCCGGCGCGGAACTGGTATGTGCCCAGGTAGACCCAGCCCTTGCCGACGAGATCGTGGGGAATGCGGACCCGGGTTTCCCCGCCCAGGTGAAAGATGCGATAAAGCTGGCGAATGCGGTTGGCGCCGTGCGCTGCCCAGCAGTAAACCGGGTAACTGCCCGCCGCGGGGATGGCGGGCGTGTAGGTGGCCAGGGCCGTCTCGGTCTGAGACGCGGCCGCGAAACGGTAGGGCACGGCGCCTGCGTTGCCGAAGAAGACGCCCGAGGTGCTGTCGCTCCAGGATCCGTTCCAGGACACGCCCGGGCTGTCGTTGTCCAACACCACCTCGTTGGTCTGGTATCCGACGGGTCGCAGCGGAACGACCGTTGCGCCCGCATGGAAGCAGTAGGCGACGAAGAGGGTCATTTGATCGAGGTTCCCATAGTCCTCGTTCATCTGGAGCGCCACCCCTCGCTGGGTCCGCCACCCGTTCGCCGTCCAGGTCCAGCCGTGGCCGGCGCTGGTGAACACAATGCGCCCGGTCATCGACCCGTTCGGCTGCGCCGCTGCGGCCCCGAGGCCGCTGGTCGCTGGCAGCGCGGGCCTGGATTGACGCGGCGCCGCGTCCAACTCGGCCTCGGGCGGGTCAGCCGACTGTTGGAACGGATGGAAAGCCGCATCGTCCGGCATCTGTGCGACCGGGTTGGCCGCCAGGGCGAGAAACCCGAGAACAGACAGAAGGGCGCGCAGAGCACAACGAAGACTCATCTGAGTCGGCGTCTGGGTTTCTTGGCGACGATGCAGCTTGGGACTGAGCCGTGGCATTGCGATCACCACTCGGTCGCGGCTGTGAATACGGCCGCCAATCGCTCCAGACCCGCCTGGTCCGCGGCATCGAAGCGGTTGCGGACCGGGCTGTCGAGGTCGAGCACGCCGTGCAGGCGCCCGTCTTGAAGCAGCGGGACGACCAGCTCCGAGTTCGACGCCGGGTCGCAGGGGATGTGGCCGGGGAAGGCGCGGCAATCGGCCACCCGGACCGTGGTGCGCAGCTCCGCCGCCGTTCCGCAGGTGCCCCTGCCCATTGGAATCCGCACGCACGCCGGTTTGCCCTGGAATGGCCCCAGGATCAGGACCCCGCCGACAAGGCGGTAGAATCCGGCCCAGTTCAATCCGGGCACCGTGTGATAGAGGAGGGCGGCGGTATTGGCGGCGTTGGCGATGAAGTCGCGTTCGCCTGTCAGCAGAGCGCGCAACTGCGTCTCGAGCTCTCTGTAGGCGGCCGCCTTGTCCGCGGCGACAATCGGTTTCAGTTCGAACATGTGCTTGGTCTGCGCGTCCTGTTGCCGCGCGCCATCACCTTCAATGACCGATGGCTTTGGCGGCCAGGTTCTGCGTTCTGGACCGAAGATTTATCCGGCACGCGCCCGGTTACGGTTCCTCGCGAAGCGTGTGAAATAACCGGGCTAAAGTCAACGGGGCGAAAAGCGCTGCAATCACAACCGGTGCATCCGCCAGTTGTCGGTGTGATGCCGCCCGGTGAGGGCACCGGGCCTACAACATCGGTGTCTGTCCAGAGCAGGCCGGGTCCCCTGACCCGGCGCCTGCGTTGTTCCCGAGGCCGCCTGCAAAGTGCGAGATTTGTTGGGCGAGTTTTGTTTGCGCACCACGGCGTCGCCGCGTAGAGTCTCCTCGAAATTCACCTTTCGACAGCATTGGGATTCGATGAAGCCGTTTGCGACGCCAATGTCACATGCCGGATTCATGCCGTCGTTTTCTCCCGACCGCTCGACGGGGCGGGCGTTCACGCTGATCGAATTGCTGGTGGTGATCGCCATCATCGCCATCCTGGCGGGCCTGCTCCTCCCGGCGTTGGCGCGCGCGAAAATGACGGCGCGCGCCGCGGTGTGCAAGAGCAACATGCGACAGATCCAGGTGGCTTACGTGCTCTACCAGGATGATCATCAGGGACGCGCTCATCCCCGGCGAAACTGGATGCGCTGGGTTCGCGATGGGGGGGATTTCGGACGTCCGGTATCGCTCGAACGGGAGAACCTGATTGCGGCGGATCATGCCGAGGCCTACTGGGGGGTTGCCTACGCGCCTTATCTCGGCTATAGCCCGAAGGTCTTCTTCTGTCCGGAGGCCAGGAGCGCCGACGACCAGTACACGCCGCGGACGCACAACGACGGCCCGTTCAAGGACGGCCACGTTTACATCACCTACGGATTCAACGGTTATTACGAAACGCCTAATCCGGCGGCCATCGGCCTCGAGATTGCGCTTTTCGAGGGTGTCGTGGGCGGAAGCGCCCCGGTCCAAGCCCGTCCCAGCGGGACTCTGCGCGCTCCGGCGGTCACGATTCTGTTTCAGGACGCATGGGAGGCCATGTTGGACGGCGTGGAAGACACGCCGATCCTCTTGTCTCAATGGACGGACTGGGCGGAGCGCTTGAACGAGTATTACCGCCACAACGGACGCGGCAACATCATGTGGGCCGATGGGCATGCCACATCGGCTCGCCGCGGCAAGACCCATTGGGACGAGGCTTGGTACCTTGGCCAGCCGATGCGCACGCGCTGACGCCTCGGCGCGCGGGCGCGTGCTCGAACGGGTTCATGATTTGACTCGAAGGCAAGAATCGAAACCAAGACATCGCTTATGCAAACGATCATTCATCGCCGTGCCCGTCATCCCGCCGTCGCTGCCTGGTGCGCGGCCTGGGGCTGCCTGGTGGCGCCATTGGCGCCTTTGGACGCCGCCGTTGTGGGCCAGTGGGATTTCACCAACGGGTTGAGCGCCAGTGTCGGGATCGATCTCGATTACTTCGACGGTGTCGGGGCGGCCACGGAGAGCGGCACCACGTTCGGCACGAGCGCCTCGTTCGGCATCCCGGATGTCGCCGGCCAGGCCGTGCACGTAATCCGAACACCGAAGATGACGCCTGCGATGGGTTACCTGATGAACCCCAACGCCGCGGGCAACGGCGGTGGCTGGCTTGTCAACCAGTACTCGCTCGTGTTCGACGTCTATTTCCCGGCGGCATCGAGTGGCCAGAACCGCTGCCTCATCCAGATCGATGACCCGTGGGTCAACAGCAACGAGGGGGAATTCTACGTTGCCGCCAACAACGGCCTCGGCACGTTGGCCCATCCGCACGGAATCGTGGCGGCGGACGCCTGGCATCGCCTGGTCGTCACCGCGGACCTGGCTGCGTCACCGCCCGTCGCGATCAAGTATGTCGATGGGGTCAAAGTCGGCGAGGAGACTCTGGCCGATGGTCTCGATGGGCGATGGGCTTTGGGCACGTCTCAAGCCTTGTTGTTCACCGACAACGCTGGCGGATTCGATGTCGCCTACATCAACTCGGTGCAGGTCCATGACGCCGTCCTCAGTCCGGGCTACGTGGCGGCTCTGGGCGCGCCGTCCGGGGATGCCATCCCGCCGAGCGTGGTGCCCGTCGCGGTCGTCAGTGCGGTGCGCCCGGCGGCGAACGATGCCTTTGTCCTGCCCGGCACGGTCATCGAGGCGGATCTGCTTGCCGCCGGCCAAGCGATCCCGGCCGACTCCATTCAGATGGCGATCGACGGCACAGTCGTGAGCCATGCGCTGGCGTATCCGTCGGCCGGCATGATGCGGGTGAGCTACGATCCGGGCGTGCTCGCCCCCGAGTCGCATCACACCGTGCGGGTGAGTTACGTCGACCCCGTGGTGGGGACCGACGTCCAGCACGCCGAATGGTCGTTCCGCATGTCCCCATTTCACCTGGCGCCTCCCGATCCGGCGGTCGAGGGGCTGCTCTCCCTGAGTTTCGAGGAACCGGCGACTCTCGATGGTGGCGCGGTGTCGGACGGTTCGCCGGCGGACAATGACGGTATCTTCCGCCTGCAACCAGACACGGGGGATCTGAAGGTGGCTGGCCCGGCGGGGTACGGCATTGATCTCAGCATCAACCGAACACTGCCTCAGAACTACGTCGAGCTGACGCATGGCTTCGGGGCGACGCCCAACACGTTCGCCGCGTGGGTGAAGGTGGCATCGGACTACCCCGCTGGCGATCGCGTGGGCGTGATCGTGGGCACCTACCCGGTCGCAAACGCAATCAACTGGGAAATCCACTCGAACGGCCGTCCACGCGTTTACTGGGGGTATTCGTCCGGGGCATTGGTGGATTGGATCGTGAACGACGATCTGCGCACGGGCCAATGGGAACATCTGGCCTTCGTGCGGGACCCGGTTCATGGCTTCCATTACTACCGCAACGGACGCCTGGGCGCGGTCCTGGCCAATGCCGGTCCCTCGGTTGTGCCCGCCGAGGCGCCGTACGTGGGTTCAGACCGCCGCGCGTCGGGCTTCCAGCCGTTTCGCGGCGCGCTCGATGAGATTGCGATCTTCGAGCGGGCCTTGGGCTCGAACGAGGTCTTCCGGCTGTACACGGCGGGTGTCGATTTTCCGAAGTACTTGTTTGCGGCTCCGCCGATCGCGCGGGTGGCGCCGACCGAGGGGGCGACCGGCGTGGGCGCCACGCCAACGATCGAGGTGCAGATCGATGAATCCCTCAGCTCGAACACGGTCGATCTGGCCAGCGTGCAATTGACCCTCAATGGCGTGGCATTGGCGCCCCAAGCCACACGGTCCGACCAGACGGTTCTCATCGCCGGAGCGCCGACCAGCCCGCTGATCCCGGCCAGCACCAACACTGCCCGGGTGCGCTACCTGGACCAGGCGCCCACGCCCCACGAGACCGTTCGTGAATGGAGCTTCGTCACCGGACCGGCGCCGGTGATTCTCTGGATGTCGTCGGGAGCCACCGTGGCCGTCGGCGACGACGTGACACTGGGCGTTCGCGCCGCGGGGCTGCAACCGCTCAGCTACCAGTGGCGCGCCGACGGCGTGCCCATCGCCGACGCGACCAGCGCGGTCCTTGCCCTGGGCGCCGTCACGGTTGCGCAAGCCGGCGCCTACGACGTGGTGGTTGGCAGTCCCAGCGGGGCTGTGTCTTCGCCCGTGGCGGTGCTGACCGTGCTGTCGGCCTTGCCGCTGGGGGGCTTGCTGAACGACGTGACCGCGCATTACGCATTCGAGACGCATGTGGACGGCGTGGTCGGCAACGAGGCGCGCGCGGCGGGTTACGCCGGCTTTGCGCGCGACGAGGCGCTTCTCAACGGCGCCGAGGGGGATCCGTCCGCCCTGATGCCGCCCTTCACGACCGCTCCGGGCAAGGCGCGCGCAGGCGCGGGCGCTCTTGACTGCGATGGGATTGGGGATTACGGCGACATCCTCGGCAGCCCGGTGCTCATCGATTGGGACTGGACGGTGTCCGCCTGGTTCAAGCCGGACACCGGCGGCGCGGGGTTGAGTGGCACGACGCGGGCCTTCGTGTTTGAGACGGCCGGCTCGGCGTATCCCATCTCGTTCGGCTTGCGCGCGGGCACAAGCGGCAACAGCAACTTCCAGATCTACAGCGATTACGCGAGCGGGACGGATCCGTACCGGGATTTTCAGGTGCCCAACGCGGACGTGGACCGATGGCATCACATCGCCATCGTGTACCGGTCAGCCGCCGCCGCCATCGAGGGCTACTTGGACGGCACCCTGACGCATCAGATCCCCTTGTCAGGCGCGTTCAACACGAGCTGGAGCGGATTCCGCGTCGGCACCTACCGGAGCGCCAATGGACGCTGGTTCAAGGGGCAGGTCGACGAGGTGGCTCTCTGGCAGCGGGCGCTTTCGACGGATGAGATTGCGGGCCTGTTCACAGCCGGGGATCAGAGCCAAACCCTCGCTGCCCGAATCGGTCTGCCGGGCGGCGACTCCTACAAGAGCGAACTGACCGCCTACTATGATTTTGACGCGCGCACCGACTGGGTCGTCGCCAACCGCGCCCCGGCCGTGGGCGGCACGGGCTTCTTCCCCGATGACGCACTGACGATGTACGGAGGGGCGATCGATCCCGCGGCGCGCATTTACCCGCTCTCGAATGACCCGGCCCTGGCGCGCGCCGGCCAGGGCGCCTTGAGCTGCGATGGGACAGACGACTACGCGCATATCATTGGCGACCCGTTCGATCCCAACCAGAACTGGTCGGCGGCGGCCTGGTTCAAGCCCGACACCGGCGGCCTGGGTGTCACCGATGCCGCCCGCCTGTTCGTTTTCGAATCGACCGGCGCCAACTACACGCTCTCGTTCGGGCTCCGCGCCGGGACGCCTGATCCGGACACCGGCGATCCCCGCACTGACTTTCAGATCTTCACAGTGTCAGCGGCCGGGGCGCCGGCTGTTTCCTATCCCCTGGCCAATTCGCTGGTCGATCAGTGGCATCACATCGTGATCACCTACGATGCCGCCGCGGGTGTCATGAAGGGCTATCTCGACGGGAGCCCGACGCACACCCTTGCGCTCGGGCCGGACTCCGTCCTGCAGGATTACTCGGGCCTCAATATCGGCACCTACCGCGCGGCGGACGGACGGTGGTTTGCGGGGTGGATCGACGAGGTGTCCGCCTGGCAGCGGACGCTCAGTCCGGGGGCGGTCGCGCAGGCGTATGCGATGGGCAGCGCCGGGGAGTCCTGGCTGACGGGCGGACCGCCCAGGATCATCGCGTTTGCTCCAGCCGCGTCCCCGCAGGGCGGTTGGACCCTCACATGGCAGGCGGTTGTCGGGCGCAAGTATGACATCGAGGCATCGAACGATCTGGAGGATTGGTCGGATGTCGTCGCTGATGACTATGCCGCCACAGCCGCGACCGCCTCGATTGTCATCGTTCCCACTCAGCCGCCGCCGGCCAATGGCTTCTACGATGCCGGTTTAAGCGGCGCTTCGCATCGCTTCTATCGTGTGCGATGGAATTAAGGGTCTGTGCAAAAATGAAATCCGATTTTGCTGGAGGGGATTTGGTTCGCTGGCGAGGCGCGACGAAGGAGCATAGCCTTGACCTCTGTGACTGAGGAGCAATCCCGCGACGGCGGGACCAGCGAGCC
>Ga0116154_10003170_pt1 | contig 11862 bp, 12 predicted proteins | sample AD_UKC030_MetaG_FD_89898 | JGI IMG/M metagenome (GOLD analysis project Ga0116154, IMG submission 89898) | Active sludge microbial communities of municipal wastewater-treating anaerobic digesters from USA - AD_UKC030_MetaG | ecosystem: Engineered > Bioreactor > Anaerobic > Digestate | place: USA...
ATTTGCTCGTCGACCGCGCTGGTCAAGGATGAAGTCGAACAGGTCATCGCAACACCGCTGGAGCATGCGAAGTGCGAGCGCTGCTGGCATGTGCGTGAAGACGTCGGTGCCAATGCCGAGCATCCGACCCTGTGCGGCCGTTGCGTCAGCAATCTGTTTGGCGAGGGCGAGGCGCGCAGCTGTGCCTAAGGCCGGGCACTGGTATGGCTTGGCCGGGTTGGTCGTCGTCCTCGACCAGTTCAGCAAATGGGTCGTGCTGAACCATATCGAATTCGGCCAGACGATCTATGTCGCACCGTTCTGGAACTGGGTGCTGACTTACAACCCGGGCGCCGCCTTCAGTTTCCTGGCGGACCAGCCGGGCTGGCAGCGCTGGTTTTTCACGGCGCTGGCGCTTGCCGTTTCCGGCTGGATTGCGCTGGAGTTGCGCCGTCACCCCGAACAGAAACTGCTCTCGCTCGCCCTGGCGCTGATCATGGGCGGGGCGCTGGGCAACGTGATCGACCGCGTGCGCTTCGGTGCGGTCGTCGATTTCATTCAATGGCATGCCGCCGGCTATTACTGGCCGGCTTTCAACGTCGCCGATTCGGCCATCACCGTCGGCGCCATTTTGCTGGTTTTTTCGACGTTGACCGCGCCCGACAGGAAGTGCCCTCGGGGTACAACAGACAAGAAAGAGATTCCCCGGTGAGCGAAACCGTCCGTTCCGACAGCTACCTGACTCTGCATTACCGCATCACTGCGCTCGACGGCGAGGAATTCCTGTCCACCTTCGACATGAGCCCGGCCACCTTGCAGATGGGTAGCAGTCAACTGGCCGAAAACCTCGAAAACGTGCTGATCGGCCTGCCGGCGCAGGAGCATTTCGTCTTCGAACTGGAGCCGGAGCAGGCTTTTGGCCAGCACAACCCGCGCCTCGTCGAGCGCCTCGCCCTTAGCGGCTTGCCTGCCGACATGGAACTCAAGGAGAACTCCGTCGTCGAATTCACAGCGCCCAACGGCGACACCTTCGCCGGCTTCCTGCGTGAACTCTCTGCCACGCACGCGCTCTTCGATTTCAACCACCCGATGGCCGGAAAGACGATCCGCTTCGAGGTGAAAATCATCGGAATCATGTAATGCAAATTCTCCTCGCCAACCCCCGTGGCTTCTGTGCCGGCGTCGAGCGCGCCATCGCCATCGTCGAACGCGCCCTGGAAAAATTCGGTGCGCCGATCTATGTGCGCCATGAAGTCGTGCACAACAAGTTCGTCTGTGATGACCTGCGCGCCAAGGGGGCGGTGTTCATCGAGGAATTGGACGAAGTTCCGGCTGGCAGCACTGTCATCTTCAGCGCCCACGGCGTTTCCAGGGCAGTACGCGCCGAAGCCGAGCAGCGCGGCCTCAAGGTCTTCGACGCGACCTGTCCGCTGGTCACCAAGGTGCATGTCGAAGTCGCCAAGATGCGCGCCCAAGAGCGCGAAGTCGTCATGATCGGCCACAAGGGGCACCCGGAAGTCGAAGGGACGATGGGCCAGAGCCTGGACGGCATGTATCTCGTCGACACCGTGGAAGATGTGGCACGGCTGCAGGTGCGCGATCCCGCCCGGCTTTCCTTCGTCACCCAGACCACTCTGTCGGTCGAAGATGCCTCGCAGGTCATCACCAGGCTCAAGGAGCACTTCCCCTTCGTCCAGGGGCCCAAGAAGGACGACATCTGCTACGCCACGCAGAATCGTCAGGATGCGGTCAAGATGCTGGCCGAACAGTGCGACCTGGTCATCGTCGTCGGCAGCCCGAACAGTTCGAACTCGCGGCGGCTCAAGGAAGTCGCCGTGGCGCGCCGCATCGATGGCTACCTGATCGACGGGCCGGAAGAAATCGACCCGGCCTGGCTGCAAGGCAAGCAGCGTATCGGCGTGACCGCCGGCGCCTCGGCTCCCGAAATACTGGTTCAGCGGGTAGTCGACCGCATCAGGGAAATGACGGGTGCTGAAGTCGGGCAAGTGGCTGGTGTGAAAGAAGGGGTTTCGTTTCCGTTGCCAAAGGGGCTGGCGTAGCCGGCTTGCTTTCAAAGGCTGCGCAGCGCCCAAAACACCGTCGGAGTGATGATCGCTCCCGCCTTCAGCATGAATAATCCGACGTGTTAGATGAATCCTATTTCCAGCAAGTTGCCAAATCACCCGCCGAACTGCTGCGCGTGCCATTACTCGTCACGGTGAGGTCGCCGCAGGTGGGCTCGGAGAATCCATTGGCGGGGCGGGCAGTAATAGTGAAGGTATTTGCCGGATTTCCCACGGTAGCTGTCACATCGTATTTCCTACTGCCATAGCTTGATCCCGACCAGTTGGCAGACTGCCAGCCATCTGTCAGCGGCCCCTCCGCGACTGCCACATAAGCCCCCCGGTCAGAAAAATTTCTTTCCTGTAGTTGCGCCATGTGGAGCATCGCGGCCCGCGCTTCCGCACGGGCTGCTCGGCGCACATAGTCCTGATACGACGGGTAAGCGATGGTCGCCAAAACCCCCACAATGGCTACGACGATCATTAGTTCGATGAGGCTGAAGCCCCCGTGGCGCTGGATTTTTTTCATGGTCCTGTCTCTCATCACTGCATGATATGGCGCCATGACACTCGGCCGGTTGCGGGGAGCTTAATCTTGGTGCCTCCACCCGCGACGGTGACGATCTCAAAGCCCCACTTGTCCTTCTTGCAAGGGCGGCCTTTTACGAAGGGCGTGCAGCCCGAGTTCGCAGAAGGAGTAGCAGTACCGGGTTCGGTATCGAAATAGATCCGCTTCGGATTCTGCCCGAGTGCCGTCCCAAGTTTTCTCCCGCTGGGGGCCTTGGCGAGGACGGATACGCCACCGACTGTGAAGTTCAAGCTAATCGGCGTGGTCGAGCCCTCAACGTAAAACACCGGTTTGGAATAGGATCCACCGGTCAGGTAGTCCAGGTTGTAACTCCAGTCGTAGCCACTGCCCCCGCAGACATCCGTGTTCGGCGTAAGCGACACGAAAGTCAGCAAGCCTTCTTCAAGAATCGGCAGTACTGACGAAATATAACGCTCACCGCTATTGGTAACCGCCGGATCGTTATGGAGGTCGAGAACCCAGCCAAGCTGCTGGGAAACGGGGTCGCCGACTGCAACGGGGGCGAGTGTCGCCGGGCATGTCGTCGTGGCTGCACCCTGGACAGGCAACGGAGGATTAGGAGCAACGCCATCACTATATTGCGGTACGCAATCGGATTGCAGAGCATAAGTAATGCTGTTATTCGTCGCCGTGTTGTTGTCCGGATCGATGGTTACGTTGGCCAGCGTCGCCTGCTTTTGCAACTGGCTGCGACTGGTGACCCGCGTGCCATCGTCCTTGTCCCAGATCCCGTAGAACGAATTGGTCGAGAACGGCCCTTGGTTGTCGGAGTCATCGACGAAGGACCCGGTTCCGAACATGACCATGAAACCGCCGTTCTGGTGGCGGGCTGCAGTCGGGCTGGTGGTGATCTGCTGTTTCGTGGGCGTGGTTTCGTCAGTCTGCGCGGTGAATAGCGGGAGTGGCGTAGAGACCGTCCCGAAGGCAGATGCCCAGTTGGCAGGATTCGTGTCGCTCACGTCCACCTTCCAGACATTGCCATAGCGATCGCCGGCATAGAGATAATCGATGATATTGTCGTCATTCTTGTCGAGACCAAAGACGGTGCCAAGTCCATTGGCCGGGGTCAGAGGCGTGGTTCCTGCATTGGGGGCGACCAGTGCGATCTTCCGGAAATCGGTACCGAGCGTCCATGGCCTGCCGCGGCCATTGGAGTCGAAGCCCGGGCCATCGACGTAAAGGATATAGAGGTATGCGTGCCCGGTCGTGCTCACACTGCCATCCGAGTCGGTATTGTTGAAGCCGTTACCGAAAATAACCGCCCATTTTCCGTTGTTCATCTTGCGGACGATGGGCTGAACGAATGTGTTGCCGAGGTCTGCATCATCGCGATCGGTAAACTCCCAGAACACGAGGGATTTCGCGGTCCCGCTGGCGAACGTCGAAGGGGCGGTTGCGTTGAGGGCGTAGATGCCCTGGCCGCCGGCGTTGAGGCCACCGGTCACGATGGTCCGCCAGCATTTAGTTGCATCACTGCTTACCGTGCAGTTGGGACTGCTCAATTGCGCATCGGCAGCCACCGGGGTGCCATCGACGAAATACTTGTGAGAGTAATTGGCCCAGGTGAGTTGGTTCAGCTTTGGATAGACCGCGGACGGGATAAAGGCGAGAACCTCCTTGCCACTGTTGGCGGTTGCGGCGTAAGCGCTGGTGCCATCATCGGATGCGTCGGAAGCGTTGAATGCATGCACCATGCCATCGTTGGCGCCGACGTAGAGTACCGGCGTACGCGAGGCAACGGCAGTCGCGTAGACCTTGAAGTCCGCGAAATCGGCGGGCGGCACATTGAGGGCACTCGGGAAACGAACATAAAGCGGCGAAGAATTGACGAAGTCACCGAGCGAACCAGGGCGGACACGCCAGTTGAAGCCGCTGGTGCCTTCGTTGCTGTTGTCTCCGAGCAGGTAGCGGAGGCGATAGGGGCCGCGACCGTCGGTCAGATTCGAGCCGGGATCACGATCAAGCAGATCCTGCTGCCTGGCCGAAAGATCGGTCGTGAACTCGACAGTGCCACTTGAATCCGTAGTCGTGAACACTGATCCTTGACGCCCGGTATCACTGGTATCTGCCGTACCGTCGGCAAGCAGGCCATCGTTAAAGGTCAGGACGCGCCGTGACGACCAGTTACCGGTTCCGCTGGTATTCAGTGTCGTCGGATTCAAAAACGTCGTGGCTGACCAAGTCGGGCTCGTAACGATGGTGAGGTCGGCGTTCAAGTGATAGCTCTTGACATCGCCATGCCAACCGGCAGAGTTGTAGGTCGCGCTGAAGAGGTTGGTGCCGTTGCCGGTACGCAGGTCACCGGTCGATACCCCGACATCGGCGCCGGCACCGGATTGGGCGGCAATCGACGACAAGGCGCCCCTGACGGCCGCGATCATGTCAGCCGGATTGCCGGCCGGCAGCAGGGTATTTGGCCAAGCACCGGTATATCCGGGAAGGGTCCGTGACCAGTTCAGCGGATTTCCACTGGAGTCATAACTGTCGACACCACCATACTTGGCGGCAAGCCAGTACTGTGAGCCAACCCCCTGGTCGCCATACTCCTGAACGTCGATGACGTAGGTCTTGGCTTTGACCGGAACGCTCGACGTTACACCGTCGATTATCGCGCTCATGTTTCTGAAACCATCCTTGCCTGCCCCATAGGCGAGACCGGACATGTAGTAGCTCGCGCTTCCGGCAAATCCGAAGGTGTTGGCCAGGTTGCTTCTGCCTTCCAGGGTACCCAGCGCGTTCGTCAAGGTCGCGACGTTGACGGTGTCACCACTCAGACTCCCTTGGTCGTTGGCTTGGCTGTTGCCTGAACATTGGCTCGAACCATAACTGGTGCTGCTGCCGCCGGGGAGGCGCTTGTCGCAGTGCGTATGGGTGTCGCCCATGGCGATGATGAAGTTTTTCTGACACCAGTACTGTACCGGGTCATCCCAGCTCCGGATGATTGGGAAGCCGTCGGCGCTGGTGGCTGTCGCTCGGGTATAGAAAGCGGTGGTCGGTTGCAGGCCGCGCAGATACCGCAGACTCTCGTAATAGAGCTTGCCGACGTTGTCATACGTTTTGTAACCCTGCGAGACGGTGCCGAACTGATTGATATAGTTGATGACCCCCGATTTGCTGACGGCACTGGGGTAGGACGCGGACGCTTCGGTCGGATCGGGGTTAGCCGGCAAGGTGCCATTCGTCGCGCTCCATTCGGCATTCGTGTTGGCGACGGAGCCGCCCGAGGATGACCATTTGAGCGGGGCGACGTACTTCAGCTTCGAACGCATGACCGCGTTGTCGATGTCGTTCGCGTTGTAGTAGGAGAAAACACCGAAGCGCATCTTCTCCCCATTGCGTTGCACCTCGCCGACCGGCTTGTAACTGTTGGTGCCGTATTTGACGCAATTATCTTCCCGCGCCGTGCCGCTGACCGGTGACGGCTGGCAGACTTCGGCGCGAACATAGTATTTCGTGCTACCGCCAAAGGTCAGGTTATAAGTCGAGTAATAGTAATACGCAGCAGTCGCGTCGCTCCCCGAATAGGAGGGAATGTACCAGTAGGTGGCCGACGCCTGTGCTTCGTTGTAGGTGACTGTTGCGGGCGGGTAATAACGGACACCATTGCCACCCCTGCGAGTTGAACTGTTTGTGTTGCTGGAATAGGTTGCTGCTGGCGTTCCACTAATCGACCAATTACTTGCGGATGAGCATGTGCGGGGGTTTTGGTTTGAACCAGTCCCAGCCGATGGCACGCAGGTAAACGATCGTGTAGATGGAGTCGCGAAATCGCACCGGATGGTGAAAGGTGAACTCGAGTCCATCGAGCAAGAGCCTTCGTTCACGGTTGATGTTTTCAGGACTGACGAGGGTGTCGAATAGCTTGTTGCAGCGGCCTGGCTGGACGCCGTGAACGTTGCACTGCCGAATGTCCCGAAATTGGAGCAACTGAAGGGTGATGCCGATGTGCCATTGCCGGTCCACGTGGTACATGATCCGGTGTTGCTTTGGGTATCCGTGAGGGTACAACTGAAATTTGAGCTGGACGTACCGCTGGGGTTCGCGCAGGTTACGGTGTCAGTACTTGTGTTGGTGGCGGTTGACATGGTGCCAGGCGCGGAACCGGTCGGCGTACCGACTCCGGCAAATGCGCCAAAGGTCGAACACCTGTAGGGCGAGGCGCTGGTTCCGCTACCAGTCCAGCTTGTGCAGGATCCCGTTTCGTTGGTGTTCTGCATCGTCAGATCGCAGGAAAACGTGGTGCCGGAACGCTGCGGGTTGGCACACATGGCGGTTCCCGTGCCGCCCAGCGTGACCTGCATCTGGGTACCCTGGCCTTGATTGGCGATGGTCAGGTTGGCCGTAGACGGATACGGGGTCGCGCCGGTACCAGTGTATGTCTTGTTCGTGAAGTTGCTGGTTCCGCCTTGGCCGCTCTGGTAGGTTCTTTCCAGTACCGTCTGTGTCGCGCTATCAATGTAGCGGTTGCCGCCCGTCATGGCATAGCGGAACTCGTCGAGGCCGGTCATGCTGGCCCAGTTCAGAAAGTTTCCGCTCCAAGTGCCGTTACAGACATGGTTCGTGGCCGCTGCCGCGGGAGAAAAATAGGCGGTTGCACCGCTACCGCTGTACGAGTAGCACTTCGCGGGATCGAATATGCCAAGATAATCTTCGTTTGCCGAATAATCGTTGGAACCCTGATAGGCCGCGGTATTGGCGGTCGGATATTCGACCGACAGCGCGAAAACCACATTGGGCGGGACGGGCGATTGCAACAACAACGGCGCGTCGGCCAGTGTTCCGGCAAATGACGGCAGTGAGCACAGGAGGGCGCCAATGCCGAAGGCCAGTTGCAGGGATTTGCGTGACATGATGCTTTCCTCCGAATTGATCGAGGGTGATTCAGTAAGTGAAGAGTTCAACGAGGTTTACCCGGGTGTTGGGCAGGCGACCCCTGCCCTGGGCAATGATCTGGAAGCAGTGGCCCGTATTGCTGATGCCGCAGGCATCGGGTCTTTGCCAGATCACCAGATAACGGGGTTGGATGTTGAGGCCAACAATACTCGGAGATAGCGCCGTTCCCACTGAACTTGTTGAATCCGAACCCATCTGGGCGCCAGTACCAGACCCGGCAAACAGATCGATCGTGCTGGCATTTATCGAGAGGTCACACGAAAAGCCATGTGTGGTGCCTTGATAGCACCTGTCTTCCGACAATGGCTTCTTCGCGTTTGAAGGTACAAGCGAGTCGAAGCTGCCATTGATCAGCATCTTTGCCTCGTTGAGGGCGGCTTCGGCTGACTGCAGGGCGATTTCCTTGTCACGGAAATTTCGTGCCATCTTCTCTTCCGATGTTGTCGTCGAGTAGACGCCGATACCTAGCAAGGTCAATACGACAAGAAATACCAGCGCGGTAAGCAATGCGGCACCGCGCTGCTTTGAATGCTCAGAAGCCGATATCAGGGGATGAGGGTTCATGCCAGTTTCCAATGTCAGACCGGGCAAAGGTTGCGCAGGGCGATGGTGGTCGTGAAATGCTGCCGGGTGCGGCCGTCGGCCGGTGCTGTGAAGATATTGGCATCACCGGAGCTTGGCGCGTAGCTGGTGCCGAAGTGGTTGATGGGTTGAGTGCTGCGGTCGACCGCGGTCGCGCTCGCGGTCCGGGCAATCATCGAAAGCATCACGCTACGCACGTTGTTGGCGTTGTTGTTGAGAGAAGTGGATCCGGGGACATAGTGGTTGATTGCCCCGTCGCCATCGGTGTCTTCACCATAAAGAAGCTGCATGCTTTCGATGCCGGGAACAAGGGGAGCCGGATTAGGGGCTGTTGCGGTGGGTGTTGCGGCGGGGTTGCTGGTGTAACAAAACAAGGCAGGCTCATTGTTGCTTGTATCGGTCGCGATGAAGAAAGTATCCGCTACCAAGGCGTTCGCGGCAATCGTGTTGCCCAGACAATCCCGCATCGTGCCGTCCTGAGTGGGAATACCTTCGCCGTAGTAACGCACCAGGATTACGTCGCTATTGTTAACGATGGTCGCGTTTGTACCGAACGTGGCCGACGTGATCGCCGATGGATCGTTGCTGGCCACCAGGCGCAAGTTTGGACCGGGACAGAAAGCGGGTACCTGAGCCTTCGGATTCCTGTAGCCGGCCTTTCTAAGTGAGCGGGCAAGCAGGTCGAAGGCGAAGCGCGAGGATTCCTGCGCGCGGCCGAGATCGGTCTGGGCTCGTTGCGTTCCCAGGCCGCTGAGATAGGCCTGCATCACCACCAGGGTGACCAGCAAGCCGATGGCGAGCGCCACCAGCAATTCGATAAGGGAGAAACCTTTTTCTCGGCTCGGGATCATGTTCATCATAATTGGGTCGACATGCAGGTGTCGGTGGATGTGTCAGCACCAGTTACGCCGCCACTGGAAATTGCTACCCGGGCATTCTCGTTCCAGCAAATCTTGACCGTGGGCCGATCTGTATTGCTGCAAGCAAAAGCCCCGGAATTTCCGTCGGCAGGGGAGGCGTCAAGGCAGAGGATTCCCGTGCCGCTGGGGAGAAGCGCGGCCAGATTCGCCTGCCAGAGCCTATAATCGGTTGGCGGCAGTTCAGCAGTGGTGCAGCCAGTTGTGAAGCAGGTGGCTGTGACGCTGGGAGTCATGGGGGTGGCATTGGCATACGTGCCAATCAGGGACGGATTGGCATTGATCATGTCCGCCATGGCGGTTAGTTGCTGCGCCGCGATTGTCCGGTAGTGGGAACTCGAAGTCATCTTGAGCCCGTTCATCAACATTCCGAGCATCCCCAGGAGGCCGAATGAAAGGACGACGATTGCGATGAGCACTTCCATTAGCGTAACGCCTTGCTGGAAGCGACTGGAGGTATGAGAATTCATGGCTGGCATGGTCATTAGCAATCCTCTATCCGATCGGCAATCGCTCTGCCCGAGAGTGGAACGATGACTCTGCGCCCTTTCGCTTCGCCCGGCGAACACAGTTTGAAGGTCCAGGTGCTGTTGCCTGGTGCCAAGCCACCGTAGGCAAGGAAGGCGATGGTGGATGCGCTGGATGGCCCAGTGGCAACCAGCGTGATGCCGCCATCCAGTGGCGGGACGTATTTGAGTATTTCGGTCGCCGCATCCAGCGACCCGTTACGGTCAATGTCGACCCAAATTATGCGCCCGGCCGCCCAGTCATTTCCCGAGGAAGCGCACGTCGTTGAACTGGCGGCAATGCACATCTGGACCTGCTGGCTACGCGCACCTGCTTCGCTACGCGCTTGGGACAAATCGCCAACCAGTTCGTTGATCTGGGCGGTCAACCTATTGCTGATTACGAAGCGTTGGTAGGAAGGCAATGCAATCGTCAGCAATACCGCTAGCACGAGAACGGCAACCAATAACTCAATCAGGGTAAAGCCCCGAGAGTGATCCGGAATGCGGTCGAGAGAATTGGATTTGATTCGATTAGCGGTCATGGGCGAGATACAGATGGCGAATCCTATGTGGTCACGCTGATTTATAGTGCAATGCTGATCACTGTGGAATAACGCCTTGATGTACGGTTGTGAGAGAGCGATGGACGGCAATTGCAGGGAAGGCCTGCCGCGGGGCTGGAAGGCTTTGATGCCGCGCAGGTTGGTCATTTGTCTCGCACTTTCGCTGAGCATTCATTCGTTATTGCTGGTGCAGCAGGTGTCGCCTGTCGCTTACTTGGTGGAATCGCGTTCGACCGACGGGTTGCAGGTGTCCGCTCGTCTTCAGGTGTTCCTTGCGCCACAGGGCGGGGTGGTTCGCACGAAGCTGATTCCTGCTGATGCTCCAGGTGCCACGATTGCATCGGGGCGCCCGCAGAAAGTTGCGTCGCTCGCCAGTCGGGGGGGCGGCATTTCGGCTGTTTTGCCTGAAAAGGAGCCTGAACTTGCATCTGAAATTGATGCCGAGATTGACGACACGCGGGTACGGGGCTTCATGATTCTTCATTTGCTGATCGATGAGTCGGGGTGGGTGACCGAGTCCGAAGTAATCTATGCCGAATTGCCCCAAGCGGCTGCTGATTTGCTTATGAAGCGGTTCGCCGCAGCCAGGTTCAAGCCGGCCGTGAGAAATGGGCAGGTGGCTGAGGCTTCGATTCTGCTTCGGATAGATATTGATTGATTGCCAAGTTTCGCTGAAACCGTTGCATTGAGTCGCAGGCTCGGGTAGAATTTTCGGTTTAGAATTTTTACTACCGGAAAAATCACATGGCCAATAGCGCACAAGCCCGCAAGCGCGCCCGTCAAGCTGACAAGCAGCGCTCCCACAACGCCAGCCAGCGTTCGACCCTGCGTACCGCGATCAAGCGTGTTCGCCAGGCCATCGAAGCCGGCGACAAAGCCGCCGCGCAGGGCGTCTTCCAGCAGTCCGTTGCGGTTCTCGACCGCATCGCCGACAAGAAGATCGTCCACAAGAACAAAGCGTCCCGTACCAAGAGCCGCCTGTCGGCCCAGATCAAGGCGCTGGCTGCTGCCTGATGCCGGTTCGGCGTAAATAAAAAGGCACCTGCGGGTGCCTTTTTCATTGGTGCTTCCGAGCGTTATTTCTTGCCGTCGATCGGGCAGACGCCGTCGATGATCTGCAAGTCGTTGTCCTGCGCGAAGTTGAGCATGAAGCGGTAGGCCATCGGCTCGATTTCGCCGAGGCGGCCATCGACGAAGACGGCTTTTTCGCCGTTGTAGTCGCCGGGGCCGACATAGGGCGAGTATTTCATCCGGCGTTCGGCGCCAAAGGCGGACATGACGCCGCACAAACGTTCAGCCCAGTCGCTGGGGCGAAACTTGCGCCCTTGGGTCGTCAGGCCGACGATGATGAAGGTGGTCGATTCTGATGTTGTCATTATTTTCACTCTGCTTGGGCGCTCTGCGACCTCGTTTTCGCAGCATTTTAGCAGAAGCGCCGAAGCTACAGCGTGATTGCCGTCAGCATCGATGTTGCTGCTGTTCACGGGAGGCGCTGGTTGTGTCTGTCGAATGGCTGCGGAGCGCAGGTTCCCGGGGGTGCGGAGGGATGACTGCGCGTTCTATACAAGACCTTGTTTTTAACTTAACATTCGCATTTCTGCAGCCCTTTCTGATGGAATACGGATGTTCGGGTGGCGGTCGTTCCGGCGGCATTGGCCGCCGTTTTCGTTTTTTGGGGTTGGCTCATGTCGCATGTGATGAATACCTATGCCCGGTTGCCCGTGACCTTCAGTCATGGCCAGGGGAGCCGGATTACCGATACCGGGG
>Ga0116154_10003174_pt1 | contig 11856 bp, 6 predicted proteins | sample AD_UKC030_MetaG_FD_89898 | JGI IMG/M metagenome (GOLD analysis project Ga0116154, IMG submission 89898) | Active sludge microbial communities of municipal wastewater-treating anaerobic digesters from USA - AD_UKC030_MetaG | ecosystem: Engineered > Bioreactor > Anaerobic > Digestate | place: USA...
CATCGCAGAAGTACGTCCCTCGCCAGTGGTAGGGCGTTGCGTCCGCGCCGGGCAGGTTCGAGTCGACGGTCAGTCGGTTGACCCGGATTCGATCGATGGCGGGATCGGTGACATTGACTGTGATTTGGACCGTGCCAGTGGGGGCGAGGGCGCTGACGCAGTGCTGGCGCATTCGGCTCGCTCGATTCTGGGCGAACGACCGCAACACCTGGACCCGCTCTTGCCAGGTCGACACGATGCCGCCGCACGACCGCCAGCGCCGCAAATGTTCGCCCATCGCCGGTCGCAGCTCGGCCTCCATCGCGTTGACCAGCGCAACCGCGCGAGCCGGGAGAAATGACGAGTTGAGCAGGTCCGCGGCGGTGTTGAGGAAATCGCGTTTGAAATCCGGGTTGCGGATCAGGGCGCGCAGGAAGGCTGTCGCCCAAGGGTTGTCGAAGCCGGACCGGTCCGTGGGCGACAACGCGACGGCCAGCGTGTCTTCGGTGTAACCCGCCGACCACGGGTGCCCCGCGCCCAGGTCAACGTCGAACAACAACCAGCGCCAGCGCCCGTCGAGGCCATGCGGTTGGGTCAGGTCCGTCGCGGAAAGCCGCCGCCGCCACACGCGCGTGTTGTTCTGGGGCCAGTCGATGTTCGCGAAGTAGATTTCGCAGAGCTGGTAGAGGATGAAGTCGTCCATGTCGAACCGTGCCTGGACGTAACTGTAGTTTGCCGAGACGGCGAGATCGTGTGTGGAGACGTAATCGCGCAGGGCGCGGAAGACCGTGTTGTCGCCCGCGTTGCCTTCATCGAGCACGCCCGTGCCATGCAGAATCACCGCCTCGGAGGGGTCCAGTCCATAATGCTCACGGAGATACTGCGGATCCTGCTCCTCGCGCAACGTCAGCACGCCCCAATACTCGCCATCGAGGAAAAGGGACACCGGGCGGGAGGACATGACATCGAGCCCCAGGCCAGCCACGAGCCGATGGCACCAATCGTCGCGCATCATCGCCACGTCCCAATCATTGCCGGCGTTGCGCAGGCGGAGGTGGCGAAACTCGACGAGCGGCGCGCCATCGCCAAGTCGCGCCAGGCCGGGGAACAGAGCGTGTTCGATCGTGTTTTCCTTGCCGGTCTCGCCGCGCGCTTTCAGGCCAAACGATTTCTGCCGGAACGAGCGCGAGGACTGCCCCTTGATGTCCAGGATCACCGGCTCGCTCCAGGCCAGCAAACCATCCGGCGCGAAGCACTCGACGTCTGCAGCCCTTTCCCACGCCGGGCCGCGCTGGGTGTAGTTCGCGGGCGTGTGCCCCGTGAGCGCCTCGCCGGGATGGCTGGCCACGTACTGGTCGAAGACCGCGCCCAGCATGTAGATGCCGCGGTAGTAGTCGAAGAGACCGTTGGTCTCCGTGACGATCGAAAGGGTGGGAAGCCCATCCGTTCGGAGCGCCGCAGAACCGATCCAGTACGTCTGCGTCCCCACCGGACCCGGCAACGCGCCCGGCCGGAACGCCCGGGCGCGAACGACCGTGGCCTTGCGCACCTTGCCCAGAGGGGCCCTCCAGCCGTCGGTATGCTGGTTGGCCGTGGCGATGCCGCTGATCATCGATAACACGTTCGCGTCGCCCTCTCGACTGCCGACTTCGACCGGTGCCGTGAAGAGGGGCGAATCCTCGGTCGGCTCCCCACCGTCCAACGTGTATCTGACCACAGTGTCGGCTTCGGTTGGGGCGAGGGCCAGTTGGAGAGGATCAGGATAGAAACCGGCGGGATGCGAGAACCACGGACGATCGAATACAACACTGTCGTAGCCCTTCTGCGGAGAGTTCGACTGCGCCGGCGTCGCGTCCGCCAGGAACTTCCACGGGCCTGTCCCGTTCGGCATCCGCCCCAGACTGACGTCTCGGCGCGACCGCGTCGCCGCCACCGTATCGCCTCGCGTCCCGTCCGGTCGCGTCAACAGCAGCGTCTCGCCGTCCGGGTCGATGCGGAAATTCGTGTGCAGCCAAGCCGGGTTGCTGGCGCGGTCCTTGCCTGACGCGAAGACGCGCAGATACCCGTGCGGCGCGAGTGAGATTGCCGGAAAGATCCAGCGATACGGTGCGCGCGGATCGTCCGAAGCGCCCCAAGCCTTGAGGTTTGCCGGTTGTTCGCTGGCGTTGAACACCTCGAACCACGAGGGCGAATCCCCGTCGTCGTCAGTCGCTGACTCGTCGTTCCAGCCGACGATCTCGTTCAACACAACGCCATTGGTCAGGACGGGCGACGGGGGCGGCGACGCCAGCAGCGCGTCCATCTCGATCAACCGTGGACCCGCGGACGTGGCCCGCGTCAATTCGACTCGGAATCGACTGCCCTCGACCACGTCTCCGGCGAACCGGCGGAGCACTTCGCCAGCCCGGCCCGCATTGTCGAAAAAGTCGCGCTCTTCGCCGTCCACGAGAAAGCGCACGAGCTCCAGGTTGCGCCATACGCCGGCGTCATTGCCACCTTGGATCAGTCGATACCCTTTCACACAGAGCGGCCTGTCCGTCGCCCACGCCACGTAATCCACCGTCTCGCCGCCGTCCCCCATCGCCTCCGTGCCGTTGTCCTGGACACCCCCGTCGGCAAAGGCGAACGCATCGGCTGCGAGGCTGCCGTTGGCATTGCCGAAGGCGTCTTCGACTCGGTCGATCCCATTCTGCCGGCTGCTGACCGCGAACTCGATCGCCAGCCCCGGACCTTCGTCGTCCGCGGCCGCGCCCGCACGACCCGTGAGAAGGTTGTTGGCCGCGTTGAAGGCCAGGCGGTCCAGGAACTCGATGGTCGTCGTCTCGGGCGTGCCGAAGCCATCGATTTCGATCAGACGGGGTCCACCGTCGGAAAGGCGCGTCAACTCGAGACGAAAAGCGCGCAGGCCCGTTGTGACCCCCGTCAGGTCTTGATCGGTGATGAGCAGCGGCGCGTTGGCCATCACTCCGTTGCGCAAAGGCACCTGGCCACCGCTGATCAGCCAGAAATCCAGACCGTCCGCGCTGGCCAGCAAACGATAGGCCGAGGTGCCGCGATACGCGCTTGCGCCGTCCTGCGAAAGCCGGATCTCAATGCGGTTCAGATTCACCGGCTCGCATGTCTGCCATTCGATCGTATCGACATGACCCGACCCTGGTCCATCGGCGAAAATCGACGTGCCCGGTGCGACCCAGGGCGGCAGCGCGCCAAAGCCCAGCGCCATACGCGGATCCGAATCGCCACAACACGAGTTGTGCTGGGGCGACGAGAAGATCACCTGCGCCCCGCGCGATACATCGAACAGGTCGTCGCTCGTTCCCCCACCTCCGACCGTGCTGAACACCGGCCCCGCCGCCGCCTGAGCCAGCAGCAGCGCAACCACCGGAAGAATGCAATGCACGGGGCGCACAACAACCACGACGCCCCAGAACCTACATCGCCTCGCATGAAAACGGAATGGCGAAACCAATAGGCGCAATCTCTGACATCTTGACATTATATTGTTAAGCATCATGATGTACACATGAGAACCACATTGACGCTCGATCCCGATGTTGCCGCCAAAGTCAGACGAGGCGCCTCTCAATTGGGTAAGCCTTTGAAGGAGGTCATCAACGCGGCACTGCGCCTCGGCTTGGATCAGGTTCTCAAACCGCCTGCCGCCAAGCCGTTCCGGACCCAGCCACGCCCCCTGGGCCTGCGCCGTGGCTTGAGCTACGACAACATCGCTGAACTGCTCGCTCGGGCTGAAAGCGAGGACTACCTGTGATCCTCGTGGACGCCAACCTGCTCCTCTACGCCGAGGACAGCCTCTCCCAACACCACGAAGCCGCACGCCAGTGGTGGGACGAGCAACTCAGCGGAGCCGATCCGGTCTGCCTCTGCTGGCCGGTCCTCACCGCCTTCATTCGCATCGGCACAAACCCACGCTTGCATCAGCGGCCACTCACCTTGCAGGAGGCCTGCGATCGTGTGCAGAGCTGGTTCGGCCAACCGTGCACACGACTCATCTATCCCACAGAGCAGCATTGGACCCTATTCCGGCAGATGTTGGCCGAGGGAAACGCGATCGGCAATCTGACCTCCGACGCCCACCTCGCCGCAATGGCAGTCGAACACAATTGCGTCCTGTGTTCGACGGACGCCGATTTCGCCCGGTTTGCGCGCCTCGAGTGGATCAACCCTGTCCAGGCCGAGCGCTAAAGTGACTCTTTATTTGAAATCCGCTGCAAACGAGTCAAGTTCTTGCGCCGCGCAGCGGCGCCCCTTAGGGTCTGTGCAAAAATTACTTCCGGTTTTGGCGGGAGCGCCACCGGGCCAGATGCGAGGCTCGAGGGAGGGAGTGTATCCGCAGAGACACTCGACCGACCGAGGAACGAAGCAGATGGCCCGGTGCCGCCCCGCCCCGCAGGGCTGGGGGGCTTTGGCTCGCTGGTCCCGCGGTTGCGGGATTGCTCCTCGGTCACAGACCGCTTCGGGTATGCTCCCTCGTCGCGCCTCGCCAGCGAGCCAAATCCCCTCCAGCAAAACCGGAATTAATTTTTGCACAGACCCTTAGCGAGGCGTCGACTGCCGGTGACGAAGGGCAAGGCTCAACCCCGACAATCTGGCAACGTGCCGCGTTGGTCTAAGGCGCAGCCTCGCTAAACAGTTGCCCCCCCCGGATTCCAGTGACAAGGGCTGTCTGCCTTTTTGGTTGCGGCCCGGCCGCGCTTCGATGTATGTCGCCCGGGCTTATGAGATCCTGGCTTTCTGCAATTGCGTTGGTTCTCGGAGGGATGATCCACGCCCGGGGCGAGGTGCTTCGCTCTTCGGACGTCGTGTTCATGTACAGCGGCTCAGCCCAGACATACCGCGAGTACGGCGCCACGGTCCTGGCGTGGGGCGGCAAGCCGACTCCGAAGTCGCTGGCCGAGGCCGCGGGTGTGACGTGGTTTGGCAGCGTGGGCATGGTGACCGAGTTCAGCGCTTACCATAACCGTTTGCCCGAACGCTTCGAAGAGGGGCTGTGCCGCGACGCGGATGGACATCCGGTGAAGGTTCCGTGGCTTACCGATCACCAGTCGAAGGGGGTGCCTTACTGGTGGTGTTGCACGCGGCAGCCGCTGTTCCGCCAGTTCCTTCGCGATCGTGTTGTCGAGACCGTTCGGGCGGGAGCGCAGGGACTGCATATCGACGATCACCTCGGCACGGCGGGGGGGCTATGGCTCGGGATTTGTTTCTGTGACCGGTGCGTTGACGAATTTCGCGCCTATCTCGCGGGATTACCGGCGGCCGACCTCGGTCTCCTGGGCATCCGGGAACCTGCTTCGTTCAACTTTCGTGACGAGGTCCGGAGGTGGATTGCCGCCGGGGGTGCCGAGTCGAAGCGCAAGGCGACCGGGCATCCGCTCTGGCGTCATTGGTCGATCTACCAGGGACGCGGTGCGGCGGCCTTCATGCTCGAACTGCGGGAGCTTGCCGCCCGGACGGCGGGCCGCCCCGTTCCGGTTGGGGCGAATGCGGGTCTGCTCTGGCCGGGCCACCTGGTTGATTACCGGGCGCTCGATCTGTTCACCGCCGAGACCAATCACCGCGCCGAAACCCGGAAGCCGAGCGATCTGCCGCTGGTGGCCTATCGCCTGGCGGAGTCGATGGGCCGGCCCTACGCCGCGACCGCGAGCGGCGAGGACTGGGCATTCATCAAGGAGCACAACCTGCCCGGCCTTGTCCGATGCTGGATCGCGTTCTCCTACGCGGCCGGCCAGCGGTTGATGGCGCCGCACCGCCAGTGGTGCCATACATCCGAGAAAGGGACCCATTGGTACGACGGCCCATCCGAGAAATTCGCCCCGCTTTACCGCTTTGTTCGGGACCACGCGGGGTGGTTCGACGGCCATGCGACGCACGCCGACGTCGGTGTCGTGTTTCCCTACGGAAGTTTCGTCAAGAACCCGCGCCGGTGGTTCGACCTCTGCAATTCGCTGGCGGCGGCCAACCTCGGCTATCGACTGCTCGTCGCCGGCGACGAGACCGTGGATCATCCGCTGAAAGAGGCTGAGATCGAGGCCTGCCGCGCCCTGATCACAGTCGATACCGGCGAACTGCTGTCGGAGGATCGCCAACGGCTGGCGCGACCTGTGCCCGGCCAGCGTCGATTCGAGTCAGTGGACGCGGCGCTCGATGTTGTGGCACCCGCGGCGAAAGTGGACGCGGCCCGCCCGGTGCGTGTGCTGTGCCGAACGCGCGCCGGGTCGGCGGTGATCCACGTGTTGAACTACGACTACGATCCGAGCCTCGATGATGTGACGCCGGTCGAGGACGTTCGGCTCATGATCGATGCATCCGCATTGGGTTTGACGAAGGTGGATCGGGCCACGCTGCTCACCCTGGACGGCTCTGAAACACGCGTCGAGTGTCGGGATGGCCAGGTGACGATTCCCCGGCTCGGTCTCTGGGCCCTGGTCCGGCTGGAAAGCGGCCGAGAATGACTGCATCCAAAGGTCGCCCGTAGAATGTCAGGACTCTCCATGAACCATGGTTGCGTAGCCGTCCCGCATCGCGGGATCAGACGGCGCCATCTCGCTCCGTCGAAGGCAGGAATCAGCGCCGACTCACGTCGGCGGCTACAGAGCGGTTCATGGTCCCCGTGCGCATTCAAGCGTTGAATGTCAGGACTTCCCATAATGACTCCTCGCCGCGCATTCCTGAAGACCGTCGGAGCCGGCCTTGTGGCCGCGCCGTTCGCCACGTCCTGCGTCTCGCGCCCTTTGCCTCCTGATCCGATCAAGCCGATTCGAGGCAGTTGGATCAGCGTCTGGTGGGACGATCGCCGGCATTTCTACTGGAACGATGCCTGTCTCCAGTTCAGCGCCGAGCAATGGCAGGCGGCGATCAAGGACGTGGCGGACATTGGCATGGAGTACCTCGTCCTGCTGGCCATCGCGAAGGGCGGCAAGGCGTTTTACGACACGCCGCTGCTGCCGAAGCTCGAAATGGCGTGTCCCGATCCCATCGAGGCCATGCTTGCCGCCGCCGACCGGTATCGGGTGAAGTTCTTCATAAGCAGCGACTGGTACGGTGAGTGGGACGCCGCGGCGCTCAGCGATCCGGATCGTGCTCGCAAGCGTTTTCAGATGATGGAGGAGATTGCGGGGCGATACAGCCATCACCCGAGCTTCCACGGCTGGTATTGGCCCAACGAGGCCTGTCTGGCGCCCTCCTTTGCGGATGCCTTCGTTGCCTACGTGAACGCCAGCAGTCGCGAGGCGCGGCGTCTGACGCCGAACGCGAAAACGCTCACGGCGCCGTATGGCACCCACCGCGCGGTTTGCGACGACACGTTTGTGCGCCAATTGGAGGGGTTGGACGTCGACGTCATTGCGTATCAGGACGAAGTCGGGTGCCTGCGGATGACCCCGGACGAGAGCGCGCGCGCATTCGCGGCGCTGCGTCGGGCGCACGATCGGGTCCCGCAACGCGCACTGTGGGCCGATGTCGAGACGTTTGCCTGGGAAGGGCCGCCGAACAAGCAGACCAGTCCGCTCATCCCAGCCCAGTGGGAACGGGTGCGGGCGCAACTCGAAGCAGTGTCGCCGCACGTCGACACGATCCTGATCTACCAGTACCAGGGGCTCATGAACCGGCCGCGGAGCCGGGCCTTTGCGGGGCATCCCGACTCGACACGCCTTTATCTGGACTACGTCCGCTGGCTCAGATCGGGAGGGAAGCGAGATGCGGGCTAAGTCCTTCGATCCATAAGTCCGCTGACGGACTTATGGCCTCAGGACTTAGTGCCGTGTGAGCAACTTGATGTTTCGCAGTTCCGAATACGCGATCGTATTTGTGAACCGAGGCACTAAGGTCCGCCATAGCCCGGACCGTTGAGGACGTCGTTGGGGCGGGGCCATTTGCGGGCATCGAGAAAATCGAGGAATTTCTGCATCTTAATGAACTCGGCCGTGCCGCCGACCCGGCCGACCATGGCGCCGCCACCCCTTGAGACATTGCCGGTGTATTTGCCGACGCCCGCGTGCCGCTGGGAGACGACTTCGCCCGCCGTCTCGGGAGCATTGCCCAGATCGTTGAAGTAGAAGCCATCGGTCTCGTTCTGTTCCCACAGCATGATGTCCGTGGGTTTGAAATCGGTGGTCTTGTAGGTTTGGCCGCCTGAGATTGCGCCGGCCTTCGGGCCGACGTAGCCACCGATGGTCCCGTTGAAGCAATACGAACTGAGCTTGACCCACCGGGCCATCCACCAGGTCTTGAACTGGCCGCTGCCGCGCTGGGCGACATCCTTCGGACACCACAAGACGTGGTAATCGGACAGGAATGGCCCCAGGTGTCCGACCTTGAAGAATGCGACCTGGTTGCTGAACTGGACCGAGTTCACGTCCCTCCCCGCGGCGCTCGGCATGTAGGTCGGTCCGCCCGCGATGCGCCCGTTGTTGGGGCCGGCATAGGCCCAGCCGTCCGGACCGTTATTGGCGGTCCCGTCGACGCCTCCCCAGGTGCAGTGGGCCATGTGATCCCTGTTGTCCGTGGCGTACATCTGATTCGCCAGGAGGATTTGACGGACGTTGTTAAGGTCCGCCGTCGCCTGGGCGCGGTCTTTGGCCCTCGAGAGGGCCGGGAGCAGCATGCCGGCCAGGATCGCGATAATGGCGATGACGACCAGCAACTCGATGAGGGTAAAGGCCAGCGCGCCGTATCGGCCGCGGTGAGCCGCAAAATCAAGTTCGTTTTTCATGGCAAGGTTCATGGTTACATCTGCTTCTGTGCTGTCTTGACTCCAGTTAACTGAACGCCCGCGAGAATGCAAGTGTGCGTTTTCAAGCACAGCAGCGGGCCCAGGCTTCGAAGTTTCAAGGCGTTCAGAACGTCCGATCAGGCATGCATTGGCGATACACCGGCGGATTGGGATGTCTCATGGCTGCGCTTTGGCCTTTGGCGATCGGTCGGGCCGATTGGCCGCAGTTGCATGGCAATGCAGCGCACGACGGCAGGTCGGAAGCCAGCCTGCGCCCGCCTTTTCGCCTCGCCTGGGTTCGCGAGTTCGTGGGCGAACGCCTCGGCACCGCGATGGAACCGATCGTGTCCGGCGGGCGGGTCTTCGTGGCGACGCATCAAGGGAACCTCTATGCCCTGGGGGCGGTCTCGGGCCAGGCCCAGTGGCGGTTCGCCGCGCATGGGCCACTGCTCCATTCCCCATCCGCGTGGGGCTCGATGGTCTTCGTTGGCAGCGTGGATGGGCGCCTCCATGCGCTCGAAGCGGACACGGGCCGGCTGCGGTGGTCCCTCGAGGCAGAGGACGGCGGGTTCGCCGCGGCTCCGGTGGTTGGGCAGGGCGCGGTCTTTATTGGCTCTCGTGCCGGGCGCTTCCTCGCGGTCGAGGCGGCGACGGGCGCGGTGCGGTGGCGACAGATGCTGCCGGCTCCGATCCGGCAGACCGCGGCCCTGGGGGCGGACCGGGTTTACGTGACTGCCGAGGACTTGCGGGTGCGCTGTTTTCTCGCGACCGACGGGCGGTTGATATGGGAGTCGGCGGCCCTGTCGGGCCAATCGGCTCGTGACTATTACCCCGTGGCGGTTTCGGCGGGCGGACGATCCCGAGTCCTCATCCGCACCAATCCCGCGCGGAACATGGCGCAACAGATTGCGCGTGACCGATCCATGCTGTGTCGGGAGGCGGGCATTGACGACAGCGACTGGCGCAGGATCGAGGAATGGGTCACGAGCGATCGGTCTCGAGGGACGCCTGAATTGTGGGTGCGCGAGCAGAAGGCGGTCGCCGACTATCTCCGACGCGACCGCGCGGCGCAGTCGCTATTCGTGCTGGATGGGGAGACTGGGGAAGAGGGGCCGCCGCCGCCTGTGCTGTGGATCGGCGGTTGTCAGGGCGTGGGTGCGCCGGCGGCGCTGACCGGGGACGGTCGGCTGGCGGTCCTATACCGCAGCGCCTACGGGAATTGGAATCTGGGGGTGGCGCCGCTGGTTGCACTGGGGTTGCTGGACCTCGATCAGAACACCATCGAGCCGCTCTTTCACGACCGCGGGGCCCGTCCGCCGTGGAACACGTTTTGGGGGACGGCGGACGAAAGCCAGCATCTTACGGTTGCGGGCTCGACGGTCTTCATTGTGCACCAGGGAACGTTGAGCGGTTTCGACCTGCGGACGACGAACCTGTTCGCGATCCACGGCGAACGGGACACCTTCGGCGGTCTGCGCAGCCCGCCTTGGGCGCGGAACGAATGGCACGGACCGGCTCGCGGCGGCGTGGCCATCGAGGGCAATCGGGTCTATTGGCTGACGGGGAGCCGGCTCTTCTGTCTGGCGGCCGGCGAAGCGGGGCCGGCCAGCGAGGTGGCCGCGACGCGGGCGGCGGAGGTGCCGGTGACCAGTCCGGGGCCACCGCCGGCGGCGCCGTCGCGGGAGCAGTTGCGCCAAAGGCTGGCGGAGGGTGTGGAGGTTTTTCTCGAACGCAGGTGGGCGCCGCTCTGTGTCGAGCCCGGTCTGGCGGGGCGCGAATTCCTGTTCGACCACTCGGGTGTGGCGTTCGAGTCGCTGGCTTGGGCCTATCCGCATTTGCCGAACGCGTTGCAGGAGCGGACGCGGGCCTGGGTGGCGAAAGAGCTCGAAACCCATCCGCCATTCGAGCAGTCGGCATGGTATGCGTTGGGCTCGGGCGAGCCTCGGGAGTGGCATGCGGTCGCGCCGCAAGAAAGGACTCGGCTGGGTCACGACCGCCGCTTTCACCCCTTTGGGAACGTGGCAGCGGTCGCGCTGTGTGTGGAACGTCTGGGGCTGGCCGGGACACTGCGCGAGCTCTGGCCGCGGATCCGGGCGAGTTTCGACGACTTCCGGAACTCCGGCTGGCGGCTCGATCCGAATCAAGGCGATCTGTTCGCCAACCGCTACCTCGCATCGTGCTTGGCGCTGGCGAAACTGGCGGTCGAGTGCGGCGATCCGGAAGCCGCTGGGGCGGCCCAGGCTCAGGCACGGGCGATCGGCGAAGCCCTGATCGCCTGGTGGGAGCGGGCGGGTGCGACAGGGACCCTCACGCAGTTCAAGGGCCCGGCCGAACTCGATCCGTTCATCGGCAAGGGCGACGCCCTCTCGTTGCGGCTGGCGCCGCATCGGCACAAGCTGGGGTTGTTCCACGACCTGACGCCACCCGTTGCTCAGTGGATCAGGCGGGGGGCACCCGCGGCGGCTGACTCGGTCTGGAGCGTGTTCACGACGCTCGATGCAACCTGGCCGTTGGTGGGCGAGGAGCGTCAGGTGCATTTCGGCGAGAATTTCAGCGATCCGCCCGACCTGGCGATGGACGGTTTCCGGGCGTTGGCTTGGCTGCGGGAGGCCAGGGGCGAGGAATTGGCGTGCCGAGTTGACTTGCCGTGTTGCCGGGCTGACCTGTATTACCTGCTCAAGCTGGCGCTGGCCCTGGAATAAGCGGCGCCACAAGTCACCGTGGACACACCAGATCGCAGCGCCCGGTCCGAACGGGCAGTCATCGACCCGGATACGCCGTGGTATCAGACGCCCTTTTTCGGGCGTGTGATTGCCCTGGCGTTCCCGCCCTTGGGCCTCGTCCTGCTTCGCGCCAATCGCAACCTGACACGCCGCCATCGAATGCTCGCTGCCGGGGCGCTCATTCTCTACCTGGTTCCATACACCGTGGCCGTCCTCTGGCTGCTGGTCGCCCTGGGCGGCCTGCAAGTCGAGTGGCGAGGCGGTCTGGGCCCGAGTCTTGTCCGGCGAAAGACCGCGCCGAATTACCTGGAACTCGAAACGGACCGCGCCGCCCAGGAGGCCAGGCTGGCCCAAGCCGCTCCGACCGCGCCGGCACCGGACGCGTATTGGACGGATTTTCGCGGACCGCGGCGGGACGGGCACTAC
>Ga0116154_10003180_pt1 | contig 11836 bp, 13 predicted proteins | sample AD_UKC030_MetaG_FD_89898 | JGI IMG/M metagenome (GOLD analysis project Ga0116154, IMG submission 89898) | Active sludge microbial communities of municipal wastewater-treating anaerobic digesters from USA - AD_UKC030_MetaG | ecosystem: Engineered > Bioreactor > Anaerobic > Digestate | place: USA...
AGCACCGGAGCTATTCCGGCAACCGGCCTCAATGTTGTCAGTGCCACGAAGATCAACTGCACGTTTGCCATAAACAACCGTCCCGCCGGCCTGTACAGTGTTGTTGTCACGAACCCCGACCTGCAGCAGGCAGTCCTGCTGAACGGGTTCAGGATATTACCGGCGCCTCCGGCGCTGACCGAACCATTTCCCGGCTGGAAATTCCACGGAGTGCTGAGTAATACCGGGTTGTACAATGACGGCGGCTACCGGCCGAACGGGAAGGAACTCTGGAACGTGTCCGACGCCTCGCAACCATCAGCCGAGATCTCAATGGTTGAATCCACCCCGGCGGTTGTTAACGGGATTGTCTATGTCGGTGACAGGGAAGGCCATCTTTATGCTATCAATGCCAGAACCGGTGCGATTAAATGGCGGAATACCCTGGATTATGTAGTATACCGTTCCAGCCCTGCGGTTGCAAACGGTATGGTGTACATCGGAACCGGGAACTACCGGTCCTCACCCGCTGCATTCTATGCCTTTGATGCAGGCACCGGCGGGAGCAACATCCCCGTCTGGAAGAAGAACCTTCCCGGGGGTGTTGATTCAAGTCCGGTCGTATACAACGGAACGGTGTACGTGGGGCGGATGGACGGGAACGTATCTGCCTGGAATGCAACAACCGGTGCAGAGGTCTGGAGATACAAGACATCCGGTGATGTCAGCGAAAGCCTGGCAATCTCCAACGGGAGTGTGTATTTCGTAACCGATGACACGAACCTCTTTTCCCTGAACGCAGTCACCGGTGAAAAGATCTGGGATGCGAAAAATGCTACCGGCTGGGATGGCTCTGTCATGCTGGTATCCGGTCCTGCGGTGGCATACGGTAAAGTCTTTGTCGGGGGATCGTCCAGGTTCTACTCATTCGACGAAATGACCGGTGACCTGCTGTACCGGATTTCTGTTCCCCCTGCGTATATCACGGGCTGTCCTGCGGTGGCGGACGGGATCGTCTATTTCGGCACATCCGGGGATACCAATGCGTTTTACGCCCTGAACGCAAACGACCTCTCAGAGAAATGGGTGAACCATACACCGGACAACACTGCAATGGTTGCAAGTCCGGCCGTAGCTAACGGCATAGTCTATGTTACAAGCGACCGGTCAAACATTGATACGAAAGGGTTCCTCTACGCATGGAATGCAAAGACCGGTGCCCCGATCTGGAACTTCCATAAAACCACGTTGAGCGGAACGTATTCGAGCCCGGCAGTAGCGAACGGGGTCGTTTATTTCGGGACATGGTGGAGTGGCTTCTTTGCAGTCGGGACCGAAAATACGGCATCGGTCACCGATATTGGTGTGTTCCGGTCGGGCCAGTGGATTCTGGATTACGGGATGGACGGGACGGTAAACCGCCGTTTGAACTACGGTCAGGCGAATGATAAACCAATCGTAGGCGACTTCAACAATGACGGCACGGCGGATATCGGTGTGTTCCGGTCTGGTCAGTGGATACTTGATTACGGCATGGACGGGACGGTAAACCGTCGGCTGAACTACGGTCTTGCCACCGATATTCCCCTTGCAGGCGACTTCAACAATGACGGCACGGCGGATATCGGTGTGTTCCGGTCCGGCCAGTGGATCCTTGATTACGGTATTGACGGGACAGTAAACCGTCGGTTCAATTACGGTCTTGCCACCGACATCCCCATTGTCGGGAAACTGGTCTAATTTTTTTTTGTGTATCCCGTAACAGAGTTTCATTTTTTCGGCTCTGTAGAAAACATGGTCTTATGGTGTAAGTGACCCTCTGTGGTAATTATGAGGGTGACCCCCTCTCTCCCCCAGAGGGGGAGGCAGCATGCGGGGGCAGGCCCCCTTGTCCCCCCTTACCCGGCCATACTCCAATGGCGAGCCCTGACGAGGCGGCGAGCGCCCGTGGCCCTATCGCTCATCAATATAATTTCTCATAGAGGATTTCCCATGAAAATCGCAATTAAACACAAGTGACTTTAGGATTTTTCACTCTCTCAATTATTTGCGATGAACCTCGCCGCCCCGAAGGACGCCCCGCGGCGGCCTTAATTACCGTACTCGTACAAAAATCCGGTAATCTGCCCCGCTGTGCCCCGCGAGGGGCCCTGAAGTGGGGAGCCATCAATGCGATTTTCATGGTTCCGGTGTGAACTAACTCTGTTCATGCCCGTTTCTACAGGGCAATTTTTTCAACGAATCGTCTCATCTGAAAAAACGGTGGCTTAATCATAAAAAAGATCTCATACCGGTATACCTTTCTTCCCATTGTTTACGCAGTGTTCACTTGTCACGGGAACGTGCGGGACACCGCTGAATAACAACAGGTCCGGTTACCATCATATCTCATGGATTGGGGGAACTGTCCCCGAAACCTTTCCGGGCCCTCCAGCGGCAGCGGATGGTGTCATGTCATTTACCGATAATACCGGGTTGAGGCTCATCCGGAAATCAGAAGAAAAACAAGCAGATCGACATGATTAATAGTGATAGATTACCAAACTATCTTGCAAATTTCGAGGTATCGCTGAATGAATACCAGTGTAATAAGCATGTTACATTACACAAGTGGTTCTTTATAAATCATGTAAGTTAATAGGGATCTTTCTTGAGAGAATTACGCATCCATGGCAGGGGCGGCCAGGGGTCGGTCACCGCTGCCGAACTGATTGCAGTCGCCGCATTTGAGGGCGGCGTTTTTGCACAGGCATTCCCGGCATTCGGTGTTGAACGCCGCGGGGCGCCGGTCCAGGCCTTTGTCCGCTTTGATAATAAAAAAATCCGGTTACGCAGCCAGGTATATGAGCCGGATTACATCATTGTCCAGGACAGCACGCTGATCAAGGACGTCAACGTCTTTATGGGGGTAAAGAAAGGTGGCATTGTTATCGTCAATACGGAGAAGAAGCCTGACTACATGGTACCGGATGGCGTGAAGCTCATCACGATCGATGCAACCTCCATTGCACTCAGAGTACTTGGCCTGCCTATTACCAACACAACTCTGATGGGGGCGTTTGCCGCTGCAACGGGAGAGATCCGGTTTGATGCTCTCGAGAACGCACTGAAACACCGGTTCCCGGGCGAGCTTGCCACAAAGAACATCGCCGCGGCAAAGACGGCATTCGAGAGCGTAAAGGGGGCAGCATCATGACGCTCTCTGTTGGCTGCCGGGCACGTCCCGGAAAGTCACGGGACAACAGGACCGGCTCTTGGCGTGTCTTCAAACCTTTCTTCGACCATGAAAAGTGCTCGAAGTGCGGCACATGCCAGACCCTCTGCCCCGAAGGCTGTGTCCACGAGAATGCTGAAGGGTTCTTTGACCCGGATTATACGTACTGCAAGGGCTGTGGGATCTGCGCAGAGGAATGTCCCAAGGAAGCGATAGCCATGAACCAGGAGGAGAAGTAGATGATGGAGATAACCGAGGGGTCACACGCGGTGGCGGAAGCCGTCCGGCTCTGCCGTCCGCAGGTGGTCTCCGCGTACCCGATCACCCCCCAGACCCATATTGTCGAGGACCTGGCAGCGTTCGTTGCCGATGGTAAACTCGACGCAGAATACATTACCGTGGAAAACGAGTTCTCCGCGCTGTCAGCCTGTATTGGTGCAAGTGCTGCAGGTTCACGGACCTACTCGGCAACCACTTCCCAGGGCCTCGCCCTCATGTTCGAGGTCTGCTTTAACGTGGCCGGTATGCGCCTTCCCATTGTCATGTCAATTGCCAACAGGGCTATGGGTGCCCCGCTCTCCATCTGGAATGATATGCAGGACTCGATCTCGCTGCGGGATGCCGGCTGGCTCCAGCTGTATGCCGAGGACAACCAGGAGGCAACGGACCTCCACTTCATTGCGTACAAAGTTGCCGAAGATCCCGCGGTCCAGCTTCCCGCCTTTGTCTGTTTCGATGGCTTCATCCTGTCGCATACCTACGAACCGATTGACATGATCTCACAGGAGCAGGTTGACAGGTTCCTCCCGAAATTTTCCCCTGCCGAGAAACTGGATGCAAAAGATCCCATCAGTTTCGGCATGTATGCAACACCGGAGTATTACCTCGAGTTCCGGTACGAGATGGACCTGGCACAGAAACGGGCAAAGGAGGTGATCGCAAAAGCCGGCAAAGAATTCGGAACAATGTTTGGCCGGGACTACAGCGCACTCATCGAGGGCTACATGCTTGAGGATGCGGAAACCGCGATCATTGCCATGGGGTCGATCTGTGGCACAACCAAGGACGCTGTCGACGAGATGCGGGCAGCCGGAAAGAAGGTCGGTCTCCTGAAGATCCGGGTCTTCCGTCCCTTCCCTTCGGAGGAGATCGCAAAGGCCCTCTCGCACGTGAAGCGGGTTGCAGTCCTCGATAAGAACATCTCGCTGGGGGCCCGGGGAGGTGCGACCGCCATCGAGGTCCGGGACGCAATGTACGGCTCCACGATACCGGTAAAGGGATATGTGCTCGGTCTTGGTGGCAGGGATATCCGCAAGAAGGATATCAGGGAGATAGTCGCGCTGTGTGAAAAAGGGATCGGCGACCAGTTCTATGGTCTCAGAAAGGAGCTGATCTGAAATGGCAGAACAAAAAAAGGGCTGTGAACTGTTCGACAGCGGCCACCGCGCCTGCGGGGGCTGTGGGGCAGCACTTGCCGCACGCCTGGTCACGCAGGCAGCCGGGACCGAGACGATTGTGGTCAATTCCACGGGATGCATGGAGGTCTTCTCCACCCCCTATCCGGAGACGGCGTGGAAAGTCCCGTGGATCCACTCTCTCTTCGAGAACGCCTCGGCAGTTGCCTCCGGTATTGAGGCTGCCCTGAAAAAACAGGGCAGGAAAGAGAAGATCCTGATCATGGCCGGTGACGGTGCAACTTTTGATATCGGTATGATCTGCATCAGCGGCGCCTTCGAGCGGGGCCACGACTTTACCTACATCTGCTACGACAATGAAGCGTACATGAACACCGGCATCCAGCGGTCGGGTGCAACACCCTATGATGCAAGTACAACGACAAGTCCGCCCGGCTCGCGCTCCTTCGGGAACAAACGACCGAAGAAGGATATGCCCGCGATTCTCGCAGCCCACGGGGCGCCCTATGTGGCAACCGCCTCCATTGCCTACCCCGCTGACTTGCGGCAGAAGGTTGAGAAGGCAATCAACACCCCCGGCCCCTGCTACGTGCAGGTCCATGTCCCGTGCTGCACAGGCTGGGGATTCGAAGGTGAACAGACGATTGCTATTGCCAAACTCGCGATCGAGACCGGACTGTGGGTGAACTTCGAGATGGTTGACGGGAAAGTGACGAAAGTAAAAAAGGTTGTGAGGAAACCGGTCGAGGACTATTTAAAAACCCAGAAGCGGTTCCGCCACCTCTTCAAGCCGAAGCGGCAGGATGCCGAGATCGCCACTATCCAGGCCATTGCAGACAGGAATGCCGAAAAATACGGTATCGATATCCAGCTCAAGAAAGAGTGATCCTTTTTTTTCCCATCCCTTGCAGGAGGCTGCTGCTATCGCTGGAGTCGCATACGTGGACAAATCAATAAAAAAACATTGAGGTTTCTCACCTCTCATGTCCACTGATAACCAGGTCGCCGCAATCCACCGATGTTCATGGATGACTGCTGCCATACCCCTTCCGTTTTTTTATGTTCCTTTGTCTGTGTGAGGCGTGGCGGTTTTCACAGGATGCAGAGGATTGATCTGTTTGCTGAAATGATCATCCTGCCCTGGTCTTTTTCCATAAATAAATGGCGAGCTTGTGATTGTACGGATTTACGATGCCCACTACCATCCATATTGGCACCGAAACGTGCAGGATCATTGGAAACGTGCTTACTGGCAGGAAGGGGCTGTCCCAACCATTCTCCGGCATGTGTCTGACCCATCATCCACCTCAAACCGCTATGTTTATTCTTTCAAACGAATTCTAGATCTACTATGAAAGCCCTGTTTCTAGGCTGTATCTGCCTGATTACTCTTGCCGTTCTTGTGACTGGCTGCACGAGCCAGCCTGCCCAGCTGCCGGCAACACCTGCACCAACAACCGCTCTGGCTCAGCCGGAGTGTGTCATACCGGTATCTCCGCCAGCAACCCTTACCAGTACGACCTGGAAGCTTGGATGGATGGATGATACCAAAGGGATGTGGTCCAAGGTGACCGAAGGCAGTACGATAACGGCAACGTTCTTTACCGAGGGTCAGGTCACCGGTTCCGGAGGTTGCAACGGGTACTCTGCGGACTATCAGCTCGGCGGCGCCCCGCGGATCTGGATCAGACGCCCGGTTGTTCCGGACAACAGCCTCTGCCAGACTCCGAGTGGTGTGATGAGCCAGCAATCTGCCTATTTTACGGATCTCGAGTGGGCTGAAACCTACTCCATTACAAACGGCCAGCTCCTGATCTTTGACAAAACGAACAAGAAGATCCTGCAGTTTGATCCATCGTAGGCGGGAAAGGAATTTTCCTTTTTCCCTTTTTCGGACAGGATTATTCCGCACCGTTGCTTTTTTCGGGTATGGTGACTGGCACCCGCCGTTTGGCTATCAACATTATTAAGAGCGTGAAGGGCGACATTAGTAAGAGTTGTGGGCTCGTGGTCTAGCGGTATGACGTCGCCCTTACACGGCGGAGGTCGCCGGTTCGAATCCGGCCGGGCCCATTTTTTCCTGCAGTTCAAGTCCGCTGACGCGGACATGAAGAAATACCGGCCGGGGATATACCAGCCCGGGAAGAAAAACGAATTATTTTTGGTAAAAACCTGCGAACCGGATGGTGAAAGTCAGGTTCTGGCCGGCAAGCAGATGGTTTTGATCGAGCGTCACCGTATCATTTGTGACATCTGAAATCCTCACCCGTGCAACTGCATCATCGTCATTTCTCTGGATAGTGTACAGCCTCCCGACAACCGGCTCGATATCCTTTGGCAGTTCTGACCGGTTCACGACGAGGACAAGGCTGTCCAGGTGCGGGCCATAGGCCTTGTCGACCGGGACATACACAGTCTTAGTCGAATTAACGCTCATTCCCATGACTGCCTCCTCCAACCCGCGAATCACGCTCTTGTTTCCGATGGTGAAGATCAGCGGGTCCCGGTCGAAATTGGAATCAAAGACGGTCCCGTTCTCAAAGGTGCCGGTATAATAGACCATGACCGTATCACCGGTCTTTGCAACGAACGGGTTGAAAAGGTAAAACCCGACCAGCAACAGGATGACGATGACGGCAGCAGCTGCAAGGGCATACCTTGTGTACTGTTTTTTCCGGTTCGCCGCTATGGCTTTTCCCTTCAGTTTCTCAGACTTCTTCATGCTATCCCCCCATACCATGTTCCCTGCAATCTTAAACAGCTGTCCAAAGATGGTTGATGCCAGGAACGGCTCTTCGATAAAGCAACAGGTACAATTGAACTTTATTTATACATTTACAGCGCATCCGGTAGTGTTGATTATGTCCGATCAGGTGAGGGTAACAGAAGTTGCAGGGAAAAAAGTCCAGTGGGACGCAGCGCAGATGCGCAAGATCCAGGAGCACCCCTGTTTTTCAGAAAAAGCATGCCATAATTTCGGCAGGTGCCATATTCCTGTCGCCCCCAAGTGCAATATCCAGTGCAATTACTGCATCCGGGATTTTGACTGCGTGAACGAGAGCCGTCCTGGCGTCACGACGAGAGTGCTCAACCCGGATGAATCCATGGAAATGGTAAAAAAAGTTGTCGAGAAATACGATTATATCAAGGTCGTCGGGATTGCCGGGCCGGGCGAACCGCTGGCAAACGAGGAGACCTTGGAGACCCTGAAAAGGCTCCACGAGAAATACCCGGGCGTCATCAAGTGCATCAGCACCAACGGGCTTCTCCTTCCCGACAAGATCGACCTTCTCCAGAAGTACGATGTCGGGAATATAACCGTAACACTCAATGCCATCGACCCCGAGATCGGGGCTAAGATCTACCAGTTTGTGGACTACAATGGCAAGCGCTATACCGGCCTTGAAGCGGCAAAACTTCTCCTCTCCCAGCAGTTGAAGGGAATTGAGGAAGCAGTTAAACGCAATATGATTGTCAAGATTAACACCGTTTATATCCCGGGTATCAACGAGGATCATATCCCTGCTATCGCAAAAAAAGTCGGTGAGATGGGTGTGTATACGTTCAATGTCATCCCGCTGATCGCGCAGTATAAGTTCGCCGATATCACCCCCCCAACCCAGGAGATGAAGCGGAAGATGCAGGACGAATGCGGAAAATATGTCAAGCAGATGCGGCACTGCCAGCGCTGCCGGGCTGATGCAATCGGTAAGCTTGGTCACGACGTTCAGTCGTGCATGTACGAGAATAAGTAACCCCCTTTTCAGGAGTGTACTGTTCCTTTCCAGACCGTGACTGCCGTACCGGCGATTGTTACCCGGTCCGGGGTGTCCATCCGGACGTGGAGCACCCCTCCCCGCTCCGAGGCCTGGTACGCTGTCAGTGTGTTTTTCTTCAGTCTTTTCTGCCAGAACGGTCCGAGGCAGCAGTGAGCAGAGCCGGTAACCGGGTCCTCATCGATCCCCACGGAAGGTGCAAAGAACCGGCTCACGAAATCAAATCCCGGCGTTGAAGCGCGTGACGTGACAATAACACCCCGCATGGGGATTTTCGCAAGGCCGGAAAAATCCGGCGACATCTTCCGGACTTCCTGTTCCGATGCTGCTTCGACAAGCCAGTCAAACCGGTTCTTTCCCGTATAGCAGGATTGTATCCCGAGTGCGTGGGAAAGCCCGGCCGGGGCGGGCACAGGTTCTTCCGGCACGGCAGGAAAATCCATCTCTATGAGATCCCCGTTTTTACCTGCAGAGAGCGTCCCGCTCTTTGTGATGAACCGGGCAGGTTCATCCTCCCCGAGATATCCCGTTTCCCAGAGGATATGGGCTGTTGCGAGTGTTGCATGACCGCAGAGGTCCACTTCCGTGCGGGGAGTGAACCAGCGCAGGCAAAAGCCATCATCCTCACGACTGATAAACGCGGTCTCCGACATGTTCATCTCGCGGGCTATTGCCTGCATCCACGCCGGGTCCGCTGGTCGTTCAGGCAGGCAGACTCCCGCCGGGTTTCCCTGCCCGATCCGGTCGGCAAAGGCATCAACGCAGAAAAGATTGTACCGGAGTGACATCTGCGGTCCGTGTATATTATGAGCCAATGGATGGAAGCGGCAGGTTTACCTGCCCGTTACTCATGCCTGTACCCAGGACGCGGTCCATCTCCCGTATGACCGGTTCCAGCGCGGGGGGTATCGCAGTATCTTCTGTTCGGACGGTCTTTCCCCGGTAACTGATACTGTACTGCAGGAAATCAGCCCCCCCGTGGCGGGACGTATAGTTCCCCTCGAGCGTCGGGAACTGGGCGGCATCAAATACCGCCGAGATTTGGGTAAGATCGGACTGGTTGAGCAGGATCTCTCTGCTGGTTGTCCGGTTTGAGACCAGGGTGACGCCGTTGTCAAAGATCACAAGCCGGTCATTCACACCGGCGATTCCTCCGGTACGCTGGTAATCAACGAACAGCACCGGGACTGCGGGGAGAGAAACCGGCGGAGTCTTCACGCCAAGACAGCCCGTCAGCACGAGCACGGTAATCACCAGTAGTGCACAAATGGCAGTCCATATCCTCATGGTATTCCTTTCCGGTCCGAAGGTGTGATGTGGTTATGTTGAACGTTTATATCTGTAATACGTCAGACTTTGCCTGTTTTCCCGAAGACTTGCGTTCGGGAAGTACTTCCTCGAGAGCTGCAATCAGGGTGTCAATCTTCTGATTGTTAAACGCGGTCCGGAACGCGTGAAGTTCTGCAATGCTCATGATGTAGACCCCTTTCTTCTTCATCGGACTACCGTCTTCTTTCACCGGGTTGATCTCGATGGCAAGAGATGCGGGGCGGTTCTTGTAGGGCGGCATGCGGACAATCGAGACACCCTTGACCGATGTATTCTTGCGCTCCCAGTCCTGCCCTTCCTCAACGAATTCTCTGAGGCTTTCTGATAGTTCCATAGTAAACAACATTTGATTTATATATTAAAAGCCTATTCGTCCGGATCCGCCTGCCTCTGTGGCTACCGGCCAGCGATCCATACCGGAATTCATCAGCGGGGTGTTCTGCCTCCTGACACAGCATAATAAGATAAGAGGATAAACCGGTGACAGCACAAACCCCCATGTCAGTCCTCACCCTGCACCCGGACCAGCTGTTCAACCTTGATGAAACCCTCTCCTGCGGGCAGGTATTCCGCTGGGACCGGACCATGGACGGCTGGTGGTACGGGATTGTGGGAGGTCACGTCATAAAAATACGGCAGGACAAAAACAGGCTCACCTTCACCGGTGTGCCGGCATCGTTCATCCGCCGGTATTTTTCGCTTGACATGAATATCGCTGAAATTCTTGCATCCATAGATTCCGATCCCTTCATCCATGCGTGTATCCGGAGACACCGTGGCCTCCGGCTCGTGCGCCAGCCGCCATGGGAGTGTGCGGTATCGTATATCTGTTCAACGAATTCCAATATTCCGACAATCCGGCGCAGGATCGCCTCCCTTGCGGAACGGTACGGCAGGCCCGTTGCATTTGAAGGGAAAAGATGGTATGCCTTCCCTGAGCCCTCTTCCATCTCCTGCGGTGGTCACGACGGGCTGACGGAGTGCCGGCTGGGTTATCGCCAGTCCTATGTCTTTGGTACTTCCTGTCTGGTTCCCGATGAAAAGATCTGGGAAAAGACGGTCAGGAAACTGTCGTACGATTGCGCGCACAAAGAGCTGATGGGCCTCCATGGCGTGGGTTCGAAAGCAGCAGACTGCATCCTCCTCTTTGCGTTCCAGAAGTACGATGCCTTCCCGGTCGATGTCTGGATCCGCCGGATCATGCAGGAGCACTACCTGCCGGATCTGACGCTGGATGCGCCCCTCACCCCCCGCGAATATGCCATGATCCGCCGTTTTGCCAGGGAGCATTTCGGGGAGTACTGCGGCTGGGCACAGGAGTACCTGTATGCAGGAAGGGTGGGGTAAATTTCTGGTATATTCCAAAAGAACTGGTCATTTCATATCGAAAAATTTTTGAATGTTCCATCCCCGCGGCAGCTCAAATCCAAGACAGGTAAATAGAAAGTCATCTGCCCGCGATGCCCCGGAGAGGCCCTGAAACGGAGGGCTCTCATAATTCCGTGGGTAAACTACCATCCCAGCACCTGACAATCTCAAGCAATCATCCGCCCCCCTTGCGCCAGCCCTGCCCCCATCGGGGGCTCAATTGCGCATGCGATACCTCTGAATTACCCAAATCCCGATACAGGTACTACAGCACTATCGCAACCGGGGCGCCATAGCGGCGGGGCGAAGCCCCGGGAGCGTCAGTGTTTCCGGTCCCAGGCGGATTCACTTTTTGCATTTTTATTTTGGACATGCAATTTATGCCATTTTTCACTCCGTAAATCAGTGTTCGATTTTGGTGTTAAAATAGCATATAACCCATTCCGTTTATGAACAGGTCTTGAATCCGGGTCCTGGTGAAAAAAGAATTGTGTTGTATCTGTTACGTCCCGATATCCCAGCTGCAGCCGTACTTCTTCTGCTCTTTTGTCAGAGTGTCGATAGAAAGCCCGAGCGAGGCGAGTTTCAGGTTGGCCACCTCCTCATCAATTTCCTGCGGTACTTCGTATACTCCGCCTTTCAGCTTCTTCCCGTTCCTTGCAATGTGGCGGGCGCAGAGCGCCTGAAGAGCAAAACTCAGGTCCATGACCTCAACCGGGTGTCCCATGCCCTTGGGGGTGGCAAGGTTGACCAGC
>Ga0116154_10003183_pt1 | contig 11831 bp, 5 predicted proteins | sample AD_UKC030_MetaG_FD_89898 | JGI IMG/M metagenome (GOLD analysis project Ga0116154, IMG submission 89898) | Active sludge microbial communities of municipal wastewater-treating anaerobic digesters from USA - AD_UKC030_MetaG | ecosystem: Engineered > Bioreactor > Anaerobic > Digestate | place: USA...
CCGTGCAACAGGAGGAATTCGAACGGGAGATGCAAGGCCTTGCCGATGAATGGACGGCCCTGAAGGAGACCTTTAAAAAGGCCTTGGAGGAAAAGGAAAAGGCGCTGCTTAATCTCCGGCTTTCACAGCAGGAGACCCGGTTGTCCATGGAACTGCGCCTGCAGGCCGCGGAAGAGGAGAAAAAGAAGATCACGGTGTTGATGAAGGAGCGGCTGGAGGTGCTCGACAAGCGGCATGCGTATGAACGGGTTCATTTCGAGGAACTGTTGAAGGCTCAGCAGTCCGCCCATCAAAAGGTCGCGGCCGAATGGGAGATGATCCAGGCCCAGGTCAAGGGGGAACGGGAACGTCGCCGCAAGGAACTGGACGCGGCCGTGCACAAGGCCCAGCAGGAATTGCAGGGGATGAAGGCCCGCCAGGAACAGGAACGGGAGGCGTGGGAGCAGGCCCTGCGGGAAAAGAACGCCGAGATCCAGGCGGTCCATGACGCCATCGCCGCCGCGGAGAAAGACGGCGCCGCGGAATGGGAACGGATGCAGGTCTCTTTCCAGGAGACCAAGAAAAACTGGGAAAAAGAAGTCCTCGAAAAGGAGGAGGAGCTGCGCCTGTTTCAAACGGAACAAGCGATGGTTCTGCAAGGCAAGGAGAAGGAACTGGCGGAGTTGAAGGCCTCGTGGGATGAGCGGATCCGCCGGCATCAGTCTCAGTGGGAAGCGGACATCGCGGAGATGCGCGACCAGAAGGCGGAGATCGAGAAGAACATCGCGGAGGTGGAACGCGCCTACGCCGATAAAAAAGCCGCTTTTCAGGCGGAAGTCCAGCAGAAAGACCAGCGACGGGGTGACGAGCAGACCCAGCTCACGTTTAAACAGGCGGAATGGAAGAGGACTCTCCAAAAACTGGAGTCCGACCACCAAGCGCTCCTGAAACCGCTGAACGACAAACTGGCCGCCCTGGAGTGGCGGCGCCAGGCCGCGGAGTCGCTGTTCAAAAAGAACGTGGAGGAGAAGGAGCGGCAGATCCAGAGTTTGCAGGCCAAGATGGCCCGCCAGGAGGCGACCTCCCTCGCCCGCTGGGAGGAGCAGGCGACGTTGTTGTCGACGGACATCCAGCGCCTGCGGGAGCAGGCCGCGGAGAAGACGCAGAAGGCGAAGCAGGAGATCGACCGCCTTTCCCAGTTGGTTGCCCAGCGGGACGCGGAGCTGGCCCGTCTGCAGGCCGAGGGCGATGAGCAGCTGAAGCGATGGACGGCGGAGCGCCGCGAATTGGAAAGGGCGCAGGAAAAGGAACTGGCGGAGGCGCGCGCTCAGATCGAGGCGGCCACACAGGAAGTGGCGCTGCGGAAACAGGCCGACGAGAAAAAACTTCAGGAAACCGAAGAGATCCTGGCTCAGTGGAAGGCGCGGGCCGAGGAACAGGTGCTCCGTCTGGAGGAGGAGGGGCGGAAACGGTCGGAGAACTGGGAGGCCGATCGGAAGGCGTTGGCGGACCGTTTTGAGGCGGAAGAAAAGGCGCTGGCCGAGGCGCGGGCCGAGATGGAGAGGAGGGCGAAAGAGGCGGAAGACGCCCGCGCCGCCGCCGCCGAAGGGCTGGAGGAGGGCCGGAAGAGGATTTCGGATGAAAAAAGCGCGTTGGAGGCGCGGACCCGCCAGGAACGCGTTCCATTGGAAACGCGTCGAACGGAGTTGGTGGATTCCTTGGCGAAGGCGCAACAGGAATTGGAGGCGCATTTGGCGGCGCTGTCGGCGGAAAAACAGCGCCTGGAGGACGCGTTCGAGCAGAAACAGAAGGAACTTCAGCGGTCCACCAAACAACAGGAATCCGAATATTCGACGACGCAGCAAGCGCGCCGGTCCGCCCTGGGAAAATTCTTGGCGGATGCCCGCCAGGTCCGGGCGCAGTACGATGAAAAGATGCGGGTGTTGTCGGAGACGATTGAGAATATCAAACGGGAGGAAGCGCATCTCGCCGCGTCGTGGGCGGAGGAAAAGAAGAGTTTGACCGCCGCCGCGGCGCAGAAGAAGTCGGTTCTGGAAAGCGAAATCAGCGTGTTGGCGGGGAAGGAACTTTCGTTGTGGACGGCGTTGACGGAAACGAAGAAGACCTCCGCCGCCGAATTGGAGGATCTGAAACAGCGTCTGCGGGGACTGGACACCGGCCTCGCCGAGCAGCAACGTGCCTGGAAAGAGAAGTTGGCCCGGCTGGAGCAGAGATTTGCGCAGCGGAAGAGCCGGATCGGCCGGGTGTTGCAGGAAAAGAAAACGGAACAGGTTTCCACCCGTCATGTCAAAGAAGAGGAGTTGAACCGGCTGAGCGAGGAAGTCCGGAAGAAAAGTTCGACTGGGAAAAGGAGTATAAAACGCTGGCGGCCGCCTACGCGGGGGAAGCCGAAGAATTGAAAATCCGCAAGGAGGCGTTGGAAAAACAGGTCGCCGACACCGAAAGGACTTTGCGCGAGGAGACGATCCTGGGACAGGAGCGGGCCAACGTCCTGTCGGCCGAGATCGAGGAACATCGAGAAAAGATCGAGGCCCAGAAACACGAGGCGGAGAAAGCTTTCCGGGAGAAACAATCCAGATTCATGGAGGAGATCTCGGCGTTGACGCAGAGCGTGCGCCGCATTGAGTCGGACACGGCGTTGAGCCTGCGGTTGCAGGAGGAGAAGAAAAAAGCCCTGGAGGAGGATGTGTCCGCCGCCCGCCGGGTCTGGGCGCAGAAACACAAGGAGAAGTCGGAACAGTGGCTGCCCGTCATCGGCCGGCTGCGCGGAGAGGTCGAACTTCTGGAGAAGACCTTCGCCGGCGAACAGGCGCGTTTTGAGGCGGAAAAACAGAAAGCGCAGGAGACTTTGGCGGCGCTGGAAAAGGAGGAGGCGCACTGGCGGGAAAAGACGGCCGCCGTGCAGGCCGAACGGGAGAAACAGGAGAAGGAGGAGCGGCGTCGTTTCGACGAGCAGTGTGGGAAATTGTCCGAGGAGCTCCGCGCCAAACAGCAGGAGGCCTCCGACCGGTTGAAGGCCCGCGAAGAGGAGCTCCAGCGGTTGAACGCGATGCTGGTGGAGGAGGAACAGCGGGAATCGGGCGCGGTTCAGCAGGAGGCCGCCCGTTATCAGGGAGAGGTGTCGGAACTGGAGGGGAAGGTGCGGGACCTTCAGCTGCGGTTGCGGACGCAGGAATCCGAATTTGCCGACAAGCTGGCCCCCCTGCAGAAGCGCCGCAGCGAGATCGAGATGGAGCTGGCCATGAAGTCGGCTTCCTTGAAATCCGAGGAACTCCGCTTTCAGCGTGAGGCCGAAAAAAACCGTCGTCCTCTGGAACAGAAGGTGCGGGAGTTGGAGCGGAAGCTGGCCGAAGAGGAGGGCAGCCTTCAGTCCCAGGTGAAGGCCAAGGAGAGCCTGCTCAAAACCCTGCAGACGCGGTTGCAGTTGCGGTTGGATCGCAGCGAGGCCGAACGGAACCGCCGCGCTCAGCAGACGGACCTGGTCCGCCAGGACCTTTCACAGGCATTCCAGCAATTGAGGGCGCGTTTGGAAGCGGGCGAGCAACAGCAACGCCAGGAGTTGGAGACCCGGGTCCGCGCCCTGGCGGAATTGGAACGGGCCCTGCAGAAACAGAAGGACATGGCGCGCGAAACCAAGGAGGCCGTCCAATCGCAGATGGAGCAGGAGAAACAAGCCCTGGAAATGATGTGCGCCGATCTGGAACGGCGGTTCTCGGAAAAACGGGAGACCTGGGAACGACTTTTGGCGGAGAAGGACGCGCAGGTGCGGGGGATGGTGGAGGAGTTGGAGTCGTCGGACAGGAACCTGCAGAGGGAAAACGAACTGCGCCAGAGATGGACGGGGTGGACCAACGAGGCCGTGGCGCAGATACGCCAGATGGCCGCCCAGACGTTGGATCGGTTGGACGACAGGAAAGGCCATCTGGGAGAACTTTTGCAAAAAGGGATCGACGCCTATTCGCAGGGGCGGCATGTGGACGCGTTGACGATCTTGGCCCGTTGCATTGAGATAGAACCGACGTACGAGTCGGCTTGGCAGTACCGCGTCCTGTGCCTGGAGGCGCTGGGGATGGCGGATCAGGCGCGGGAGGCCGCCCGGATGGTGCTGCAGATCAACCCGGGCAACGATATTTTCAAAAAGTGGCTGGAGAAAACAGACAAGTAGATTTAAACTTGCTTTGCCGAGAAAAAAAGGAGCTTAGCCATGGTTGAAGACAAATCGAAGGACCCGAAGTTGCCGCCACCGCCGGGAGGACTGCCGCGTCCTCCCTTGCCGCCGCTTCCGGGCGGCGGCGCCCCGCGGTCGCCGTTGGGGGCACCTCCCCGGCCGCCGTTGCCGATGGCCCCGACGGCTCCCCCGGCCCCGGCCGTTTCGGAGGAGCGGTTCCGGGAGATGGAATCGCGGTCCAAAGAACTCGAAGAGACGCGCAAAACGCTGGAGGCTAAGCTGGCGGACATGGAGAAGCGTCTCACCGAGGAGCACGAAAAGGTGATGACGGCGGCCATGCGGAGCAAGGAGGAGGCCGCCCTCTCCGCCAAGGTGGAAAACAGTCTGAAGGACATCCAGGAACGGCTGCGCCGCGAAAAACGCGAGCAGGAGATGGAGTCCGCCCGGGTTGCGGCGGAGGCGCGCATCGCCGAACTGGAACGACGCATGGCCGAGGAACGCGAGACCTGGGTCGCCACCCTGAAGAACCAAATGGCCCAGCGCGACGTGGAGTCCCGGCAGATCGAGGACACGTTCTCCACGCGGTTGGTGGAGTTCGAGAGGAAATGGTCCGACGAGAAGAGCCGTCTTGAGCAGGCCGTTCAGCAAAAAGCCGAGGAAGTCGAAAAGCTGAAACAGACCCACGCCCTGGAAATGGAACGGACGCTCAACGAATGGGAGAAGCGCCTCTCGACAGCGCTGTCGGAGCGGGAGGCGTTCGCCCAGCAGATGGCCGAACTTCAGAAACGCGCGGAACAGGAACGTGCGCTGTTTCAGTCGGCTCGGGAGGAACGGGAGAAGGAGATGATCCTGCTGAAGGCGAACTACGCCTTGGCGGAAAATCAACGCAAGTCCGATCTGGAAAGGCTGCAGAAGGAGCTGGCGGCGCTTTCGGAAGATCGGAACCTGGCCCGTCAGGAGGCCGTGAAGTATTCCGAGGAGCTTCAGCGGCTGAGAGAACAATCGGCGGCGGCGGAGAAGAGCCAGACCGAGGCCCAGGCCCAGAACGTCATCGCCCTGGAGGGGCTCAAAAAGGAACTCTCGGACACGCGGTCCGCTCGGGAGCATCTCCAACGCGAGGCGGAGGACCGCGCCCGGCAGATACAGGAGCTGAAGGACGGATTGTCCGCCGTTGAAAACGTCCGCGCCGGGCTCGTGGCTCAGAACGAAGCCCTGCGGCGTGAACAGGAACAGGCCGGCCAGCAGGTGTTCCGGTTGGAACAGACCGTCGCGTCGAAAGAGAAGGAGATGGAGTCCCTGCGGAACGCCTCGGCGGCGCTGCAGTCGCGCGTCGTGGAGTCGGAAAAGGAACTGGAGGGGAAAAACCAACGGCTGGAGTTCTTGCGCGGCGAGACCGCGGCGAAAGAGGCGCTCCAGGCGAAGCTTCAGGAAGAGATGCAGATGAAACATTCGCTCCAGACCTCGTTGTCCCGCGCGGAGAACGATCTTTCCGAGGCCCAGCGGTTCGTCCGCACCTTGGAAGAGCGTCTCTTGGCGGAAAAGAACGAATTGTCCAAGTTGAGGGAGGAGGCGGCGTTGTGGAGGTCGACGCGGGAACAGGCGGAGGATAAATTGCGCCAGGCCGAACAGCGGGCCGGCAGCGCGGTCCTCCGGCAGCAGGAACTGGAAAGTCAGTTGGGGGAGAAGGAGCGGCTCTTGAAGTCCGCGCAGGAGGAGGTCCGGCGTTTGGCGGAACGGCTGTCCTCCATGGACAACGACCGCCGCGTCAACGAGGAACGTCTCTCGGAGCTTCGCCTGGAAATGGCCGAGCGCCTCGGGGAGGCCCGGACCCGTTTCGACGCCCAGGTGGCGCAATCGCAGGAGGCCGTACGCACCCTCGAAGGCGAGTTGGCCGCGGCGATCCAGCAGCGGGAAGGGTTCCAGCGGGATTGGCAGAAGGCGGCGGACGACGCCCGCCGCTGGAATCAGCAATTGATGGAACAGGAGTCGCAGCGGAAGCTCCTCGAGGACCGTTTGGCGCAGCTCCGGCAGGAACTCATTCAGCGGGGAGAAGAGGCGCGGTCCCGCTTCGAGCCGCAACTGACGCAGGCGCAGGAGGTCATCCGGACGCTTCAGGACAACGTCTCGAAGCTGATGCAGGAGAAGGAGTCCTATGAGCGTCAGGCCCGCAAGGCGGAAGAGGAAGTGGCGCGTTCTTCCCAGCGCGTTCAGGAACTGGAGGCGGAAAAACGCCTGACGGACGAACGCTTGAATCGTCTGAGGGAAGAGACGGCGACGCTGGAAATTACCCTTCGAGACAAGATAGAATCGGAATATCGGGGGCTGGCGGAGCGTGCCGAAATGGAGCAGCGCCAGGTGCACCAGTGGGCGCAGGAGACCGTTCGGTCGGCGGAGCAGAAGTTGCGCGAGCAGGCCTCTCGCGGGCAGCAGAAGATCCAGGCGCTGCAGTCTTCCATGGCCGAAGACCTTGCCGCGTTCGACAAGGAACTCGCCGCGCTGCGCGCGGAGAGGACCCAGCTGGTGCACGAGCGGGACTCCGTCGTCGAGTCGCTCCGTAAATCGGACGAGAAGTTCCAGGAGTCCTATCAGCGATGGGACCAGGAAAGGGCGTTGTTGAGGGAATCCCTGAAAGAGGCGGAGAAATCCCTGCAGGAACTCCGGTCCCGGGCGGAATCCGATCGCCGGGCGTGGGAAGAGGACTTCCAGCGCCGCGAGAAGAGTTCGACGGAAACCATATCCACCCAATGGGAGGAGCGCGTGAAGATGCTTCAAGCGCACGTGGAGGATGAGCGCCGGCTCTGGACGGAAAAATTGAAGACGCTCGACGAGAACGTGGCCCGGCTGGAGGGGGAGAAACGTCGTTTCCTCGACCAGCGCAACGAGGAGATCTCCGCGCTGAGGAAACAGTATGAGAACGAGCTGGAGAATCTGCGGCAGGCGCTGATGCGCCGTCCGCGGGGGCTTTTCGGGAGTGTCGGCGCCTGGCTCAACCAGCCGGTGATCGAGGTCAACCTGGGCGCGCGCGATAAAAGGAGAGAGTGACCATGTCGTTGTCGATGGAGCATATCCGTCAAAAGTGGCTGAAACGCCTCGGTGAGGCGGCGCAGGATTTCGGGTCGGCGGAGGAGGACCTTTCCGAAGTCCTGATGCCGGACATGGAGCCGCCCCCCAAACCCACCCCGATCCTTTTCCGGCGTTCCCACGGGGGGGTCTTGCCGAGGGAAACGGGCCATTTGGAGGAGGGGTTCCATGCGTTGAGGGAATCCCTGGCCCAGACCAAACTGCAGCGGCAGCAGGCGGAGACGGAACTGGAGAAAATCCGCAAGGACTACGTGGCGGCGGACGGACGCATCAACGAGTTGGCGATGAACTTGGCGGCGTTGGAGGAGAAGAAGGCTCAGCTGGAGAAGAGTTTGGCGTCTTTGCAGGACGCCCTCCGGACGCGCGACGAGGAGAACACCGTTCTGCGCGGGGAGACCGCGCACCTGCAGGCGACCATCGCCGGCAAGGACAAGTCCCTTGAAGAGATGAGGGCCCTGCAGAAAGAGCTGGAGGCGCAGCTGGAAGAGTTGCGCGCCCACATGGCGGGGTCCGCCAAGGAGAGCGAGCGGGCCTATGCCGAGGCGGAACGCCGGGTGGCCGAAAGCGCGGCGGTGATCCGGGAAAAGACCGCCCGTATCGAGGAACTGGAACGGGAACTTTCGACGGATTCCGAGGAGTCCCGGCAGGATTTTCAGGACGCTTTGGAGAAAAAGGAGACGGAAATCCGTCTCCTGTCCGAAAACATCAAGCGGCTCAGTCAGCAGAACAAGGACATGCTGGCCGCCCTTCAAAAATTCCAGACGTCCGGCGGTCTGGCGGACCCGTCGGGGATGGCGCCGGCGGCGGAACCGGACGCGGCGGCCCGGGAGAAGATCGAGTCGCTGGAATTGGCGTTGGCCTCCCGCGACAGGATGATGACCGACCAGGAGAAGTTGATCGCGGACAAGCAGAAGACCATCGAGGAACTGTTCCGGAAGGTGCGCGAACTCGACGCCTGCGCGGCCGGCCGTCCCGCGGACTCCAGCGAGACGGCGAATTTGACCAAGCAGGTCGAACTCCTCCTGGAGGAGAATAAGAAGTGGCGGAAAGAGGCGGAGGAGAAGGCGGGGTTTTCCCGGGAAACGTCCATGCGGGCCGAGTCTTTGGCGGCGGAGAACGCGGCCCTTTCGGACCGGCTGAAGGCGGCGGAGTCCTCGTCGGCGGATCGCGCGTCGTTGGAGTCCAAGCTGGCGGACCAGGAAAAACTTTTCGAACGGAAGTTCGAGGACTGGCAAGTCCGCATCAGCGAAAAAGAGCGGCGCCTCGGAGAGGTGGAGAAGGCGAAAGTGGAGCTTGAGGCGGAACTGAAGGCGCGCCGCGACGAGTTTGAGAAAAATGTCCGTCTGTGCGACGAGCTCCGGATGAAGAACGAAGAATTGGAAACGCAGTTGCGCCTGCTGGTGATGAACAGCGAGGCGATCGACCGGATGGAGAAGAACCTGCGGGAGACGTTCCGCCTCATGACCCCGGGCGGCACGACGTTCCCCATCCCGCGCCCCCGGGACGAGCAACCCGCGGAGCAACGTCCCGGTTTCTTCGGGCGGCTGCTGAATTGGTGGCGCGCCCCCCTGGTGAAAATCCCCAAAAAATCTTCGACCGCGGCCCCCGCGCCGGCGGTGCAGCGTATCCAGCAGAACCTGAAAGCCCGGAGAAACGTTAAACCTCAATGAGCCGGGAACCTTCCCCGTCCCTCCTGAAAAGGATATGGGATCGGATACTGTCCTGGCTGGGACTGGCGGACGACGCCCAGGCGGGCGCGGCGGCCGCCGAACAGGAACGCCTGACCCTCATCGTCCAGCAGCACGAGGCGGAGCTTCTCCGGCTGCGGCGTCTCCTGTCGGATACCCAGAGCAGTCTTCAGCGGTCCGAGCAGGAACGAAACAAATCCCTCGACACCCTGAACGACCGGGAGATCCGGTTGGAGAAGGAGAAGTCCCGCGCCGCCGTGGCCGGAGTCCTCATCAAGGATTACGACATTGAGTTGAAAAAGATACGCCGGGAAAAATTGACCCAACAGCGTATTTTTGAAGACAAGATCCACGCCCTCCTCGAAAAACTGAACGAACTCCAGCGGAGTCTGCCCACCGCGCCGTCCGCCAACCTGCCGTCCCCGGTCGTCGCCAAGTCTCTGGCCCTGGAAAAACAGGCGCTGCAGCAGGAACTCCACGAAACCCAGGAGAAGCTGGCGCTCCTGGAGGATAAACTCGACCGCGAGACCTCCGCGCGACTGGACGTGCAAAAACAATCGGCGAGCCTGCAGTCCGGTTCCGCGGAACTCCAGGAAAAATTCCGTGCCGCCGAATCCGCCCTGTGGAACGAGAAGACCAAGACGGAGGCCCTGGAGAAGGAGAAGACCGTTCTGCAGAAACAGGTGATGGAACTGCAGAAGACGCTGGAGGCGGTGAAGAACGTGGACAGCGTGCAGGAGCCGGCCTCGGTCTCTCAGGAAGTGATCGCTCTGCGGGAGAGGGTTCAGGCGCTCGACGAGGCCCTGCGGTCGGCGCGGGCCGCGGCGGCGGGGGGCGGTGGAGGGCCGGCGCCCGTTTCGGACGAGGAACTTTCGCCGATCCCCCACGGGGTTCAGATGGAGTTGGATACCCTGCGGTCGGCTTTGGAACAGGAGCGGGCTCGATGGGAGGAGGAACGCCTGAGGACCGAGGCGGCGTTGGAGGAAGAGAAGCGGCGGGCGGACAAGGAAACCCGTCTGCGCCGCACGCTGGAGGAGCGCACCACGGCCCTTTCCCGGGAAACCGAGAAGTGGCGTTCGACGCACGAAGAGGCGCGGAAACAGTGGGAAGACGAGAGAAAGCGGCTTTTGGAACAGTGGGATAAGGAGAAAGAACACCGCTTGGAGGAGTTGGAAATGCACCGTCAGGCGGAGGACCGGGCGGGGTCTCTGTTGGAGGAGATCGAGACGCTTCGGAAAACGCTGGAGAAAGAGAGAGCCTCCTGGGCGAACGAGCGGACCGACCTCCAGCAACGGCAGGAACGGGACCGGCGCGAATGGGGGGAACGGCTCGATCGTGCGGCCAAGCTGCGCGGCGATCCGGGAGAGCTGGAGGAGATACGCAAGGGGTTCGAGCAATCCCGAGCCGTCTGGGAGAAAGAGCGGGGGGATTTGACGGCCCGCTGGGAAAAGGAACGGGAGGAGTGGCGCGAAAGGCTGGAGGCGGCGGCCGGTTCCTCGTCGGCGGCCGGCGGGTTCACGGCCACGCAGGAGGAGGTCGACCGTCTGTTGGGAGAACTGGATGCGTTGACCGCCGAGAACGCTTTTTTGAAGGACCAGTTGGGGTGGGAGGAGTCGAAACCGTCATGAAAGCCGGGGTGCCGCGTGTCCGTTAAAGGGGGTCTCGCGTGACCAATCCGCCCCGTCCGCAGTTGAACATTTCGGCAAAACTAGACACCCGCCTGCGCGGCACGCTGGTGGCGCGCGTTCAGACGGCCCAACTGCTCAAGATGGGCGAGCCGGACATCGCCAAACTCATCAAGGAGATCGAGTCCGACCCGCTTTTCTTGAAAATGCTTTATCCGCCCAAACCCGACTGGAAGATCGTCCGATTTCAACCCCATCCCCGCACCAGCCTGTCGCACGCTTTCTACGAACTCAACGATCAGCTCCTGCCGCAGGACACGCCCGCCGACGTGGTTCAACTCCTGGAAAACAGGCGGGGTCTCCGCGAGAAGATTCGGGGAATGGGACCGGAGGCGTTTGAGCGCTATTTCCTCCGCGCCGACGAAAATCTGTCGCCGGAGGAGGCGGGGGAGGCCTGCGGGTTGACCCCGGAGGAGGTTCGGCAGGTCCAGGATTTCCTCCTGGAATTCTCCGTGCACGCCGAGTTTTTCGACCGCTCCAGCAAATCGGTTCCGGGGATCCGCGTCGTCCGTTTGGGGCGGGTCCAGATGACGGACGACGACGTTTTCATCGAATGGAACTCGCCCCACCTGGCGCGCGGGCGCTACGAGATTCAATACGACCGGATGGAGGAGCTGATCCGGAAGGGCCTTCTGGCGCCGGAGGAAAAACGGCACCTGAAAGCCTTGATCCACCGTCTGGAACTCGTCAATTGGCGGCAAAGCGCGCTCTACCGCATCGTCTACCTGCTGTGTTATACCCAGCGCGATTATCTGGCCCAGCGGGACACCATGAAGCGGCGGTCCATCACCCAGCGGCGGATGGCGCGTCAGTTGAGCGTGGCGCCTTCCACCGTCAACCGCGCCGTGCAGGGGCGGAGCCTAATCCTGCCGTGGGGGGAGGAGCTTCTCCTGGAGGAGCTGTTCTGTTCGCGCAAGGAGCTGTGTTTGGACGCGCTCGACGCCCTGGACGCCGCGGACAAGGATTTCAAGGACAGGACGGACAACGAACTGCGCGAGCGGCTGAAAAAAAGTCTGGGGTTCACCGTCCCGCGCCGGACCGTCAATACCTACCGGCGCCAGCTCCAGTCCCGGTCGCCGAGCTCCTCGGGGTCCGGCGAGGTCCCTTGATTTAATGGTCGCTTATTGTTACTTTAATGAACCGGCGCGAGTTGTTCTGGAGCGAAATCGCCGCCGGGCCTAAAATGATCAAGGTCCACCGTCTCAACGG
>Ga0116154_10003184_pt1 | contig 11826 bp, 11 predicted proteins | sample AD_UKC030_MetaG_FD_89898 | JGI IMG/M metagenome (GOLD analysis project Ga0116154, IMG submission 89898) | Active sludge microbial communities of municipal wastewater-treating anaerobic digesters from USA - AD_UKC030_MetaG | ecosystem: Engineered > Bioreactor > Anaerobic > Digestate | place: USA...
CGCGCCTGCTCGCGCCTGCTCGCGCTCAAGCAGCGGCCGTGGGAGAAGGGCCTGATCCTGATCGCCGCCGACTTCGCGCAGTTGCAGCCTTATGTGCAGATCCCGTCGAACAACGCGCTCAAGCGCGCGACGGCGACCTGCCCGAAGCCCGTCGCCTCCGCCGCCGCGAGGAGGTATGGGTAGCCGGGTCCCTGGTAGGCGACGTTCCGCGGGACGACGGCGTCCCACTCCTCCGGCGTCCCGAACCGAGCCTGCCAGGAGAACCACGGCCGGTAGGCCGGGACGTCGAGGCAGTTACCGGCGACGATCCGCGCCGAGGCGGCGATCGCCGCGTGCTCGTCGGTCTCCATCCAGAGGTGCCAGTCCGCGAGCGGCGACGCCTCGCGCTCGGCCCAGGCGGCCGAGCGGCCCCCCAGCACGACGACTCCCGCCAGGAGCGCGGCGAGGAGGAGCGGCCGGCGGACCTGCCCGCCGGGCCGGGAAGGAGTCCCGCCGACCGGCTCGTCCGTGTCGGAACGCGTCGTGCCCATGGGCGCTTCAGTAGGGCATCTCGTCGTCCTCGAGCCCGAAGTAGTGGCCGAGCTCGTGGCGGACGGTGTCCTGGATCTCCTTCACGGCCTCCCGGTTGCTCGCGCAGCAGCGGAGGATCGGACCGCGGAAGACGACGACCTGCGGCGGAAGCCCCGGCAGCCCGTCGAAGGCGACCTCTGTTCGCATCGGACCGCGGTAGATCCCGAAGAGCTCCTCGCCGTCCGGCGTGTCCGTCTCGACGTAGTCCTCCTCCTCGGGCTCCTCCTCCACGGCGATGACGACGTTGCCGAGCATCGTCCGGAACTCCGCGGGGAGTCCCTCGACGGCCTCGGCGACGAGCTTCTCGAACTCCAGCATCGAGAGACGTGGCGGGCGCGGCGGGCGGCGTCTCACGGCGTCCCGAAGAGCCTCCGGAAGCTCGCCGTCGTCGCCCGCGCGACCTCCTCCACCGGGACCCCCTTCACCTCGGCGAGCTTCGCGGCGGTCCGCGTCACGTAGGCGGGCTCGTTCGGCTTTCCGCGGAACGGCGCCGGCGCGAGGTACGGCGCATCCGTCTCGACGAGCATCGACTCGAGCGGGAGGGCCTCGGCGGAAACCCTGACGTTGTCGGCCATCCGGAACGTGATCATCCCCGAGTAGCTGACGAGGTAGCCGAGCGCGATCGCCCTCTCCCCCGTCGCCTTCGAGGCGCAGAAGGAGTGGAAGACGCCGCGCGGCTTCTCCGGGCTCCCCTTTGCATGCGTCTCGAGGATCGGGAGCATGTCCGCCTCCGACTCCCGGTTGTGGAGGAGGACGGGCTTTCCGAGCCGCTCCGCGAGCCTGAGCTGCGCGACGAGCGCCCGCTTCTGGTCCTCCTTCGGGGCGAGGTCGTAGAAGTAGTCGAGCCCGATCTCGCCGATCGCGACGACCTTCGAAGAGGCCGCGAGCCGCTCGAGCGCGCGGATCACTCGGTCCTCGTCGAACCCCTTCGTCTCGTGCGGGTGAACGCCGACGGCGGCGAAGACGCCATCGAACCGCTCGGCGACCTCGACGGCGCGCGGGGCGTCCTCGAGCGTCGTCGCCGGGACGAGGACCCGCGTCACCCCGGCGTCGCGTGCGCGTGCGACGAGCTCCCCGACCTCGGCGTCGGTCGCCTCACGCGTCGGCCACCGGGCCTCGGGCCCCGGGAAGACCATCGTCAGGTGCCCGTGGGAGTCGGCGAGCTCGATCACGCCGGGGAGGATAGCGGACCGTCACCCGATCCCGTGGAACCGGGCGATCGCCTCCCACGCTTCGGCCGCCGTCTCGGCGTACGAGACGAGGCGGGCGTCCTCCGGGGCGATCGTCCCCTCCTCGACGAGGTAGTCGAGGTCGATCGCCTTCTCCCAGAACTCGCGCCCGAAGAGGACGACGGGAACGGGGGGCATCTTTCGCGTCTGGATCAGCGTGAGGGTCTCGAAGAGCTCGTCGAGCGTCCCGTAGCCTCCCGGAAAGGCGACGAGCGCCTTCGCCCGGATCAGGAAATGCATCTTCCGGGTCGCGAAATAGTGGAAGTAGATGCAGAGGCCGGGCGTGATGTACGGATTCGGGAACTGCTCGTGCGGCAGGACGATGTTGAAGCCGAGGCTCGTGGCACCGACGTCGAAGGCGCCCCGATTCGCGGCCTCCATGACACCCGGCCCGCCCCCGGTGACGACGACGAAATCGCAGCGGCCGTTCTTCAGGCAGGTCGTCGAGGCGATCCTCGCGAACTCGCGCGCCTCGTCGTAGTAACGCGCTTTCGCGAGGACGCGGCGGGCCCGCTCGACGACGCGAAGGGCCTCTGCGTCGCCCGGCGCGGCCGCGGCCGCCGCTTCGGCCTCGGCGAGGCGGCGGAGCGCCTCGGGCTTCTCGACGACGCGCGTGCCGCCGAAAACGACGATCGTCCCCGTGACGCCCGCCTCCGAGATGATCGCCTCGGCCCGCTCGAGCTCGAGCTCGAGGCGCGTGCCGCGCAGCTCGTCCCGCGCGAGCCAGGCCAGGTCCTCGTGCGCCCGCAGGGTGCTCGGCGAGGCGAGGATCTTCTCGAGGTTCTCTCGGACGGCCGGGTCCTCCGGAACGGGCGGGACGGGCCGGCCGGCCACTACTTCACCTTCGTCCCGGAGGGGACCGACGGGTCGACGGCGAGGAGAGAAGGCTCCCCCGTCCCCGGGAGCGAGGCCGCGAGGACCATCCCGTTCGACTCGATCCCCATCAGCTTCGCGGGGAGGAGGTTCGCCACGACGACGACCTTCCGGCCGACGAGCTGCTCCCCCGTATACGCCGTGGCGATTCCGGCCACGATCGTTCGCTCCTCCTCGCCGATCCGCACTTTCATCTTCATCAGCTTCTTCGACTTCTCGACCTTCTCCGCGGCCACGATCTCGGCGACGCGGAGGTCGGCCTTGAAGAAATCGTCGACGGTGATGCGCGCGGCCTCGGCCGGGGCGGCGGCGGGAGCCGGGGCGGGAGCGGCCGCCGGGGCCGGCTCGGCGGGAACGGTCGGGACGGTGGCGACGGCGGGAACGGCGGGCTTCGTCTCTTCGGTCACGGGCTTCTCCTCGGAAGGTTCGGCGAAGTACGCCTTCGCGTCGGCGCGGGGGAAGAGCGGGGCGGCGGGCGCGAGCGGGGCACCGAGCGGCAGCCCGCCCCAGGCGAGGTCGGAGGGGCCGATCGCCTCGGCGGCCTTCGGTGCGCCGAGCCGCGCGAGGACCTCGGATGCAGCCCCCGGCGCGATCGGCGCGAGGAGGCAGGCCGCGACGCGCAGCCCCTCGAGCGCGTTGTGGTGGATCCGGTGAAGCGCGGGGGTGACCCCTTCCGCCTTCACCTTCTTCCACGGCTCCTTCGCCGTGATGTAGCCGTCGATGGCGCCGAGGAGGACGCGCACCGCCTCGGCCGCCTCGTGGAGCCGGCAGGCGCGGAAGGCGGCGTCCCACGCCGCGACGGCCGTCTCGGCCGCACGCTTCACCTCGTTGTCGTCGCAGCGCTCCGAGGGCGTCTTCCCCGAGAAGGCGTCGGCGGCCATCCGCACCGCGCGCGAGAGCGTGTTCCCGAGGCCGTTCGCGAGGTCGCTGTTGTAGCGGACGAGGAAGGCCTCGTCCGAGAACGACGCGTCCTGGCCGAAGCTCATCTCCGAGATCAGGTGCCAGCGGAGCGCGTCGACGCCGAACGCGTCGACGAGGGCATCGGGGCGGACGACGTTCCCGACCGACTTCGACATCTTCCGCGCGTCCTTCAGCCAGAAGCCGTGGGAGACGACCTGCGTCGGGAGGGGAAGCCCCGCCGACATCAGGAACGCGGGCCAGAAGACGGCGTGGAAGCGGAGGATGTCCTTTCCGACGAGGTGGACGACGCGCCGGTCGTCCCCGGCCGGCCAGTAGCGCGCGACGAGCGACTCGTCGCCGCTCCCGAGGCCGAGGGCGGTGAGGTAGTTCGTCAGGGCGTCGAGCCAGACGTAGACGACGTGTCCCGGGTGGCCCGGGAAGGGGATCCCCCACTCGATCGCGGTGCGCGAGACGGAGAGGTCCTTCAGCCCCGCGGCGACGAACGAGCGGACCTCGTTGAGCCGCGTCTCGGGGAAGACGAACGGGATCCCCGGGACGCTTCCCCGCTCGTAGAGCTCGAGCAGGCGGTCCTGGTATCTCGAGAGGCGGAAGAAGACGTTCTCCTCCTTCTGCCATTCGGGGGGCGTGCCGTGCGTCGGGCACCTGCCGTCCTCGAGGTCCTTCTCGGGGTAGAAGGCCTCGCAGCCGACGCAGTACCACCCCTCGTGCCCGGCGACGTAGAGGTCGCCCGCGGCCCCGAGGCGGCGGATCATCTCCGTCACGCCGACGCGGTGACGAGGCTCCGTCGTCCGGAGGAAGTCGTCGTTCGCGACGCTGAAGCGCTTCCAGAGGTCTCGGAACGTCGGGGCGTGCCGGTCGGCGACGGCGATCGGGGCGACCCCCTCCTTCTTCGCGACCTTCTCGATCTTCTGCCCGTGCTCGTCGGTCCCGGTCAGGAACCGTACGTCCTCGCCCTGGAGGCGATGGAACCGGGTCAGCGTGTCGGTGACGAGGGTCGTGTAGAGGTGGCCGATGTGGGGACGGTCGTTGACGTAATAGATCGGGGTCGTGTAGTACCGGGACATGGGCCGGCGAGGATATCAGGCGGGCCCGTGCCGCAGGCCTCCGCCGCGGCCTCGACGGGTCTACATCAGGCCTTCCCGGCGGAACGAGAACCAGCACCCCCGCCCGACGACGACGTGGTCGCGCACCGGGACGCCGACGGCGTCGCCGGCCGCGACGAAGCGGGCCGTCGTCGCCCGGTCCTCGGGCGACGGCGTCGGGTCGCCGGACGGGTGGTTGTGGTAGAGGACGAGGGCCGCCGCGCCTTCCAGGACGGCGATCCGGAGGAGCGGTCCCGGCTGGACCGACGCGGAGGTGACGCCCCCGCGAAACACGACGGCGTCGTGGATCAGCCGGTTCTTCGCGTCGAGGAGGAGCCCCCCCATCACCTCCCGCAGCTCTGCGGCGAGGGTCGCCGCGAGGTACGCCCCGGCGGCCTCCGGCGCGTCGATGAGCGGACGCTCCGCCACCTCGGCGCGGGCGAGCCGGCGCGCCAGCTCGGCCGCCGCCGCGATCCGGCACGCCTTCGCGACCCCGATCCCCCGTGCGAGCTCGCGCACGCGGCCCCGTTCGCTCCGGGCGAGCAATCCGCGAAGACCGCCTCCGCGAAGGACCTCCCGCGCCGTCTCGAGGACCCCGGCGCCCGCCCGGCCCGTGCCGAGGAGAATCGCGACGAGCTCCTCGTCGGTCAGCGCCTCGGCGCCGCGCGCGACGAGCTTCTCCCTCGGCCGGTCTTCTGGCGCGAGCCCGGCGAGAAGGCCGCCTGCCGCGCCGGGCTGCGTCAACGGAGCGACTCGCGCGGGGTGACGAGGCGCTCGATCCCGACGACGCGCGTCCTCTCCGGAAGCGTGAAGGCCGAGCTCGCCTCCCCCGCGGGGCGAAGGACGAGGGCCGAGACCTTCCGGACGGCCTCGACCCGCGTCTTCAGGGGTCTTCGTCCTTCGGGCGACGCCGCCTGGATTCCAGGGAGCTCGGAGGAGTGCTCCGATTCCGTCTCCACGATGACCGAGACCGGCCACCCGGGGATCGCGCCGAGCGCGGCCGCGATCTCCTCTCGCACGGGGCCGGGCAGGTCGAGCAGTCGATCGAAGCCGTCGAGCGGCGAGAGGACCTCCTCATCGACGTCCTCGACGGCGACGACCGTGGCGACGAGGCGGGTGCGGGCCGTCGAGACGCGCCCGGGCGTCGAGGTCTCCAGGCTCCAGTCCGCCGTCAGCCGATGGCGCTTCGTCGGGCGCCCCTCGAACACCGGCCCGGGGGCGGCCGTCGGGGGCTGGATCGCGAGTCCCCGGACGGAGCTCCGGAACGGCCCTTCCTCTCCCGTCGGGGCCGGCACCCAGAGCGCCGTGAGGTCCTCCGCGGTCGCCCGGGCGGCCACGCTCTCGTCCCGCTCGAGAAGCCAGCCGCCCCGATCGCCGAGGAGGATCGTGCTCGCCGTCGAGCGCGGGAAGGTCCCGCTCTCGAGGTCCCATCGCGCCGTCCCGCCGCGGACGACGACCGTGCCGCGGACGGCGCTCGCCCGCTCGCCCGCGGGCGAGACGACGGTCCTCCCTTCGGAGAGGACGTAGGAGGCCTCGCGCCGCGGCCCCTCCGCGAAGGCTCCGGACGCGACCAGAGAGGCGAGGAGGAGTGCAGCTTTTCGGAGCACGCTTTATCTTCGCATGTGGACCGGGAGGCGTGAGGGGGACGAGAATGAGGCGATGTTCGCCGTCCCAGCGCCGATGCCGTACTCCCCGACCGCCGCGTCGGGGCATTTCGTCGTCCGCCTCGTCGGCGACGCCGACGCCGTCGGCTGGGTGACGACGAACCTCCGCGGACCCGGCTTCGGCGTGGAGCCGATGCCGTTCGAATCGGCCCCGGGCCTCTCCGAGCTCCCCGGCCCGATCGTCTGGGTGGCCCGCCCGGGCGAGCCCGAGCCGGGGCGGACGCTCGTCGACGACGCCGCCGTCTGGAGCTTCCCGTGCCTCGTCGTCATCCCGCCCGGAGGCGCGCCCCCCGACATCATCGCCGGGCACCCTTCGGTCGAGTCGTTCGAGGTGGTCCGGGAGCCGGAGGACGCTCCGGTTCTTCGGATGCGACTCGAGCGGCTCCTCCTCCTCCACCGGCGGCGCGCCCAGACCGAGGCGATCCTCCACGACCTCCCGGTCATCGTCTACACGCGGACGCTCGACGGCATCGTGACAAGCCTGAATGCCGAGGCGGAGACCTTCGTCGGACGGAGCCGGGCCGACGTCGTCGGCCGTCCACTCTCCGAGATCCTCCCCGACGTGACCTTCGCCGAGAAGAGCGTGACGGAGATGAACGAGGGCCTCCTCGCCCGGGGGAGGCACAGGGTCCGGATCATCGCGGAGACGGCGCAGGGCCGGCGCTCGGCCCTCGACGCGCGGGCGCTGCTCCTCCGCGACGGGCACGGGATCCCATGGGGCGCGCAAGTCGTCATGTCGGACCTGACGGACGAGGAGGAGGCGCAGGAGCGGCTGCGGGTCGAGGCCGACCGGAACGAGATCCTCGCGACGATCGCGACGGCGACCCGCGACGTGACGGACCTCGGGCGGGTCTTCGAGCAGGCGATCGAGATCCTGGGGCTCCGCTCCGGAGCCCGGAGCGTCGCGATCCTCCTCCCGAAGGAGGGGAGCGACGCCTTCGTGACCCGCTGCTCCTGGCGGGTATCGGCAGACCTCCCGTCCACCGCCGGCTCCGAGTGGCACCCCGCGGAGATCGGACCGCTCCGCAGCCTCGTCTCCGATCGTGAACCGTGGATCATCCGCGACGGCGCCGAGCCGGGAGTCCACGCTCCCGCCGCAGAGGCGCTCGCGCGCGTCGGGGCAAGGGCGGGGATCGTCCTCCCCGTTTTCCACGAGGAGGAGGTTCTCGCGTGCCTCGGGCTCTCCTTCGGCGAGCCGAGGGAGTTCCCGCAAGACGAGATCCGTTTTCTCACGCTCGTCGCCGACCAGCTCGCCCTCGCCGTCCGCGCCGCCCGCCTCTACCAGAGCCTCGCCGAGAAGCTCCGTGCCCTCGCGGAGGAGCAGCGCCTGCGCGAGCGCGCCGACAACGACCGCCAGCGGCTCCTGAGCATGCTCGTCCACGACCTGAAGAATCCGCTGGCCGCCGTCCTCGCCTCCCTCGAGCTTTCGCTCGAGCGGATCGCCGGCGACGACCGCCTCGAGCGCCTCCTCCGGACCTCGACGGCCTCCGCCCGCTCGCTCGCCGGGATGATCGACGACGCGCTCCTCGTCTACCGGACGGGAGACACCCCCGCCAGCCGAAGGGCCGAGGATGTCGCCTCCGTCCTCGCGCAACCGTTCGAGGAAGCTCGATGGCTGGCGGCCGCGCGACAGGTCGACCTCTCGATCGACCTCCCCGACGGCCTGCCGCCCGTCTCTCTCGACGCCGGCCGCTATCGCCGGGCCGCGGCCAACATCCTGTCGAACGCCCTGAAGTTCAGCCGCCGCGGCGGCGACGTCCGGGTCTCGGTCGACGTCGAGGAGGACGGCGGATCGTCCTGGCTCGTCCTCCGGGTCGCCGACTCCGGTCCCGGCTTTCCCGAATCGGTGAGGGACCGCATCGGAGCCGCCTACCAGCGCTTCGCCGGGTCGGAGCGGATCCCCGGGACGGGGCTCGGGCTCACGGTCGTCGCGGCGGTCGCCGCGGCGCACGAGGGGCAGATGCACGTCGAGCCCCGGGCCCGTCCCGCGGGCGGGTCCGTCTTCTCGCTGCGGGTCCCCGCGTGAGGGAGCTCCACGCGGGCCGGTACCTTCGCCTCGTCTCGAGAAACGGCTGGGAGTTCGTCGAGCGGCCCGGGATCCGCGGGATCGTCCTCGTCGTCGCGGTGACTCCCGCGGGCGACCTCCTCCTCGTCGAGCAGCGGCGCGAGGCGGTCGAGGCCGTCGTCCTCGAGCTACCGGCCGGCCTCGCGGGGGACGACGAAAGCCCCGCGGACGAGCCCCTCGAGGAGGCCGCCCGCCGGGAGCTCCTCGAGGAGACGGGCTGGGCCGCACGGTCGATGGAGCGGATCGCCGAAGGCCCCCCCTCGGCCGGCGTCACCTCCGAGATCGTGACGCTCTTCCGCGCCCGCGGGCTCGAGCGCGTCGGCCCCGGAGGGGGGATCGAAGGCGAGGAGATCACCGTGCGCGAGGTCCCGCTCGCCGAAGCCGAGGCGTTCCTGGAGAGGCGTGCGCGCGAAGGAGTCCTCGTCGACCCGAAGGTCTGGGCGGGGCTCCTCTTCGCCCGACGGACCTGAGACGGCCTACGGCGCGACCCTCACGACGACCTTGCCGAATCCCGCGCCCGACTCGAGGCGCTCGTAGGCCGCGCGGACGTTCTCGAGAGGGAAGACCGCGTCGACGACCGGGACGATTCGCCGTCCCTCCACGGCCCTCAGGAGAGCCGCGAACTCCGCGTCGGTCCCCATCGTCGAGCCGAGAATCGAGAGCTGCTTCCAGAAGATGATCCGGATCTCCTCCTCGGGGTTCGGACCGCTGGTCGCCCCACAGGTGACGATCCGCCCCTTCTTCGCGGCCGCCGTGAGCGACGCGCGCCAGGTGGCGGCGCCGACCGAGTCGACGACGACGTCGACGCCGCGCTTTCCGGTCAGCTCGCGGACCTTCTTCCCGACGTCCGTCGCGCGGTAGTCGAGGACGACGTCGGCCCCGAGCGCCTTCGCCCTCTCGAGCTTCCGCTCGTCGCCCGAGGTCGCGATGACGAGCGACGCCCCGGCGAGCCTCGCGATCTGGAGGGCGTAGGCCGAGACCCCGCCGCCGATTCCGTGGATCAGGACGCTCTCTCCCGGCCGGAGCGCCGCCCGGGTCACGAGCATCCTCCAGGCGGTCATCGCGGCGAGCGGGAAGGCCGCCGCCTCCTCGTCCGTCAGGTGGGCCGGAGCCTTCCAGACGTTCTCGCGCGGCACGACGATTCGCTCCGCCAGCGTGCCGGAGCGGTGCTCCCCGAGGATCCCGTAGCCGACGCAGAGGCTGCGCTCGCCGTCCCGGCAGAACTCGCAGCTCCCGCACGAGACTCCCGGCTGCAGGACGACTCGCTCCCCGACCGAGATCCCCGGGACGCCGTCGCCGACCGCTTCGATCGTCCCGCATCCGTCGGCCCCGGGGACGTGCGGGAACGCGACCGGGACGCCGGGCATCCCGTTCCTCACGAAGAGGTCGAGCCGGTTCAGCGCGGCGGCCGAGACCCTCACGAGGACCTCGCCGGGGCCGGGGGCCGGGTCCGGACGCGACCCGACGGAGAGGACCTCGTTGCCGCCGTGGGACGTCAGAAGAGCCGCTTTCATTTCTCCCCCTTCCCGTGGAAACTCCCGCCTTCGATGCCGAGCCTGCCGAAGCTGCCGACCCTCGCCGCCGCCCCCGATCCCGCCACCGTCTGCCCGCCCTGCGGCAAGTGCTGCCGTTACGTCGCGGTCGGCATCGACGGCCCCGTGACCGTCAGCGGCGTCTCGACGGCGCTCTGGCTCGTTTACCACAGGAACGTCTCGGTCTACCAATCGCACGACGGCGACTGGTTCGTCCTCTTCCCCGCCGACTGCGAGAACCTCCTGCCGAGCGGCCTCTGCGGCGTCTACGAGAACCGCCCGACCCTCTGCCGCGACTACGACGTCGACGGCTGCGAGGGGACGAGCGCGGAGGCTCCGGAAAAGGTCCGCTTCGACGACGGAGCCGCCCTCGGCGCCTGGCTGCGTTCGCGGCGCCCCGCCCTCTTCGCGCGGTGCCTCGCCAAGGGGATCCTCCCGCCTGCGGTGCGGGGCGACGCTCCGGCCCAGCCGTCGGGCGCGGCGAGCCGTGGGAATCCCGCGTCGGGCCGCCGCGCCCCCGTCAGGCCTCGAGGCTGAGGAGCGCGCCGAGCAGCTCGCCGCCGTCCTGGTAGCGCTCGGGGCGGTGTCGGGAGATGGAGCGAAGGAGGACGAGGACCTCGTCCTCGTGGAGCCAGGGCGCGAACGGCCGCGGGTCGTCCGGGTCGCGCTCGAGTCGCGCGACCAGGACGTCCTCGCCGACATACGGCCAGCGGCCTGCAGCGAGCGTGTAGAACGTGGCGCCGAGCGAGTAGACGTCCGAGGCGGGGGACGCCGCCTCCCCCCGCAGGACCTCCGGAGGGAAGAAGGCCGGCGTCCCGATCAGCTTGGAGGTCGAGCCGGAATCGGCCTCGGGCCGAGCCAGTCCGAAGTCCAGGATCCGGAGGATCCCGTGCTCGTCCAGCACGAGGTTCGCCGGCTTCAGGTCGCGGTGGAGGATCCCCTTGGCGTGCGCGGCCGCGAGGCCCCGCGCCGACTGGACGAAGTAGTCCCGCCAGGACTTCTTCAGCCGCTCCGGGTCGTTCTTGAGGAGCGACTGGAGGTTCGGTCCTTCCAGGAACTCCATGGCGAGGTAGGCGCTTCCGAACCCCTCCCCGAAGTCGTAGAGGCCGACGATGTTCGGGTGCTTGAGCGCTGCGATCGCCCGCGCCTCGCGGATGAAGTAGCGCATCGCCGTCTCGTCGCCCCAGAGCTGCCCGGGAAGGATCTTGAGCGCGACGTGGCGCTCGAGCTTGTGGTCGAAGGCCTTGTGGACGATCCCCATGCCGCCGCGGCCCACCTCGGCGACGATCTCGTAGCGCGCCTCGGGCCGGTCCGCCGCCGCGATTCCGCCGGGGGTCGCCATCGCCTGGAAGGTACCCGACGGGTCTCTTCCCGGCGCCGACGGCGGCACGGGGGCGAGGCTGGACGGCGCTGGCCACGCCGCGACCGGTGCGGAGGTCTCGACGGCTGGGGCGACCGGGACGCCCCCTTCGGCGAGGCGCCGATCGAGCGCGACCGCCCGCGAGAAGGCGTTCCGGAACCCCGGCTGCACGTCCGCGATCTGGGTCAGCTTCGCGTGCGCGCCGGCCAGGTCGCCCGACGCCTCGAGGGCCCGGGCGAACGCCTCCTGCGCCTCGATGGTCGCCGCGTCGACCGGCTTGTGCCCGAGGAGCTCCCGGAGGACGTGGACCGCGTCCTTCGGCTCGCCGTTCGCGAGGTGCGCCTCGCCGAGCTCGAGGAAGACCTCGGCCACCCCCGCGTCGGCCCGGCGGACCGTCGTCAGGAGGTCCCAGGCCTTCTCCCGCGAGCCGTTCCGGAGCGCGCTGCGCGCCGCGTCGAGGTTCCGGCCGGCGCGGAGGAAGAGCGAGGTCGCCTCCTCGAAGCTCCCCTGCTCCTGCAGGAGCTGGGCCG
>Ga0116154_10003194_pt1 | contig 11799 bp, 11 predicted proteins | sample AD_UKC030_MetaG_FD_89898 | JGI IMG/M metagenome (GOLD analysis project Ga0116154, IMG submission 89898) | Active sludge microbial communities of municipal wastewater-treating anaerobic digesters from USA - AD_UKC030_MetaG | ecosystem: Engineered > Bioreactor > Anaerobic > Digestate | place: USA...
CGCCTCTTCCCGGGTGGGAAAACCCTTGTACCGCGCACTGGTGAAACCCCGGATCTGGACCTCGGCGCCCGTCGGCCCGAACCAGGTCGTATAAATACCGGGTTTCTTTCCCCTGGCCACTGCATAGTATTTTTTCGGATTACCCGACAAACCGGCTCTCTCCTTTTATTTGCAAATTTTCCCAAGCTTTGGCTCGAGTCGTTACAAATCGTTATCGTGCTCGCCTTCCATTTGTCAACTCCAAAGAAAAAAACAACCACAACTATCCTTATAAGACCTGTTCGGTATTAATCGGTTGCATATATGGAGCAGGATGTTTACAATAAATTTTATTTTCACCGCCAGAAAAACACGGTTCCCAATTCCGGTTCGGCCCTGCCATTCCGGAATAAATAAAATAATATCTGCCAGTTAAACAACATTTTTTTCAAAATAAGGAGGCGAACCATGGCACAGACGGCAAGAGAGAAAAGGAAGGAAAAGGTCATCGAAACTTTGAATAAGGCCCGCTCGATGGAGCTGCATGCCATCCACCAGTACATGAACCAGCATTACAATTTGGACAATGCCGATTACGGTGACCTGGCACTGAAGCTCAAACTGATCGCCATCGATGAAATGCGCCACGCCGAAATGTTCGCCGAACGGATCAAGGAGCTGGGCGGGGAACCGACTACGGATGCCGCCGCAAAAACGGTCAAGGCCCAGAAAGTTGACGTGGTGTTCTCTTTCGACGCCAAGCTGGAAGACGACACGGTGGACGATTACAACCAGTTCCTGGCGGTGTGCCGCGACAACGGTGACAGCATCAGCGCAAAACTTTTCGAAACCATCATTGATGAAGAACAGACTCACTTCAATTACTTCGACAACGTTGCCGAACATATCAAGACCCTCGGCGCGGTTTACCTGGCCCAGATGGCCGGCACACCGGCGGACACGGGTACGCCTGCCCGTGGTTTTGTGGTGGCACAGGGTGCTGAATGAATGTCCCGTTGATATATCAGGGCCACCTCAAAAGAAGGAGAGAAACATGCGACATCAGGGCTGTGGCAAATACCTGTGGACTGCTTCGCTTTGCCTGATAATTTTTTCCTTTTTTGTTTCGGAACCGGCCTGCTCAGAGCCCTGGGTAGATGTTCCACTGGTCAAAGGCGCCATTTACGATTTCAAAACCGCCCAGATCAGCAGCACCAATGTAGACCGTGGTTTAATTAAGAAACTGACCGGCGGCGCCGTAAAGGTTTCCTTGGCGGAAAAATCCGCCCGTGCGATCGCGAAAGCAACATTGAAAGGCAAGGCAACCTACTCGGCCCGCGTCGGAACACGCTTGCATGTTAAGCGGATGGGCGGAAATGTCATGCATGGCAAACTGCGGGTGACCATCTACGACATCGCCTACATGGGACGGATGGCAACCCTGGGGGCGTCGGGCGGACATGCCCTGCTGCGAGCGGAACTGTATGGGGATCAGGGCAACATCTACCAGCAGAGCACGATTCTCGACAAGACCGTTTTCATTGCCGGCACCGAAACACCTCATCAGACGAATATTTCCAAAACTTTCGAGTTCTGGGTCTACTACGCCGACAAGGATATCGATGTTTCGCTTTTTCTCCAGCTGAAAGCCGGGATCACCACGGTACTCGACGTGGTCACGGGCAATTCGGAGGTGGATTTTTATAATTCCGGACGAGGCGTCAGCTACGGTGGGGTCAAGGTGGAAGTGCTGGAGGCGGTGCCTGTCGGCTCGGGACCCGGGAGACCTAAGTAAAGCCCTATGCCCTTTCTGCAACTCATTGATATGACTCTGCACTATGAAGTATCGGGTCGTGGAGAACCACTTGTGTTCATCCACGGCCTGGGTTCCAGTGGTCGGGACTGGCAGCCCCAGATCGATTTTTTCTCCCGTTTTTACCGGGTCATCGTTTTCGACATCCGGGGGCACGGCCAATCGAGCCGTCCCCCAGGTCCTTACAGCATCAAGCTTTTCGCCGCCGATACGGCGAAGCTGATCGAAGCCCTGACGGAATCACCCGTACATGTCGTGGGGCTCTCCCTGGGCGGCATGATTGCCTTCCAACTTGCCGTGGATCATCCGCACCTTATGAAAAGCATGACCGTTGTTAATGTCGGCCCCCAGGTAAAACTGAAATCGCCAAGGCTCATTGTAAAAATGCTTCATCGTTTCATGATCATACGATTTCTGGGTATGCGAAAAATGGGTGAAAGCCTTGCCCGGGATCTTTTTCCGGCGATGGAACAGACATCGATTCGGGAAACGTTTATCGAACGCTGGGCGGAAAACGACAAACGGGCATACCTGGCCTCAATGAAGGCCATCATGGGATGGAGTGTAGCGGATCGGATCGCCGGTGTAACCATCCCGACATTGGTTATTGCCTCCGATCTCGACTACACACCGGTCGCATTCAAGGAAGCGTTTGTCACCCGGATGCCCCATGCAAAGTTGACGGTCATTCCAAACTCCCATCATGCAGTCCCCATTGAACGGCCAGAAATATTCAACGCCATCGTGGCATCTTTTCTCGAGGCCCAGCATCCGTTTTTTGTTGAAAAATGAGTTCCTGACCATTTTTCATTGATAAATATCAGCGTCCCTATCAAGTTTTGGCCGGATCCGTCCGAATATAAAACATGAACAGTAAGCTAGAACAAATCAGGCGTGATTACGCGCAATGACTTTTTCGGGGGATGGTGCAATGGAAAAGACAAAAACCTGTCAGCAAAACAGTGGCCCACCCGGCAGCGAAATTTCCGGTAACCGACAATCGGAAAAGATAAAGGAATTTTCATATGTTATTATTTTACTGAGCCTTCTTACATTCATCGCTGTTTTTTGGGGCTGTCCGGTTGTGTCATTTTCCGGTGACCTTTATCGTTGGGTCGACGAAGAGGGGGTGTCTCATTATTCCGATGAACCGCCGACCCCATCATCAACAAAAGGCCAAAACATCCCTTTTCGGACCATCAAACAACCATCTTCCAAGCAGGATTTTAAAGAATATATCATCCCTTTCGAACCGATCGGTCAGGGGATGCTGGTCCATGTCATGATCAACAACTACATCCCCGCCAAAATGCTCGTCGATACGGGGGCGACCGCCATAAAAATCAATGTAAAATTATTGAATCAACTCAATCAGGATATTCCGGAAGACCGGCGACGGGGTTATGTGTCCACAGCAGGCGGCATGAAGGTGGCGGAAGAGGTTTTCATTGATAAAATCGACGTGGGCGGCGCCGTCAAGGAAAACGTCCGGGCGTTTTTCATGCATGAATCTTACGATAACACCCATTTTGACGGACTTCTCGGCATGAGTTTCCTCTCCGATTTTCAGATGACCGTGGATTATAAAAACAACCAGATTCATCTGAAGCGTTGACGAATCATTGCGAAATTATACAACTGCCGGTTTTGAATAATGAGTCATGTATTGATTTTACGATGCCTGCATCCGGACCTCGTTGATCATCCCGCTAAACACAACCCATTTTCCTGACCATCAACCGGCATTTCCTGCAAAATTTGGCTTGTAATCCAACCCGAATGGGTGGAAAATTGGGCCTGTAATTTGAGTCCCAATTCTGAAGATTAATTATCAAAGGAGGTCCGCAATGAATGACAGATGCATGGTCGCGTTATTTTCCAAAAGATGCCTGGTCTTGATGGTCGGATTGATCGCGTTTTTTCTCGTGATGCCGATGGCCTTTGCCGCCTGGGACGGTCCGACAAACCGCTACAATCCGGATGGGACGGGTCAGGTGGTCGGCTACGACACATCCGACTGCACAGGAGCCAATTACATTATTCTTTATCACGGCACAACCTACAAGAACCTGACAAACTGGCACGGCGGATCGGACGGGCGTAATTTCAACGACCGGATATCCTGCATCATCGTCGGCCCCAACACAAAGTTCGAGTACTGGCAGCACAAGGATTATAAAGGAAAATACGGTAGCTTCAATAACACGAGCGATCAGATCGACACCAAGGTCATCGACGGCTGGTGGGACAACAGCATGAGTTCCGTCAAGGTCTGGAAGCAATAAACACAAATTCACACCGGATCGCAAGAAGCGACCCTTTTATTTCTGAAGCTGTGCGCATATTATGGGGTGCCGGATTACCAGTGCCCCATTATTTTAACCCTCTGCCACCAGCATCCGCCGCAACACCTTCCCGACCATCGTTTTGGGAAGACTCTCTCGGAATTCGATCAGACGAGGCACCTTGTAGGCGCTCAACCGCTCCCGGCAGAAGGCACGGATGTCTTCGACCTGCGTATGCCCCATTTTCGGTCTCAGGACAACCCAGGCTTTAACGACTTCCGATTCCTCCTGATAAGGAACGCCCCCGACACAGACCTCCATCACCGCCGGATGCGCGGCAATGACTTCCTCCACTTCCCGGGGCCAGACTTGGAACCCGCTGCTGGGTTTGACCAGATCCTTCTTCCGGTCCACGATAAACAGGTATCCATCCTCGTCCATGTATCCGATATCACCAGTAAACAGCCAGCCGTCACGAATCATCTCCGCCGTTTCCTCCGGCTGGTTCCAGTAGCCTGTCATCAACTGGGGCGCACGGATGACAATTTCGCCGACAGCCAGGGGCGGAAGATCGTTGAGACCGGTTTCCACATCGACAATCCGCAGTTCCACATCCGGCACCGGGATGCCCGTTGAGCCTTCTTTGTAGGGGCCATGCACAGGACAGACCACCGCCGCCAGCATCGTCTCGGTCATGGCATAGGCTTCCAGAAGCCAACCGCCGGTCAGATCCTCGAAACGCTTCTTGGTTTCCATTAAAAGGGGCGCGGCGGCGGAATAGCAGATCTTCATGAACTTGAAATCGACTTTGCCCGCCTTAACCTTTGGATGATTAAGAAGTGCGTTGAACAGGGTCGGCACGCCGTGGAGCACGGCAGGCCGGGTCTTGCAGATCGTGTCGATCAGGTCGTCCATATCGCGTGGATTGACCACCACTGCCATGGGCCACCGCGCCACAAGGGACGTCGTCATCGCCCAGTTGCCGTAAATATGAAAATTGGGCATGGCCCAGGTGAGGGTATCCTCCCAGTCGTTCAGGACGGTTTGACCGTAGGTGTGCAGCTGCATGGCCGCCATCACGACGGCATGGTGGGAGCCGAGAGCGGCCTTGGCGACGCCGGTAGTCCCGCCGCTGCAAAGAAGAATCGCCGGATCGCGAAAGCTGACGTCCACGGCGGGCCGTGGAGCCTGCCGATGCCGGCGTATCATCTCGTGCATCCTGAGATCGCCCTCCTGCAGAACCGCCCGGTGCCCTCCCTTTTTCTCCTTGAGTAAGGTGAACAGTAGGCGGAGAGGCCAAGGGAGGTATTCCTTAATGTTGGTAACGATCACACGCCGGATTTGCGTCCGTGGCTGAACCGCCTTAACCTTTCCATAGAAGGGTGTCAGGACGACAACGGTTTCCGCGCCGATCTCTTTCAGCATCTTCTCCAGTTCGTATTCCGTGTAAAGGGCGTTCATGGGAGCGACAATTGCCCCCGCCTTCCAAGCCCCCAACTGGGCGATGACCACCTGGGGCGAATTCGGCAGAAGGAGGACGACCCGCTCCCCTTTCTTGACTCCCGCCGCCACGAGCGCCTCCCCAAAGGCATTGCTCAGGCGATCCAGCTCTCCATAGGATATGCGGGTGCCCTTGAAGATCAGTGCCGTATGGGCTGGTCGCTGACGGACGGTTTCGGCCACCACATCGATCATCGTGATTTCTGGGTAAGGTTTCAGACTGTGTGGCATTTGGGGCTCGTAGTACTTGAGCCAAGGCATCGGATTCATGTTGACTTCTTTCCGGGAGGGAGGGTTCGAAACCCTCCGTTCGCCATGTGGGATGGATCGTGCTTAACGCTTTGTGCGGATGCTCTCCTGGCTGGTCAGGTGGGCGTATTTACCCGTCACCCCGGCATAAAATGCCTTGATTTCCACCATGTCCGCCTCGATATTGCCGGTCGGCATGAAGGCCGCACCGAAGCCCCCGACTTTCCGTCGATAGTCGAGAAAACCCAGTGCAATTGGCACATTAGCGCCATGAGCAATATAGTAAAATCCCGTCTTCCAGGAGTGCACCTTTTTCCTCGTCCCTTCCGGTGAAACCACCAGGGCGAGTTCGTCACGCGTATTAAATAGTTGAATGGACTGCTCGACGGCATTGTTCGATTTAGACCGATCAATGGGAATACCTCCCAGCCACCGGAAGATTCCCCGGAAAGGGGGTCGAAAAATCGCGTCTTTCCCCATCCAGTTGATCTTGATCCGGAAAGCCGAGGCAATGACAAGGGTATAAAACAGGTCCCAGTTCGAGGTATGCGGAGCCGCAATAACCACATATTTCGGAGAATCGGGCAGTCGGCCTTCTTGTCGCCAGCCCGTGATCTTCATGATAAACAAGGCAAGATAATGCATCAGGTTTTTAAGAACCGGCATATTGAAAATGGTACCCTGCATGTACAATATTCCTGACAATATAATCCCGGGCAGATGCACTATAGAGTTTCACATCGGACCGGTCAAGATAATTGACCAAAAATTTGCTTGACTTCCCATACAGATCGGTTTAATCAGGACAAAATTCGTCTTGTATAGGTTTTTCATCATGATGGAACTGACCAGAAAAGCCGATTACGCCATCCGGGGTATGATTTACCTGGCGGGCCTCCCTGAAGGGCAAATTGCTCTGATTGGCGAGATCGCCACTGGCGCCCAAGTGCCTGCGGCATTTCTGGCCAAGATCCTCCAGCATTTTGTAAAAGCGGGCCTTGTGATTTCCACGCGTGGTGCAACAGGCGGATTTTCCTTGGCTAAAAATCCGGAACAGATCACCCTCAGGGAAATTATTGAGACCATTGAAGGACCCTTTACCCCGAACCTTTGTGTCATGGGAGCCGGAGTTTGTTCCCTTTCCCAAACCTGTCCTGTCCATCCCGTCTGGCGCCGGATTCAATCAACCGTTCAGGGGATGCTGGACGAAGTCACCCTGAAAACCATGATCAAAAGGAAGACTATACTGGATAGACTTGATCCTGTACAGATACAATAAAGTATTGATCCATGCCGAATATCAAGAAAAATACTCATTCCTTACCCAAAGGAGGTAATCATGGATGTGCTTCTTTTAAGCAGGTTACAGTTTGCAATCACCTGTGCCTTCCACTTCCTGTTCGTCCCCCTGACCCTCGGCCTGTCCGTACTGACCGCCTGGATGGAATGGCGCTATGTGAAGACCGGCGATGTGGTCTGGCTGCGCATGACCAAATTCTGGGGCAAACTGTTTCTCATTAACTTCGCCATCGGTGTTGTCACAGGCATATCCCTGGAATTCCAGTTCGGCATGAACTGGGCGGAGTATTCCAAATACGTTGGCGATATTTTCGGCGCCCCCTTGGCTATCGAAGCCACCGTTGCCTTTTTTTTGGAATCGGTCTTTATCGGCGTGTGGATCTTCGGCTGGGATAAGGTCTCCAAAAAGATGCACGCCACGGCCATCACGATCGTTGCCTTCGCCACCAACCTGTCGGCCCTCTGGATTCTGCTGGCTAACGGCTGGATGCAAAACCCCATCGGCGCCAAACTGACCAAAATCGTCGGGAACCCCCTGATTACTGAACGGGCAGAAATGTCGAGCTTCCTCGCCGTCGTGACGAACCCCTACGGCTGGCTGAAATTCTTCCACACGGTCCTGTCAGGTTATACCGTGGCGGCCTTTTTCGTGATGGGCATCGCCGCCTGGCATCTTCTGAGAAAAAACGAAATAGACCTTTTCCAGCGGTCGTTCCGCGCCGCCGCCATTTTCGGTCTCGGAGCAGGACTCCTGGTTCTGGCCACGGGTGATTTTCATGCCGTCGAAATCGCCAAAACACAACCGACCAAGCTCGCCGCGCTGGAGGCGATCTGGGACACACAACCAGGCGGAACTTCATTATCCCTGATTTCGATTCCGATCGTTTCGCAGGAACGCAATATCGAATTCATTACCATTCCCAAAGCGGGAAGCATTTTGGCTTTTCACAACCCGACCATACCCATCAAGGGTCTCAAGGAATTTAAACCGGAAGACCGGCCGCCGGTGGGAATGACCTTCTGGAGTTTTCGCCTCATGGTCATCATAGGGTCGGTCATGCTGCTGCTCTCCCTGATTGCCGTGTATTTGTCCCTGAGAAATCAAATCGCGACTTACCCCCTGCTGTTGAAGATCTTTCTGTGGGCCATCCCTCTTCCCTATATCGCCGCTCAACTGGGCTGGATCGTGGCGGAAGTGGGACGCCAGCCATGGCTCGTTTACGGCATGCTGCGCACTGCCGACGGTGTATCGAAATCGATTGATATGGTTCAGGTGGTGGGCTCTCTGGCTGCATTTACCTTGGTGTACAGTTTGCTGGGCGCAATCGGATTCTATCTCATCGTTAAATACGCGCGCAAAGGACCGGACATCATTTCCGTAGCCCACCGGAAGGAGGTGTGAGATGGAAGCGCTGCAAATCACCTGGTTTGTTCTCTGGAGTGTCCTGTGGACCGTTTATTTCCTGCTCGACGGTTTTGTTCTGGGCACGGGCATGCTGCACTTGTTCCTCGGCCGTAGCGACACGGAACGGCGCGTCCTGGTGAACACATACGGTCCCGTCTGGGACGGAAACGAAGTCTGGTTGATCACGGCGGGGGGTGCGACCTTCGCCGCCTTTCCCACAACCTACGCTCTCATGTTCAGTTACCTCTACACGGCCCTGCTTTTGCTGCTGTTCTGCCTGATCATCCGGGGCGTCTCCTTTGAGTTTCGCAGCAAAGTCGATAACCCGTCCTGGAAAGAAGCCTGGGATAAGGCCATCTTTCTTTCCAGCTTTCTGATCGCTCTTCTGCTTGGCGTAGCATTCGGTAATATTTTTGAAGGGTTGCCCATGGACGCCGACGGCTACCATGGCGGTCTTTTCAGTCTGTTAAATGGATACGGCCTACTCACGGGCATCTTTTTTGTCCTCCTTTTTGTCGTCCACGGAGCACTCTATGCCGCTCTTAAAACAACGGGCGATCTCGCTCAGCGGGCAAAGAGCCTGGCCAAAAATGCCTGGCCGTTTCTGCTTGTCGCAGCGGTGGGATTTCTGATCTACACGGCCTTCGCCACCAGGCTGTTAGGTAACTATTTCCGGGAACCTTACCTGCTGGCCGTTCCGCTTGTGGCGGTGCTGGCGCTTTTGGGAATCCGTTTGTTCATCACCCGGGGCGCCGTGATCTATGCCTTTGGCGCGTCCTCCCTCACCATTCTGTTCGTCACATTTACAGGGGTTATCGGACTGTTTCCCAATCTGATCCCTTCAAGCCTGGACACAAGCTATAGTTTGACGATCTTCAATTCATCGTCGAGTTTTCTGACCCTGGCCGTGATGACCGTAGTCGCCATGATCTTTGTTCCGATCGTGATCGTCTATAAGATCTGGGTTTACCGTGTGTTTCGTGCCCCCGTCACCAGCGAGGAGATTGCCGGTAACCGGGACGCCTACTGAACCCTTCCGCCTTCCAGACGCCGACGGATTCCCCGGACATTGTGCCGGGTGATCAAGCTCATCCCGGGTATGGCGGAGGTTTTGTTTTCTATCCGGTCTCGGCTTGCTGAAGTTTCCGCCATGGTCCAAGACGAACAATTATTAATTAATTTTATATATTAAATTAGTCACTTATTCAAATATTCCTGTTTTCAAATGACCAACACGGATACCTTTTCTATTGACACAATCTGTTTCATCAACCATCATCGCCACACAATACCTTGCGGAGGATAAATCATGAATGGCGCTCAAGCGCTGCTCCATACCGCAGCGTCGGCAGGCATCGAAGTTTGTTTTGCCAACGCCGGCACAACCGAAATGCCGATTGTGTCGGCTTTCGATACCAATCCGCATATCAAGCCGATTCTCGGCCTGTTCGAAGGGGTCTGTACGGGCGCCGCTGACGGTTACGGACGCATGAAGGAAAATCCCGCCCTGACCCTTCTGCACCTGGGACCCGGCATGGCCAACGGCATCGCCAACCTGCACAACGCAAGGCGGGCGCGCAGTCCCTTATTCATGGTTATCGGCGAACATGCCTCCTGGCATATCCAGTCCGATCCGCTTTTGCACATGGATATCGCCGGTCTGTGCCGAACCTTTTCCGGATGGCAGCGAACCTCCGCTTCGGTCGGTGTTATTTCTCACGATGCCGCCAAAGGGATTGCCGCCTGCCGCTATGGTCAAATCGCCAGCCTCATCATTCCCAGCAATTATCTTGGTACGGAATACCCAAGCGATTTGTCATCGATACCGGCGTTCTCGCCTGACCCCATAGAACCGAGACGGATCGAAGCCGCGGCCAAAATGCTGCTGACGGGGAAAAAAACCGCCCTCATCATGAACGGCCGTGCTCTGCTGAAAGACGGCCTGAGAGCGGCTGCACGCATCAAGGCCAAGGCGGGCTGCGATTTGTTCAGCGTCACCTTTCCCGCACGCATCGAGCTGGGTGCGGGCATCGTCCCGGTGACACGGATTCCCTATTTTCCCGAACCGGCCATCGATCTTCTGGCGTCCTACGAGACGGCCCTTTTCATCGGGACGGATGAACCCGTAACGTTTTTCGGCTATGAAGGCTTTTCCAGCTATTTTATGAAATCTGAGGTAAAAAGACTCCGGATCGACACGGACCGTCAGGATGCCGCCCGGGCCTTGGAAGCATTGGCGGCGTTGCTTGATGCACCCTCCCGTGTTGCCGGGAGCCCATTCGCAGCCCCTTATCAAAAACCGACGTTGCCTGCGGGAAAGCTGACGCCGGAAAAAATATGTCTCACCGTGGCATCCCTGCAGCCGGAAAACGCCATCGTCGTCGACGAAGGTCTGACCTCGACGACTGCCTACTCGGAGCTGGGCGCCACTGTTGAACCTCATACGCTGCTCTACCTGACCGGAGGCACCATCGGCCAGGGCATGCCCTGCGCCACCGGTGCGGCCGTCGCCTGTCCCGACCGGACCGTGATCAACATCCAGGCCGACGGCTCCGGGATGTACACCCTGCAATCTTTGTGGACCCAGGCCCGGGAGGGTTTGAATGTCAAGACCCTCATCTGCGCCAACGGCAGCTACAACATTATCCGTGTTGAATTGAATCGAGCGGGTTATACTGCGCCGGGCGCCCCTGCCCTGTCCCTGATTGACCTGGGACATCCGAATCTGGATTGGGTGAGCTTGGGAAAAGGCATGGGGGTGCCGGGTATTGCCGTGGAAACGGCGGAAGATCTTGCCCGGGAGCTCAGAATCGCCCTGGTTGAACCCGGACCGCGCCTGATTGAAATGGTGCTTTAAAGCGCTGACCCCACCCAACAACATTCTCTACAGATTACAGGCATAGCCCCAGCAGGCAAAAAGCGCCAAGCCGAAGAGAATCCGGTACCAGGCAAAAATATGAAAGGTGTGCCCCGAGACAAAAGCCAGCAAGGCGCGAATCACGAAAAGGGAGACCACAAAAGAAACGATAAAACCGACCCCAAACAGGGGAACGTCGCTGACGGAAATCGCCTCGTGATGCGTAATCAGTTTGATCAGGGACGCCCCCAGCATCGCCGGCACGGCGAGAAAAAATGAAAACTCCGTTGCGGCCATCCGTGAAAGGCCCATCACCATCCCCCCCATAATCGTGGCCCCTGAACGCGAAATTCCCGGGAAAAGAATCGCCAGCACCTGAATCATTCCCACCCCGAAGGCCTTCTTCATGGGA
>Ga0116154_10003196_pt1 | contig 11787 bp, 14 predicted proteins | sample AD_UKC030_MetaG_FD_89898 | JGI IMG/M metagenome (GOLD analysis project Ga0116154, IMG submission 89898) | Active sludge microbial communities of municipal wastewater-treating anaerobic digesters from USA - AD_UKC030_MetaG | ecosystem: Engineered > Bioreactor > Anaerobic > Digestate | place: USA...
AGAAAGGCCTTGAGCTCTTCGACGCTGTCGATATAGGCGAGCTTCACGTCGCCCGCGGCTATCGCGTCAGCGCTGCGGGGAGTGTTGTTGAAAAGGGATATCTCGCCGAAGAAATCCCCCTTTTTGAGCTTCGCGACGACGATGCGGCTGTTGCCGTCGGAAAGAGATATTTCGACTTCACCCTCGAGTATGATATACATCCTCTGCTCGGTCGTGCCGGCCTTGATGATCTTTTCGCTGCGCTGATAAAAAACGATCTGCTTTGCCACGGACCCTCCTGCATGAAACCCGGCTTTCGTCGATGCTGTTCCGGTGTTTTACTATATTGTCGGTACGGGATTTACAGAAATCAACGCTAAAAAGATACGGGCCCTTCCCCGGCCTCGGAGGTCCTGTCCCTCCTGATTTTCACGAGGTACAGGAACGCCAGCATCCCCAGGACGATCCATACGATCTGCCGCGCCCTTCTCAGGATCGAGACCGTGAGCCATGTCGACGAGCCGGGCACCTTTATGAAATCCATCATCACCTTGTTGCCGTATTCCTCGATGCCGAGCTGGCCCGGGATGAACGAGCCCATGAACTTGAAGAACGTCACCCCGACCGAGATCGCCAGGCACGAAAGCACGGTCGCCTCGATCCCGAGGAACGAAAAGATAAGCCAGTATTCGAGGACCTCGGGCAGGCGATGGACCACCGAGCAGATATAGGCGAGCAGGAAATCCGTCTTTTTCTTTCTGAAAAAATCGACCAGTTCGCGATCGAGCTCGCGGAGTTTCTCGAACCGGGCCGGGTCGTTGTCCCGACCGCGCCTGAGTATCCCGGCCGCAGATATAGCGAGCGAGAAGATGCCCCTGCCGCTGTGCAGGCGATAAAAAATAAAAATTATTATGAAGAAGAACGCCAGGATTCCCGCGATCGCGTGGCCCTTGCTGGCGAGCACGCCGATATAATCGAAAAAGACGAAGACCCCGGCGATCACGAACGTGGCCGCTGCGATGAATGTGATGAAGCGGTAAACGGCGAGCGAGACGATGCTCTGAGTGTAATTCACCCCGTCGCGCTTGAGCAGCACGGCCTTCATGGTGTCTCCTGCAATCACGTTGGTCGGATTGATCTGGGCGAGCGACTCCCCGGCAAGGCGGATCATGAAAAGGTCAGCGAGCGAAACGTTCAGTGCCGGGCCGGGAAAGCAGAGTTTCCATCCGACGGTATCGATGTAGAAGCTCAGGAACATGACGCCCGTCAGAGGAACGAAGCGCCACCCGATGTTGGAGACCTGGCCCCAGATTTCCTCGAGGTTCGAGTTGCTCAGAAAAAAGTATATCAGCGCGATACCGAGGGCGAGCCCTGCCAGTTTGAGGGCCGCCCGTATCTTCGGTTTTGCGCCTTTCTGCGATGCTGTCTCCGAATCCGGGGGCCGATCTTCTGTTGCCATACCACCTCACGCATGCCGTAAATGAATGTGCCTTTATCTCACTATCGGGTGATTTTAATCAACAAAAAAGCCGAATTCGCCATACCGTTAAATATAAGAATTGACAGGCCGGGCTCGCCGGTTAGGTTCATAAACTCTACGTTTCAAATATCAGGGGGATTCGAACATGGCGATCAATTACGGTCTTGCCGGAAAAATTTTCGTGGTCACCGGCGGCAGCAGGGGCATTGGCCTCGAGATTGCCCGCGAGCTTCTGAACCAGGGGGCCGGGGTCGCGATCTGCGGCAGAAAGATGGAGGGGCTCGAAAAGGCCGCGGATGAGCTTGGCAGCCCGCAAAACCTGCATATCGTCCAGGCGCATATTGCGAAACCCGAAGAAGTGGACCGGCTTTTCACCGAAGTGAACTCGGCGCTCGGCCCGGTGGACGTCCTGGTGAACAATGTCGGGATGAACTTCGTGACCCCCTCGGTGGCGGACACCGACCCGGCCACGTGGCAGAAAATCATCGACACCAACCTGAACGGCACGTTCCTCTGCTCGCGAAGGGCGGCCATCGAGATGAAACCAAGAAAATCTGGCAAGATCATATCCATTTCATCGATCGCGGCCCGCAAGGCCTCCCCGGGCATGGGAATATACGGCATCGCGAAGGCGGGGATCGAAATGCTGACCCGGGTGCTCTCGGCCGAACTCGCCCCGTACAACATCCAGGTCAATGCCGTGGCGCCATCAATGGTGCGCACCGATTTCAGCAAACCCTTCTGGTCCAACAGGGAAATCCATGACCATATCATCAAGAGCATCCCCCTCGGCAGGATCGCCGAATCGCAGGACATCGTTCATCCGGTGCTCTTTCTCGCGTCAGGGGGCGCCGATTTTATAACCGGGCAGGTTCTGACCATCGACGGCGGAGCTACCGTACTATAATCCAGCAGGAGCAGCTTTTCACAATGATAACAGCAGGAATCGACATCGGATCAATCACCACCAAGGCCGTCGTCCTCTCCGACGGCAAAATTCTCGGATCGAAGGTGGGTTACACCGGGTACAACGCCGAAAAAGCCGGGGAAGCGATCTACTCTGAACTGCTCAAAGAGCTCGGCCTGGCGCCTGATAAAATAACGCGGATTTTTTCAACCGGATACGGGCGCAACAGCGTCAAATTCGCCGACAAGGCGATGACCGAAATCATCTGCCACGGCACAGGGGCGTATTTCATCAATCCAAAAGTCAGGACGGTCATCGACGTCGGCGGCCAAGACAGCAAGGCCATAGCAATCGACGCCGACGGGAAGGTAAAGGATTTCGTTATGAACGACAAGTGCGCTGCGGGCACCGGCAGGTTTCTCGAGGTGATGGCCCGGGCCCTTGAATCGAACCTCGACGATTTCGGCGAGATTTCCCTAAGGGCCAAGAACCCGGCCCTGATCAGCAGCATCTGCACCGTATTCGCCGAATCCGAGGTGATATCCCTCATCTCCCGCGGAGAAACAAGGGAGAACATCATCGCCGGGATCCACGATTCGGTCGCGTCAAGGGTCTCCGCCATGGCAAAAAGAATCGGCGTGGCCGACCCGCTGATGATGACCGGGGGTGTGGCGAAAAATATCGGTGTCGTAACGGCGCTCGAAAAAAAACTCGGGACCAGAATCATCGTATCGCACGAAACGGCCCAGGTCAACGGAGCGCTCGGCGCCGCGGTCCTTGCTCTCAAAGACTGAATCCGGCCCTGCGGCCGATACGAGGAATCCATGGACATTCTGGATTTGAGGCCCTATGAAACCTGCTCGATCCGCCCTCCGACGGAAAACTACAGCCTGACATTCAGGCTTGCACGCAACTGTTACTGGAACAAATGCGCCTTCTGCCCCGTGTACAAGGCTGGCGCGAGCTTTTCGAAAAGGCCCCTCTCCGACGTGATTGACGACATCGGCAGGGCGCGAATGATCGACGATTACCTGTTCGAACGGGGGTTCGGTATCCCCGTCTACTCCGAGGCCGACCTCGCGCGCGCACGCGGCCTCGTGGAGGAAATCAGGCGGGCCCGCTGGGAGGCGGGAATTCTGGACGACGGGGATGACGAATACGCCGCGCCGCAGGAGGACATGGACCCGCGGTTCCGGTGGTTCATGAAATGGTTCAGGCAAAAGGCGGATATCGGGGACAGCATCAACAACATCCTCACCTGGAGGATCGGGGGATCAAAAACCTGCTTTCTCGGCGACGCGGATTCGCTGGTCCTGAAACCGGGCTTTATCCTCGACGTGATTTCCAGGTCGAGGAGATCGTTCCCTTCCCTGGAAAGGTTCACGATCTACGGCCGCACCCGCACCGCGGCCCGCACCAGAACCTCGCGGGAGCTGAAAGAATACGCGCGGGCCGGGCTGCACAGGGTCCATTTCGGCATGGAAAGCGGTTCCGACGAGGTATTGAAGCTCGTCAGCAAGGGAGAAACCGCGGCCGATCACGTCAGGGGATGCCTCAAGGTGAAAGAGGCCGGGCTTTCCTGCTCGGTCTACGTAATGCCCGGGCTCGGCGGAGAACGCCTCTCGGACCGGCACGTGCATGGAACCGTATCGGTGATCAATCAGTGCGGCCCCGACTATGTGAGAATAAGGACGCTCGAGATATTTCCCATGACGCCGCTCGAGCGGATGCGCGAAAACGGCGAATTCATCGAAGCGTCGGAGGAACAGGCCGTGCGGGAGATCAGGGCCATGGTCGCGAACATCACGGCGCACACCGCCATCTTCAGCGACAGCGCGTCAAACCTGCTCGACATTTCCGGCGAGCATCCCGACGACCGGGACTCTATGCTCGAACGGGTAGACTCCTACCTCGCGATGGACCCCAGGGAAAAACTCGAGTTCAGCCTGAAGTCGCGTCTCCAGTCATTTTACGGCCAGTATGGCGCCATCTCGGACGAAATTCTCGACAGCCTTGAGCCATATATTGCCGGAGGAAGCATCAGGTTCGCCGCCATGCCTGATACGGATCTGCAGAAATCCATACGCCTGATCCGTTCACGTCTCATGCCCTGATACTGGATGCAAAAAACACGATCGATTTATTATTTTTGATAGAGAAAAAAGCGGCTCTTTATTAACGTATTTTTTTATCGAATAGAGTTTTTTTCCTTGAAAGAAACCGTTATACAGTATATATTAGCATCTAACGGCGCGTGACATAATGGAAACGATGAAAAAAAAGATCATGCTCGTAGAAGACGAGGCCATAACCGCACTGGATATGGCCAACATGCTAAAAAATATCGGCTATGACGTCGCCGCCACAATCGCGTCAGGCGAAGAAGCGGTACAAAAAGCCCCGGAAATAAAACCAGATCTCATTCTCATGGACATCATGCTTTCGGACGAACTGGACGGTATCGACGCGACGAGACAGATCAAGGAAAAGATGAACGTCCCGGTGGTTTATCTGACCGGAAACGCCGACTCCAGAACGTTCAAGCGGGCCGGGGAGACAAACCATCTCGGGTACCTGATCAAGCCTGTCAGCCGCGACAACCTGAAATCGGTCCTGTCAACCGCGCTGCAAAGGCACATCCTCCAGCAGGAACAGGCGCACGTATAGATTCAAATCACCTCGATTAACGGATTTGCACTTTCGCTGACCGCAGCGACAATCGATGCCTCAATCCCATTGTCGGTCAATTCACGAACGAGATCATCCGCCCGGGCCGAGTCAAGGGATATGCAGAGCCCTCCCGAAGTCTGCGGATCAAAAAGAACATCGGCGAGCGCCCGGTCTACATTCGGGCCGACCGAGCAGAGCCGACCGACAAAATCACGGTTGCGGTACATCCCTGCCGGAATGAGTCCCATGCCGGCATAGTCGAGAACCCCGGGAAGCAGGTGAAGCGACGCTGAATCGACGGTTATTTTCATGCTTTTCCCCCCGAGCATCTCCTTCAAATGCCCGGCAAAGCCGAAACCGGTGATATCGGTGCACGCATCGACAGGGTATTTTCTGATGATTTTCCCCGCCTTCATGTTCAATGAAGTCATGGATGCGGCGAACGGCGCATAATGATCGTCCTCTAACAGACCCGCCTTAACAGCAGTTGCGATGATGCCCGTGCCAAGCCGCTTGGTAAGGACAAGCGAATTCCCGGCCCTGATCGTGTTGTTGCGCAAAACCCTGTCAGGGTGAACGATCCCGGTCACGGAAAGGCCGTACTTCAACTCTTTGTCGTCAACGCTGTGCCCTCCAAGGAGCTGCACGCCGGCCAGGTTCATGATCTCAAGGCCCCCCTTGAGAATGCCGGAAAGCCTGTCCAGGGAGAAAAGCTTCGTGGGAAAGCACACCACGTTCAGCGCCGTGATCGGATCGCCGCCCATGGCGTACACGTCAGACAGGCTGTTGCACGCCGCTATCATCCCGAAGGTGTAGGGATCATCCACTATCGGGGTGATATAGTCCACTGTCTGAACGAGGGCAATAGTGTCCGTAAGCCGGTACACGCCGGCGTCGTCGCTCGTTTCAGTTCCTACGATCACCCTGGAATTTTCAGGCAGGGTGATGTCTTTCATGACAGCCTGCAGGTCCTCCGGACCTATCTTGGCGGCTCAACCGGAGCCGCTTACCGATTCGGTAAGCCGCATGGTGTTGAGTTTTGTGATGTCGCAAGAATCTTTCATGTTCGACCCCTTATGTTTAATTCATATTTCACATCTTCTCGATTCTGTCATATTCGATTCCGTTTTTTTTCATGATCTCCTCGGCGACGGGGGCGTCGGAAGACAATATCCGCACGCAGTAACCGCAGTCTGAGCTGAAATTCCTGGGTATGGGTATCATTTTACTATCGATCCCGTTTTTTTTCAGGACTTTTGCTGACCAGATGGAATGATTGGGGGAATGAAAAAGAATAACCGAATATTGTTCCATCAATTATGAACAGCTCCTGTGCATTGATGGAATCCGAAAACGGGCATCTGTCAATATTTTTTTCGCCTGGCCGCCGTCATCGCGAGCATATCATGCCGCAGTCCCGGCCCGCGGAAAATAATCGCTTTAATGACTGCGCTCTCCGCGGACCGGTTGATTGCCGGCGGCCGTTATCTTGACACGGAAATGATATAGTCTTCGCCGTCCTGTCTGATCTCGGCCTTCATCCTGTTTTTTTCAACGCAACGGACCACGTTTTCCTTGGATACATTGCTGTTGACCAGCACATCAAAGGATTCGCCGCCCTCACTGATCGCTTTTTGCGTCAAGACCACCGGCTGCGGGCAGGAAAGCCCTCTGGCATCAATCTGTTTTGCGCTCATTGTTTGCTCCTCATATGGATATTTTTCACGCCTGCATTTTTTCACGCATGGTGAAGCCTATAATCAGGCAGAATATGAGCCCGATGATTACCGCCGCCTGTCCATACATTCCGATGCCGCCTATTTTATATACTTCCTCGACAACGGCGTCGGGTTTCGCCGCAAGGGAAAAGTTGTGCGCGAGACCGGCGCCGACGATCATGCCGAGCACGAATATGCCCGAATCCGCGTCACCCTCGCCCGCCATGATGAGCTGGCGTCCCGGACACCCGCCGGCCAGCGCAAATGCGAGCCCGGCCAGGGTCATTCCGAGGAAATTCCAGACATGAGCAGTGTGGGCGACCGGCTGACTTTCAAAACCAGCATTGAACTGCGCAAAGACGAAGTAATTCATGAGAAAAGCCATGATCAACAACGCAAGCACTCCGCTTGCAAGGTGAATGTCGCGCGCTAAAATTATATCGCGCAGGGCGCCCATGGTGCAGAACCTGCTCTTCTGGGCGATACCGCCGATGAAAAGACCAGCACCGAGGCTGACCCACATATTGGCGTGCATCGATCCCGGCCCCTTCTGGCTGAAGAATATGGGGCCCCCCTCAGAAAAGGACACATTGAATACGAGAAACAGGAAAAGCGCCAGCATGAAAGCCGGGAAGACCCAGCCCGCGGCCTTTTTATTGGCATATGACCTGCCGAGGCTGTATCCGTTTTTCAGGAACAGGACCCCGACAGTGATTCCGGCAATGAGGCCCAGAAGGCCCGTTATCGCGTTGCCGTCTCCGCCGGCAAGCCGCAGGAGCGCCCGCCAGGGGCACCCGAGAAAAACCAGGGCGCCGATCATGGCGAACACGCCCAGGAAAAACCTGATCACCGTGGACGATCCGGCGCGCGGCTTGTATTCCCTGGTCGCCATTGCGATAAGAAAAGAACCGAGCACGAAACCCATGATTTCGGGCCTCAGGTACTGGACCACATCCGCGCGGTGAAGCCCGATGGCGCCAGCGATATCGCGCTCGAAGCAGGCGACGCAGATTCCCATGTTCTTTGGATTGCCCAGGTACTGCAGAAGAGGAGCCAGCGCGCCGATTACCGCGCCGACAACGATAATCCCGATACGGGAAGCAAAGATATTTTTCATTCTCCCTCCGAATAAAATCAATATTATCAATTCATTGTATCTATTATTTAAATATATTAAAATAATTCAATTCATTTTTTGAATAATTTTTTTCTTGATTTCGTGATTCTCTGCATGAGGCTGTGCCAATCAATGGAGATTACTCATGAAAATTACCGACGGAATATACGCCTATGTCTGGACCGGCATATTCGAAAACAACTGCAACATGTTTTATTTCGGCGAGCCGCTGAACATCCTGTTCGACCCCGGGCTCAAGCATTATATCGACATGCGGTTCGACCTGATGAAAAAGGACGGCCTCGATCCTGCCGGGATTCAATATGTCGTGAATACCCACTGCCATCCGGACCACATGGAAGGATCGCTTTATTTCGAACATAAGGGCCCCAGAATAGCCATGCATGAGAAGGAAATCGCCTTCTACAACCAGGAAGGCCCCGCTTTTTTCCGCATGTTCGGCATGGCGTTTCCTGAATTCAAATTCGACATACAGCTGCAGGACGGGTTATGGCGCGTCGGTGATACGGACCTTGAGATAATCCATACGCCGGGCCATTCACCCGGATCGGTTTCAATCTACTGGCCCGAAAAGAAGACACTGGTGTGCGGAGACCTGGTTTTCGAACAGAGTTTCGGCAGGGTCGACTTTCCCGGGGGCGATGCAAGGCAGCTCGTTGAAAGCATAAAAAAGATTTCGGCCCTCGACATCGAGATACTGTTACCGGGCCACATGAATTTTATTCAGGGCAAAGACAATGTCCTGAAGAACTTCCGCGCGATCGAGCGGTACTTTTCGATGATATAACAAGGAGTAAACCGATGAGTCAACTTGAGAGATGTAAAGCGTGCGGTCTGATAATGAAATCATCGAAACGCTACTCGATATGCCCCGCCTGCGGCGTCCCTCGGAGCGCATTCGAGGAATACCGTGAAACCATGTCCGGCCGCCGCAAGCTTATCCTCGACCTCCACCTGCATCCCATAACAGTGCATTTTCCCCAGGCAATCTCCACTATTCTGCTGCTTCTGCTCGCAGCGGATATGGCGTTTTCGATCGATCTTTCAGCCACGATCAGGGTTCTTGCGTTAATCCTCCCGCTCTCGGCAATGGCCGCTTCCATATCGGGGCTCATCGACGCGCACGCCCGCTTTAAAAAACTCACGACGCCGTTCATTGTTGAAAAGAGCGTTCTCGGGGCGTTGTTTCTCGTTCTATCTTCGCTGATCGCGGCGATGTGTCATTTTTTCGGGCTGGAATCCCCCTGGCGGTACGTCATGCTTGCAGCCAGCGCCGGGTGCGTTGCGTGCCAGGCCGCACTGGGGACTATCGGGATACAACTCATGTTCGCAAAACTGCCGGGCAAATAACAGTTGCCGCCGATTATCGGCTCCATTATGGCATGTTAATGCCACATTACCCCATCTTGCAAGCAAAAACACAGATTGTCGCCATAATCCTGATTTGAAATGAAAAACGCCCCGCGGATAACGGAGCGTCATCAGAAATGAGCCAGCAGCCAGAATCGAACTGGCGACAGGTCGATTACGAATCGACTCCTCTGCCAACTGAGGTATGCTGGCCTGTAAAAAACGAATGATGCGGTACTGCCGCATCATTCATAGTAGGTGTATATTCAGTGTCAATATTTTTTTTACAGTGTCAGAGTTTTGCGCTGAGCTCCCTGTACAGCATGGCCGCTATGCCGAGATTTGAATTCTTCGATATCTCTTTGGAATACTCGTCATACAGCATGTCCTCGAAAATCTCCTCTGCCTGGCCGCCATGCAGCCACTCGTTCTTCTGGACCGAATTGCGCATTTCCTTGAGCATTTTCGACACGAACAGGGACTCCATGTCGCGGCAGGCGTCCATGAGCTTCTTCTGCTGCCTTCCGGATTCAGACTTTCCGCCGACCCGCTCCCTGAGCTCCTCGCTGAAGCTTTTCACCGGGGCGCCGCTTCCGCTTCTAACCTGGCCTGCGGCGTTTTTTTCGACGGCCTCGCCCATTCTGGCCCTGGCCGCGTCGAGATAAGTCGTCGTATCGATCATGGTTCACCTCACAATCAGCTCGGCGTGCAGTGCGCCGGATTCCTTGAGCGCCTTGAAAATGGCTATTATATCCGAAGTCGAAGCTCCGGCGGCGTTCAGCGCCTCAACGAGGTCCGCCACGCTGGTGATGTCGTTCATCACGAATGACGAGCCCTTCTTTGCGCTTTTTTCGATTTCTATGACAAGCCCGGACTTGCTGACCATCGCTTCGGAGACCGTCACGGCCCCGCCGGTAACGAGCGTCCCGTCTTTTTCGTTTATCACGACCACCGCCGGCTGAACAGGCTCGACTTCGAGGTTCTCTATCTCGGCGATAAACTCGGCGAGGGGAACGTCTTTCACCAGGGTGATCTGTATTTTCCCGTCGTCGCCGAGAGCCGGTTTCGAATCCGGATACTTGTTCTCCACGGCCTTGATGATGTTGTTGGCCAGGCCGTAATTCCACTCTTTCATGACCAGGGAAAGCATCTGTTCAGTCTGGCCGCCCGCCGCGGCCGGGGTTTTCATCCTTATGATTTCAGGGATAATCTCCCTTTCAATGATCGCGCCGCCGGTGATGAAGGCCACTGTTTTTACCGGCCGCTGCCCTCCGGGCTGTCTCTCGGGCATCGCCAGCGTGCCCTGGGCCACGGCGTAGATGACGTCGTCGGCCCCCTTGAGCGCCGACTGGACCAGTATCCCCCCTGCGACCGATTTGGCGTCGCCGATCGAAGAGACCGTCACGTCCACACGGTCGCCCAGGTGCGCCTTGACCGGAAGGTCCGCGGTGATCATCACGGCGGCGCAGTTGCGGGGCTTCAGAAGCTCGACCTGCACGCCGAGGTTGTTCAGGAGATTTTTGAGCGACGCCTCGGTCAGCGTTGTTTTACTGTCGCCGGTTCCCTGCAGGCCGACGACGAGCCCGTATCCGTACACCTGGTTCTTTTTCAGGCCGTCGATATGGCTGATGTCCTTGATCTTCACCGAAATTTCGGCCCTGGCGCCCATCTGGGCCAGGAACACCATGGAAATGACAAATACCGCCGCGTAACGTTTCATCTATCGTGTCAGCTCCCCGAGCATTTTCTGAAGATAATCGATGATTATGCGCTGCTTTTCCTCTTCGGTAAGGGCTGAATTCGCGCTCTCGCCCTCTTTCAACGGGTCCCTTCGTATCTGGACGCCCTCACGCGCCTCCCTGATCTCGAGCCTGAAATCGGCCACCCTTCTCGAATCCACCGAGCGCCCCTGGAGGATCTCCGGGTCAACCGATCCGTTGACCCTTATCGTGGTCGTCATGCCGTTAAACGAATAGGTCCTTGTCCCGGCCAGGGTATACCTGCCGTTCTGGACGCCGGTTACCGTTCCCGCCATAGAAAAGTTCAGCTTGCCCGACTCCTTGAAATCGGTGACGTCGCCGCTCTTCACGGTCTTGTCTGCCATCACCTTGGGCAGAAAACCGGTGATGATCATGTCCGGGTTGGATGATACGGTGGAATAGTTCTTGTTCGAGAGATCCACCGTGAACCTCATTGAGGATATGTCGCGGATTTCAATCACGATCACGTCTCCTGCGGCGAGACCGGCGGTTGCATAGATATTGCGGTCGCGCCACAGGGTCCTGGCCTGGCACAATCCGGCCATGACGACAACGGTCAGAACTGCGGATGCGATTTTTTTCATAATGATTTCTCCACCGTCCCGTTTTTCATCACGCGCCCCTCGATCACCGCGTTCGCCCCGGTCCTCACGCGGACCGTGTCGCCGGTCTTCGCGTCCTGCAGGGCAACGCCTTTCATCCGCAGCCTGATCCCTTTCTTGATCACGAACACGCTGACGCGGTCGCCGGAAAACACGACCGCGCTTTTACCCGCCTCGTCAGGG
>Ga0116154_10003202_pt1 | contig 11769 bp, 9 predicted proteins | sample AD_UKC030_MetaG_FD_89898 | JGI IMG/M metagenome (GOLD analysis project Ga0116154, IMG submission 89898) | Active sludge microbial communities of municipal wastewater-treating anaerobic digesters from USA - AD_UKC030_MetaG | ecosystem: Engineered > Bioreactor > Anaerobic > Digestate | place: USA...
CTGACGCTGGGTGCCGGCGACATCACCAGTTCGGGACCCAGTCTGGTGATGTCGCCGGCACCCAGCGTCAGGAGGACGTCTCCGGGCACGAGCAGCCGCCGCACCACATCTGCGACCGCCGACCGAACCGGCGCAAAATGAACGTCGGCGCCCGCGGCGCGGGCCGCCTCCACCACCAGCGACCCGCTGACGCCCGGGACCGGCTTCTCCCGCGCAGCGTAGACCTCGGTGACCACCGCGACGTCGGCCGCGGCCAGCGCCCGGCCCATGGCCGCGCTGTGGGCCTGGGTGCGGCTGAAGAGATGGGGCTGGAAGACCGCCACCAGCCTCCGCCCCGGAAACGCCTGCCGCGCCGCTTCGAGCGTGGCGACCAGCTCGGTCGGGTGGTGGGCGTAGTCGTCCACGAGTGTCACGCCGCCCGCATCTCCGAGGCGCTCGAACCTCCGCCCGACTCCCCGGAACTCCGCCAGGGCGCCGAGGGCAGCCTCGACGGACCCGCCAAGCGCGTGAACCACCCCAAGGGCCGCCGTCGCGTTACGCAGGTTGTGGAGACCCGGCACCCGAAGGCGGAGCGTCACGCCGTCCCGACCCGGGAGCCGCACCGTGGCCGAGGTCCACTCCTCCTCCTGCCGAACCGCCGAGATCCTGAGTTCCGCGTCCTTCGCCGCACCGAACCGCAGGGTGCCAGGCCCAAGCCGCGCCGCCAGCCGGGCGGCGCCGGGGTCATCCACCCCGACGAGGCGGATCCGCGCGCGGCCCGCGAAGGTGGCGAACGCCTCCTCGAGCGCCTCGAAGGAGCCGTAGCACTCCAGGTGGTCCGCTTCGACGTTATTGACGACCGCCACCGCCGGGTGCAGCGCGAGGAAAGCCTTGTCGTACTCGTCGGCCTCGACGACGAAGAGCGCGTCGCCGTCGAGCCGCGCATTGCCCCCCCACTGCCCGACCCGGCCGCCCGCGAGCCCGGTCGGCGCCAGCCCTGCGGCGGCGAGCGCCTCCGTGGTCATCACGGTGGTGGTGGTCTTGCCGTGCGTTCCCGCGATCCCGACCACGGTGCCACCGGCCACCAGCTGGGCCAGGGCCTCCTTCCGCGGAACGACCGGAACGCCCAACTCGCGTGCCCGGACCAATTCCGCGTGGTCCGCCGGAACGGCCGCGGTATAGACCAAGGCACGTGCCCCGACGGCGTGCGCCGGATCGTGGGCGCTTGAGACCTCGGCGCCGAGCGCGGCCACGTCGATAGCGCCGCTCGGGTCCGGGTCGCATCCGCTCACCGCGACACCCCGGCGGCGAGCGATGAGGGCCAGAGCGCTCATCCCGGCCCCGCCGATGCCGACGAAGTGCACAGGCCGGGGGTCCGAGGGGTTGAATAAGTCCATTGGAATTGAGCTAATGTAAAATCTTATCAAGAGTTGCGAAAGAGCGGGGCTACACCAAAAGCGTCAAAAGATGCGACACGATGTCGGCCGATGCGGTCGGGCGGCCCCGTTTCCGGGCCGCCTCAGCCATGGCGGTCCTCCGGTTCGTGTCCGCAACCAGGCTCGAGATGGCGGCGCCAAGCGAGCGAGGCGTCAGCGAGGACTGCAGCAAGACCTCGGAGGCACCCGACGCCTCGAGCGCGAGGGCGTTGGCTGTCTGGTGGTCGGCCGCCGCCGTTGGCAGCGGGACGAGGATGCTGGGCAGGCCCCACGCACAGAGCTCAGCGCAGGTCATCATCCCTGCCCTGCCCACCACGAGGCTGGCCACCGCAAAGGCGTCGGCGATAGGGTCGAGAAAATCGAAGACCTGCACATCCGGCGGCCGGTGGTGGGACGCGAACCTCGCGTACGACCCCCTTCCGGTGGCCCAGAGCACGTGGATCCCGGCGCCGCCGCCGCTCCCTAGCCAGCCGGCCGTGGCCTCGTTAAGCGCGACCGCCCCTTGGCTGCCCCCCGTTATCAGCACCACCGGCCGGTCATCTGACAGGCCGAATCGCCGGCGTGCAGCGGCGGCACGCTGTGGATCGGGAGGATTGATCGGGCTGCCTGTGTCGAAGACCGCGGTCGTCGCCCCCAGGCGGAGGTGCACCTTGGCCTCGGGGGCCCCGAGATAGATGTGCCGAACGCGGCTGCCGAGCAGTCGCGTGGCGAGTCCGGGAAACGCATCCTGCTCCAGGATTGCGGTCGGGATGCCACGGCGGGCCGCGAGATACACGACCGGCGCGGAAGCGTAGCCGCCGGTGCCCAGGACGGCGAGCGGCCGTTCCTGGTCGAGGAGCCGACCGGTGCCCTTGAGCAGACGCCTGGCGACGATGGGCCAGCGCCAGTTCTTCCACCACTGCCGGCGGTACAGCGGCTCGGCCGGCAGCAGGACGTGGCGGAATTCCCTGGTCGGCAGGAGGGTCTTCTCGATCCCGCGCTCCGCCCCGACGAGCACCGGTTCGAGATCCGGGCGCCGCCGCCGCAGTTCGGCGGCGATCGCGAGCGCGGGCATCAGGTGCCCGCCGGTGCCCCCGCCGGCAATGAGAACGGTGCTCACTTGGCGGTGGTTTCCCGCGCCGGGCGCCCGCGCATTCGACCGATGTTGACGAGGATGCCGGTGGCGGCCAGGGAGATCACCAGGCTCGAGCGGCCGTAGGACATGAACGGCAGGGTCAGGCCCGTCGTCGGCATCAGGGAGAGCGACACCGCCATGTGCATCACGGCGGTGATCCCGATCATGGCCGTGATGCCGACCGCCAGGAACTGCCCGAAGGGATCCGGAGCGCTGCGCGCGATCCGAAAGCCCAGCCAGAGGAAGATCCCGAACAGCAGGACGACCAGGACGACGCCGAGGAATCCCCACTCCTCCCCGATGGTGCTGAAGATGAAGTCCGAGTACGCGTACGGCAGGAAGAGCTTCTGCTGTCCCTCGCCGAAGCCGACGCCGAGGAGCCGGCCGGAGCCGATCCCCACGAGCGACTGGTGGATCTGCATCCCGGCGGCGTCGGTCGCCTCGCCGGGATTGAGGAAGGTGGTGAGGCGCGCGGCGCGATACTGGACGTTCTGAATCTTCTCGAAGAGGAGGATCAGACCCGCGAAGCCGAGCAGGATGAAATGCCCGATCTTGGCGCCGGCCGAGAAGAGGACGATCAAGCCGAGGAGCGCAACCAGGGTCGCCATGGAGAGGTTGGGTTGGCCGAGGATGAGAAGCGACACGACACCGATCCCGACCAGGAAGGGCATCACCCCTTTCTTGAACTCCCGCACCTGCGTCCCCTTCTTGGCCGCCAGCGCGGCGCACCAGACGATGATGGCGAGCCGCGCGATTTCCGAGGGCTGGAAATTCAGCGGACCGATGTCCACCCACCGGCGTGCCCCGTTGATCCTGGGCGCGATCGACTCGGTACCGGGAAGCAGCGGGATGAGCAGCACGGCGATCGTGGCGAAGAGGAGCGGCCAGGCGAGCCGACGCCAGATGTGGTAGTCGACCCGGGAGACGATGCTCAGCCCCAGCAGCCCCAGCAGCGCGCCGACCAGCTGCCTCAGGGCAAAGCCGGCGCCGCCGGAGCTCGCCGTCTGCAGGCTGAGCGCCCCGTACGTGTTCGCGATCCCGAACACCACCATCGTGGCGGTCACCACGGTGAGGAGGCGCGTCTCCCAGCGTAGCTCGCCGGGGTGGCGCGCGACTGGCGCGCTCACAACGACTCCACCGCCGCGCGGAACTGCGCCCCGCGCTCCTCGTAGTTCCGGAACATGTCGTAGCTCGAGCAGGCTGGCGAGAGCAGCACGGCGTCACCCGCCTGCGCCAGCCGGCCGGCGGTGGAGAGCACGTCGGCAAAGTCGCCGGCGGCCACCACCCGGACGCTGCCCCCGAGGTCCGCCTGCACGAGCGGCCCCGCCTCGCCGTACGCCACCACGCCCCGGCACCCCTTGGCCAGCAGCGGCGCGAGCCGCGTGTAGGCCTCCCCTTTGTGCCTCCCACCGAGCAGCAGGACGTAGGGGCGGTCGAGCGCGCTCAGCGCCACCTCGGTCGAGGCGATGTTGGTCGCCTTGCTGTCGTTGATCCAGAGCACGCCGCCGACCTCGCGCACGGGCTCGAGTCGGTGCGGCAGCGCGCGGAAGGTGCGGAGGCCGTCCGCGAGCGCCACCAGGCCGACCCCCGCCACGCGCGCCGCCATCGCCGCCGCGAGGGCGTTCGCCACGTTGTGGTCGCCCAGCAGGAGCAGCTCCCGGCGGGGCAGCAACGTCTCCCGGCCGAGCATCAGCGCCTGGCCACGGCGGTCGTACCACCCATCGGCCACTCGCGTGGTGGAGAAGCGCCGGTGGACGCCCGCCACCGGCGCCGCCATCCGCTGCACCTCCGGATCGTCACCGTTCGTGATCCAGATGGATGCGTCGGCGGCGTTTCGGAAGAGCTGCGCCTTGTCGGCGTAATAGTCGGCGAGCGTCGCGTATCGGTCGAGGTGGTCCGGCGAGAGATTGGTGAGGACGCCGGCCGTCGGGGCGAGGCCGGGCATGTCGTGGAGCTGGAACGACGAGAGCTCGACGGCGAGCCAGTCTGGAGGATCGTCCTCGAGCGCCACCGCCGAGAGCGGCCGCCCGATGTTGCCTGCCGACGCGGCCCTCAGGCCGGCGGCAATCAGGAGGTGCGCCGTGAGGGCAGTGGTCGTCGTCTTCCCGTTCGTCCCGGTGATCGCCAGCACCCGTGATCCCGCAAGGCACCGGAGTCCGAGCTCCGCCTCGGCCAGCACCGGGACGCCCGCGTCCCGCGCGGCGCGGAGCGCGGCCGCCTCGGGAGGCACCCCCGGCGACACGATGACCGCGGCCGCCCGGCCGATCCTCGCCAAGTCGTGGCGCCCGACGTCCACCTGGACGCCCTCGGCACCGAGCCCCGTCGCCTGGTCGGCGAGCGCGACCCCCGCCCCTCCATCGGAGGCGTAGACCGACACGCCGTGGCGCCGGAGGAGCCGGGAGGCCGCGACGCCGCTCTTGCCGAGGCCGATGACCGCCACTTCCCGCCCAGGCCCGCGCCACTCCTCGAACATCAGCGCACCTTCAGCGTGGCCAGGGCCACGAGCCCGCACAGGATGCCAAGGATCCAGAAGCGGGTGACCACCGTGGTCTCCGCCCACCCGTGTTTCTCGAAGTGGTGGTGGAGCGGCGCCATCCGGAACACCTTGTGCGCGTCGGCGTATTCCCGGCCGCGGGTCCGCTTGAACCACTTGTACACGGAGGTTTGCAGCATGACCGAGACCGCCTCGGCCACGAACACCCCGCCGATCAGCACCAGCAGGAACTCCGCCTTCAGCAGGATCGCCACCGTGCCGAACGCCCCGCCGATCGCCAGGCTACCGGTGTCGCCCATGAACACCTCGGCGGGATGGGCATTGAACCAGAGAAAGCCCAGCGCCGCGCCCATGAGGGCGGCGCAGAAGACCGCCAGCTCCCCGGCGCCCGGAAGGTAGATCAGGTTGAGGTACGAGGTGAAATCGACACGGCCGAAGAGATAGGCGAATACCGCGAAGGCGGCCGCGGCGACCGCGGTGAGCCCGGCCGCCAGCCCGTCGAGCCCGTCCGTCAGGTTGACCGCGTTGCTCCAGGCGGTGATGACGAAGACGACGAACCCGACGAAGAGCAGCGGCGCGAAATTCACGACGAGATACTTGAAGAAGGGGACCGTCGTGGCCGTGGCGGGGATGATCGTGGCGGGCACGACGGGGAAGAACAGCAGGTACAGGCCGAGCACCAGGCCGAAGGTGCACTGCCCCACGAGCTTCCATTTGGCTACAAGGCCTCGTGACTTTCCCTGCACGATCTTCAGGTAATCGTCGAGGAATCCGATGGCCCCCATCCAGAGCGTGGCGAGCATGGCCACCATGACCATCCGGTTGTCCACCCGCGCCCAGAGCAGCGTCGGGACGAGGGTCGCGAAGATGATGACGAGCCCGCCCATCGTCGGGGTGCCGCGCTTCCCCTGGTGGCTCGCGGGGCCCTCCGCCCGGATGATCTGGCCGATCTTGTGGGCGCGCAGCCGCCGGATGACGGCCGGCCCCACCACGAAGCAGAGCACGAGCGCCGTCACCCCCGCGCCGGCCGCGCGAAAGGCGATGTAGTTGAACAGGTTGAAAAGGATGAACTGCTTGCCGAGCGGGGCCAGCCAGTAGTAGAACATCGCGCCTCAGGATCCGTGGGCGGTACGGGGGGTGAGCAGGGGAATAATACGCTCAAGCGCCACGCCGCGGGACGCCTTGAGCACCACGAACTCGTTCCCCGCGAGCCGCCGCGCGAGCGCCTGCCCGAGCGCAGGGACATCCTCGGCCAGGATGAGCCGGTCGCCGAGCTCGCCACGGTGAGCTTCGAGCGCCGGGGCGAACTCCCCGACCGCCGCCAGCACGTCGGGCTTCAGGGCCACCAGCTCCCGGGCGACCGCGGCGTGGAGCGCCGCGGACTCCTCGCCGAGTTCGCGCATCGTCCCGGCCACGAACACCAGGCGCCGCCCGCCTCGCATCGCCTGCGCCGTCGCGACGGCGGCCCGGAACGACAGCGGATTGGCGTTGTAGCAGTCGTTGAGGATCGTGAGCCCGTCCGACTCGACCACCTGGCCCCGCCCGCCGGGCAATGCCAGCCGTTCCAGCGCCCGCCCCACTGCCCGCGGATCGAGGCCGAGATGCCGCCCGACCGCCATCGCGAGCATCGCGTTCGCCGCCAGGTGCCGCCCCGGAAGCGGAAGCGTGAAGCGCGACTGCTCGGTGACCACGGTCGCCCGGCCCGTCAGGTCGAGCGTGACCGACTCGGGACGGAGTTCCGCCCCCTCGAGCCCCGCCGTCACCACCCGTCGCGCCAATTGCCGCGCGCCCGCGGCCAATGCCGGCGGATCGGTCCCCACTATGGCGAGCGGCGCGCCCTCGACCAGCGAGAGTTTCTCGCGCAGGACCCCCTCCAGCGAGCCAAACCCTTCCAGGTGCCCCGCCGCCACGTTGGTGACCACGGCCACCGTCGGCTCGATGATCTGCCGGTACCGGGCAATCTCCCCTGGGACGCTCGCCCCCGCCTCGATGACCAGCGCCTCCGTGTCGGCCGGGGCCTCGAGGATGGTGAGCGGCACGCCGATGAGATTGTTCAGGTTGGCGCGCGTCGCGTGGACCCGGAACCGGGTCCCGAGCGCGAGCGCCAGCATCTCCTTGGTGCTCGTCTTGCCGTTGGTGCCGGTCACGGCCACGACCGGGCCGCCGATTTCGCGACGCCTGGCCCGGGCGAGCCAGCCAAGCGCCTCCACCGTGTCGGGCACCTCGAAGAGCTCCAGCCCGGGGACCGCCGGCGTGCCGTCCCGGACCACGGCGCCGACCGCCCCGCGGGCCGCCGCCTCCTCGAGATGGGTGTGCCCGTCGAAAAACTCCCCGGCGATCGCCACGAAGAGCGCACCAGCCGGGAGCGAACGCGTGTCGGTGGACACGCCGGAATAGCTCAGCTCGGCACCGGGGCGCGGCGACAGGCCGAGCGCGGCGCGTATGCTCGAGCTCGTCCACGTCACTGCCGACCCTCCAGCGCCGCGCGCACGATCGTTCTCTCGTCGAAGTGGTGCTTCGTCTTCCCGATGATCTGGTAGGTCTCGTGACCCTTCCCGGCCAGCAGCACCGTGTCGCCCGGTCCGGTCTCGGCGAGGACGCGATGGATGGCCTCCTCCCGGTCCGAGATCCGCAGATGATGGGCGCCGCCCATCCCCGACTCCATGTCGTCCATGATCCGTTCGGGATCCTCAGTGCGCGGATTGTCCGTGGTGATGGCGACGAGGTCCGCCCCTTCGACCGCGATCCGGGCCATCTCGGGGCGTTTGGCGCGGTCTCGGTCCCCGCCGCACCCGAAGACCAGGACGAGGCGCCCCGGGGTCAACGGGCGAAGGGTGGCGAGCACCCGGGTCATCGCATCGGGCGTGTGGGCGTAATCCCGGAGCACCACCATCGGCCGTCCGCCAGCCGCTCCATCCGTCCCGGCACCTGAGGCGACGCGGCCAGGCGGGCGATGACGTCCGCGAGCGGCATGTCGAGCGCCAGCGCGGTGGCGGCGGCCGCAAGGGCGTTGGAGACGTTGAACGACCCCATCAGGGGAATCCGCACGTCGGCGTTCCCGAACCGGCCCGTAAGGCGGAAACTGCTCCCGCCCGCCTCGAGGAGGACCGCCTCGGCGCGCACCGTCGCGTCGGGTGACTCGCCGAAGGTGACCCGGCGGGGGAACGGCGGCAGTGCGTCCCACGCGCGGTCGTCGGCGTTTACGATCTCGACGCCGGCCGGACCGAGAAGCGCACTCAGCCGCATCTTCGCGGCGAGGTAGTCCTCCATCGTGCGGTGGTAATCGAGATGCTCGTGGGTCAGGTTGGTGAAGACGCCGGCCGCGAAGGTCAGGCCGTCGAGCCGCCCCTGGTCGAGGCTGTGCGAGGAGGTCTCCATGGCGACGTGCGTCACTCCACGCCGCTGAAGCTCGGCGAAGGTCGCGTGCAGATCCACGGGGCCCGGCGTGGTGAGGCTGCCGGCCGTGGAGGGGACCGACTGCCCCGCCCCGTCGAAGGCGCAGAGCGTCCCGATGCTCCCCGCGGTGCCGTGCGCGTTGAAGAGGTGGCGCACCAGCCCGGTGGTCGTCGTCTTGCCGTTGGTGCCGGTGATGCCGATCAGCGTCATCGAGGCCGCCGGATCGCGGTACCATGCCCTGGCCGCGACGCTGGCGGCGCGACGCCCGTCGGTCACGAGGATCTCCGGGACGCCGGCGCCCATCGTCCGTTCACCCATCACCGCCGCCGCCCCCTTGCCGACCGCCTCGGCGGCGAAGCTGTGCCCGTCGGAGGTGGTGCCCCGCACGGCGCAGTAGAGTTGCCCTGGGCCGATGGTGCGGGTGTCGATACCGAGTCCCGACAGGTCGACGCCCTCGGCGGGCGCGCTGACCAGCAGCCCTTCGCGCCGAAGCGCCGTCAGCAGTGCTTTCCAGTCCACGATGCTCACTCCACCTGAAGACGTACCGTTGTCCCGACTTTCGCGCTGGTTCCCGCCGCAGGATCCGATCCGCTCACCGTGCCCGGCCCGGCGACCGCCACCTGGAAGCCCCGCCGGTGCAGGGCCGCCGCCGCCGCACGGACGCTGAGCCCGGCCACCTTGGGCACCACGACGGGCTCGGGTGCGCCGCTGTCAGCCGGCACCGGCCACGACACCACGATCCGGGGTGAAGTGACAGGCTGGGCGGACGCGCGCTTCGGGGCCGTCGTCGCCACCTCGGCCGGGCGCCCGCCCAGCAGCCGCGCGCGGTCGATCGACACTCGCCTGGACGCCAGCGCCTGTTCCAGCATCGTGCGCACCACCGGCGCCGCGACGTCGCCGCCGTAGTAGAGCCCGCCCTTCGGCCCGTCGATCTTGACCACCACCACCAGCTGGGGGTCGTCGGCCGGGAACATCGACGCGAAGGATGCCACGTACTCGTCCACGTAGCTGCCGTTCCTCACCCGCCGGGCGGTGCCCGTCTTGCCGAGCACACCGTAGGCGCCCACCTGGGCCCTGCTGCCGGTGCCCCCGATCCCGCTCGCGCCGCGCAGGAACTCCCGGAGCTGCGCCGCGACTTCGGGAGACACCGCCCGCCGGACGGGCTCCGGCTGGTGGCGGTAGACCACGGTGCCGTCCGGGGAACGGACTTCCCGGATCAGGGTCGGTGTGAGGAGGACGCCGTCGTTCGCGATGGCCGCGTACGCCGCCGCGAGCTGCAGCGCCGTCACCTCGAAATAGTAGCCCATCGCGACGCTCACCCGGCTCAACTCCGGCTGCCATCGTTCCGGGCGATGCACCACCCCGCGGGACTCGGACGGCAACTCCACGCCCGTGGGCGAGCCGAACCCGAAGTCCCGAAGCTGCTGGTACTGCTCCACGGGGCTGAGCCGCTCGGAGAACTTGGCCATGACCACGTTGCTGGAAACCTCGATGGCCTCCGCCAGGTTGAGCATCCCGGGCTTCGCGTGCTCATCGACGATTTCACGGACGCGGCCGTTGGGGAGCGGCATCTTCCACGTCCCGGCCTCGTTGCTCACCCGATCACTCGAATCGATCCGTTCGTGCGTCAGCAGCGCTGCGGCCGTGAAGAGCTTGGCCGTGGACCCCGGCTCGAACGGTTCCGTGAACGCCATCAGGTCGGGCTGGCCGTTCTTCTGCGACGCGACCGCCAGGATCTCGCCCGTCCGCGGATCAAGGAAGACGACGTCGCCCCCCTGCGCGTCGAACTCGGCCACCGTCTCGGCCAGCGCCTGCTCCGCGATGTCCTGGAGCTCGGCGTCGATGGTGAGCACGACGTCGTTCCCCGGGATCGGGTCCTTCCGGAGCCTGCCGGGAGACTCGTACCGGCGCCCCCGGCGGTCTTTCAGCACCACCTGTTCGCCCGGCGTGCCGGTGATCAGCCCCTCGAGCGCCCGCTCGAGCCCGGAGGCGGCCTGTCCGTCCGGACCCATCCGTCCGATCACCCGGCCGGCCAGCCGCTGTGACGGATAGGTCCGGAGAAAGACCCCCTCGATGTGCACGCCCTTGAACCCGCGGAGCGGTTCGACGTCCGTGGCCGTGAACGGCCCGTAGAAGTAGATGTACGGCTTGCCGGAGGCGAGGTCTCGCTTCAAGGCGGCGGCGGAGACGTCCAGCTGGCGCGACGCAACCCGAACGAGCGCCGTCCGCTCCACCACCTCGTTCGGCGCGATCCCGACCCGGTAGAGTTCCTGCGTCACCGCCAGGGTCAGGCCGCTCCGGTCGTAGAGCGTCCCGCGCCGGGCCTCCAGCGTCCGCAGCTCGGTCCGCGTGCTGGCCGCTTCCTTCGCGTACTCCCTGCCGCGCACGATCTGCACCTGGGCCGCCCGGCCCAACACGACGAGCAGGCAGAGCGCCAGCACGGCCTGGATGAGCCCGAGACGCGCCTGCACGCGCGCCATCAGCGTTCCCCGGGGACGGGCGGGAGCGGCAGGGGCGCCTGCTCCGAATCCCGCGGGAAGTGGAGACCGAGGTCCGCCTGCGCCTTCCGGCCAAGGACGGGCCGGCTCGACGCGTCACGGATCCGGCGCTCGAAGTCGGCCTGCCGGGCCTCGAGATTCGCCCGCTCCTGGCGCAGCCCGGCGACCCGGCGCGCCATGCGGATGCTGGCGGTCTGCCTCACCTGCACGACCGTGGCCACGAGGAGGAAGAGCGCGAGCCAGAGCATGACCCAGTGGCGACCCTTAAGCGTCATCGGCGACCTGGAACCCGCGGAGCCTCGCGCTCCGCGCCCGTGGGTTGAGGGTCAGCTCTTCGGCGGACGGCAGGACTGACTTGCGCGGCGAGAGCCTGCCGAGCGCCCGGCCCCGGCACGTGCAGACCGGCTGGATCGGGGGACAGGTGCAGGCCGCCGCCCACTCGCGAAACGCGTGCTTCACGAGCCGGTCCTCGCCCGAATGATAACTGATGACGGCAAGACGTCCGCCGGGCACGAGACGGTCGCGGAGCGCCGGAAGCGCGCGGGCGAGGCCGGGAAGTTCGTCGTTCACCGCGATGCGAACCGCCTGGAACAGCCGGGCGAAGTCACCGGGTCCGGAGCGCGGTCCGAGCACCCTGCGGACGGCGTTGACCAGGTCGTCGCTGGTGGCGAACGGCGCCTGCGCCCGACGTTCGACGATTTCGTCGGCCAGGCGCCTGGCGCGCGGCTCGTCGCCGAACTCCTTGAAGATCGTGGCAAGTTCGGCCGCGGGCGATTCGTTCAGGAGGTCGGCGGCGGTGGGCCCCGAACGGGACATCCGCATGTCGAGCGTCGCGCCCCGCCGGAACGTGAA
>Ga0116154_10003205_pt1 | contig 11759 bp, 8 predicted proteins | sample AD_UKC030_MetaG_FD_89898 | JGI IMG/M metagenome (GOLD analysis project Ga0116154, IMG submission 89898) | Active sludge microbial communities of municipal wastewater-treating anaerobic digesters from USA - AD_UKC030_MetaG | ecosystem: Engineered > Bioreactor > Anaerobic > Digestate | place: USA...
AGCGGCACCAGCGGCGATGGGCGAGCCGGAAATTGCCGCCCCGGCAACCAAACCGGCACCGCAGGATGTTGCGGTCGACGCCCTGGATTGGCCGGATTTGGCCGCCCGGGTCGCTCAATGCGGGGCTTGTCCCTTGTGCGAACAGCGCAAGCAGGCGGTACTCGGGGTTGGCGACCGCGAACCCGACTGGCTTTTTATCGGCGAGGGGCCGGGTGCCGAGGAAGACATCAAGGGCGAACCCTTCGTCGGCCAGGCCGGCAAGCTGCTCGACAACATGCTCGTCGCACTCGGCATCGCGCGTGGCGACAAGGTCTATATCGGCAATGCCGTCAAATGCAGGCCGCCCGGCAACCGGACACCGGAGGCCGGCGAAATGGCTGCCTGCCGGCCGTGGCTGGAGCGCCAGATTGCCTTGCTCAGGCCAAAGGTCATCGTCCTGCTCGGCAAGGCTGCCGTGCATTCGCTGCTGCATGACGATAGTTCGCTCGCCTCACTGCGTGGCCGGCGTTTCGAGTATCAGGGCATCCCGGTTGTCGTTACCTATCACCCGGCTTATTTGCTGCGTAACCTGCCGGAGAAGGCCAAGGCCTGGGAGGATCTTCTGTTTGCGCGGCGTTGCCTGCGCGAGACGCTCGCCACCGGCGGCAGCGAACTGCCTTTCTAGCCGATTTGGCTAGTGATGGGCGCTGTCGTCCAGGTGGCGGACGTCGTCGTTTTCACGCTGGTTGGCGAAATGGCGGCGGCGGATCAGGTACATCAACCCGCTGACGCAGAAGCCGAACAGGGTGACGACGACGTAGATCGAGACATCATTCCTGATCATGACGTAGTAAATCCCGGTCATGACCAGGATTGACAGGTTCTCATTGAAGTTCTGGACGGCGATCGAGTGTCCGGCACCCATCAGGATATGTCCGCGATGCTGGAGCAGTGCGTTCATCGGCACGACGAAAAAGCCGGACAGGGCGCCGATGAAGATCAGCAGCGGGATCGCCAGCCAGACATGGTGGACAAAATTCATGATCAGGACGATCAGGCCCATCGCGATGCCGAGCGGAATGACGCGGACCGATTTGCGCAGGGTGATGAACTTGGCGGCAGCGACGGCGCCGATCGCGACGCCGACGGCGACCACGCCTTGCAGCATCGAGGATTTGGAGAGGTCGAAGCCGAGTGCCACCTCGGACCACTTGATGACGATGAATTGCAGGGTCGCGCCAGCGCCCCAGAACAGTGTCGTGACGGCCAGCGAAATCTGCCCCAGCTTGTCGCGCCAGAGCAGGGCGAGGCAGTGGTTGAATTCGTGGACCAGATAGAGCGGATTCTTCTTGAGCGGCTTGTGATCGACGCCGGTATCAGGCACGTAGAGGTTGAAGATCGCGGCGATCAGATAAAAGATGCCGACGATGGCGATGGCCATTTCGCCGGCGGTATCGATGCCTGTGTTGATCAGCGGAAAGTCGAAAGCAAGCAGCGACTGGGCAACGCTCGGGGTGATGAGCATGCCGCCGATGACGACGCCGAGGATGATGGCGACGACTGTCAGACCCTCGATCCAGCCGTTGGCGACGACCAGCAGGCGGTGCGGCAGGTATTCGGTCAGGATGCCGTACTTGGCCGGTGAATAGGCGGCGGCGCCAAGGCCGACGACGGCATAGGCGAGCAGGGGATGAACCATGAAGAACATCATGGCGCAGCCGACGATCTTGATCGCGTTGCTGATGAACATGACCCGCCACTTCGGCATCGAGTCGGCGAAGGCGCCGACGAATGCAGCGAGGACGACATAGGAGACCGTGAAGAAAGTCTTGAGCAGGGGTTCGTACGCGGACGGCGCATTCATTTCGCGCAGGGCGGCGATGGCGGCGATCAGCAGTGCGTTATCGGCCAGCGCGGAAAAAAACTGCGCGGCCATGATGATGTAGAAGCCGAAAGGCACGTGAACTCAGGTCTCGTTATTTGCTTTTGGTCGCAGGTTATACCACGGAATTGTGACTAGACAAGCCAGCGAACGTTACGGTCGACGCCAGAAAACCAGTCATTTTCAGGCTGTTTCAGCGTTCTCTGTTGGTCAGCCGGCGGCTGGTTGTGATTGAATAGCGGACGTGTGCGACAAGGAGAGAAACAATGGCAGACCGGCGCTTGCAGGTCTTTCATGCGGTAGCCAAGCATCTGAGCTTTACCCGGGCGGCCGATGCCCTGTTCATGACCCAGCCGGCGGTCACGTTCCAGGTGCGCCAGCTCGAGGAGCAATACAACACGCGCCTGTTCGAACGCCGCCATGGCAGCATCACGCTGACGCAGGCCGGCGAGCTGGCGCTGTCCTATGCCGAACGGATTCTTGAGCTGTCGGATGAAATGGATACCCGCTTTGCCGAAATGACCGGCGAGATGCGTGGGCTGTTGCTGATCGGCGCCAGTACGACGATCGCCGAAAGCCTGCTGCCGGAGGTTCTTGCCGAGTTCAATGCCAGTCATCCACAGGCCAGGCCGCGCCTGATCGTTGCCAATTCGGAAGCGATTGCCGGCCGCGTCGCCGACCACAGCCTCGAAGTCGGCCTGGTCGACGCGCCGGTCAAGCTGCCCGGCCTGACCTGCGAGGTTTGCTGCGAGGACGAACTGACGGTGATCTGCGCGCCGGGTTATCCGCTGGCCGAACTGAAGAAGGTGGGGCCGCGCGCGCTGGTCGATTACGAATACCTGTCGCGCGAGCCAGGCTCGGGAACCCGCGACATCGTCGACAACTACTTCCGCGCCAACAAGGTGGCCGTGGACGATCTGAAGATGCAGATGGAACTGGGCAGCCAGGAGGCGCTCAAGGCGGTGGTGGCGACGAGCCTGGGTTTCGCCATCGTGTCGCGCGCCGCTGTCGACAAGGAACTCAAACTCGGCCTGTTGCTGGCCATTCCGCTCGACCCGCCGCTGCGCCGCAGCATCTTCCTGGTCCAGCTTGAAGAGCGCTTCCGCTCGCGGCTGGTTACGACCTTCGTTCAGTTCGCCCGTCAGCGCCTGAAAGAGCATCTGGCATGACAACCTCACGGCCTATCCGCGCGCGCATTTCGCGTGGCGCGCTGGCGCACAACTACCGGCTGGCCAAGAATCTGGCACCCGATGCCCGGGCGTGGGCGGTAATCAAGGCCGATGCCTACGGCCATGGCCAGTTGCGGGCAGTCGAGGCGCTGCGCGACAGCGCCGACGGCTTTGGCGTGCTCGAATGCGAAAACGCCGTTGCTCTGCGCGAGGCGGGGGTCAGCCAGCCGATCCTGCTTCTCGAAGGCATTTTCAGCGCCAGCGATGCGCGGGCTGTCGTCGAGCAGCGTCTGACCACCGTCGTTCATTGCCTCGAACAGCTCGAATTGCTACTTGCCACGGTTCCGCGCGATGCGTCGCTGGCGATCTATCTCAAGCTCAATACCGGCATGAACCGTCTCGGCTTCGTTGCGGTCGACCTGGAAAAAGCCCGAAAAATGCTGGTCGGCGTCGAACGGCTCGACCTGACCCTGATGACGCATTTTGCCGAAGCCGATGGCGGCCGCGGCATCGCCGGGCAAATGGAGCGCTTTTCCGAGCTGGCCGAGGGCTGGCCGGGGCCGGTCAGCCTGGCTAATTCAGCGGCCCTGTTGCGTTACCCGCAAACTTACGGCAACTGGGTGCGGCCGGGGATCATGCTTTACGGCTCCAGCCCGTTTGCCGACCAGAGCGCCGAAGAACTCGGGCTACAAGCGGTCATGGCGCTGGATAGCGAAATCATCGGCGTGCAGAGCCTGGCAGCGGGCGATCGGGTCGGTTACGGCGGCACCTTTGTCGCCGAGCGTCCGATGCGGATCGGCATCGTCGCCTGCGGCTACGCCGATGGCTATCCGCGTCACGCGCCGAGCGGCACGCCGCTCGCCGTGGCGGGGTACCGGACGCGCACCCTCGGCCGGGTATCGATGGACATGCTGGCCTGCGACATCAGCGATATTCCCGAAGCCGGGGTCGGAACGCCGGTCACGCTATGGGGTAACGGGGCAGCCGGGCAGGTGCCGGCCGACGAGGTCGCGCGTGCCGCCGGCACCATCGCCTACGAACTGTTCTGCGCGCTGGCACCCCGGGTACCGGTCGAAGCCGTTGCCTAGGAGCGCGCCGGCCGGCCACTTGTAAGGTATCCTCGACGCATCATGGCAAAAAGCAAGTCGATCTACAGTTGCAGCGAGTGCGGCGCAACGAGTCCGAAATGGCAGGGCCAATGCCCCGGTTGCGGGGAATGGAACACGCTGGTCGAGAGCGTCGCCGAAAAGGTCAGTGGGCATCGTTTCGAATCGCTGGCGCCGGGTGCGCGTCCGGTGAACCTTTCGCAAATCGAGGCGCGCGAGACCGAACGCATCGCCACCGGCATCGGCGAGTTCGACCGCGCGCTGGGCGGCGGCCTGGTGGCCGGCGGTGTCGTGCTGATCGGCGGCGACCCCGGCATCGGCAAGAGCACGCTGTTGTTGCAGGCATTGTCGCTGCTGGCAGGGACCAACAAGGTGCTGTACGTCAGCGGTGAGGAGTCGGGCGAACAGGTGGCGCTGCGCGCCCGCCGTCTCGGCCTAGAAACCCGCGCCTTGCCGCTGATGGCGGAAATCAACCTCGAACGTATCCTGGCCACGCTGCAGGCCGAGCAGCCGCAGGTTGCGGTCATCGATTCGATTCAGACCCTGTGGTCGGACCAGCTTTCGAGCGCTCCCGGGTCGGTCGCACAGGTGCGCGAATGCGCCGCCCAGCTGACGCGGCTGGCCAAGCAGTCGGGGATCACCATCATTCTCGTCGGCCATGTGACCAAGGATGGCGCACTGGCCGGGCCGCGGGTGCTCGAACACATCGTCGATACCGTGCTTTACTTCGAGGGCGACACCCATTCCAGTTTCCGGCTCGTGCGCGCGGTCAAGAACCGCTTCGGTGCAGTCAACGAACTCGGTGTTTTCGCGATGACCGACAAGGGTCTGAAGGGGGTCAACAACCCGTCGGCGCTGTTCTTGTCGCAGCACGGGCAGGATGTCGCCGGATCCTGCGTGATGGTGACGCAGGAGGGCACACGTCCGCTGCTGGTCGAAGTTCAGGCGCTGGTCGATGCCGCCCACGGCAACCCGCGGCGGCTGACGGTCGGTCTTGATGCCCAGCGCCTGGCGATGCTCTTGGCGGTGCTGCACCGTCATGCGGGAATCGTCTGCTTCGATCAGGATGTCTTCGTCAATGCCGTCGGCGGGGTCAAAATTAGCGAACCGGCAGCCGATTTGGCAGTTCTCCTGTCGATCACTTCATCCATGAAAAATAAACCTTTACCGGCGAAACTTATTGTATTTGGCGAGGTTGGCCTGGCGGGCGAGATTCGCCCGGCGCCGCGTGGCCAGGAGCGCCTCAAGGAAGCCGCCAAGCTGGGTTTCACCCGGGCGCTGATTCCCGAAGCCAACCGCCCGAAGCAGGCGATCGCCGGCATGGAAGTGATCGCCGTGCGTCGCGTCGAGGAGGCGGTGGCGCGCCTGCGTGATATCGAATAAGCTGATCCGGCGCCGCCACTCGAACATGTTCAACCTCTCACGTTATTTCGCCACCCTCAGCCTGATCCTGATCGGATTGGCGGTCGGCCTGCTCGGCCTGATGTACCGCGAAATCTCGATACGCCAGATCACGACGCTGGCCGAAGAGCGCAATATCGCCATGGCGCAGGTCTTGCACAACGTGTACGGACCACCGCTGGCCGGTCTGATGGCATCTTCGGTCGGCAAGGAGCGGGCGCTGCCCGGCGATGCGGAAGAGACACAGGCACTGCAGACCGGCGTCGTCGCCTTGCTGCATGGCACCGCGGTGGATCAGGTCAATATCTACAATCGCCTCGGTGCACCGATTTTTTCCAGCGATCCGGCACTGGCTGGCGAGGTCCGCCTCTATCATCCTGGTTTCAAGTCGGCACTCGGCGGCGTTGTCTTCAGTGAACTCATCCGGCGTAACGACCGGGAAGCTATTGACGGTCCCGGTACGGAACCCTGGCTGCTCGCCAGCTATGTGCCGATTTTCGGCGAGGGCAAGGCAGTCGACGGCGTGTTCGAGTTTCAGCAGGACGTGACGCCGTTCATGGCTTCGTTCCGCCATACGCTGTGGGCGGTCATGGCCATCGTCATCGCCATCCTGGCGCTGTTGTTCTTCATGCAGTTTCTGGTGGTGCGGCGGGCGCAGGGCATTCTTCACGAACAGGCGAAAGGCATCGAGGCGGCGCGCAGTACGCTTGAAATCCAGGTCGATGCGCGAACCGAGGAGTTGCGGCGCGCCAACCGCCTGCTCGAAGGCGAGGTGGTCGAACGCCGGCAAGCCGAGAGCAAGCTGAATTATCTGGCCTACCACGATCCGCTGACCGGCCTCGCCAACCGCCGTTACTTTCTCGAACGCCTCGAAGCCAGCCTGGCCGATGCCGCCGTCAGGAACCAGCGGGTGGCGGTGCTGTTCATCGATCTCGACCAGTTCAAGCAGGTCAATGATTCGCTTGGCCACGGGATCGGCGACGAACTCCTGGTTTCTGTGGCGGCCGGACTCTGCGAGCATGTGCCGCTGATCGACATGCTTGCCCGTCTCGGCGGCGACGAGTTCATCTGTGTCATGGAAGCGGTACGCAGCGAAGACGATGTCGCGATGCTGGCGCGCGAGGTGATCGCCGCCTTCGACCGCCCGTTCCAGCTTGGCGGGCACGATCTCTACCTGTCGGCGTCGGTTGGGATCAGTGTCTTCCCGACCGACGGCACGTCGGTCGGCGACCTGCTGCGCAACGCCGATTCCGCGATGTATCGCGCCAAGGCGATGGGACGCGGGCAGTTTCACTTTTACACGCCGGAAATGACACGCGAAGCCCAGGAAAAAATCCGGATCGAGTCGCTGCTGCGCCGTGCCCTCGGCAACGGCGAGCTTTCTGTCCATTTGCAGCCGCAGGTCGAGGCCAAAGGCGGGCGGCTGGTCGGTGCCGAGGCGCTGATCCGCTGGGACAGCCCGGAACTCGGCAGCGTCCCGCCGACGCGCTTCATTCCGCTGGCCGAAGAGTCGGGCATCATCATCGAACTCGGCAACTGGGTGTTGCGCGAAACCTGCCGCCAGGTCATGAAATGGAAGGCGAGCGGCTTCGAGTTGCCACAGGTTTCGGTCAACCTGTCGGTCAAACAGCTCGAGCGCCCGGAGTTCGTCGATACGCTGCTGGAAATTCTCGACGAAACCGGCATCGAGCCGTCACGGCTCAAGCTGGAAATCACCGAATCGGTGGTCATGGCCGTCGAAGATGCCTTTTCGCTGCTCGACCGCCTGCGCAAGATCGGCATCAGCCTGGCGCTCGACGATTTCGGGACCGGTTATTCGTCGCTCAGCTATCTGAAAATGTTGCCGGTGCAGCAGCTCAAGATCGACCGCTCGTTCGTCATCGGCATCGGTACCAACCCCGAGGACGAGGCGATCATCCGCTCGGTCATGGCGCTGGCCAAGAGTCTCGATTTCGAGGTAGTCGCCGAGGGCGTCGAAACCGCCGAGCAGGCCGCCTTCCTCAGTGCATCCGGGTGTCACCAGTTACAGGGCTTCCTGCACGGATCGGCTGTGGCGCCCGCCGAATTCCGCGCACGCTGGTCCAGCCTGCCACGATGAGCGGCCTCGCCTGGCGGCTGCTTGGCCGCGAACTGCGTTCAGGCGAACTGCGCCTGCTGCTCGCCGCGCTGGTGGTCGCCGTCGCGGCCGTCACGGCGGTCGGCTTTTTCACCGACCGGGTCCGCCTGGCGCTGGAGCATGAGGCGCACCAGCTGATCGGCGGCGACCTGCTGCTGGTGACCGATCATCCATGGCCGGCGGCCGTGCGCGACGAGGCGGCGCGCCGCGGCCTGCAGACTGCGGAAACCGTGACCTTCCCGAGCATGGTCCTGGCCAACGGGCAGGCGCAACTGGCCGACATCAAGGCCGTCAGCACCACCTATCCGCTGCGTGGCAGCCTGCGCCAGGCGCAACAGCCGGGCCAAACCGGCGAGATGACCAGACACGGGCCGCCGGCCGGCGCCGTGTGGCTCGACGAGCGGCTGTCGGCCGCGCTGCAGACGACGCCGGGACAGACGATTCAGCTTGGCCGGAGCGCCTTGCCGGCGACTGCCATCCTGACCCTGGAGCCGGATCGCGGCGTCAATTTTTTCGCTCTCGCACCGCGCCTGATGATGCATCTCGATGACCTGTCGGCGACCGGCCTGGTGCAGCCCGGGTCGCGTCTGACCTATCGTTTCCTGGTGGCTGGCGATGCAACGGTGGTCGATGGCTTCCGCAACTGGGTCGAACCGCGCCTGGGACGTGGCGAACGCCTCGAGGATGCACGCAACGCGCGTCCGGAAATCCGCACCGTACTCGACCGGGCGCAGCGCTTTTTGGGCCTCGCCACGCTGTTGACCGTGGTGCTCGCCGCCGTCGCGGTGGCGCTGGCGGCGCGCCGCTACATGCAGCGCCATCTCGATGCCTGTGCCGTGATGCGCTGCCTCGGTATCACGCAGCCGGGGTTGATTCGCCTGCACGCGGCGCTCTTCGTCTGGCTGGCGCTGCTTTCCGCGGCGCTTGGCTGCCTGCTCGGATTCGCCGCCCATTTCGCTCTCGTCTCCTGGCTGGCGGCCTTGCTCGATTTGCGCCTGCCGGCCGCCGGCTGGTTGCCGCTGGCCGAGGGGTCGGCAGTGGCCGCCGTGCTGTTGTTTGGATTCGCCTTTCCGCCCTTGCTGCAGTTGAGCAAGGTGCCGACCCTGCGCGTCCTGCGCCGCGAACTGGGGCCGCCGCAGCCTTCGCTGCTTGGCGGTTACGCGCTCGGGATCATCGCCTTGGGCGGCCTGTTGCTGCTGGTTTCGGGCGACTTGCGGCTCGGTTTCTACGCCATTGCCGGCTTTGCCGGCGCCCTCGGCATTTTCTGGTTACTGGCCCGCCTCAGCGTGCGTATCGCCGCCGGACTGCGGCGTGGCGGCGGCTTCGGCTGGCGCCAAGGGATGGCCAATCTTGAACGCCATGCCGCGGCAAGCACGCTGCAGATTGTCGCGCTGGCTCTTGGTCTGATGGCGCTGCTACTCCTCGGCGTCACACGCGGCGAGCTGCTCGATGTCTGGCAGCGGGCGACGCCGGCCGACGCACCGAACCGTTTCGTCATCAATATCCAGCCGGATCAACGCCAGGCGGTGGCCGATCTGCTGACTGAAAGCGGGGTCAAGGCCGAACTGGCGCCGATGGTGCGCGGGCGCTTGATGAAAATCGGCGGGCAGCCGGTCAGCGCCGACAGTTACCCGGATGACGAACGCGCCCAACGCCTGATCGAGCGCGAGTTCAACCTCTCCTGGCGAGCCGAGATGCCACCCGGCAACCGGATCAGCGCCGGCCGCTGGTTCGCTCCGGACGAAGCCGGCCAGGGGCTCGCCTCGGTCGAGGAGGGGCTGGCCAAAACGCTCGGCATCGAACTGGGCGATGAACTGCTGTTCGTGATCGCCGGCCAGGAAACGCCGGTGCGCGTCAGCAGTCTGCGCAAGCTCGACTGGGATTCGATGCGCGTCAATTTCTTTGTACTGACGCCGCCGGGCGTACTCGACAATGCGCCGGCCAGCTACATCACCAGTTTCCATCTGGCCGACAATCAGTCCGCAGTCGGCCAGGCGCTGGTTGCGCGCTTTCCCAACCTGACGCTGATCGATGTCGGGGCGATCCTCGCCCAGATCCAGGCAATCATGGGCCAGGTGTCGCTGGCAGTGCAATTCATCTTTCTGTTCACGCTGCTGGCCGGCGCGGTCGTGCTGGTTTCGGCGCTGCTCACGGCATTCGACGAACGACGCTACGAGTTGTCGGTGATGCGGGCGCTCGGGGCGGGACGAGCCCAGTTGCGCCAGGCATTGCTGGCCGAACTCGCTGTAGTCGGCGCCATTGCCGGCCTGATTGCCGCCGGTGGTGCATCATTGCTCGGCCAGTTGCTGGCACAAAAGGTTTTCCAGCTCACCATGCCGCTGAATCTTTGGCTCTTCCCGCTGGCCGGCGCAGCCGGCGCCGTGCTGGCGGTCGGTATTGGCTGGCTGGCGGTACGCCAGTTGCTCGCGACGCCGCCCATGCTGGCGTTGCGTGCCGGCGCCTGAGGTATTACCAAGATAAAATATCGCGATTGCGATTCAGCTGGAGCATGCCGGTGAACATCAGAACTTTTTGTATGGCAATCGCCGTCGCCGGCATCAGTGCCAGTGTCTTGGCCGCGGAAGGCGAGGCGGCGGGAATGGTCAAGAACAGCAAGGGCGAGGTCGGTATCGAGCGCGGCGGCACCCGGATTCCCTGCGTCGTCGGGACGCCGGTATTTGCCGCCGACAAGGTGCGCACCGGCGCCGATGGTTCGGTCGGGGTGACGCTGCGCGACAATACGCTGCTGTCGGCCGGGCCGAATTCGCTGTTCGTGCTCGACAAGTTCGCCTTCGACAGCACGACCAACGCCGGGGCGATATCGGTCAATGTCCGCAAAGGCACGCTGGCGGTGGCGACCGGAAAAATCGTCAGAGAAACGCCGGAGTCCGTCGATTTCCGCACGCCAACTTCGGTGATCGGTGTGCGCGGGACCGAATTCGTCATCGAGGCGGGGAGCGGCAATGAAGACTGATTGGTTGCTGGTTATCACCGCCGGATCGCTGATGGCCGGTTGCGTCAACGAGCGCGTCGTCCTGCTGCCTTCGCCGGATGGTCGCCAGACCGCCATTGTCGTCCGCGATGCGCAGGGCGAAGTGGTTCTCGACCAGCCATATGCCGGCGTGCAGCGCCGTGCCGGCGAAATCAGCCGGGTTGAATCGTCGACCGCGGAAGTCGAAAAACTGTTCGGGGCAGCACTGGCGGCGCAACCGCAAAAGCCGCGCAGCTTCATGCTGTATTTTGCCGGCGGGGCCGATATCCTGACGCCGGAATCGGCCTCCGAACTCGCTGCCATCAAGGGTGAGATCGCCGGTCGTCCAGCCTCCGAAGTCATGGTCATCGGCCATACCGACACCGTGGGTGGCTTGGAAGCCAACGACAAGTTGTCGCGTCTGCGTGCGCAGACGGTGCGCGACATCCTGATCGCCGCTGGCGTGCCCGCCGACAAAATCGAGATCGCCGGGCGCGGCGAGCGCGAGCTGCTGGTCAAGACCGGCGACGAAGTCGCCGAAGCGAAGAACCGGCGGGTTGAAATCAGCGTTCGTTAGGCGGTCGACCGTACCAGCTGGCGAGCAGCACGGTTAGGTCATCGAATGGCGGCTGACCGGCTTCGAATTGGCGGACGGTGTCGCGGATCGCCGTCGCACGGCCAGCCAGTGGAGCATCTGCAGCCCCCGCCTGCAGCATAGCGGCAAGGCGCTGACGACCGAACATCTCCTGGCCGTTGCTGGCTTCGCTGACGCCATCGGTGAATAGACAGAGCAGATCGCAGGCTTCCAGTTGCAGGCGGGCGCTGGTGAACGGATAGTCGCTTTGCGCGCACAGTGGCGGCCCGCAAACGGCTTGAGTGTCGATTGGCTGTACTGTTTGGCCGCGCAACAGCAGCGGCGCGTCATGGCCGGCGCAGACATATTCGAGCAGGCCGCTGTCGGCATCGAGAATGGCGATGAAGGTGGTGACGAACTGGTATTCGGGGTTGGCCCGACTCAACTCGTGCTGCAGGTCGCGGACGGCGTGGCCGAGATCGTCATGGCGCCGGGTCAGCGTGCCGGCCAGGGTTTTGGCGATGGCCATGAACAGGCTGGCCGGAATCCCCTTGCCGGAGA
>Ga0116154_10003209_pt1 | contig 11751 bp, 8 predicted proteins | sample AD_UKC030_MetaG_FD_89898 | JGI IMG/M metagenome (GOLD analysis project Ga0116154, IMG submission 89898) | Active sludge microbial communities of municipal wastewater-treating anaerobic digesters from USA - AD_UKC030_MetaG | ecosystem: Engineered > Bioreactor > Anaerobic > Digestate | place: USA...
CGGGTCGTAGAACACCGAGTATCTGGTTCGCTTCGTGCCCTCGCTCTCCCATATCTTTGCTTTCCTTTTATATTTAATGTAATATTGAAGGAAATCAAAGACATCAGATACGCTGAGACATTACCCAAAATTTCACTAAAAATAGAGGTGACTATTTTTAGCGAAACTCGCTTCCTTCGGTCGCGCCCCGCTGCGCTTTCACCCCTCTTTATTTACATTTAACAATGAATCGGGGTTCAGGTCGGGTAACACCGAGTATCTGGTTCGGGGCTCGGCTCGCCCCTCAACCCATATTGCTGATTTTTATTTTGTATAATAAAATAAAGGTAGAAATAATCAGCCAAGACTAATACTAAAGTTTGTAAAAATATAGAAAGATAGCGATGCTAAAAACATAGAAAAACAAAACTTTAATAAATATTTAATTATAATTAGATTGGAGGGAATTATGAAAAAAACAATCGCAAACATTGGTTACTTGTCAGCATTTATTGCTTTTATTGGAGCAGTTGGTTATGTTGTAAGCGTACCACTGCAAATTTTTAAATTAGTTACACCTCTTCAGGATTCAATAATCGCCTTTGGTTTTTCACTATTAATGCCGGTGCCGTTTTTGCTTGCAATGCTCGCGCTCCATTATACTATTCCAAAAGAAAAAAGGTTCTGGACCCATGCAGCATTATCTTTTGCGATTATCTATGCCACTTATTGCACATTAAATTATATTATCCAACTATCAATCGTAATACCGGCTGGATATTTCTGGACATTTGAAAACCAGCAGGGCATCCAGGGACCACTTAGCATCCTCAATCAAACTCCTCATTCACTATTTTGGGATATAGACGCATTGGGATATATATTCTTAAACCTTAGCACCATATTCGCGATTCCAATTTTTGAAAAACAAGGATTGCAAAAATGGGTTAGACTGTTTTTCCTCATTAACGGTCTGTCTACCCCATTTATTGCCATTGCATATTTTTACCCGACTTTTTCTGCGCCTGTTTTGATGTTTGGAACCCCTTGGGCGATTACAGTTCCAGGAAGTCTTTTGTTATTAGCTCTCTATTTTAGAGAGAAATATCGCTAATTGGATATATTTGAGCAAAATGAAAGCATAATACACACTTGGGATTTTTAAATAAAAATGGGTTTCGAAATGTTTTCCGAAACCCTGTAGAGGAAACAAAGTGGCAAAAAGGATCTTGCTGATTATGCTTCTTCGAACTCATCAAACATATACGCGCCGACAACATTTTTGGTAATATGAAAAGACGTTTTTCTGACCTAATCATCAGATGATTAATGATAGCATATCTGGTTATAAATATCAATATCAAGCCAAAAATGCAATGATTCAAAATCATTGTTACACAAACATAAACATGCTATTATTAAATAAATATCCTAAAATAGCGACTGTAATTTTTCTATTAAAAATACATCAAATTCAAAACAAAAAATAAAATGCTAAAAGGCCTCAGCGAAAAAGAAGTTCTCTTTTCAAGAAAAAAACACGGAATCAATGTATTGCCAGAAAATAACAGTTTCTTGGCTATTAATATTTTGATCTCACAATTCAAAAGTCCACTCATATATATAATTCTGGTCACAGCCGCGATCTCGCTCTTATTAAAAGAATACACTGACGCCGCCCTGATGCTGGTTTTGATTGCTTTTAATTGCACAATGGGTTTTATCCAAGAATATAAGGCGCAAAAAACTCTGATCGCCTTAAGAAATATATTGCATCCCATCGCCACAGTCATAAGGGATGGGGTATCCAAAAAAATTTCCATTTCCGAGATAGTTATCGGAGATGCCGTAATTCTTAATTCCGGAGATAAAATTCCTGCTGATGGGAAACTCGTCAGCAGTACAAATCTAGTGGTAAACGAAGCTATTCTTACTGGAGAATCAGAAGGTGTAGCAAAAAGTTCGAGAAACAAAAAAAGCCGTCTATTCATGGGCACGAATGTCATAGCGGGACACGGAATAATGCTCGTAAAGGAAATTGGAAGCTCTACCGAAATGGGAAAAATCGGCCAAAGTATGCTATCGATTAAAGAGGAAAAAACTCTTCTGCAGGAAAAAATTGAAGACTTTAGCAAAAATCTAACGATATTGGTAGTTTTAACTTCACTGCTCATATTTTTTATCGGGATATTGAACGATCAAAATATCTGGGACATGGTGCGAATTTCTATAATTCTGGCAATCGCCGCTATTCCCGAAGGACTGCCTATCGCTATTACTATAATTCTTGCGCTTGGAATGAAAAGGGTACTCAAAAAGAATGGGCTTGTAAAAAAATTACTCTCAATTGAAACGCTTGGAACTACATCGGTAATTTGTACTGATAAGACTGGGACGCTGACCGAGGGAAATATGAGAATTGTAAAATTGAAATTCAAAGAGAAAAATAGGTTTTTGACAGCGTTGTCAATTGTTAATGAAGAAAAAAATAACGTTGAGATAGCTATCGGTAAATACCTCGAAAAGATCGGTTTTGATGCAACTAGATTCTATAAAACAAAGAAATTAGTTTACGAAGAACCTTTTGATAGCGAGAAAAAACACAAAGTCATGATGGTGCGAACAAATACCCACAACACTTCGTATATTATGGGAGCTCCGGAAATTATAATTGAAATGTGTAAAATTAGCGAAAAAGAAAAGAGAAAGACCTTGAAGATAATGAAGGTCTGGGCGGCAAAAGGACTGCGAATTGTCGGTGTTATCTCAAAAGAAAAAGGAAATCTTCGGACAAAAAAAGATTACAAATGGCTGGGGCTTTTGGCGATTGAAGACCCTATCCGAGCTGAAACTCGCGAAACTATCCGAACGGCAAGAAGGTCTGGTATTGATGTAAAGATCATCACCGGGGACTATCTGCCGACTGCTATTTCAATTGCGCGCCAGCTTGGTTTTCGCATAACTGATAAAAATGCTATTCAGGGCGAGGATATTGAAAAGATGACTGATACGATGCTAGCAAAAAAAATTGGTTCAATAGCTCTTATGGCGCGCATAACTCCGCATCAAAAATTGCGTATCGTTGAAGCTTTACAAACAAATGGCGAAGTGGTGGCAATGGCAGGAGACGGAGTGAATGACGCACTTGCTCTCAAAAAAGCTGACATCGGAATTGTAGTTGGAGACGCTACTGAAACTGCCAAAGAATCGGCTGATCTGGTTCTACTCGATAATAATTTCAAAACGATTATTTCCGCCTGCGAACAGGGCAGGCTCGTATTTGCAAATATTAAAAAAGTTGTTGCTTATGTATTATCAAATTCTTTCGTGGAAATATTCCTTATTTTTGGAGCAATTCTGATGAAGCTCCCTGCCCCACTCACCATAGTGCAAATTCTTTGGGTGCATCTGATTTGTGATGGACCGCTCGATATCGTGCTGGGTTTTGAAGGAAGAAGAAAGTCGCTAGAGTCTGAAGATCCGCGAAAATTAAAACGCGAAGCGATATTGCCAAACTCCATGAAAGCCATGATATTTATCGTTAGTTTCACAATCGGAATCTTATCATTGGTGGTATTTAATTATTACTATGGTCATACCGGTGATATTCATCTAGCTCAAACTCTTGCCTTCTCGATTGTCGCTTCCGTTGATATTATCTATATTTTCTCTTTCAAAGATCTATCAAAACCGATTTATAAAATTGAAAAATTCTTCAAAAATAGATATCTGATTTGGGCAGCGATTTTGGGCGCTGCAACACTTTTCGCTGGAATTTATGTACCATATTTTAATAAAGTTTTGGGGACTGAACCACTACCCGCTATTGACTGGCTCATACCCCTAGCAGTTGCGCTGGTGTCCATACTTTGGATTGAATTGATAAAATATGTCACATACCACAAACTAAGAAAAGGTTAGTTTTGGTGGTATAATCAGAGTATGCTAATTCGCAAATATCAAAAAACTGATAGGACTGCGGTTGAAATGATAAATTTCGAAACCGGTTTTTTTGGTAAATCGATGAGTGAATTTATTACTGATCATGACCTATGGAATAACCTGGTAAGCTACTACCTGGAAAAAGAACCAGAAAGCGCTTTTGTAGTTGAAAACCAAGGTAAAGTCGTCGGTTATCTTCTCGGTACAACCGGTAAAAAAAGATTCCATCTGATAAATTATTACCTCAAAACTTTCTTCAAAACTCTATTCGCCCTGCGAAAATTAAGGCCGAAAGATCTGCTCTATTTCGGCGGAAAATATAGATACCTATTTAAAACTTTGATCGGAAAATACGGTCGCCAAACACTGCGAACGCCAAAGCGCGCCGGACATTTTCATATTGATATTCTTCCTGGATTCCGGGGTAAAAATACTGGCACGAAATTACTCAACGAATTTCTAAAATACGCCAAAAGCAAAGGCGTCAAAACTATCTATGCTGACAGCTACCAGACGCCGCTGAACCCTAACACAAATTTCTGGCTGAAAAATGGTTTTATCGAATATGATCGCATCCGAACTTATGCTTGGGACGATCAACTTCGGGGCGAGGAAATTGATTTTGTCTGTTATGTGAAAAGATTGAAATAGATGCTATAATATAAGCATGCTAACACTCCAAGAAATCGAAAAATACTGCGAACAAAAGGGGCTGAAAAAATACCGTGCCAAACAGATTTATCAGAATACTGTGAGAAATCTTGTTAACTCATGGGATGAGGCTATTGATTTACCAAAAGATCTTCAACAAGTTTTAACGAATGATATGCCTATTTCGACTTTAAAAGTTCGTGAAATTCTCGAGGCGGGAAATGGTGATTCGATAAAAATAGCATTTAACACTCATGACGGCCTCGTAATTGAAACGGTGCTAATGAAACACCGTGATGAAAGAAATACCGTCTGCGTTTCCACTCAAGCCGGCTGTCCAATGAACTGCGCTTTCTGCGCAACGGGAAAGCTGGGGCTGAAAAGAAGCCTAATGGCAGAAGAAATTGTTGATCAAGTTATCGAATTTGCGAGATTATTAAAGAAACAAGGCGAATCTGTAAATAGTGTTGTCTTTATGGGTATGGGCGAACCTTTTGCGAACTATGAAAATACTATTTCCGCTATTGAAATTCTAAATGATGGGCAAGGATTTAACATAGGGAGCCGCCATATCACTGTTTCCACCAGCGGATTGGCCCCAGAGATTTTGAAGTTTGCAAAAGAAAAGTCTCAAGTGAATCTCGCTATCTCCCTTCACGCTCCAAACGATGAAATCCGCGATTCTCTCATGCCGGTTAATAAGAAATATCCATTATCGAAATTACTGCCGGCAGTTTCCGAGTATATGGATCTAACCGGAAGAAAAGTTTTTTTCGAATACATATTGCTGAAGGGTGTAAATGATTCTGATGAAAATATACAGGAATTAATAGATCTAATGCGAGAATATTTCCCAAATCAATTCAACCTGGTGCATATTAATCTCATCGAATATAATCCCGTAGGGGCTGGGCTTGCCCCTGCCCAAAAAAGGCAACCGCAAGGGTTGCCCCTACAATTCGAATCGCCTTCTCCGGATCGCGTAAAAAAGATTTTCGACATATTACAAAAAAATAAAATTCTTACCACCATCCGTCATAAATTCGGACAAGATATCAAAGCGGCATGTGGGCAGTTGGCAGGGCAAGGGTAAATTTCTAAATTACAAATTATAATATCTAATAAAATGTCAAAGCTCTAATATCATATTTAGTGATTTATTAATTTATCCTTTTTATTAGAAATTATAATTTAGATCTTAGATATTTATTTTCTAAATTGAAAATTCTCTTTCAAAAAACCCAAAAATATGATAAATTGATATAAATTATCAGTAACACAACCCAAATGGATGCAATTATTCTTGCTGGCGGCAGAAGCTCACGTATGGAAGGCGCGCTACCTAAAATTCTAGTAGAGGTCAAAGATAACCCTCTGATTTCTTATCAAATCAATTACCTATCCGACAAGGTTGAGAGAATTATTCTTGCACTCGGATATAAAGCCGGAGATATTGTAAATTATGTACAGGCCAAGTACCCTCAATACCAGATTGATTTTTCGGTAGAAAACTCTCAGCTTGGCACGGGAGGGGCAATTAAGAAAGCTATGAAAATGGTAAAATCTGACCGCGTTTTAGTGCTAAACTGCGATGATCTGACCGATATTGATGTAGCCAAACTCGAAGGTGAAAAAGATAATATTATTTGCGTTGCTCATCCTCAACTGCCTTTCGGACTGGTAAAGGATGAGAAAGGTTATGCGGTTTTTGAAGAAAAACCTACTCTTGAAGATTGGGTTAGCTGCGGTTGGTATGTTTTCAATCGCAACGATATGATAGATGTTCTTCCCGATGTCGGCAGCATCGAGTATGATGTATTCCCAAAGATCAAATTGAAACTGCATAAACATGAAGGATACTGGAGATCATTTAATACAAAAAAAGATGTGGATGCAATGGAAAAAGAAGAAATGCCAGATGTGTTTAAGGAAAAAGAAGAAAGGGTATAGGGTATAGGGTATAGGGTATAGCAATTTTGTAGGGGCGGGTTTTAAACCCGCCCTATTTTTTTTGTAATAAAAAAGCGGCTTCTAGAAACTAGAAGCCGCCCACGCAATCCCCGAAGGGATGACGCGTGTGAAACCTCGCCTTTACGGGTGGAGGAGAGGTTTGTAAAAAACTTTTAGAAAGCCGCGCAACTCGATGCCGAAGTTCCAGCGTCGAGGCATACCGGCGTTGTCATACCCAACGGAATCGGGCAATCGGCGTCGATCACGCAGGTCGGCTTGATCGACTGCAGAACAATACTCTGATCCTGTGTCATGTCAAATGTCTGCGTCGCCGGAACATCTGTGGCCATCTTCGGGGTTGTCATCCCCGGATTAGTAACGGTGAGCGTGCATCCAACTGCTTCCGGAACATCCACGAATGTCGTAGACCCATTCAGCGCAAGCTGATCGATCGTAGCTTTTCCCGGACATACTAGTTGATAATTTCCACCGACGAAGTGTTCTTCGTTAAGGTTAGCATTGACCGCGCTTGCGGTCAACTGGTACGCAGCACTAACCGGAATGGCAATCGTCGCTGTGGCTGTAATGCCATAGCTTTGGGTCGTTACACCGATGAAATGCCGACTAACACCCGATGTTTCGCTGACACGCAACGACACTGTCCCCGTGGAAACATTCGCGAATGAGTAGCTTCCATCAAAGGTGGTTGTCGTTGTAGCTAATACAGCCCCGCTGCGGAGCATCTCTACTTGAGCGCCATCTATAGGATAGGTCACTCCGGAAAGCAGAGTAGTCGACACAACACCAGAAACTGGAAATGCCGTCTGTACAATAACAACCGGTAGATTATTGTTGTTAGTATTACTGCCACCGCCACCAATATTTTTTGTCGTTAGCACAGCGTTGCCACCACCCCCGCAGCCTGCCGCCAAAGCGACAAGCGCGAAGAATGCGAAAAGTGCGATAAAACTCTTTGCCATTGATCTCTTTCTCATGAGTTCTTTCCTCCATTTTTTTTATTTTTGTTTAATCCAAATCCACTTTCTCGTAAACGAGAGGGACTGGAATTTTAACCGTTTTATTAACGAACCCTTAGTCATACAAAAAATATATAACTAACTGAATTTATTTCTATAGAAAGTATATCATAATCTGATATTAAAGTCAAGGACTTTTTCGCTTTATTTGCTGAAGTGACACATTGGTTATGTGTCCACAATATATGCAAAAGACCGCCACTTGGGCGGTCTTTTGCATATATTGTAAACTTATTTGCTTACTCGCTTACTACTTACCTGCTTATTTTTTTACTTCTGGCGTCGCAGGTGCAGGAGTAGCGGCAGTAGTATCATTGAAAGCGATTGGCATTACTTCGACGATCTTGTTTGTAGAAGGTCTATAAAGTATAGCTTTCTTTGCTTTCGTATAGATCAATACTTTGTCGTTATTCTCCGCTTTAGCGAAAAATGGTTGATCTTTTAGCTTTTCCTTATCAGTTACAGTTGCGATAGATGGTGTTTCATCTGTTGGCAAAGCCATAAGCTTTCCTACAGAAGCAACCAATTTATCGGTTTCCTCTTTAGCAATAGTGTCTGGGCTTTTCTTTAAGTCATTGTATTTCTTGTAGAAATAACCAGCACCGGCCAAAGCTGCAACTAATACGACTGCTGCAACCACGATCAACACGGTTTTCGTAACCTTTGATTTGATCTTTAGTTTCATATTGTCTCCTTGTTTAGCGAAACTAATAAATAGTATCGCTTTTTTAATATTTATATTTATTTATATTTTATCACAAATACATTTATATGTCAAGGACTTTTATGGTGGCTCCCCCTTTAAGGCTTGGGGACATATTATCAATAATATATCCCCTCGCCCAAAGCTGTCAAATGTTGTTTTTAGTTACTACCGAATGCGGTCCAGTTAAATCCAGCCTTAACGTCTTGTGCTTCAGAAGTTTCAATTGCGAAACCGTTTACCGTCACATCCGTTACTCTGTATTGACCTTTTACAAAGTCAGTAGGAGTTACAGTGATGATAGGTTCTTTAGCATAAGCCTTAGAGAATTTAACTTCGACCTTATTCGTAGCAGCCAACACTTCTGCTTTGCCTACGGTGTCAGCACCGAAGCTCACGTTGCCCCCGAAGCTAACCGCACCCACAAAAGTCTTGTCGCCTGTTATTGAATTATTATTTAACGCGCTTTGCAGCGCTGTCAAACTAAGTTTTACATTTGCCAAATCACTATTTAATGAATTGATAGCATTCTGTATTTCAGTTGGATCATCGCTTGTTACAATTGGAGCTACCGGAGCGCTTGCTGCAGCGCTTGCCATAGAAGCAGCACTTGCTACCTGAGCGCCAAGATTGTCGATACTCGTTTTGATGCTATTTATTTCAGCCTGTTGATTATCAAGCTTGGTCAAAGCATCAGCCAACTGAACTGTGATATCATTAACTTCTAAGCCAATTTTATCTGTACTATCTTTCAATCCGTCAACAGAGTTTTTCTGATCAATTGAAGCCTTGATTAGGACTGGAATGAATGAGTTATAGTTTACAGTTTCAATTGAACCATCAGCATTATAGCTTACAAATAGTTTATTAATTTTGTCTACTTCTTCAGCTATCAAACCATACTGTTTTACGCCAGTTGAGTCGCTATTGTAAACATAATTTACTGGACGTAGAGCGTATAACCAATCTATGTCTTCCATATCAGTAATTGAATTCTTATATCTCTCAGAAGATGATAAGTAACCAATTTTGCCAGTAGAGTCTACATATAGAGCGCGAGGCGTTGGAGTTGAAGCTACAACTGTGTTATAAACGCCAGGAACTGTCAATACCCCGCCATCGATCTTTAAGGCATCTCTATATAAACCATTTACCCAAGTCTTTAGATCAATTGCCGAACTTACTGTACCAGAGTTTAGATTTGTCCAAGTAGTATTTATTTCACCTGCAGTCTGAGTTGTGCCAGATGCATTTTCTAGAGCGAAACTAACTGCTGTTCCCATTCCGGTTGTACCATTACCAGCAGTGTTTGTACTTGAAACCGTCAAACCAGTTGATATACTAGCGCCGGAATTAGTTACATTTGTTGTCAAAGCACCATTCAAAGACCCACCATTTGAAGACAAGAAATCAGTAGCGTGTTTGCCGTCAACAGTGTCTGCATCCAATCCCCCGTTCGTTCCTTCAGCTGTATAAGTTAATAGATCAAGTTTAGTTTTTGCAGCATCCCAAATCAATCCCTTTGCGCTTAAATCCACCCCATCAACAGTTCCTGAAGTTATTAAATTGCCATTTAAAGTTAACCCTGCAAATGTTGGGGCATCAGTAGCCCTAATATTTTGGACGGTATTAATATTGTTTCCAACTAATGAGATACTGTTTCCAGCTACCAAGGCGCCCTGTTTGCCAGCGAATGTATTCCAGTCAGCGGCTGTTAATAGACCGTTTTGAGCAGTTGTAGCATTTTGTAAGTTAATAGTTAGCCCACCGCCAATTACCGCGCCCGTACCACCAGTGATGTTAACACCAGAGGTTGAAGTTGTAACACTTCCGATTGCCAATGCATTCTGTTTGTTATTGAATGTATTCCAATCCGCAGCGGTCAATAAACCAGATTGAGCACCTGTAGCATTTCTGACATCAACTGTTAGACCTGACCCAATTACTGCACCAGCTCCGCCGGTTACTGTTACTGCAGCGTTTGGAGTAGTAACATTTCCAAAAGTAAGCGCGTTTTGCTTGTTTTTGAAAGTATTCCAATCGACTGAAGTTAATAGACCGTTTTGTGTAGAACTTGCATTGGCAATTGTGATTGCCGTACCAGTGCCGATAACTGACCCATTTCCATTAGTGATAGATACACCCGAAGTTGACGAAGTCAAATTACCGAATGCCAAAGCGCTTTGTTTTGCATCCCAGATTGGAGCTTTAACTGATAGGTCAGTTCCATCTATAGTTCCACTTAGAGCAATGTTTCCATTGATTGTCAAGCCAGCCAATGTAGGAATTGCGGTAGTTCTAATATCTTGCACTGTATCGATTGTGTTACCAACTATTGATACACTATTTCCAGCAGTCAAAGTATTTTGTTTGGCAGCAAGTCCTGTATCTACATATGTCTTGGTAGCCTTTTGAGAAGCAACTTTGGTATCAGAATTTGTAGCTAAAGTTCCGTCTGTATCAAGATATGAAGCAGGAAGTTGAGCAACATTTGTAACATTTCCAAGCCCTACATCTGCGTTCGTCAAAGCTCTATTAGAAATACTTGTGATTCTACCTTGAGCATCAACTGTGATCTGTGGAATATTTGTTACAGCGTTTCCATATGTACCAGCAGCAGCGCCAGAGTTTTTAAGAGTCAAGATTCCGCCATTCGTGATAGTTGCATCACCGCTCATAATCTGAGCAGCGGCTTTACCAGCGCCATCGCCAATCCACATGTATCCGCTTGCCAAAGTGGCAGATTGCTTGTTATTGAATGTGCTCCAATCAGTAGAAGTTAAAGCACCATTTGTCCCAGCGCTAGCAGTTGCAAGCGTTAATATTTGGCCGCCAATTTCTGATAAACCATTCGTAATTCCGGCAGCGTTAACAGTAGCAGCAGCATGTCCAACACCGGTAGCCAATATATCAATTTGATTTTGCGCGGCCTGTAAACCAGATAATATAGTATCAAAAGATGTGATAGAGCCAGCGTTAGTACCTGTTGTAAAGCCAGTCAACGGAGCAGCTATCGCTCTTGCATTAGTAAAATATTGTTTTCCAACAGCTACACCTTCAGCTAAATTATCTGTACTGAATGGAGCTAAAGTAACATTTAATGCGCTACCAGCAGATGTTAATCCAGTGCCAGTAAGATCAGTAAATGTTTCGCCATTAATAACCAATCCGGCTAAAGTTGCGTTTCCAGTTGTAGATAGGGTTCCTGTGATTGCAGTATTAGCAGCATTTACATCTGCTAGAGTAGAAAGACCAGTTACGTTTAAAATATTGTTAACTGTAGCAGCACCGTTCAATGTTGAAGTTCCAGTTACTGTAAGGTTACCACCAACTCCTACGTTACCAGTTGTATTGATAGCAGCAATGTTTAGGTTGCCAACATTATTGATGTCATTGCTATTCATATCTAGAGCGCCATTAAGAACGAGGCTAGCTAGAGTTGAAGCGCCAGCTGAAAGTGTACCGGTTAATGCAGTGTTTCCAGTTACA
>Ga0116154_10003211_pt1 | contig 11745 bp, 9 predicted proteins | sample AD_UKC030_MetaG_FD_89898 | JGI IMG/M metagenome (GOLD analysis project Ga0116154, IMG submission 89898) | Active sludge microbial communities of municipal wastewater-treating anaerobic digesters from USA - AD_UKC030_MetaG | ecosystem: Engineered > Bioreactor > Anaerobic > Digestate | place: USA...
AGTAACAGGAAATGTGACTCAACATCTGCCTTATGATTTTCCTACTGCCGCAGGTGTTGTGCTCAGGCCTGATTTTAAGGAAATTACATACAAGGAAGCTCTGCAGAATATAAGGAGTTATGATATCGGCAAGAGTACAAAAAACCTTGTGTGCATTCAGTCTCATATTACACAGCTTGCGGGTGATAAGGCCGGATTACTGGAGACAGAAAAAGATCTGGTAAGCATACTGAAGGATGAGAAGGCAACGGCTGAATCTAAAAAGCTTATTCTTCGTGAACTAAGCTGGATGGGTACAGAATATTCCGTACCGGCAGTTAAAGAGCTTGTAAACAACAATGACCTGAAAGACGAGGCCTCATTTGCCTTGTCACGTCTTCAGGCAAATTAAAGTAATTTTACCTCTGTGTAACTCAGTGTCTCTCAGAGAGAAAAAGTTCAAATATGTTCTCACTTGTAATACCGGTTTATAATGAGGAAAAGCTTATTGATGAGCTTTTAAGGAGGACTATTGCTTCGGTTGAAAGCTTCACTGCTGATTATGAGCTTCTGCTTGTTGATGACGGCAGCACTGACAACAGCCTTTCCCTGCTTGTAAGATGGCAGGCAGCCAACAAGCGGATAAAGGTTCTTTCACTAAGCAAAAATTTTGGACACCAGGCCGCATATACAGCAGGACTTGAACATGCAAGAGGAGATATTATAGCTATGATGGACGGGGATCTTCAGGACCCTCCTGAATTGCTTGCAAAAATGTATGAAAAACTTTGCAGCGATGATGTTGAGATAGTCAGTGCAAGGCGTACAGGAAGAAAAGGAGATTCAAACAGGAACCTTTTTTCTTCAATGTTCCATTTTATCTTCCGTTCAATTGGGGATATAAAGAACATGGAAAATGCCGGCAATTACTCTATGATGAAAAGGGAAGCTCTGAATGCCCTGCTTGCAATGAAGGAAAAGGTGAGGTATCTGCCCGGACTGAGAACCTTCATCGGGTTCAGGCAGGACTATGTTGAATTTGTAAGGGATGACAGGTTCGGTGGCAAGCCAAAGATGAACTTTTCAAGGCTTTTCATACTGGCTTCTGATGCAATTTTCTCATTTTCAAGGTTTCCGATCCGGCTCTGCCTGGTTCTGGGAACTATTGGCACCCTTGTTTTTTTTGCGGCAGGGATCTATGTTCTGATTGCAAAGATCTGTGGTTTCGCAATTTCGGGATGGCCCTCAATTTTACTAAGCATATATTTCCTTGGATCTATTCAGCTTGTTTTTCTTGGAATATTAGGGGAGTACGTTTACAGGAACTATAAGGAAAGTCAGAACAGGCCGGTTTATTTCATTCGCAGGATTTACGGTGACAGCACGGATAAATAATGCAGGAATCTTATCTGAAATATGTATTCTGGTCACTTCTGGCCTTCGTTCTTGCCTTTATGCTTGTTACATCACGGCATGCAGGAATAAGCTGTGATGAGGTTCTTCACTACGGACAGTCGGAGGATGTTTACAATTATTTTGAATCACACGGGAAGGATACGGCCGCCCTTCACAATCCGGTTTGGCATCTTGGATATTACGGGCAGTCGTATGACAACCTTGTTACTTTTATTGCTCATTGGCTTGATATAGATGATATTTATTCTTTCAGGCATTTAATGAGCACCCTGGCCGGGTGGCTTGTTATAGTTGTTACAGCATTTTTTGCACGCTGGCTCTCAGGATATGGTACGGCTGTCATAGTTATACTGCTGTTCACCATAACACCTTCATTCATTGGTCATTCCCATAATAATCTGAAAGACATACCCTTTGCGCTCGGATATATTTCATCTGCATTCTTTACACTTAAATTCCTTGAATCGGGTAAGCGTAATCCTGTGTTCCTGATAGTAATGCTTACAATTAGTATCGCCTTCACAATCAGTATCAGGGCAGCCGGTGCTGTTGTTATCCTGTATCTTGCAATCTGTTTTGCAGCTTTTTACGCGTTAAAGTATCTCCGGGGAGAAGGATTTTCAGTGAATGAATTGGTTCATAAGGCAGTTCTGACAGGACTGGTTTCCTGTTGCGGATATTTTCTGAGTATAATTTTATGGCCCTTCGCATTGCAGGATCCGCTACGGAATGTTTATGAAGCCTATCGTGTGATGGCTCATTTTCCCGATACCTTCCGTCAGCTTTTTGAGGGAAAAGTGCTGTGGTCCGATTTTATGCCATGGTATTACCTGCCAAAAACGATGCTCATAACAATTCCGCTCATTGTCACTGCAGGTATTGTTTTTTTTATTGTATTGTCAATACGAAAGGCAGGAAGCAGAAGAATGCCTGAATATTTTTTCCTGGCTTTTACAATCCTGTTTCCAGTGCTGTTTGCAATTCTCTCGGAATCAAATTTATACAGCTCTTGGCGGCAGTTTCTGTTCATTTATCCCGCCCTTGTGCTTCTTTCAGCAAAAGGGTTTGACCTTCTTCTTAAGATGACAGGCAGGATTTATCTGAAAGCTGCATTTATAATTCTTATGCTTGCTTTTTCAAGCCACCCGGTAAAATTTATGTTAAGTTATCCTGCCTACAGCTATATGTATTATAATCAGTTAACCGGCGGACTAAAAGGTGCTTACGGAAATTATGAGAATGACTATTATTTTATCAGTCAGACAGAAGCATCAGAATGGCTGATTTCTTACCTGAAAGACAAAAATGTTTCGGGCGGTGTAAAAATTGCAGCAACATACTCCGTTGCATGGCAGTTCAGAAAAAGGCCGGAAACCGAAACATTTTTCATAAGGTATGAGGAAAGAAGCCAGGCCGACTGGGATTATGCAATTATTGTAAACAGGTATATAAATCCTGAAAAACTAAAGAATAAATCGTGGCCCGATCCGCAAGCGCTTCACGTCATATATGTTGACGGAGTTCCTGTTTGTGAGATACTTGAAAGAAAAACAAAGGATGATTATTTGGGTTTTAATGCCCTGCAGGAAGGGGCTTACCATTCAGCTGTTGAATTCTTTTCAAAGGCTGTTCAAAATGAAGACAGCGATGAAATGATTTTTTATAATTTTGCTATTGCGCTCAGGAAAACAGGAGAGAAGTCTAAGGCAGATTCAATGTTAAGGACAGCGCTTGGCATTAATCCTGATTTTGAACCGGCGCTTATGTTTCTTGGCAATATAGCCGCAGACGAAGGAAGAAGGGCTGAGGCAGAAAAATATTACAGGAAGGTTCTTTCAGTAAATGTGAAATATTTTGAAGCTTATACAGAGCTTGCCCGGCTTGTTGTTGATGATGATGTACGGCAGGCGAGGGACCTGCTTCGCAGCTGCCTGACTCTCAATCCGGGTTTCAGGTCTGCAATTGTAGCCCTGGCCGATACATACAGGAAATCAGATCCCGATATTGCTGAAAAATATGATAAACTTGCAGATAGTGTTAAATAAATAACAATAAATTCAAATGAAGAAGACAGCTTTAATTTTAAGTTTTGCTGCGCTGATGCTGACAGCAAATTTCGCGGTTGCACAGGACCAGCCTAAACCAAAAAAAGATACTGTAAATATTGATACTGATGCCAAACCTACTTTCTATTATGCAGAAGATGAAAGCGCATCAGAATCAAAGAGAAGTTCAACAACAATAATAATAATTGCCGGTGTTGTTGTTGTCCTGGCCGGAGGTTTATACCTTGTTCTCAGGAAGAAAAAATAGCTGAGAGTATTGCAGTTCCGGCTTAATGCCATCAGGAATGAAAGATTTAAGGATATCAACGGTACAGTTTGAAAACCGCAGCGGCGACAAAAAGTACAACCTGTCGCGTATAGGTCATTTTGCAGGAGAGGCGGCACGGCAGGGTTCAGATATTGTTGCATTTCATGAATGCTCCGTAACAGGTTATACCTTTGCCAGAAACCTGAATAAAAAGCAGATGCTGGAGCTGTCGGAAAAGGTTCCTGACGGAAACAGTACAAGGGAGCTTATCCGGCTTGCTTCAGAATATAAAATTGTCATCCTTGCAGGTTTGTTTGAAAAAGACGAAGAGGACAGGATATACAAGACCTATGTATGTGTTGACGGAGATGGTCTGGTGGCAAAGTATCATAAATTGCATCCTTTTGTCAATAAGCATATTACGCCGGGTGATGAATATTGTGTTTTCGAGTTGTACGGATGGAAGTGCGGAATACTTATATGTTACGACAATAACATTCCTGAGAATGTGAGGGCAACAAAACTTCTTGGAGCAGATATAATTTTCATGCCTCATGTTACAATGTGCACACCTTCTCCACGGCCGGGAGCTGGTTTTGTAGATCCTGTACTCTGGAAGAACAGGGAGCACGATCCCACTTCGCTGAGAAAGGAATTTGACGGGTTAAAAGGAAGGGAATGGCTGATGAAATGGCTGCCTGCCCGTGCCTATGACAATGCTGTTTATGCAATCTTCTCAAATCCGATAGGCATGGATGATGATCAGCTCAAGAACGGATGTTCGATGATAATAGATCCCTTTGGTGATATTATTGCAGAATGCCGCAGGCTTGATGATGAACTCGTTACGGCCCTTGTAACGTCTGAAAAGCTTACAATGGCAGGTGGCCACCGTTATATCAGTGCCCGGCGTCCTGAATTGTATAAGGACATTATTGGCCAGTCGCATAAGCCTGAACAGAAAGTGGCATGGCTGTCGGAAACGGAAAGAAGATCTTCTAAAGGTCAAGAAGATCAATAAGATATACAAGTGAAGCCATTGAGGCGCTTCCAAGCTGGAGTTCTCTTATGTTTACCTTGTCGAAAGTGTCATTGGAGGAGTGATGATAGTCGAAATATCTCTGAACATCAGGAATATAGCCAATCAGTAAGGTGCCCATAGGCTTAAGAGGTGAAATATCGGAACCTCCGCCTCCCTTGTCGAAATCGCGGATATTATAAGGTGCAAACCAGGATGAAAGTCCCTGCAGTTTCTGCAGCCTGTCACCTTCGGCTTCAAATCCAAAGCCCCTGGGACTCATTACTCCTCTGTCCGATTCAATGGCAGCATAGTGAATCTCGCCTTTTGCCTTCGCTTCCGAGGCATAAGTTCTTCCTCCGGTTCCCGACATCTCCTCATTCATGAACATTACTGCCCTCACACTTCGCTTGGGCCTTATGTTCAGCTTTTTATACAACCTTATCATCTCAATTGCCTGAACGCAGCCACCAGCGTCATCATGTGCACCTTCACTTATATCCCATGCATCGAGATGACCACCTGAAGTAATGTATTCACCTGGTCTGGCTGAGCCTCTTATTTCACCAATGACATTATAAGACCATGTGTCAGGATAGTTTTTGCAGGTTGAAACAAGACTGACTCTGGCTGCAGGATCGGCTTTAATTATCTTACTCAGAACTTCAGCATCGAGTGTTGAAACCGCCACAGCCGGTATTTTTATTACATCATCAGCGTACCTTGTCACTCCGGTATGAGGATAGTCGTCAAGGGCCTGTGTTGCTGACCTTACAATTACTGCCACAGCTCCGTATTTCGATGCTTCCGAAGCGCCGTAAACTCGCTGATTCACTGCCCCTCCATAAGCTGCAAAGGTATTTATCAGAGTATTGTCAGCAGGCCGGTTAAAAAAGACAATCCTTCCTTCTATATTCTTTTTACCGATTCTTTTCAGTTCTTCAAAGTCCTTCACTTCAACTATCCCGGATGTTATTCCGTTGTCAGTTGTCCCGACAGAAAAGCCAAGAGCTGATATTGAAAGATCAGTAACACCCGAAAGCTCCGATATGACACTGCACTTTTCAGATCCCCTTTCCCAGTGTGGTACCGGCACTTTCTGAAGCCAGACGGTATCTGCTCCGGCTTTAAGCAGAGCCTGCCTCGTAAACTCAACAGCTTCAGCTGCTGCTGGTGATCCGGGCAGTCTGCCTTTTGTGTTTTTGCATAAATACTCCAGGTTTCTGTACGCAGTCTGATCCGTAAGAGCCTCGTCAAATATCGATTTTATTACTTTTTCAGTTTCCTGTCCATTTGCCTGAATTACAGTAAATACTGCAATAATCAGCAGAAATAATCTCCTCATCTGTCTTCCTTGGTGTTCTCTGTGTAAAACTCTGTGCTCTTTGTGGTTAAATAAATACTACACTCCATACGGACTTCTTAATTCTCTGACGTACAAACCATTTCCTTCCGGGTCTCCGACAACTTCCCCTTTTACCGGATCCCAGGTAATTCTTCTTCCAGTCCTGATTGCTATATCGCCTGCATGGCTGATTGTATCAGAAATTATTGCCTCGTCAAGAGGACACAGTTCGGGTATTTTTCCATTTATTACATCAAGAAAGGCCTGTCCCATTGTGTTGAGCTCACTGTTTATCCAGCCATCGTTGTTTTTCGGGAAGTCATTAATTCTCCTGTTTATTTCCGGTATGTCCGACTGTGCAGATGCACGTGAAAGCGACAGCCAGCCTTTGCTTCCATAAAGAGTTGTACCGTTTGTTTCCTTGATTTCCCTGTGGTTCAGAACTCCGTTAACAGCTATATCGTCGCTGACAAAATGCACCTCAGGTCCGTTCTCGTACCTGCATGTCACATCCCATGACCATATATTATTATAAAGTCCGCCCGGTGCCCAGAACTTACCAGTCCCCTCACAAGTGTACTTTCCTGAAACTTTATCTTTCAGTATCCACACTAGTATATCAAGAGGATGAGCTCCCCAGCCGCCCAGAAAACCAATGCTGTAATCATAATTGAACCATGAGCTGTTGTTTGTTACCCTGTCAGGACAGAAGGGCCTCATGGGTGCAGGTCCTGTCCATTTGTCGAAGTCAAATTCAGGAGGAACAGGAGTCTCATTGCATACCGGGCTTACAACATCGTTCTTTCCGGGAGCCCATACTTCAACGCGTTCTATCTCACCAAGCAATCCTTCCATAATTAGTTCTCTTCCCAGTATCATGTGTGGTGAGGTTCTCTGCTGTGTTCCGTAATGGAATTTAAGGTTCCTTTGCCTGAGTTCCCCGGCAAGAATTTGTGTTTCAGGATAACTCAGCCCAAGCGGTTTTGCAAGCATTATGTGTTTTCCTGCCCTTGCTGCCTTTATTGCTGCCGGAACATGCCAGTGATCGGGTGTTGTAATATGCACAGCATCAATATCTTCCCTTTGAAGCATTTCCTCAAAATCGAGGTAGGCTTTGCATTCCGGTACAGGATCATTGTTTGTTTTGTAGAAGTTGTTAACTGTTTCAGCCGCCTTGTCCCTTCTGTCTTTCCATACGTCACATACAGCAATGTTCACCGCTCCCCTTAGTGGCAGCAAATAATAAATGAGTTCAGCAGTGCCTCTGTCGCCAACGCCGATGTGGGCAATGTTTATACGGCTCATTGCTTTTTTCCTGTCATTGCAGGAGGGAAGGATTACCGGAAGTACAGCTACTCCGGCTGCTCCGATAGCTGATTTCCTTATAAAATCCCTTCTTGAAAGCTGACTCATCTTTTTCATGTGAGCTAAGTTTATTTATTTTTTTCTGTGAACCTGTCATATCTCTTCTGCAGTACCTCTTTGGATATGTTACCCGGTATTATCCAGGACCTGTACCTGAGGTGCAGACTGTCACCTTTGCAGAGTGTTTTCTTACCGTCGTAAATTACACCCGGACTGTAATAGAAGAATGGGATTTCCCTGGTTCTTATTATGTACCAGCTTGTTTCGGGTGTTGTCAGCTCAGGATCATGCATCATGCATATACCTGCTTTTTTCCCGGTAAGGGTGTTGAATCCCATGTAAACCCAGGCGTTCTTTTTGTAATCTGTGGTATCAGATGCAGCAATCAGGAAAGGAGAGTTCATATCCTGGCTGAATCTGACAGACAGCCCTGCATATCCTCCCCAGGTCCTTCCTCCGGGCTCGGTCTGAACAGGTGTTCTGTCGAGAACAACTTCTTCAGCCACAGCTGTGTAGATATTATCATAATCAATATAATAGCTCTTGTCAGGAAGGAGAGCCGAAATATGGATATGGCTCTTCTCATTCATTACCTCAGAGCCATTCAGGGGATAATATTTAATCTTCATGGAGATTTCTGTTGAGAAATCCTCTTTATGATTTACACTGATATCCTCTATTTCCGTCACCCCTTCTGATTTATATCCTTTTTCTGCAGAACTGAAATCAGGCAGGTATTCCCAGTAGTTCACACCGTTTATATATTTCCAGCAGAACCACAGTCCGAGGTGCCATGGATGATCGGGAGGATCAGCACTGGTAACAGTAGATCCATCTGCAGTAAGCGGATGAAAGTAAGGTCTCCTGTACCGGTTGTTGTAGTTGAACTGCCAGATCACTTCATTACCTCTCTTCAGACAGACTGTTGTATCTGATCGTGTCCATGAAACCGTCGTATCCTGCTGAGGTTCCCGTTTTAGTTCTGCAGGGACAGCAGGATAGTTTTCATTACCTGAAGCCCATAAGGTCGCTCTTATCAGCAGAGTCTGAAATCCTGAATTAAGCATGGCTCTTTCATCATGGCCTAGCAAAGTGAAAAAACTTCGGCCTTTTCCCGGCCTGTTTGTGAATATTGCCTGTTCATTATAAACCTTTCCGTCAGTGGGATCTGTCCATGTAAGATTGCCGGCTGCTTTTGCCTCAGGGTAAATATCTGCATTTTTCCATAATTCGTCGAAGATGAAAAAATCTCCCAGACCTCTTGTAATGGGATTTTCCTGATCTAGAGCAGTCACCCTGCCAATCTGAGGACTTCCATGGCTGGTCTCCTTACCCCATCTGCCAATGCCAATTTTGTGATATTCAGGCCATTTGTAAAAGGAAGAAGCACTGGCATGTATGAATACGGCCCCTCCTCCCTTTTCCAAATAATCGAGGAAGGCCTTTTCCCATTCCTGTGAGAAGCGGATATCATTATCAGGCCAGGTATTGAAATTCACAATTACAGCATCATACTTCTGAAATGATTCCAGGGTAAGTGAATCGGGCCTGTCGCTTGTCTCTGCCCTGAAGAGTCCGGATCTGTCGTAGATCCTCTTTAGCAGGGGAGTGGTTTTTTCCCAGGAATGATTCCCTTTACCGCTCAGTATCAATACAGATGCAGTCCCTGTATTGTTATTTTTTTCACAGCATGAATATGAAAAAATTATAAGAAGAAATAACGCCGGTGAGAGTATCAGTAACCGTGAATTCAGCATTTTCAGACCAGTATGTTTTTGCAGAAATCAACACACTTTTTTACCTCTGCCACTGCATCCGAACCTGAAGGAATATTGTATTCGAGCTCTATATCAGTATTTATATTCCATTTGTTCTTTTTCAAAAGCAGAAGTATGTCCTTAATCGGAGTTTTTCCCTGTCCCCATGGCATATTTGTATTTGCAGGGTCATCTTTTGGCCCGGTCTTGTCCTTCAGGTGGACACTGACAATCCTTTCGTGAAGCTTTTCTATTATACCGTTCGGATGAAGACCTGTTGCAGCGTAATAATGTCCGGCATCAAAGTTGAGCATGTTGGCAGGGGAGTAGTCGAGGAATTTTTCAAAGGTCCATCCTGGTTCTCCCGGCTGGAGGTGGTTATGAAAGATTGCATACATCCCGTTTGACTTTGCAATAGGTCCCATTTTTTTACAGGCTTCATCGCCTATTTCATTGCAAACACCTATTGATCCAAGGGCTTTTGCAGCCTTGAAGGAATAATCGATTTCAGGTTCAGACCATCCTGCAGGTGAGAATTTTGTGATATGTATTTTTATGCCGGCATTGTTGAACATGGTACGGAGCTCCCTGTACTTGTCGATAGGAGCTGAAAGCCTCCATTTACGCCTCTCTTCGCTTCCATCTTTTCCTTCTGGTATTCCGGCATATCTTTCTGCAACATCGCCCATAAGTTCAATTGAACTTATGCCTGTCTGCTTGCAATACTTTATGATATCGGCCGGAGATACAGGCATGCTTCTCCAGCTGTAAGTTATTGCACCTACCTGAACACCACCGAATTTAGAATCGGGTTTAGCTGCTGACTGTAAGTAACTTTCAGCTGCCAGGCTGTCACTTTTACTGAGGATTACAAGTCCTGCCGCAGCACTTGTGATTCCAAGGAATTTTCTCCTTGAAAGATTATTTGATTTTTCCATTTGATTTAATCTAATAGCTTTTTGTAATTTAATAATAATAGCGCAATGGCTCAACGGTTCATCTTCCTTCCGCCTTTCGCCTTCCGCCTTCCGCCTGTATTACACCTTCTTCCAGACGTTTCCTTCCTTATTTGATTCAACAACTGCATGTATGAATTTCATGCCTCTTACACCGTCATGCACTGTCGGGAATTCACCAGCAGTGAATTTCTGTTTTCTAATCGATTTTGCAGCGCCCTTATAAATATTTGCCAGCGCCTCATAAATACCTTCCGGATGTCCTGAAGGCATAGTATGGCTCGACTCGGCTAACTTGTCATTATACCCGTGTGCAGGTTTAAATACCTTTGTAGGTTCAGTATCACTAAGCATGTAAAGGTAGTTTGGATTCTCCTGGCCCCATTTCAGACTGGCCTTTGATCCGTAGACCGCAATAGTAAGGTTGTTTTCCTCCCCGCCGCAAACCTGGCTAGAGCGGATTACTCCCTTGAGCTTCTTGCTGAAGCGGAGAAGCACTGTTCCGTCGAGATCGAGTTTTATACCATCTTTGACAGGATTGAGATCTGATAATATCTCCTTGATTTCCAGTCCGGTAGTGTATTCAATCAGATTGAAGGCATGAACACCAATGTCGCCCATGCAGCTGCTGGCTCCGGCATGTTTAGGATCGAGTCTCCATACTCCTGTGATCCTGCTTCCTGTACCATGTATAATAGAATTAATCCAGCCCTGGTAGTACTGTGCATCAATTCTCTGGATTGTGCCAAGTGCACCACTGGCTATGATGTCTCTCATCTGCCTTACCATCGGGTATCCTGTATAGGTGTGGGTAAGTGCAAAGGTGAGTTTTGTCTTTTCAACAAGCTTTTCAAGCTCTGCAGCCTCCTTTACAGTCATTGTCAAGGGCTTCTCGCAGACTACATGGAAGCCGGCACTGAGTGCAGCTTTCGCAAAGGAAAAATGCAAAGCATTTGGAGTTACGATTGTAACAACCTGCATCCTTTTTTCTGCAGGCAGGGTTTTTTCTGCCTTGAGCATTGCTTCAACGCTCTTGTAACAGCGGTCAGCAGCAATGCCTTCATTCTTTGCAAATTCCTGGCTTTTTTCATAGTTAACATCAAAGACACCACAAACGAGCTCATAGTCATTGCATATCCTTGAGGCGCGGCGATGAGCATCTCCAATGAATGCACCAATACCACCGCCAATCATACCCATTCTTATCTTTTTCATAATCAATGTTTTATTTTGTTATTTTTAATTTTTAACCCACCCCTTGTTCTGTTTTTCCTTTCGCCTTTAGCCTTCCGCCTTCGCCTTTTTTACACATGCTTCCTCTTCCATATATGCAGGAAGGTAAAACCAATAATCAGCACAGCCGGAACAAGTGCAACATTTCTCAGGGTCAGAGCTCCTCCTTTCAGCTGAACCTCAGCCCATGTCAGTGCTTCCTGTGTTCCTGCAGCAGCTGCTTTGAGAGCTTCAATAGTCTGCCCTGCAGGTACTGAAGCAGCAGTCTGTGCATCGAATATGGCGCCCATTACAGGTTGTGCTATTGCACCACCCAGGAAACCGATTCCTCCCATGATTGCAAGTCCGAGTGCACCACTCTGA
>Ga0116154_10003217_pt1 | contig 11732 bp, 10 predicted proteins | sample AD_UKC030_MetaG_FD_89898 | JGI IMG/M metagenome (GOLD analysis project Ga0116154, IMG submission 89898) | Active sludge microbial communities of municipal wastewater-treating anaerobic digesters from USA - AD_UKC030_MetaG | ecosystem: Engineered > Bioreactor > Anaerobic > Digestate | place: USA...
GAGCCGTCCCGGCTCGGGTGGCGCAGGGCTGAACGTACACCAAACGGGCGCCGAGGGCAAGGTGGAGACGACCGTATCCCCATATTATATAAATATTTATAAATTGTGGATATTTATTCCAAACCAGGACGCCCCGCAGCCTCGACTGTCAAGGCCGGCCGGATGGCAGGGGCGGAATCGCTGCATCACCATCTACAATCTTCGTGACACTGATCATTGTCCGCCCTCGGAAACCTGTGCTAGGCTTATTCCATGCAATCAGCGAAAATCGTCGGCATCAGCGGAGGCTCGGGCTCGGGCAAGACCACCATCGTAAAAAGGATAGCCGACGTCGTCTCGGACTTCGCCTTCCTTCCCCAGGACAATTATTACCGATCCGCCGAGTTCATCTCCAACGCCAACATCACCGCCTTCAACTTCGACCACCCGGACGCCTTCGACAACGAACTCCTCATCGAGCAGCTCGGCGCGCTCCGCCGCGGCGAGGCGATCGACATGCCCACCTACGACTTCGTCCGCCATCGCCGCGCCGCCGAGATCGTCCATCTCGAGCCGCGCAAGCTCGTCATCTTCGAGGGCATCATGGTCTTCGCCAACCGCGAGGTCCGCGAGCTCCTCGACCTCAAGATCTTCGTCGACACGCCCGACGACATCCGCTTCATCCGCCGCCTCGGCCGCGACATCAAGGAGCGGGGCCGCACCGTCGACTCGGTCATCGAGCAGTACCTCACGGTGGTCAGGCCCGGGCACTACGAGTTCATCGAGCCGACCAAGCGCTACGCCGACATCATCATCCCCGAGGGCGGGGCCAACGAGCGCGCCCTCACCGTCCTCTTGAGCTTCATCAACTCGGTCATCGCCGCCGTCTAGGGCGAGCCCGCGCCGCCCCGGGCCGCGGGGAGGGCAGCCTCCCTCGGCTCGGGCCGGCGCGATTTCGTTTGACTCCGCGCCCGACCCAGGCTACAAAGGAGGCCGTCTATCTCGGCGCCCCGGGGGCATCCCGCCCGCCCGGCCGCCGGAAGCGGGAGCGCAGCCCTCGATGACCTACACCAAAGAGCGTAGCTTACTGGAGGCGGGCTGCACGGCGGCGGCGGCGGCGGCCTTCCTGGCCGTCCCCTCCCTCGTCGACGCGGGCATCGCCTTCGCCCTCGCCGTGGGCCTCGCCGCCTTGGCCTTCCTCGCCCTCTTCGTGGTCAGGGTCGAGCTGGGCAAGGCCCTCGTCAGGGCGGCCTACCGCGCCCGCCTCGCCCGGCCCGAGACCCGCCTGGTCACCGCCTTCGCCGAGCGGGTCGGCGCCTCCTTCTCCATCCCCGACCTCGTCGAGGCCATCCGCGAGCTCCTCGAGAAGCCCGCCGACATGGGGGCGATCCTGGTGCGCTCCAACACCTGGGAAGTCCTCTACCAGAGCCCCGGGGCCGCGAGCTCCGACCCCGAGCTCCTGGGCGCCCTCGAGCGCAATTTCCGCGAGTGGTCGGAGGGCTTCTCCTTCTTCAACGACGAGCTCTCCCTCGCCTCCTCGAACGCCGACGCGCGGGGCTTCTTCGTCAACGCCAAGGGCTTCCACCTCTTCGTCCTCACGCGCCTGTGCCCCTTCATCGAGCTCGAGGCCTTCCGCTCCCTCTATGGCGAGCTGCGCATCTACTTCGACCGCGTCATCACGATCTCCGACCTCTTCGAGGTGGCCTCCCTGGCCCGGGAATGGGAGCTCATCGCGCAGACCCAGCGCTCCTTCCTCCCCCGCGCCCTGCCCGAGGTCGACAAGCTCGACCTCGCCGTCGCCTACCGCCCCCTGGTCAACGTCTCGGGCGACTACTACGACGTCATCCCGGTCGACGAGGCGCGGACCCTCCTCCTCGCCGGGGACGTCTCCGGCAAGGGGCTCGCGGCGGCCCTGATCATGGGCATCATCGTCAACACGGTCCGCGTCGCCAAGGACAAGGCCGACCTCGCGGCGATCGTGCGGAGCGTGGACCAGGCCGTGCGGGACATGGGCTTCGACGACAAGTACACGGTCCTCTTCCTCGGCCTGGTCGACACCCGCGAGCGCAAGGTCAGCTACGTCAACGCCGCGATGGCCGACCCCATCGTCGTGTCCCAGACCGCCCTCGGCCCGCGGGTGCGGCGGCTGGAGCCCACCATGGGCCTCGTGGGCCTCGTGCCCCTCGAGTCGGTGGAGGTCGAGGAGATGCCCCTGCGCACCGACGAGATACTCCTCCTGGCCTCCGACGGCGTGACCGAGGTCGACGACGCCGAGGGCCGGCGGCTCGGCGAGACCGAGCTCTTCGAGAAGGCCCTCGCCCGGGCCTCGAGCCTTGGGGCCGAGGACTTCGTGAGCAGCGTGACGGGCCTCCTGTACTCCTTCGTCGGTGACCGGCCCCTCAAGGACGACGTGACCATCCTCGCGGCAAAGGCGGGCAGGCTATGGGACTGACGATAATCGCCTTCCTCGCCTCCCCCCTCCTGGCCATCCTCGCCCTGCGGGCCCTGGGCGCCGCCCGGCGCGGCGCGGCGGCCCGCGGCCCCGGGGCCGGGGAAGGGTCCCGCGCGGTCGCCGCCGCCAACGCGGCCCTCGCGGCCTTCTCCCTCCTCCAAGGCCTCGCCTTCCTCCTGGTCATCGCGCGGGCCGCGGGCGACTGGCCCCTCCTCCTCGAGCGGGCCTCGGGGACGGCCCTCCTGGCCGCCTACCTCGCCCTCCTGTACTTCGCCCTGGTCTTCCCCGAGGCCCCGCCCGCCCCCTGGCGCCTCGCCGGCCTCGCGGCGGCGGCGGCGCTCGCCGCCCTCGGGGGCTGGCGCATCCTGGGCAGCCGGGACTACGCCGTCGCCCTCTACCTCTCCACGATCGGGGCGGCCCGCGTCGACGGCACGCGCTACCTCCTCATAGCCGGGGCCGAGGCCCTCATGGGCCTGGGAGCCGCGGCTGCCCTGGCGGCGCGAGCCTTCCACGCCAAGGACCGCCTGTCGCGGCAGCGCTCCGCCGCGGCCGCGGCCGGCATCGCCCTCGGGACGGCGGCCCTGTGGCTCCTCTCCGGCGCCATGCCGATGCGCGCGGGCGTGCGGGCCACCTACGGCATCATGCCCCTCGGGGCCCTCGCCATGGGCGCGGTCGCCGCCTACGCCTCGGGCCTCGAGCGGGTCTTCGACTGGAAGGCGGTCGGCAGGGCCCTGGGCTCCTACGCCCTCCTCCTCGGCGCGGTCGGCCTGCCCGCGGGGCTGGCGGCCTGCTTCATGGGCCTGCTCTGGCCCGCCGCGCCCGGCCTCGCCGCCGCCGGGACCCTCGTCTCCTTCCTCATCGCCTACTTCGCCGCGCGCGGCCTCGCGGGCCGCTTCCTCGAGCGGGTCCGCGGCCGGGGCGACTACCGCGAGGAGCTCGAGAGCGAGCTCTCCCACGTGGAGCTCGCGGAGGGCCGCGAGGCGGTGCTCGAGCGGCTGCGCGGGCTTTTGTGCGCGCGGCTCGACTTCGCCGACTTCAGCGTCCTCGTCGAGGACGAGCGCGGCGCCCTCCGCGTCGCCTACTCGACGGGGCAGGCCCGGCCCGCCCTCGAGCGGGGCTCGGCCCTGTCCGCGGCACTCGAGTCGGCGGCTCCCCGCCTCCTTCTGCGCTCCGAGGCCCGCTACGACCCCGCCTACCAGGCGGTCCGCGGCGAGCTGGCCGCCCTCTTCGACGAGCTCAGGGCCGAGGCCCTGGTCTTCGCCCGCGAGGGCAGGCACGCGATAGGCGCCTTCGCCCTCGGCCCCCGCCTCACCGGCGAGGACTACAGCGCCTACGACCTCGAGACCCTCCGGGCCCTGTACGGCAAGCTCTTCGTCTTCGCCTACTACCTCAAGAACGTCGCCCGCCAGTCCCTCCTCCACACGGTCGACCGCGAGCTGGCCCTCTCCGACCAGGTCATCCACTTCGCCCTCGAGAAGGTGGACCGGGTGAGCGCCCCGGGCGTGGACGCGGCCTGGACCATGCGCTCGACGCGGCGGCTGGGCGGCGACTTCGTCGACTTCGTCCGCATGTCGGAGAGCCGCTGGTTCTTCGTCCTCGGCGACGTCTCGGGCAAGGGCCTGTCGGCCTCGATGAACATGCTGATCCTCAAGTCGACGATCCGCACCTTCCTCCGCGTCGAGCGCAACTTCACCGCCCTCGTGGCGAGGGTCAACGCCTTCATCAAGGAGAACCTCCCGCGGGGCACCTTCTTCGCGGGGACCTTCGGCTACTTCGACTTCGCCGAGGGGACCTTCTACTACCACAACTGCGGCCTCCCCGCCCTCCTCCTGTACTCCCCCGCCCTCGATACCTTCATCGAGGTCCAGGGCGAGGGCAAGGTCCTCGGCTTCGTGCGCGACATCGGCCCCTACCTCAAGCCGCGCAAGGTGAGCCTGCCCCCCGGCTCGGTCCTCGTGGCCGTCACGGACGGGGTCACCGACAGCGAGAGCCTCCGCGGCGACCGCTTCGGCAAGGACCGGCTCAAGCGCTCGGTGCGCGACCGCCTCGGCAGGAGCGCCCGGGATATAGCCGACGGAGTCGTCGAGGACCTGTACGCCTTCACCGACCGGCGCCAGGAGGACGACATCACCCTGCTCGCCATGAAGATCGGCACAAGGAGCGCTGAATGACGCAACTGGATATCGACGTGCGGCGCGAGGGCGGCGCGGATCTCATCCTCGTCTCCGGCCCGGTCAACAGCTACACCTTCTCGGAGTTCCAGGAGAAGGTGTACAAGTCGGTCCTCTCCTCGGACACCATCGTCGACATGTCGAAGGTGAGCACCCTCTCCTCGGCGGGCATCGGGGTCCTCATGGCGGCCCTCGACGAGGCCGAGGCCGCGGGGCACCGGCTGGCCATCTGCAGGCCCTCGGAGATCGTGTCCCTCGCCCTCGAGTCCACGGGCTTCCAGGAGCGCTTCCCGGTCATCGCCTCGCCCAAGGACTTCTGATGGCCGAGGCGAGGGCCGCGGCGGCCGGCGAGCCCCGCCCGGCCTCCGCGGCGGGGGCCTGCGCGGGCCCGGTTCCCCGCTCGCGCCCGGGCCGCCGGGAGGCCAGCCTGGAGCTCGGGGCCGAGCCTTCCTCGGTCCTCGAGCTCGAGCGCTTCGTCGAGGGGCTCGGCTTCCTCGCGCCCCGGGAGCGCGACCGCATGAAGCTCGCCGGCGACGAGATCCTGGACAACCTCGTCAAGCACGCCTCGCCGATAGAGGGCGGCAGGATCATCGCCCGGGCCGCCCGGCGCAGGGACGGCATCTTCCTCGGCTTCTACTTCCGCTCGGCCCGCTTCGCGGACTTCGCCTCGAGCTGCGGCGATCCCGAACCCCTCTTCGACCCGGAGTGGCGCCGCTGGCGGGGCATCGGCCTGCGCATGTGCCGGAACCTCTGCCGGGACATCTGCATGCGCTCGGGGCGCCGGCACGACCGCATCCTCCTCCGCTTCGACCCCGAGTCTGCAGGCTCTCGCGGCCAGCCCGAGCTCGGGTAAAAGCTTCCCAGGCCCCAGAAAGTCTTTCCCCTCCCCTCCCTCAGCCCCCTGCTCCTGACGCTAACAATTTTCGAGGCACCTGATCATTTCCATATACATGAACCACTTACACTTTAAACCAAGCCATCACCCCATTTGGCACGGCGATTGCTAATAACTAGACGTAGCGATCGAATCGAATCGCTGCGCCGGCCGCCGCAAGCAACCGGCAGCTCGATCTAGATAAGGAGACCAGGATGAAACGAATCGCCGTGATTTCGACCCTCGCCCTCGCGGCCTCGGTCGCGGTGCTCGCCCAGCCGATGGCAGGGCCCCGGATGGGCCTGCAGCGCCAGGCCGAGGCGCCCGTGAGCGCTACGATCGAAGGCAAGCTCGTCCTCGTCGACCAGCACCCCGCCGTCCAGGCCAAGGACAAGACCTACATCCTCCGCTGGCCCGGGTTCTACTTCCACGCCTACGTCGACGGCATCAAGGAGGGCAGCTCCATCAAGGCCGAGGGCTACCTTCTCCCGACCTTCCCCGGCCAGGACAAGCCCTTCTTCGACGTCGCCAAGGCCGTCGTCGGCTCCAAGACCTACGAGGACGATGACTTCGGCCCCGGCATGGGCATGATGGGCGGGCCCGGCATGGGCGGTCGCTGGGCCGACGATGCTCGCGGCCCCGCGATGGGCAGGGGCATGGCCCGGGTCGCTCCCAAGAGCGCGACCATCGAGGGCAAGCTCGCCATCGTCGAACAGTCCCCCGCCATCCAGGCCAAAGACAAGACCTACATCCTTCGCTGGCCCGAGTTCTTCTACCACCTCTACGCCGATGGCCTCAAGGAAGGGGCCCAGGCTAAGGTCGAGGGCTACGAGCTCTCCGCCCTCCCCGGCCAGGACAAGCCTTACTTCGTCGTGACCAAGGCGACCGTCGGCTCCAAGACCTACGAGGTCGAGCAGGCAGGCGGCTACGGCTACGGCCCCGGCTACGGTTACGGCTACGACAACGACGGCCGCGGCAGGGGCGGCATGGGCGGCCGCGGCGGCCGCTGGTAAGCTTCCCTATCCCTACGAGCCGAGGGGCCGTCCCGCGCGGGGCGGCCCCTCGCCGTTTCCGGCGGCGGGCTAGACCGGAGCGGCCTCGGCCTGGGCGGCCCCGGCGAGCTCCCCGGCCTCATCCTCGCCGAAGATCCGCTCCACGTCGAGGAGGATGATGAAGTCCTCGTCGCGCCGCGCCACGCCCTCGATGAAGGCGGCCGCCAGCCTCGTGCCGAAGCGCGGAGCCGGCTCGATGGAGCTGCCGGCTATCTCGAGGACCTCGTGGACCTCGTCCGCGAGGGCCCCGACCACGAGCCCGCCCTCAGCCGAGGGCAGCTCCATGACGACGACGCTCGAGGCCTCGCCCTCGGCCCGCCCGGCGAGGCCGAATTTCATGCGCAGGTCGACCACCGGGACGCTCGAGCCCCGGAGGTTGATGATGCCTTTCAGGTACTGGGCCGCCTTGGGCAGCCTCGTGATCCGCGAATAGCCAAGGACCTCGCGCACCCGGGACACGCGCACCGCGTAGAGCTCGCCGTCGAGGGTGAAGGTCAGGTAGTTGCCGGCGCTCGCCGCTTCGGACATGGGGCCCTCCTCAGAATTCCTCGAAGTCGGAATCGGCGACGCGGGAGGCTCCCCGATCGGCCTGGGGCTTCGCGAGGGCCAGGGAGCGCTTGGCGGGCCTGCCCTTGGCCTCGGCTTCGGCCTGGGGCTCCTGGAGGGCCTTGGCCCTCGCGCCGCGGCCCGGGGCCGCCTCGGATCCCGCGGCCCGGGGCGCCGCAGCGCCGGCGCCGCCGATCTTGAAGAACTCTATGGCCGAGGCCAGCTGCTCGGACTGGCCGGAGAGCTCCTCGGACATGCTCGCCAGCTCCTCGCTCGCGCTCGCGTTCTGCTGCACGACCGAGTCGAACTGGATCATCGCCTTGTTGATCTGCTCGATGCCCGAGCCCTGCTCGCGCGAGGCGGCGGCGATCTCCTGCACGAGGCCCGCGGTCTTCTGCACGTCGGGCACGATCGCCTGCATGATCTCCCCGGCCCGCCGGGCCGTCTCCACCGTCTCCTTGGACAGGTTCGTGATCTCGCCGGCCGCGTTCTGCGAGCGCTCGGCGAGCTTGCGGACCTCGGAGGCCACGACGGCGAAGCCCTTGCCCGCCTCGCCCGCGCGGGCCGCCTCGATGGCGGCGTTGAGGGCGAGGAGGTTGGTCTGCCGGGCGATCTCCTCGATGATGCCGATCTTGCCGGCGATCTGGGTCATCGCGGCCACGGACTCCTCGACGGCCCTGCCGCCCTCCTCCGCGTCCTTCGCCGTCTTCACCGCCAGGCTCTCGGTCGCCAGGGCGTTGTCCGAGTTCTGCTTGACGGTGGCCGTCATCTCCTCGATCGAGCTCGAGATCTCCTCCGTGTTCGCCGCCTGCTCGGCCGCGCCTTGGCTCATCTGCTGGGCCGTCGAGCTGATCTGGACGCTCCCGTCCGAGACCTGGACCGAGGCGGCGAGGATGCCGGTCGCCACCTCCGTCAGGCTCTCCTGCATCTCCTTGAAGGCGGCGGCGAGCTCGCCCATCTCGTCCTTGCGCGCGAGCATGTCGTCCTGGACGAGCTTGGTCAGGTCCCCCTTGGCGATCGCCTTGGTGAAGGCGACGATGCGGCCCAGGGGCCGCGAGATGGAGCGGGTCAGGAGGACGGCGACGAGGATGGCGAGGAGGAGGCTGGCCCCCTCGACCCCGAGCATGACGGCGACGGCCCGCTTGCCGGTCGCGGCGTTTTCCTCGGCCGTCTCCTCGGCGAGCTGCACCTTCGTCACCACGATGCCGTCCACCGCGGCCTGGAGGGCGGCGGCGGCCGCGGCCCCCGGGCCGTTCATCAGCTCGAGGGCCTGGGCCCGCTTGCCCGCCTTGGCCAGGCGGACGAGCTCGTCGGCCACGGAGCGGTACTCGGCCAGGCTGGCCTCGTACTCGGCGAAGAGCTCCTTGCCCTTGGCCGAGACCAAGGTGGCCCCGAAGCTCCCCGTGGCCGAGTCGATCTGGGCGCGGAGCTTCGCGATCTCGGCCTGGGCCGCCTCGATGGCCTTGGGATCCTCCGTCGAGGCGACGTTCCGCACGTAGATGCGGACCCGCTGGAAATTGGCGGCTATCGTGATGAGGTCCGCCAGGGGCAGGGCCATCTTCTCGTAGAGGTAGCGGTCGTCCGCCACGATGTGGTTGATCTGGACGATGCCGACGCTGCCGATGACGCCGCTGAGCGCCACGAGCAGGACAAAGGCGGCGGTCAGTTTCAGGCCGATGGAAATCCTCATGAGCCCACCTCCGGGCCCGATCCGCAAGCTCCTCGCCTCGCCGGCCCCGACGGGGGCCTCGGCGTCCCGAGCTAAACGACGGTTTTTACTCTGTGGGGGATCGGGTACCTCATTCTAAACCAGGGAGGGGGAGGCGCTAGTCCGACTTTGGGACCTCGGCCTAGTACCAAAGTACTAGGCCTTCGGCGTATCAGCGGAGATCTATGCGGAGCGCCATGACCTCGCGCATGAAGGACATGCGGGAGGAGACGTCGAGCTTGCGGAAGAGCGAGCCGAGGTGGTTCTTCACCGTGGACTCGGCGATGCCCAGGCGGTAGGCGATGGCCTTGGAGGAGGCGCCTTCGGCGACGAGGCGGGCCACCTCGACCTGGCGCGGGCTGAAGCCGAGGGAGGAGAGGCTCTGGGCCCGCGGCCGCCGCGGGTAGCTCGCGGCGAGCTCGCTGAGCTGGGAGCCGAGCTCGGCTATCTTGCCCACGAGGAGGGCGAGCTCGGCCTCCCGCTCCTCCTCGGCCGAGCGGTCGAAGAGCATGACGATGACGCGCGCCAGGAGGCCGTCGCGCCGGAAGATGGGCAGGGCGACGCAGTCGCAGGCGAGGGGCGGGCCCTCGCGGCGCGCGAAGCGGAGCCGCTCCTTGAAGATGTCCGTGCGGGCGTAGGCCGCGTCGGCCCGCTCCATGACCGCCCCGCCCGACTCCCTCCCCTCCCCGGAGACGATCTCGGTGAGGCGGCGCCCCGCGAGCTCGGCTCGGGAGAAGCCGAGGGCGGCCAGGGCCGCGTCGTTGCAGTCGACGATGGCGCGCGTTCGCCCCTCGACGAGGAAGAGGGGATCCGAGAAGCCCCGGAGCATGCGCTCCGAGAAGCCCCCGAGCTCCCCCATCCCTGCCTCGCCCTCGGCTCGCCGTGCCACCGCGAGGAAGCCGTGGGACTCCCCCTCGGGACCGCGGAGCGGGCTCAGGCTATAGGCGAGTCGGAGGGGGCTGCCGGCCCTGGTGACGATGTCGGCCTCGCCGGAGCGCCTTGACTCCTTGGCCGCCTCCGCGGCGGCGTCGAGGGCCGCGGCCGAGGCGAGGAACTGCCGCAGGGGCCGGGCGAGGAGCTCGCGCTCGGTGTAGCCGAGGCAGATGGAGGCGTAGCGGTTGGCCTTGACGATGCGGAGCGCGGGGTCCAGGACGAGGACGAGCTCGCCCACGCAATCCATGAGCTCGAGGAGGAGGGCGCTCTGCGAGGCGAGGGACTCGGCGACGCGGCGCGGATAGCGGCGCGCGGCCGCCGCGAGGTTCTCGCGATGGGGCCCGAGGCCCCTGCCATCCTTTCGGTCCACGGCGCAGTATACCAGCTCGCGCCCGCGCCGTCTCGATCCGGGGGCCTTAGGCCTCGGCGAGAAGGCGGCGGCACTCGGCCACGAGGCGGCCGGGGTCCCAGGGCTTGCGCATGAAGACGTCGAGGGCCCCCGAGGATTTCAGGCGGTCGAGCTGGTCCTCGTCGGTCTGGCCGGAGACCATGATGGTGCGGACCTCGGGATGGAGCTCGCGGACTCGCATGAGGAACTCGTCGCCCCGCATGCCGGGCATGAGCCAGTCCGATATGACCAGGACGATCCTGACCCCGTCGGCCGCGAGCTCGTCGAAGACCTCGAGGCCCTCGGCGGCGCTGGCCGCGATCTCGTAGCGATAGCCGCTCCCGAGCTCGGAGCGGAGCTCCTGCCTGAGGGCGAGGAGGATGATGGCCTCGTCGTCGACGAGGAGGATGGCTCGGTCGGCGCTCAAGGCTCGGCTCCCCCTTGCCGCATCGCGGCGGGCAGGCTGACCGTGAAGACGGTGCGGCCCGGGCGGCTCGCGAATGATATATCTCCCCCGTTCTCGCGCGCAAGCCGCCGCGCGATGTCCAGGCCCAGGCCCGTGCCCTCGCCGGGGGCCTTGGTCGTGAAGAAGGGCTCGAAGATGCGGCCCTGGATCTCCGGGGGGATGCCGGGGCCCGAGTCGGCGATCGACAGCTCCACGAAGCCGCCCTCCGCCCGGGCCGAGATCTCGATGGAGCCCGTGTCGCCCATGGCCTGGATGGCGTTGTTGAGGATATTGAACCAGACGCGGCCGAGGGCCTCGCGCCGGCCGAAGACCTCGAGGCCCTCCGGGACCGCGAGCTCGATCGCGATGCCGCGCTTGGTCCGGTTGTAGTACAGGTCGAGGATGAGGCGGAGCTCGGGGGCGAGGCGGAAGGCCACGGGGTACTCGTCATCGCCTCCCCGGGCGTAGGTGCGGAGGGCCGAGACGACGCGGACGGCCTTGCCGACGGCGTCTTCGGCGACCAGCGCCGCGCGGTAGGAGCCGAGGGCGCCGCGGAGGAGGGCGAGGAGGTCGGGGCCGCGGGCCCCGGCGAGGAGGGGGCCGGCCTTCCCGGCGAGGTCGGCGGCGCCGAGCTCGACGAGGTCCTCGGCCACGGCCTCGGGCTCCGCGACGCCCGCCTCGCGGAGCCGCTCGGCCGCCTCGCGGCGGGCGGCCCGCTCGGAGGCCGGGTCGGCGAGGATGCCCCCCTTGGCCTGGGCGGCCCGCGAGCGGGCCTCGCGGACGAAGGAGAGCTCCTCGGGGCCGAGGCGCGAGGCGGCCAGGGCGAGCTCCTCGAGCCCCGCGCCCAGGTGCTTGAGCTCGAGCCGGGAGGAGGAGGCGATGGCGGCCAGGGGCGTGTTGAGCTCGTGGGCTATGCCCGCGATGAGGCGGCCGAGGGCGGCGAGCTTCTCCGAGACGAGGATGGCGCCCTGGGCTGCCTTGAGCTCCTCCATGGCCTTGGACAGGCCCGCGTTGACCGCCTGGAGCTCGAGGTTCGTGTGGGCGAGGTCCTCGGTGCGCTCGGCCACCTTGCGCTCGAGCTCGGCGTTGAGCCGCTTGAGCTCGTCCTCCGCCCGCTTGAGCTCGGTGATGTCCATGACGATGGCGACGTAGCAGTCCTCGCCGCGATAGGCGATGCTCCGCAC
>Ga0116154_10003225_pt1 | contig 11717 bp, 11 predicted proteins | sample AD_UKC030_MetaG_FD_89898 | JGI IMG/M metagenome (GOLD analysis project Ga0116154, IMG submission 89898) | Active sludge microbial communities of municipal wastewater-treating anaerobic digesters from USA - AD_UKC030_MetaG | ecosystem: Engineered > Bioreactor > Anaerobic > Digestate | place: USA...
AAACTTGACAATTGGCTCCTAATAATGTATACTGAATCTAATTGTAAGTGTCTTACTTGGTTTCGCCTTTGTGGCAAAAATTAAGAGAAGAGGTCGCCTTACAAAGTAATTAGTTCACAAAAAGCGAAAACTATGGCAACAAAGCTCTATGTTGGTGGACTTCCATATGCAACTACGGAAGATGCACTACGAGACCTGTTTGCTCAAGCTGGAAGCGTTACCTCAGCAACGATCATCATGGATAAAATGACCGGTCGTTCAAAAGGTTTCGGATTTGTTGAAATGTCTTCTGATGAAGAAGCATCTAAAGCAATCGAACTGCTTGACAAAAAGGAGTACGAAGGACGTACTTTGACTGTAAACGAAGCTCGCCCAATGGAAGCTCGTCCTCCAAGACGTGATTTCAACGGACAAGGCGGTTACGGCAACAGAAACAGCTACTAAGCTGAATCAACAGAAACCCCGATTTAGGTCGGGGTTTTTTGTTGGACAAAATTAAAATTTTGTGCTATAATTAAAGAGTAGTGTAATAGAAGCGGGCTATGCCTCGCAGAAACGAAGTGAAGGCGGGTGTGGAAACCCCGTTTTTTCTTTATTTAAGCCAAAATTTCTTTTTAAAAAGCAATAAAAAAATTATGGGTATTTTAATTAAAAGAAGTGAAGCGATAAATAGAAAAGCCATGTCTGGTAAATTAGCAGGAGTTGGTGGTGTTGGTGCATATAAGGGCAGAGAAGTGGTTAATAATCTAGTGAAAGAACTTGGCTCAAAGAGCTTTGTTAAGAGAGAAGATTTAATGGCAGCTGCTAAAAAATCTGGCCTTAGTGATTTTAAGGCCAGAAATATTGTGAAAGAATTTAGCAAGGGTAATGTTAGCATTGCAGGAAAAATTAGTGATGCAAAACCGAAAGTTGATATGAATAAAGTCATGCAGGAAATTATGGCTAAAAGGAGAACGCCGAATGGTAATCCTGCTGGACAATTTCCTTCTGCCTCTGGCAGACTTTCTTCAAGTGCGCCGTCTGCGCCGCCGCGTCTTGGCCAGCCAGGTGCGGCTATGACAACGTCCCAATTTAATCAGCAATTTTTTAAAAGAGGTGGCAGTAATCTTGGACTGGCAGGAGTCGCCGGAACCAGACATTAATTATTTGAAAATCTTAAAAACAATCCAGACTAAATAGGGTTGTTTTTTTATTGATATTTTTCCTGATGACCGATATACTAAAGCTAAAAGCGTAAGAGCTAAAGAAATAAAAATATGCCAGATTCAGAAATAATAGAAAAATATAAGAAAGCTTGGGAAAAGTTTGAAACAAAAATGGCCTCTTTAAGAAAAGAACAGCGGGAGATTTTGGCGAGCATTGTTGAAAAATTAGATAAGCAGAAAATAGATAAGTTGCGGGATAAATTAAAAAACCAATGAGCCATGAGACAATAAAAAATGAAAAAGAAATTGAAGCGCCGCTGGGAAGTAAAGAAGATTCTGCCACTAAAGAATCTCCCGAAGAATTAGCACGGAAAATGGCGGAGCAAATGACAGTTCAATCCCAAAAGGAAGTGACTGATTTTCAGGCCGCGGGGAAAGAAGGAATTGTAAACATTGAAAAAACTTTAAAAGATGGTTTGGCTATTGATGAAAATGATAAAACAGAACTGAAAGGATTAGATCAAGAAGCGGATGGAGCAAAAGATAAATTGGTTGCGGGAATTAGTAATAAAGATGAATCGAAAGAAAAAATTCCTGTAAAAGATCAATCAGAAGTTTTTGAAAAAGCTAATATTGTAGGAATTGCAAAAGATGATAATTTCGAAGGTTCGATAATTATTAAAACTAAAGATGCAGAAGACAGGATTAGCGGGTATGCTATTAGAAAAAATAGTCAGGGGGATTTAGAGGGGAATAGAATAGGATATATGAAGGATGGTTCCATTGGTCCTGTATATCAGCTTCATGAATCAGATTTTGTCGAGCTTGGAAAAACAGGAGTCCTTGAAAAATACGAGAATACTTTGTTACAAGAAAGAGACATTGACTTTGCTAGAAAAGAAATTCAAGAGGGTGTTGTTCTTGAAGGTTTTGAAAAAAGAGCAGGTGATTTTTTTGAGACATTAAAAAGGGGAACACCTAGTGTTGAAATGGCTGAAAAATACGAAAATGATTATGCAATTCCCGCATATCATCAAGCGAAGAGACTGAAAGGTATAATCGATAAAAACAACAGTGAACGTGTCGATAGCAGATCAGAAAAGGAGAAGCCTTTTAACTCTATCTCTTCAATAGTTAAAGACAAAAAAGCTTTATGTGTCCATTTTTTAACTGGATTTTCAAATGCAAACAATAAGACTGGCACCTCAGGCATTGAAGTGTCAAGCGGTGATACATTTTCAAAAAGATCCAAAGAAGCCCTTAAGCAGCTGAACACCCTTGCTGGGCTTAGTCCTTCGATTTCTACTTCTGTCTTTGCAGATTCACACAATTTCGACAGTACATGGTGCAGAGATGCTGGTCAGCCAATAGGAGTTATTCTTCGAGATGGTGAATGCACGGAAATATCAACGGATGATGCAAATTCTAGATCCGCATCTCCCAAAAGTAGAAAAGGGTGGGGAGAAGTTGCTACGGTAGAAGGTATCAATAAAATGCTTTCCTCAGAAGAAAGAAAATATTCCCAAAGTGGCTATAATGAATTTATTGTTTCTGAGCCAAGGATAGGAGCTTTGTTTGCTACCACTGATAAACCAGTTGAAAAAGAATGTTTAAATAAGCTCCTGCAGGAAAATGAACAATTTGGGTATCCGCTTTTGTTTGAACGCAAGGGGCGATTTTATCAAATACCGAGAGAGGAGCTCGAAAAATTATCACAAGATAGTGAATCAAATGCTGTAAGTGTTGATGAATATTTATTTGATTCGCGAGAGGTATCACGCGAGGATATTCGTAAGTCTATTTCAACTATGGAAGATGATGAATTGAAGGACAATGAAAAGCAGAGATTTGATAAATATGTTGAGAATTACGAATTAAAACCACACTTTGATTGGGCAGCTGAACTTGAATCTACAGTTAAAACAAAAAACGCTTATATTTTAGATAAAGAAATTAAAAAAAATGCAGATCATGAACAAATGTTAGCAAAAGAGTTAGAAACAGAAGGTCAATTGACTAAGCGCCTAACTGAATATTTCAATAAAAATAATCAACTCGGAAAATACTGGACCGAAAAAAACGAATATACTTATGTAAATGGGGAGGAATATGTAGGCTTTGATCCAATACCAGATGATGCAAAAGTAGAAACAAAAGAAGTAATAACTGAATATTGGGATTATGTAGAGACGATTGTTGAACCACCAGCGGTTGCCGATAATATTGTTGGTATAGGTGAATTGTCAAATTTCCAAACTGAAATTAGGCGCCATCTTTATGTAGTAAAATTTCCTAGCGGAAAAATTTTTCAGCAATCATCTGAACAAACGAATATTATTTCTAAATCAATAGACAGGGATGGTAATGAACGAAGAAAAACTGCTTACGGTAGTAGTGTCGAAGAAGAAATGGAATTAGATAATAACGAAAAAGTTAGGCGAAACTTTGATCATAGATTGGATATGCAAACTAATTTCAGACCGCTGTTTGGTTCTATAGAATATGGAAATAATAAAGGATTAATAATAGGTCAAGACGAATTGGAAAATGAAATATTTAACGCAAAATATGTAACCGATGAGACGCGAAGTAAATCTTCAGCTTACGCATTTGCCATGGTAGAAATGTGTGAAAATGATAATGACGCAACTGAGGCAGAAAAATGGAAAAGCGTTGCCTTGAAGATTTCCGGAAGTGTTGAAAGATATAAATTTGTTAATTCAAAACTCAATAATGATGGAACTCTTAAACTTGATAATAATGACGTAGTTAATCTTTAATATTAATAACTATTAATATTATTTTTTAAAATTTAAATTATGGAAATCAAATCAGCACAATTTTTGAAGGGGGCAATCGGCGGGGAAGGTTTGCCGATAGAAAATTTTCCGCAAATCGCATTTGTCGGACGTTCGAACGTGGGCAAATCCAGTGTCATCAACACACTGGTCGGCATGAAAGACTTGGCGATTTCGAGTTCAACTCCTGGTCGGACGCTGCAGCTCAATTTTTTTCTTATCAATGAAAATTTATATTTTGTCGATTTGCCTGGCTATGGCTATTCTAAACAGTCACTCAAATTCGCGGAAAAAATGCGCAAGATGATTATGTGGTATTTGGAACAGAATGAAAACCGTCCGCAGAAAGTCGTGCTGATCATTGACGGCAATGTCGGACCGACAAAATTCGATTTGGAGATGATAGAACTGCTGCAAGAAAATGCCTATGATGTGATCGTGGTGGCGAATAAGATGGACAAAATCAAAAAAAGCGAACTGGACCGCAAAAAGAAGGAGATTACTCAAAAATTGGATACGGAAAACATCATCTATTTCTCTTCAAAGACGAAAAAGGGAAAAGATGAATTGTTGGAAAAGATTTTATAGCAAAATGTTTTTAGTGTTGACTAGCATATGTTGGTGTGTTATATTGTCTTAATTTGATATTAATAAACAGTATATTAAAAATAGAGGAGGGCGTATGGTCGAATATACTTTCTTTAGTGATCTTGAGATGGTCGGTAGGCAAAGGTTTTGTAGAAAGGTTTTACCTACCAAGAAAGCAGCAGATGGTTCTTCCAAATTTGCTGAAAAAATCGTAGGTTTGGACTGTATTGGGGTGCCTATGCCCGAAAAACAGATTTCACAAAAAAAAGCGGCGGGGCAAGCAATGGATCAGGGCGTTGTTACTAAAAGATGGTTTTATTCAAATACCGCCAAAAGATGGTTTTATTAAAAAAAGGCCTTTATATGGCGGGAAAATGAAGTTAATTTTCCCGCCGTTTTATTTTTATTGACACTCTCTTCGATTTCTGTTATATTTATATAAAGTTTAAGGGAACTCATTAGCTGCCTGAATGGCAGCGTTTTGTTTGCAATTCGTATATTCGTAAAAAATTCGTAATTCGTAGAGAACATCATGGAAATTCGAAATATAGCAATTATCGCTCATGTGGATCACGGCAAGACTACCTTGACCGATGTTATCATGCGCCAAACCGGCATGGTCGAAGAAGGCGTGAGCATGGACAACAACGCGCTGGAACAGGAACGCGGCATAACGATTTATTCCAAAAATACTTCGGTTTTTTATCGCGGAACGAAAATAAATATTGTGGACACGCCCGGACACGCAGATTTTGGATCGGAAGTAGAACGGGTTTTGCGATCAATTGACAGCGTGCTTTTAGTGGTGGATGCGCAAGAAGGACCGATGCCACAAACCAGATTCGTGCTGAAAAAATCTTTGGAACTGGGCTTGAGACCTATTGTAGTTATTAATAAAATTGACAAACCAGCCGCCAATCCTGATTTGGCGCAGGAACAGGTGTACGAATTATTTATGGATCTGGGTGCGAGTGATGAGCAGCTTGATTTCACAACGATATATGCCAATGGTCGCGCCGGAATTGCCAAAGAACATATGGCTGATGAATCGACAACTATTGAACCTTTGCTCGATATGATTTTGCTGAAAGTAAAACCAGCTAAAGCTGACAAAGATGCTGAGCTTCGAATGCAACCTTTCAATCTGGCCTACGATAATTTTTTGGGACGCTTGGCCATTGGACGCATCCATGAAGGAACAATTAAAGCTGGTTCAACTTATGTTCTCAAAAAGAATGATGGCACGATTGAAAAATCACGCGTGACAAAACTTTATAGTTTCAAGGGCGTAGCGCGAGATGAAGTGCCGGAAGCTTATGCCGGTGACATTGTGATGGTGGCGGGTTTTCCGAAAATCGATATCGGGGAAACAATTTGTGAAAACGAAAAACAAGAATCTTTGCCAGCCATTACGATTGATGAACCGACCATATCCTTGCGATTTATGGTAAATGATTCTCCATTTGCCGGCCGTGAAGGAAAATTTGTAACCAACAAGCAAATTTTGGAAAGATTACATAAAGAACTGGAAGTCAATGTCGGACTCAAAATAGATTTTTCATCTTCGGCAGAATATTGCACGGTTTTTGGACGGGGAGAATTGCATGTTGCAATCCTTCTGGAAAATATGCGCAGGGAAGGATATGAAATTCAAGTTTCCCAGCCGCAAGTTATTATCAAAGACATAGACGGTGTTAAATCGGAACCGTTCGAAGAAGTGACGGTGGATGTGCCGAGCGAACTTTCAGGAACAGTCATTGAAAATATGGGCAAAAGAAAAGGTATTATGACTGATATGCAAGTGCATGGTTCGCAAACTAGACTTTTGTTTGAAGCACCAACCCGCGGTCTTTTGGGTTATCGCGGACAATTTGTAGTTGATACCAGGGGGGTTGGTATTCTTTCTTCGCGCGTGGTTGGATTTAAACCATATGTTGGAGAAATAAAAAGAAAAGAAGTTGGATCAATGGTTTCTATGATAGGTGGAAAGGCCTTGGGATTTTCATTGGCCAATTTGCAGACGCGCGGCGTGCTTTATATCGGACCAGCAACTGAGGTTTATGAAGGCATGGTTATTGGCAATGTGGCTAAAGGTGAAGATATGTCGGTCAATCCGATCAAGGGCAAACAACTTTCAAATATGCGTTCATCTGGAGCTGATGAAGCAATCTGCCTGACTCCACATTGGGAAATTTCCATCGAAAGAGGACTCGAAATTATGAATGAGGATGAGTTTTTGGAAGTGACGCCGAAAAGCGTGCGCCTTCGAAAACAATTTCTTTCAGAATTGGACAGAATCAGGGCGAATAGAAAGAAATAGTATTTCGTATTTGGTATCTTGTATTTTGTATAAAAATCCCGATTTATATCGGGATTTTTATATTGACAAAATAATTTACTTTGATATTATAATAGAAGTTGCTAATTTTTTTGCTGTTTGTGACAAGGAGGGGCTCATCCAACGTGATGAGTCGAAACCGAAAACCTTTCAATATGAAATGGAAGGAGCAAAGTAACCCTATGGAGGCAATTTTCATTTAGACTGGATGTTATTAGACGATGTTATCGGCGAAGAATATTAATCTTCGCCGATAACACATAATCCTTAATTTTTTTAAGGATTTTTTATTTACAAAGAAGTTTAAAAATATTTTTTTACTTTGACAAAATCTTCCGCTATTTCCGGATGGCAGACAATCTCGGTTTGGCCTTCCGGCAAATTTTCCAGAAAATTATCCATGTCCTTGATCCAGTCGAGACTGATGAGCGATTCAGAAGAAACAGCCTGAGATTTTCGAAATTTTTTATGATTTATAAATTTGAGACAGTGCAGAATGTGCGAATACGGGTTTTTACGCAATATAAAAGAACTGCTGCCAAAACGTATGTAGGGGATTGAATATTTCTTGGCTAATTTTAGGGCGATTTTCAGAAAGGGAGGGAAGAGATGCACGTGTTCATGCGAGCTGATGCCATCAGGATTTCTGCCGAATGTTTCCTTGAATTTTTCAATTTGTTCTCTCCAATCATCTTCAACTTTTGCCAAGGATAGTTTTCGGGTCACGAATTTATAGAAAAATCCGAAGCCACGCAATAAAACGCCCTGTCTTTTGCGGCGATCTTCACCAAATTCATTTAGGATGTCTAAATGAACGTCAAGTTTAGCTCTACTTCTGGATATTTCCGAAACTTCTTCAGCGGAAAAAATTCCGTGCATCATTATTCCGATCCGGTCTATTTTTCCAAGAGATACGAGATGGCGGATATTCCGGTTAGCTCTGGGACTTATTCCGAAATCATCGGCACTGACAATAAGGCGGTGGCGACTATGGGGGTTATATAATAGCATATTTTAAAATTATAAGACTTGAAAAAAACCCTGACACATGCTACAATTCTAACAAATTAATAATTAAAGGTAAAGGGTTTGCCCTTGGCTTTAAAAAATTCCTATGGAACTTAAAAATTTCAATGTATTTTTCTTTCTGGCTGTTCTCTTGGGGTCGAGTATTATAACTTTTTTTATTTTTAAACCGTTTCTGGTTGCAATTTTTCTGGCAGCTATCTTGGCGGTTCTCTTTCAGCGTCCGTATTTATTTTTTCTTTCAAAAACGAAAAACAGCAAAAGCATAAGTTCTCTTATAACATCGCTTATCATAGTTCTCATTATCATAATCCCTATAATAGCGATGGCAATATTTGTGGGCAATGAAATCGCGTCGGCATATCATTCGGTAGCCATGTCGGATGATTTTTATCAAAAAAAGGTGGAACCAATTATCGGAGGAATCAAGACATCGCCATTGTATGATACGCTTAATCTTGAGCAATTTGTAAGTAAAGAGGCTTTTTCTCAATATTCCAAACAGCTGGGACAACTAGCCTTAAATTTTGTGCAGAGTGCCTATTCGAGCGTTACTCATTTATTTTTTATGCTTTTTGTGATGTTTTTTGCATTGTATTATTTCTTTATCGATGGTAAAGACATTGTAAGAAAAGTAATGTATATAAGTCCTCTTCGGGACGCGCATGAAGATTTGCTGGTGGAAAAATTTGTTTCAATCAGCCGGGCGACTATTAAGGGAACCTTTGTGGTTTGCCTAGTTCAGGGAATGATAGGCGGGATGGTTTTCTATATTGCGGGAATCCAATCTGCGGTTATCTGGGGAGTTGTTATGGCACTGTTTGCTATTGTGCCAATGTTTGGTTCCGCAATAGTCTGGTTTCCTATTGGAATAATTCTTTTACTATCAGGAAGCATCTGGCAAGGTGTTTTTGTTTTGGCGGTAGGCATGGGTTTAATATCAACAATAGATAACATATTGAAACCAAAATTAGTTGGCAAGGACACGCAGATGCATCCTTTGCTGGTACTTTTAGCAACTTTGGGTGGGTTGGCGCTCCTTGGTCCGGCCGGAGTTATTGTTGGTCCCATAATTATTGCATTATTCGTTTCGCTGTGGGATATATATGGAATTGAATTTAAAAAACAACTAAAAGAATACAATAATAAGTAGCCATTTTGTATTTTACGGATATGGTTTCCTGGTATCAAAATTTATCTTTACACATAGATCCGATCGCTTTTACGGTCGGCTCTTTTTCTGTCAGATGGTACGCAATATCATATCTGGTAGCTTTTTTAACTGTTTATTGTCTTTTAAAATGGAGAGTAAAACATGATTCTCAGATTATTGCTCAAATTTCCAATTTCCAATTTCCAATTTCCAAACAATTTTCAAATATCAAATCCCAAATTTTAAATGAGATACAAGATACAAAATACTATATACAAAATACTATTCTAGATTTTCTGCTGGTGGCTTTCTTCTTGGCATTGATCGGCGGGCGAATCGGCTATGTTTTACTGTATAATTTTACATATTTTATCAATAATCCCATTTCAATCATATGGCCTTTCGAAAATGGAAATTTTGTCGGATTGTACGGAATGAGTTATCACGGAGGTCTCGTGGGCGTGCTGATCGGTAGCTGGATTTTTTTGCGCGTGAAGAAAATTAATCCCGCACCTTCTCGCTCATGCGATTTATCTTCACAGCAAACTAAAAATTTATCCGGAAGGTGCGGGATAAACTTTTTAGCCTGGGCGGATTTTGTGGTTCCAGCGGTGCCACTGGGATATTTTTTCGGCCGGATCGGAAATTTTTTAAATGGTGAACTGTATGGCCGGATCACGAATTCTTCTTTGGGAATGTGTTTTGCAAACAATCAGACAATATTGCGTCATCCGTCGCAAATTTATGAAGCTGTCTTGGAGGGCTTGCTGCTGTTTGCGATTCTCTGGAAACTGAGAAACAAAAAGTTGCCCAAAGGTTGGCTGTTGGCAATCTATCTTATAGGTTATGGAATTTTGCGCATTATTGGGGAACAATTTAGAGAGCCGGATCCGCAAATCGGACTTTTGCTGAATTTCTTTACATTAGGGCAACTTCTGTCTGTGGGCATGATATTTTTGGGCGCAGGCATTTTGGTGTTGAAAAATTCAAAAAGATGATATACTTAAATTGGATGAATGCGTAAAAAATAAACCTTTTTCAGATGAACGTCAGATTCAGAAACAAAAAAAATATAGATATCAAAAGTACAAAAAAAGCCAATAGCGGCGCTTTATTGGTACGCAAAAAATCGAATTCGATTCTTTTTTCACGTGGCAAGATAAGCCAAAACTTTTTTACGGAAGATTCAAAGCTCTATATAACTCCGCGTGAAATGGAACTTTTTGGCAGAAATGTTCAATTAGAACGCAATTCAAAAAGATGGGATAGTGCCGGTTCGCGCATTGTGCGGGAGTTTGTATATTATAAACCAAAAGAAAAAAGCCAATTAGCGCAGGCTTTAGAAGAAAGATATGCTCTACTTAATGATTCCTTAGAAAAAATTTCCGGCGGTATTTTCGGACATTTTTCACTGGCCAGAGCCTGGAATCTTTCAATTGTCGGATCTATTTTGTTTGGGATGGTAATAATGACCTTTGTCTATCGCTATTTGGGACAGGGAGTTTCGGCCCAGCAAGCTGTTTATAGCAACACTGTCCAAAATGAACAGCCGGCGCAGAAAGGAAAAGTTTTAGGCGCTGAATTTAGCGACGATGATGTGAAAGAGTTCACCAAGCAATTTCTGGAAATTGAAAAAGTTGAAAATGAACAAGCTTTGGAGCAAGAAATAAGAAAAATGGTCAAAGGCTATCCGATCGAAAAAATGGCGCCCTATATTGCCAAAAAGGATCGAACCGTGGCTGCCTTTATGGTTTCTATTGCCCGTAAAGAAAGCAGTTGGGGAGTGCATGTGCCTGTGCTTAATGGACAAGATTGCTATAATTATTGGGGTTATCGCGGCCAGCGAAAGCTAATGGGAACAGGTGGCCACACTTGTTTCAACAGTCCTCAGGACGCGGTGGACACAGTGTCCAAAAGAATACAAACTTTAGTGGAAAAATATGGCAATACCACTCCGGCTAAAATGGTTGAACCTTGGAAGTGTGGATATGACTGTGAAGCCACAGGGGGGCGGGCAGCTGCCAACAAATGGATCAGCGATGTAGCTATGTATTTCAATAAATTAAATGAAAAAGAATAAACGTTTAAAAACTTATGACTAGTTTTTTTGGTTTGAAAAAAATCGCAATAATAACCTCGCTTTTTTTAGGGGTTTTCTTTTTTTCAGGATGCGCTAATCAACAGGCGATTCAAGATCGACAATCAGAACCTGTTCCAATAACGCAATCGCCTATAAATAATCAACAAAAAACTCCTGAAAAAAACAATTTAGTTCAACAGCCAAAATCATTAGAACTGCTTTCGCAGAAGGATGTGACACCTGAAGGCCAGCAGGCGCATCGACCAGATGTCATAGCTATTAAAGGGGAACTGTGGCTGGCTTATGTAAACAATTCCAGCGGATCCATGCTCCAACGTTTTGACTCTAACCTTAATAAAATCGGCCAGTCCATAGCTTTGCAAAAGACCAATGAGGATAAAATGACTACGGATATCCGCGTTAGCAAGGCCAACGAAGAGTTTTGGATGGCTTATGAAAGCATCTTGTCTCCGGAAATTGCCTGCAATGAACATTTTCTAAATGTTGCTTCTTATGCGGGTTATCCTCCGCAGGTTTCTAAAAAAGCTTTTCATATTGCCAAAGGCTGCGCTTTAAACAAAAACTATAT
>Ga0116154_10003233_pt1 | contig 11686 bp, 10 predicted proteins | sample AD_UKC030_MetaG_FD_89898 | JGI IMG/M metagenome (GOLD analysis project Ga0116154, IMG submission 89898) | Active sludge microbial communities of municipal wastewater-treating anaerobic digesters from USA - AD_UKC030_MetaG | ecosystem: Engineered > Bioreactor > Anaerobic > Digestate | place: USA...
AATCACTATGGTAGCCGCCCAAGTAAAATTGGGACCACCCAAAAGCGCCCATATCACGCAATCATGCGGATAAAACCCTGTCTGGGCGCTAGATCCATCCCAAATTTATCGCCAAAATGTCAGGTATTAAGATCAGGGGCTGATCAGGCTCGGGTAGCACGCCGTCATGGTCTTGCTCCTGAGTTGTTATACACACACACCTGGAAGGGCTTCGCTGGATATGTCCCTCCAGGTCAACTCAAACAACTGCAGAGCGATCCAGAGGTAGCCTGGATTGAAGCGGATCAAGTCGTCACGATTGTCGGGGCCGAAGTTGGCAAGGCCGGCAAACCGACACCGCCACAACCCCCGCCGCAACCAACCCCCCAGCCGTGTATGAAGCCTTAATCACTCTGGGCACACCGCAAAACGATGTAAACGGATGCGGATTCAGCGGGGATCCGGACCCAGACGATCTGAATTCCCTTGCCGAACGCCTGGTGAATGCAAGCCAGTGGTAGCTGTCTAAACACCAATGTAGGCGCAAAAACCGGAGGTCATCTGTTGGCTGAACCGCTCTGCGGAATGAATTCCGCGCGCCGACCAAACTGGAGCGCGAGGTTTATTCCACAGCGCCGGTTGTCACGGCATCTCAGACCTTCCATCGATTATCCAAATACTTCAGCGCCTTTGTATTTAGCCCGCTTATATTGGCGTTTATTGGCGTCAATTCACGGTTAGATTCTTTGATCTGCGGTTCGGGGATTTGGCCTGTTTTTATTAGCGTCCATTAGCGGTTAAGTTTTTTGAATTGCGGTTTTCGGGCTGACATTACTCATTGTCAAAACGGCGCGGGCGCCTATGCTTTGCCGGTGATGTCGAGTGAGAATCGAACGTGGCAGATTGCGGACCGGCAGTTTCATTCGCGCCTGATGGTGGGCACGGGGAAATTTGCCGCTCCAGAGCTGATGCGGGACGCCCTGGCGGCCAGCGGAACGGAAATTGTGACCGTTGCCCTGAGGCGCGCGGATTTGAGCGGGGAGAGGGATCCCTTTGCGAATATTTTAGATTTCATTGATCCGCGGAAGTACTTGATCCTCCCTAACACAAGCGGGGCGATAAATGCATCCGAGGCCGTGCGTTTGGCGCGTTTAGCGGCGGCCGCCGGCCTGCCGAAGTGGGTCAAGCTGGAGATACATCCCGATCCGCGTTATCTCCTGCCGGATCCTATCGAGACGCTGCATGCGGCGGAGCAATTGGTGAAGGAAGGTTTTATAGTTTTGCCCTATATCAACGCCGATCCGGTTCTGGCCAAGCGACTTCAGGAGTCGGGCACGGCGACTGTGATGCCCCTGGGATCTCCCATTGGATCGCATCGAGGCGTGGAAACCCGCGAGCAGATCCGGATCATCATCGAACAGGCCACGGTGCCCGTGGTGGTGGACGCGGGTTTGGGGGTGCCAAGCCACGCGGCCGAAGCGATGGAACTGGGGGCGGACGCCGTCCTGGTCAACACGGCGATCGCGGTGTGCGCCGATCCGTGCCGGATGGCGGCAGCGTTCAAGCAGGCGGTCGAAGCGGGCCGCACCGCCTTCGAGGTTGGCCCCAGCTCTCCCCAGGGTTTGGCATCGGCCACAAGTCCATTAACCGCTTTTTTGGATCAACCGTGAATCCTCTTCCTCTTCAAAAACTGAACCGGCTGTTGCCGGCCATGGCCAAAACCCGAGTCCTGGTTGTTGGCGACATCATGCTGGATCATTATCTGTGGGGACGCGTTGTTCGTATCTCTCCGGAGGCGCCGGTTCCGATTGTCGAGATGGCCGACGAAAGCTACATGCCTGGCGGCGCGGCCAACGTGGCGCGCAATCTGACAGCCCTGGGCGCTCAGGCCGAGTTATTCGGCGTGATCGGTCCGGACGCGGCGGGCCGGCAGATCAAGCATCTGCTTCGGGAACAGAATGTTGAATGCCAGGGATTGATTACGGCCCGGGATCGTCCCACCAGTTTGAAGACCCGGATCATTGCGCACCAGCAGCAGGTGGTGCGCGTCGATCGGGAAAAGCGCGGCCCCCTGGCTCTTCGATCGATTGGACGGTTGCTCAAAGAGGTCCGCAGCCAGCTGAACCAGGCAGATGCCCTGATTGTGGGGGACTATGGCAAAGGGGTGGTGACGCAGGAGTTGTTGAACGCACTCAAGCAGGACTGTGCCCGCCGGGGCATCTGGTTAAGCCTGGATCCCAAGCCGGTGCATCAACTCGACCTGAGTCATCTTTCATTGATTACACCGAACCGCAAGGAGGCCTTCGAATTGGCAGGACGCAACGATGGCAGTCGCGGAGAGAATCCCATGCAGGACCGAGCGCTGCTGGAAGTGTCGAAACTGCTGTTGCATCGTCTGCAGCCGGCCCTCCTGCTCATCACATTGGGCGAACAAGGCATGCTGCTTTGCCAGCGAGGCCATTTGCCGTTTCACATTCCAACCGTGGCCCAGGAAGTCTTCGATGTATCCGGGGCGGGCGACACGGTGATTGCCTCATTCACGCTGGCGATTGCGGCAGGCGCCTCGCCGATCGAGGCGGCCGTGTTTTCGAATCATGCCGCCGGAATCGTCGTCGGCAAGAAAGGCACGGCGACAGCTAGTCCGGCGGACTTGCGTCTGAGCTTGAAAGGCCGTCCATGAACCGGGGGGTGTTCTTGGACCGGGACGGAGTGTTGATTGAGGAAAAGGGATATCTGCACCGGGTCGAGGATGTGGTGGTGCTGCCAGGGATCGAACCGGCCCTGAGCCGGCTGTGTCAGCGCGGTTTTCTCCTGTTCATCGTGACCAATCAATCGGGCGTCGGCCGCGGTTACTATACGATGGAGGACGTACGCAAGGTTCACGAACATCTCGACCGGCACTTCAGGAACCAGGGAGTGATTTTTCAAAAAACATATGTCGCCCCCGAGGCCCCGGATCAACCCAGCCGCGGACGCAAACCTTCCCCTCAATTCCTGTTTGATGCGCGGGAGGAATTTGGTGTGGATCTCGCAGCCAGCTACATGATCGGAGACAAGTTGATCGATCTCGAGTGCGGGTGGAACGCGGGCGTCCGGAAGTCCATTCTGGTTCGCACGGGGTATGGCGCCCGTCTTTCTCAAGAAAACCCTCGGGTTCTAGGGTCCGCACTGGTGGTCGATCACCTGGGGGATGCCGCGGATTGGATCTTGCGCGATTCAGACTGAAGGCATTTGGGTTTCTTGTCCTCCGCATCAAGGCGCTAAAGACGTCGTCGGTTTTCTTTTGAATGCGGCGGAACCTCGGCATGCAAGAATGCGGGCACACGGGTCCGCACGCCGTGGGAGGGCTCTATTTCGGCCAGGGGATCGAGATTCGGCCCGGACGCAGCAAGACGAGCTGTTTCTCAGGCAGCCAGCCGGTGCGGCCATTCGGGTCGGTCACCTGCCACCAATCGAACTGACGGTCGATCACTTTAACCATCGCCCCGTTGGATAGGGTGTAGAACACCTGGGATTCCTCGATCGGTCCCCGTTTGATTTCCGCTTTCTCGGTCACCACCACGCCTCGGGATATTCCGTAATGATCGCAGAGCGACATGAGGAGACCGAGGAACGCCAACACTCCCCCAATCAGACTCAACTGGAGCCATCGACGGCAACGAGGCTTTGCGGAAGGCCGCCATTGGATCAGGGCAAACAGGCCGAGAATGATCCAGACAAAGGCAGCGGCGACCAGGATCCACTCATTGAGGCTAAGCCAGCGCGAGGGCCTCAGGAACCGATGCCACCAAGTTACAGGCTCGGGACCCGCCTGCTGCTCCAGCAGACGCCAATTCATGTGGATATCCGGATCCCGGGGCGCCGCCTCGCGAGCCAGCCAGTAACAAGCTCGCGCCCAACCGATCTGCCCGCTTTTGAGATAAGCATTCCCGAGGTTAAAGTATAAGGCGGGCGTTGGATGCCCCTTCTGGATGAGCTGCTGATAAAGCGCTGCCGCCTCCAGATATTGACCTTCCTCATACAACCGATTGGCTTTGATAAAGTCGGAACCCACCGTGGCGTAGAGCCCGGGCATTGCCGTGCCTCCCAGGAGAAAAACCAAAGCCAATACCCGGAGCAAATATCGCCACTGACCCAGAATGTTTCCAGACAAGTGACTCATAGCGGCCGGGAAATGTTGGTGGGCTCGAAGGATTTAAGCCGCAGTAAGACCGTTTCCAGGCGCGGCAACCAGGATTCCATCTCCGGATTGGATGGCGTGGCCGCATACCGGGCCTGGTCGCAGAAATGGAACAACGCCCTCAATTCGTCGGCCAAGTCCTCCGGCAAACCCGCAGGCGCCAGATAATCTTCGACAACGGATTCCGTGATGCCGGAGGCCGGCAGGTTCAGGCATCCGCCGATTTGCTCCTGGAGGACGCGGAAGAACACCGCGAAAAACGCCTCCGATTGCCCGGTGGCGGCATAATGATGAAGGTGTTTCAGCCCTTGCTTGACGGCGCGATCGGCCTCGCGACGATGGCGCAGCCGGGGATCGCGGAGCAGACGCTCCTGCGATCGGCGGTGGATCCAGGCGGCCAGCCAGATTACAATCGGAATGCCCTGCAGACCCACAAACCAACCCTCCATGAATAAAGGAACAGAAGCGATCACAGGATTGCCCAATCGGCTCTTGATGTGAGCCATCTCGGTCGGTTTGGCGCCGGCGCCAGCCCCACCGGCCGCGGGCGTGAACAGGTTCACGGGGGTTGCCGGACTCACCACGATGGGGAGCGGAGCCTGTCGCAACGTTCGATACTGGCGCTTATTCGGATCAAAAAAACTGAAACTGATTGCGGGCAATTCCTTGAGGTCGGCCAACTGGGGTGTAACGACCTGGTCGAACGTCTTGATGCCTTCGAGACCAAGCGGATCTGTGGTTTCCACTTTGCTGGAAGGTGGATACAACTTGAAATGATCCCATCCTTGCGGCGCTGGGAGGCTCAACGTGTCCAAGTTGCCCCGTCCATCGATCCGGATACGAACGGTGATCGGATCTCCCACGCTGACATTGGTCGGGCTCGCGGACACCTGCATGCCAAAGGTCCCGACCGCGCCCGTGAAGTCGGCGGGAACATTGTGGGTCGGCAGCGGACTGGCCGTGACAACCAAAGGCTCGCTCTGAATCGTCACCTGACGTCGCTCCACCAGGTCATCCAAGAGATTGAACATGCTCGGAAATGAACGCCGCCGGTTGCGTTGGGCCAGCTGGACCTCGACGTTGCATCGGGCCGGCCCGATGGTCAGCTGCCCAGCACGAGCGGGCGTCATCGGCTGGCGAAACACAAAAACGTTATAGACCTGGTTTCCGACTTGGGCCCGTGTCTGGCCCGGCTCGGACATTTTGCCTACCGTAATTCCTTCGGTCGGCATTTCGGGATATTGCAACGGTTTGCCCGCCAGGATAAACAGCTGGATCTCGACCGGAGTGAGTTCGCCCACGAACAGGTTGGTTTTGGGCGCCATGATGCGAACAAACGCCAGGCTTCCCGCCCCAGCCTGAGCCCCGGTGTCTCCGGCTTTGCCGGCGACAACCTTGAGCTGCAACGGACGGCTCGTCAGGGTCTTGCCCTCGACGTCAATGCTGAAGGCGGGAATGAGGTAATCCCCAGGTTTGAGGGGCACGACCTGATAGTTTAAGGTCACGGTGGAACTCGCCTGGCCATTCACAATATTGTACTGGCTCTGCTGGCCCACATATTGAACTTGGAGTCCGGGAATCTCAGGCAAAGCAGGCGCTGAAGCCGGCGCGCCCCCCTCGAAAACCAACGAGAGAGTCGCCTCCTCCCCCACGGTTACAGTCGATGGACTCAAGGCGGTTAAGAACTGCGCCGCCCCTAAAGTCCACACCGAGGATAAACACAAGACCGACAGGACTCGAATCAGCCAAAGGCCCGGCGCCGAACCGAATAATCTCCGGTTCGCCATCCTCGATTCGCGCTTGAGCCCTATCGATCTCATCCGCTAATAGAAATTGTATTTTTGATGGTCTCAGCCTTTTCCGGCAAGCTCGAATTGTTTTCTGGCAACGTCAGGATTTTGGGCTGCGGTTGTCTTCCATCGTTTTGGTGTAGGAACGATGGTATCCACGGCATCAGAAGACTGGCCCAGTCCCCACGCTTCGACAACAGGGCCTCGTATAACTCGGCCCTCCGAAACGAGCGGTTCATGGGGAGTTCTCCGAGACCGGCTAAGAGCCTGTTTGAAAATTCCAAGGGGCGCTGTTTTCGCAGAAATGGCCGCATGGCGAGGCGCGACGAAGGAAAATATCCCTGGCGGATCTTTTGCCCGGGGCCAGCGTTGGCTTGGACCTTACAGCCCCCATCGGGGATGCTCGGCCCAAGCCGCCTTGGCCCCAGCCAAAATCCCTCGCCGCAGCACCCCTTGGAATTTTCAAACAGGCTCTATGGCCCGCCCTTTTCCGGACGCAGCCAAGGAGTGGTGGCATAATACCATTTGGACGCGGCCAAGGCCTCGGAATGTCCATCGACGAAAATGACGTTGCTGCGTTCCGAGTGACGCAAATGAGGACCGCCCCAGTTTGGATCATCGGCCGAAGCGGCTGCGCTGGCGCCGGCCTTGGTGGAGGAGGGATCTGAAACAATCCAGCAGCCGTATTTGGGCTTGGAGGCGGGCGTGACGCACTTGAGGGGATCTTTGGTGTTCACCGCCAGCGTGCCGCCATCGACAATGTGCACGGTGGTCGCCGGATTTTTCACCGTTTCGTATTTCACGGGTTTGAATTCCCAGGTGCCCGGCCAATTGCAGCCGCCGAGTTCGAAGTTCGATCCATAGTTGGCGACTGTTCCGTCGGTCGGATACACAATCTCCCCCGATTCATTCCGGGAGAGAAATCCCTCGGGACGGGGTTTATTAATGCCAATGCTCTTGGGGCGGACCGGGCAGAGCAAGACCTTTTTACTCTGCTGGTAGGGCTGGATATAGTTGAACCAGGAGGTCCGATTTAATTGCTGGCCGATCAAGGTAAAAGTCCAGGCAAACTGCGACTGGAAATCATCGGAATACAAGCGGTAGGCCAGACTCATCTGCCGAAGGTTGTTCAGACAGAAGATGGCCTGTCCCTTGGCCTTGGCTTTCGCAAGAGCGGGCAAAAGCATGGAAGCCAGAATGGCGATGATGGCGATCACGACCAGCAACTCGATCAGCGTAAAAGCCTGTCCGACATCGGCACGGGAGGTTCTGGAGCGATCGAAGACCCCCGAACGTTGTTTTGATTTCGGATTCGAGCTTTCGAATTCCAGGTTGGATCGTTCCGCATAGGATTCATGGTCTTGTTCCACGACTCTGGCATAATGAAGACTGCTCATGGTCACCTCGATCGTTGGGGATACCGTCATTTCCCCTGATTCCCTCGCACTGGGCTGATTGACGATATCCCATACCTTACACGAGCTCCCTGCGTAACTGAAGCCGAAAACGCTCTAAACTCCGGGTTGTCACGAAAGAGTCTGCGGATTAACCTAAGCAGGCGCATGCACGGGATCGGTTATGAACACTCAATCCAGTCAAATACCCGTCTGGCTCTTGGCCTCGGTTCTCCAAGCAACCCTCCTGCATGGAATCGCCGAGACCGCGCCGAGCCTTCAGGCGGTGTCCACCGGCAATCAAATCCAGCTGTCGTGGGACAGGCCCAAGGACCCATGGATCCTGGAGACAACGGATCGGTTGGATTCGGGCATCCTGTGGTGGGCGGCACGTCGGGCGATACAATCCGATGGCGAGCGAGAATCGGTGAGTGTAAAACCGGTGGTCTCCCCAAGATTTTATCGGCTAACGTCGGTTCCTTACTCGAACCGGCTGGAAACGGTGCGCGGCCCCATACCGGCGGATGGTTCGCGAATCATTCTTCCCCATGAACACGTGTTCACGGACTTGCGAGGTCCCACTGTGGTCGGATATGGGACGGCCGATGTCGATGACGTCATCCGCGTGATGAATCCCCTGCTCGTCGAAGCCCGGAAACAAGGCGTGGGTTTGCTCGTGGAATGCACAGGGATTGGCGTCGGACGCAATGTGCCGATGATTCAAAGGCTTTCGCAGGAATCGGGCCTCGACATGATGGTGCCCACCGGCGTCTATGGCCGCGATCACTATGCTCCCCCCGAGACCCGAATCATGACCGAAGATGAGTTGGCCGCTCTGTTTGTCCGCGAAGTTGGGGAGGGCATCGAGAACACGGGAGTGAGGGCCGGATTCATTAAAATCGCGACCAGCAACACCGGCATGACGGCGATGGAACAGAAATTCTTGCGCGCCGCAGGCAGAGCGGCCCGGGATACCGGCGCAGCGATCGCCAGCCACACCACCTCGGGTTTGACCGCCCGCAAACAGGTCGAGATTCTGGAGTCTATAAGCCCCATGATCCGGTTTATCTGGGTGCATGCTCAGACCGAGAAAAATCGCAATTATCATCGAGACCTGGCGGCCCGCGGGGTCTTCATTGAGTTCGATGCCCTCGGCTGGACACCGGCGGAAGACAACGGAGTGATCGCGGCCATCAAGGACCTTGTGGCGGGAGGATACGGAGACCGGCTCCTGTTGTCACACGATGCCGGATGGTATCAGCCGGGGCAGCGAAACGGTGGCACCCAGAAACCTTATACTTACCTTTTAAACACCTTTGTCCCAAGGATGCGCAACGCCGGCCTGGACGATGCCATGATCCGGATGATCATCCAAGACAATCCCGTGCGCGCCTTTGCCTTTATGAGCACGGTCGGGCGTGAGTAGAACGCGGCCCTCTACTCGAATTCAGCCGTGATCAGCAGGACCTGTTCGAGCGTGGTGAGTTTCTCCCGGACCTTGTCCATCGCGGCCATGCGCAAGGTTTTCATACCCATGGCAACACCGGATTGGGTGATTTCGGGCGCTGCGACGCGCTGGTTAATAAGCCTACGGATCTCATGGTTGATGGTCAGAGCCTCCACAATAGCCTGGCGACCGTGGTAGCCCGTGTTCAAACAGTACTCACAGCCGCGCCCCCGATGAAAAACCAGACCGTCCAGATAATGCGGAGGAAGCTGAAGCCGATCCAACACGTCCGAACCATAGGTCACGGTTTCTTTGCACACGGGGCAAATGACCTGAATCAACCGCTGAGCGCAGGACAGGATGACCGACGACGAGATGAGAAACGGGGCGATTCCCATTTCATCGAGACGGGTGATGGCTCCCGCTGCATCGTTGCAGTGCATGGTGCTTAAGACCTGGTGCCCGGTCAGGGCCGCCTCGATGGCAATCTCCGCTGTTTCAGAATCCCGAATTTCTCCGATCATGATAATGTCGGGATCCTGGCGGAGAATCGATCGCAGAGCGGTGGCAAAGGTCAAGCCCAGGTCGCGCCGAACCGGGATCTGGTTGATGCCCTGTATTTGAAACTCCACAGGATCTTCCACGGTCACGATGTTATAACGGGGATCGTTGAGCAGCTTGAGCGCGGAATACAACGTCGTCGTCTTGCCCGAGCCCGTGGGTCCTGTCACCAGCATCAAGCCATGAGGAGCATCCAAGGCGGCTTTGATTCGCAAAAGGGTTGCGTTATCGATGCCCATGTGATTTAACCCGGCGACAAGTGAGGACGGATCCAGCACCCGGAGCACACACTTTTCACCATAGAAGGTCGGCATGACCGATACTCGCAAATCGAACGCCTTCCCCTCCAGGCTGACCCGCATCCGGCCGTCCTGCGGCATCCGATGTTCCGCAATGTCCAGGTTGCTCATCACTTTCAGACGCGTGACGAGGGCGGCGTGGAGATTTCGCGGCGGGGGAGGCCACTCAATCAGACACCCGTCGACACGATAGCGCAGACGAACCTGCTGCTCGAACGGCTCGAGGTGAATATCGCTGGCCCGATTGCGAATGGCATCGCTCAAGATGTAGTTCGCCAACATGACCACGGGCGCATCCTCAGCCCCCAAGTCTTCGCCCTGCAAGCTGTAATTAGCCGGCCCTTCCTGAGCGGCATCCGAGCCGTTCTCCGACGAGATCCCGTCCTCCGTTTCTAGTTCTTCCTGAGCCGAGTTGACGATATCATCCAACGAAGTCCGGCAGGATTGGAGGAACTTTATCTTGTCCAAGATCGACTTCTCCGAAGCGATCAAGGGTTGGACATCGAGGTGGGTCAGACGTCGGACATCGTCCAGGGCCAGGACGTTCATCGGGTCAGCCATCGCCACCAACAGGCTGCCTTCCAACTGAGAAATGGGAAGCAGCTTATGGGCGGTAGACAATTCCACCGGGACCAGTCCGGCCACTTCCGGAGAAACATTCACCCGCGCAAGATTGACGGGCAAGGCACCGACCACTCGCCCCAGCGCGGTTAACACCTCAGCCTCGCTCACCCAGCCGCGTTCAACGGCTGTCCCCGCTAAACGCTCCCCAGTGCGTCGCTGAATTTCCTGCAGACCCCCCAGCTGGTCCGAGGTCAGCAAACCATCCTGCACCAAAAGCTCGGCGATGCGGTCGCCAATGGTTCGATGGGAACTCACAACCTTCTTTCGTTGCTAACGAAACACCCTGAGAATCGCTCCAACAAGCTCCCCCGGACGGGCCAAATACCAGACCACCGTTGTCGGGATCGCCTCTTGAAGCTCGATTGCGGCTTGCCGATTGAATGGATTCGCCGTGGCAACCATCGTGTATCGACCTGCCGAGTCAAAAGGCAAGATAAGCCACCGACGACAAACGGACCGCGAAAACCGCACCGCCAATCCGCAGTCAATCTTATACTGCGATAGCGGAATCCAGTTGGCCCGCGAGTGCAGGCGAAGGAGCTGCAACGATGTGGAGAGATCCACAATGCCCCGCTCAGCCAGAACCTGAATGAAAGGTTTCCCCAGTATATTGCCATCGTCACTCCCGCGCGCCGCCAACCAACACTCCCCAAAAACCTGGGCCGAAACCAGCCCCTGCCCCAAGAATATCCGAGACAAGGCCGATCGACCGTCTTCGACCATATTGCGGTCCTTGATCGGATCGCCCCCTCCCAACTCCATTCCCGATTCACAAACCGGTAACTCCAGATGGGATACACCTGGCGAATCAGACGAAGAAGGCAAAGGATAGATTCGCACTCCCGGTTCGGGGGGCTGCTTCAAGGGTATCGGATACCTTGAAACACCTCTCGATACAGAATCGCATCCCATTCCCGTAGCCACCACTGTGGCCGGATTTCCTGTCGAACTAACCACAAAAGTTGAAAATGATTACTACGAATTCGCAATCCCTGTGTGAAGAGACGTCATTTGTCTTCCCCTCCCCTCGCACGGATCGAATCAACTCCAAAACCTGCCTCGACTCACAACTGACAGGCTAGGGTCTAGCTACATCCATGCCAATTGCGCGAACGACATCAGGGTCTGCAACGCAAATCATCTCATAATCAAAAGGTTGCCCATTAAAAGACAATTCTCCAGGCCCGGCTGTCCTTTTCGCCAATCCCCGAAAAAGTGTAAAGAGAGTTTACACTGGGAAGCTCGGCTCAAGAGTTCTGGATATATTGCGCTTATAATCAAATAGATAAGCCACGAGTGATTTGTGTAAGAAAAACCAACACGCAAAAACCGGCCATGTTTTGCCGAGCGATATCGCGTCTTTCATTCGCTTTGAACAAGGCGGCCGCATAGCGGAAAGGAAATCATTTGGC
>Ga0116154_10003234_pt1 | contig 11677 bp, 1 predicted proteins | sample AD_UKC030_MetaG_FD_89898 | JGI IMG/M metagenome (GOLD analysis project Ga0116154, IMG submission 89898) | Active sludge microbial communities of municipal wastewater-treating anaerobic digesters from USA - AD_UKC030_MetaG | ecosystem: Engineered > Bioreactor > Anaerobic > Digestate | place: USA...
ATCCAGTTCCGCTCCGGTCATCGCCGTGATCGTCGCCGCGGGGAATCCCCCGCCAAACGAATCCAAGCCCAGGGCTTCGATGCCTTCAAGCAAGTCGATAAGCTCGTTCTTTTCGATCTGAGCGTCGGCGATCAGTACTCCGCCGACAGTCAGGTCTTGACGCACAGAGGTGGGGACGATCAAGGAGGCGGTGCCCTTCGAAGCGGTCTCGTCCAAGGCGAGATTCAAAATGGAATCGGAGAACGTGGCTTGCATCGATGCCGACTCGAGAATGGTGACATAGTCGGCCGCAAAGATGACCGCGGGAGTCAGGTTGATGTTACCGAAATCGCCGATTCCCAGCGCATCCAATGCATCGACAATCGCACGAATCTCCGCTTCAGAAACGAAAGTCACGGTTCCTCTCGTCACGCGGATCGGATTGGCCAAAGCATCGGCATCTGGAATGATCAGGACGCCTTCGGTGCCTTCGAGCAGCCAATCGGAAATCGTCGCATGAAGAATCGCGGAATCGAGCATGACGTCGATGTTATCCAGAATCCATCCCGGATCCAGAGTTCCCAAAGAACCGAAATCATCGACGCCCATCGCAAACAAAGCGTCCAAGACACTGATCAATTCGTTTTTGGAAATCAATTGATCTTCCGGAACATAAACCGGGGTGTTGTAAAAATCCAACTCGGGAACCACCAATACGCTTTGGTCCCCGGTCAGGTCGATGAGCATTTTGGAGAAGGTGGCGTAAAGAATCTGGGAATCGAATAAGGTGTCGAGTTTGTCGTGGTCCAATGTTCCCGGAACCGATTCCGATTCCAAAGAACCGAGGATGCCGGCGTCAAAACTGACCGTGTCGAAGCCCTCGGACCCCAGGGCCATCAAGGCCATGAATACGGCTTTGATCTCGTTCGCATCGACGAGATCGACGGATAGTCCGTCGACGACGACGGAATCCACGACTTCGTCGGGGATGACAAACGTCGCGGCGAGGTCAATAATCTTTTTTCCCATCGTTGCGGCCAAAATCTGCGAAGATAATAATGTGTCCACATCCGTTTCCGAAAGCGTCAAAATCCGTTCGGGCGAAAAGGTGGTTTGTTCGCAATCGGGTTCTTCCACCGGGCAAGTCACCGTCGTTGCTAGCAACTTGATGGAACGCGCCAACGCGGACAACTCGGCTTTGACCAAATAGCCATCAATGTCGAATACAGCATCCGGAACGACGAGGTTCATATCGTCGGACAACGCCTGTCCCGTCAGCAGTGTGGAAATCGTCGCCACAAGGATCCGCGATTCGAACAACAGATCGATGGTGGTATCGGAAAGATTGACGATGGCATTCAATCCCAGATCATTGAGGACAAAGGAACCGGATTCGTCAAAAATGGCTCCGAGGGCATGCCCGATTGCGGGAAATTCGGTTTGCCAATCGATGTTGGCAGGAATTGTCAAGAAAGTCGAAACTTCGTTATTGGGATCCGATAGCCACGGTTCGAGGAAGGCTTCCGCCACCAACAAAACCAAATCGGAATTGCCCATCGAATCAAACAGATCGCGGATGTCATCGCCTTGGATGGTGATGGTTTCGGATCCCGCCTCTTGGGCATTCAAGATGTCGAGGATGGCTCCGGCGATCGTTCCGAGCTCGAGCAATTCCTCTCGCCACGGAATCGCGGCCAGATCTTCGGAGGTGACATTCAAGTCGACATCAAAATGGTCCGCGGCGATTTCAATCCCCAAGGGTAAAGCCCCCACCACGAAATCGGAAGCGGCAAGCAACTGAATCACTTCGCGGACTTCATCGCCTTGAAGTTTGGCCAAGTCGCCGTTGACCGAAAACTCTGAATCGATGATGATTTGGGCCGCAGCCGCAAACACCGCCAATTCATTGCGCAAAGCCACTTTTTGGCCATTGAAAGCAAAGGATCCGACGAGGTCAAACAGATAGAGGTTGAGAGGCACTTCCATCGTTTGGGATTCGTTGGGAACGGTAATCAACCCGGCCGCTTGGACCAAAACGTTGGCGTTGAAGGCTTCGACCATCGGCACCAGCGATGCCACCGCCTCCGCCAAAGACCCGGGTTCTCCGTCGGGATCTTCTCCTGCCAGGGGAATGACGGAATACCCCGCCTGATACAGGTCGTGTCGGGGCATTGCCAGTTCCACTTCGGTCGGGGTTTCTTCCGGCATCAAGGTCAGCAGACTTTGGGCAACGCTCATGACCCCTCCCAATATGATAAGAAACACGAAAAGGGCCATCACGCCGTTGGCCAAACCGAATAACGCTCCGAATCCCGCATTTTTGGATGCGCCTTTCCGATTTCCGAAAAAGAGGATGCGGATTAAACCCGTCAAAAGCTTGTAGATCACGAGAATGACGGTGAAATACAGGATCGTATAAACGATCTTCAAAACGAAGATGCCGATGCCGGCAACCAAACCCAATGCCTGTTCAGACAACAAGGACGGATCGATCGTGTCGGCAAGGTACGTAGAAATGGCCACGGGAACGGCGCCGGAAACCGAAGTGACTCCCGAAAAAGCACCGTCCAAGGAACCGAGCCATTGCCCGAGTTGGGGAATTTCCATCGTCCACAAGGCGCCAACGACGGCATCGACGGTCAAAAAGAATACGACGTAGAAGATCAGCATGGTGACGAAAGTAAACAACGATTTTTTCATTCCCCGGGCCAGTCCCACGAGGACCCCGAGGCCGATGATGCCGAAAAAGGCGAGGTTGAAGTATAAAGCAAAATCCAGATTTTGCATGAGTGAACCTCCTTTGGCAAAGGGACTCCGGTAAACCGTCATCCCTAATCTTTATTATATATCAATCCCCGAGGATATCAACGGCATTTGCCTGCATATTTCGGTTTTTTTTGGGGGATGGAAATTCTCACGTTCGATCAAGGCCTCCCTATCAACCAAGAGAAAGATCCTCAATGATTCCGAAAGTTGATTTGGTTTCTTCGAGGCCTTTCACCGTGAGGACGGGATTCCTTGATTGTTTACCCGAAGAACCTCATTTTCCCCAATGAGATGGATTTCCCGGATGACGCGTTCGTCATGAAACCGAAAACCGGCATCTTTTCGCTCGTTTATCTATAAAGAAAAGGGAGGCCGTTTCCGGTCTCCCTTTTGGGTTGGATCAATCGGTGACGCTATGATCGTTGTTGAGGAACTTGAAGATATCGACGGAATCAAGGAACGTCAGCAAGGTCCCATCGTACCCGACTTCATAATCCTCCGTATCGAGGTTGAAACAGAACTCGGGAGTCCAATCGAGCACGTATTGAGCGTTCTTCGCCGTCACGAGGTTTTCCATCGTATCGGTGATCGTCGCCCGGATAATGTAGGATTCCAAGACGACTGTGCGGTCTGCTTCCGACATGCCTTGGATGGCGGCCATCGTTCCGGCGTCGAAGGAAATATTGGTGAAGTCGCCGGTACCGATCTTCTGAACCGCTTGAATAAAGTCCACCATTTCCGTCTTCGTGATGACCGAAAGGATCGGATAAGCCGAGGCGGGATACATGGTGAATTCGCACAGCGCGGGAACCACGAGGTTATTATTGCCTTTGACCATTTTGTTCATTGTGTTGTGGATCGATCCGCTGGCGAGGAACTCGTTCAGCTCGTTCTCGTCCATGTCCATGATCGTGGCGGGGCTGAAATCGGCACCAAAGTCCGTTACACCAAGCATCTTCAGAGAAGTGAGGAGAGCGAGGAGTTCGGATTGTTCGATTTGAGTAAAGTTGCCGGCGGCCACGAGGATCGTTTCGCGCGTCGCCCGCGGAACGATGAGTCCCGCATAGCCGACCGCGATGGTTTCGTCCTCGGCTTCGTCGAGCAGGGTTTTGGAGATCGTCGCCCGCATCGAACCGGTGGCGAGCAGATCGGCGGGTTCCATTTGGAAGATGGTTCCGGGTTGGAAGGCCATCGCCCCGAAGTTTTCCAAATTCAGTTCATCGAGGACGTCCATGATCCCGTCGATTTCGGTGAGCAGGATCAAGGTGCAGTTGCCGCCGTCGACGCGGTAGGCATCAGGAACGATCAGTACACCGCCGGTCCCGTTAAGCATCTTGTCGGAGATGGTTGCCTGCATGGATACCGACAGCAGGAGGGCGTCGCGGTTGGCAAAGAATTGCGAAGAGGAGAGCGAGGCGGGGAAGTTGTCGAGATCGTTGAATCCCATCTTTCCGAAACCGTCGATCAAAGACCGGATTTCGATATTCGTTAAGAAGGTCACATCGAAGACGATGCGGACGGCACCGCCGTTTTCGTCGTCTTCGGGAATGATCAAGACGTCATCGGGCAAATCGAGGAGGGTCTTGGCGATCGTGGCCTGCATAATCGCCGAGAGCAACAACTTGTTTTGATTGGCCGTGGCTTCGACTTGCGACAACAGCGGCGGAACCGTCGATTCAATCAGCAAAGCCAAGGAGATGTTGCCGTTGTAGCCGGAAAGGTTACCATCCCCGAATCCGATCAGTTTCAAGGCGTTGATCAGGTTCTTGATTTCCGAATCCAACAAATACGTGGTTCCGTCGATCGGAATCTGAATATCCAACGTGCCGCTGACATCAGTCTGGGGAACTAACAAGAAAGCATCGTTGATGTCGAGAATCTGGTCGGAAATCGTGGCATGGATCGCCGCCGAAAGGAGCAGTTTGTTTTGATTGGCTTCGTTATCATACAAAGAAGCCAGATTGATGGATCCGTCAAACCCATCCAGGTCAATTCCCGCGGGGAAGAGAACACCCAAGGCATTGATCAGGTGTTTGATTTCGCCGTCTTGAACGAAGGTTACGCCCCCGGCGGAGATCTGCAAAACCGTGAGACCGTCGTATGCCGTCTGCGGGACGGTCAAGGCCGCCAGACCGAGAATCTGATCGGAGATGGTGGCGTGAATCGACGCCGACTCCATGAGTTTGTTCTGTTTGGGTTCGTCATCGTACAAATCCATCAGGCTGAAGGTTCCGGAGAAGGCATCAAGTTCGACACCGCCGGGGAAGAGGACCCCGATCGCATCGATCAGTGACTTCACTTCGTTTTTCCAAATGAAGGTCGTCAAGCCTTGCGGAATTTGGATGGGTTGGATTCCGGTAACATCGGTGGTGGGGACGGTCAAATTGCCACCCAACCCGAGAATCTGGTCGGAGATGGTCGCGTGGATCGAGGCCGAAAGCAACAGTTTATCCTGCTTTGCGCTCTCGTCATACAGGATCGACAGGTCAAAATTCCCTTGGAAGCCGTCCAAAGCGATTCCATCGGGGTATAGGACCCCAAGCGCGTTGATCAAGGCTTTGATTTCTTCGCCCCAAACGAAAGTCGTTACCCCTTGGGCGATGCGGATCGTTTCCACACCGGAAACATCCGTATCCGGAACCGAGAGCGCCGCTCCCAACCCGAGAATCTGGTCCGAAATGGTGGCGTGAATCGAAGCCGATTCCATGAGTTTGTTTTGTTTGAGTTCATCATCATACAGTTTTTCCAAAGCGAAATCACCGGTGAACCCGTCTAGCAATACCCCTTCGGGGAAAAGCACACCGATGGCGTTGATGAGGTCTTTGATTTCCTGTTTCCAAACAAAGGTGGTCAGTCCCTGGGTGATGCGGATCGTCTCCAAACCGGTAACATCCGTGTCCGGAACCAAGAGCGCCCCGCCCATTCCCAAGATCTGATCGGAGTTGGTGGCGTGAATCGAGGCCGATAACAGAAGTTTGTTCTGTTTGGCTGAATCGTCATAAAGAGAAACCAGATCGAAATCTCCGCTGAAACCGTCCATCTGGATGCCATCCGGATAGAGCACGCCGAGCGCGTCGATCAGTGCTTTGATTTCATCTTTCCACACGAACGTGGTGAGCCCTTGGGTGATGCGGATCGTCTCCAAACCGGTGACATCGGTGTCCGGAACCACCAGCGAAGCGCCCAATCCGAGAACCTGATCGGAAATCGTCGCGTGGATGGAAGCCGAAAGCAAGAGTTTATTTTGTTTGGCCGAATCGTCATAAAGAGAAGCCAAATCGATGTCCCCGTTGAAACCGTCCATCTGGATGCCATCCGGATAGAGCACGCCGAGCGCGTCGATCAGTGCTTTGATTTCATCTTTCCACACGAAGGTGGTGAGTCCTTGAGTAATACGGATCGTTTCCAAACCGGTAACGTCCGTGTCCGGGACCACCAGCGAGGCGCCCAATCCAAGGACCTGTTCGGATATCGTCGCGTGGATCGAAGCCGAGAGTAACAGTTTGTCCTGTTTGGCGCTCTGGTCGTAGAGAGTAGCCAAATCGAAATCGCCGGCAAATCCGTCCATTTGGATACCATCCGGATAGAGCACGCCGAGCGCATTGATCAAAGCTTTAATTTCTTCGCCATCCAGAAAATCCGTCCCACCCGCGGTTACGACCAAATCGATTGTTCCGGTGACGTCGGTTTCGGGAATGGTGAGGTTCGCACCCATTCCCAAAACCTGATCGGTAATGGTGGCATGGATGATGGCGGAAGCCAGCAAAATGATTTGATCCGGTTCGTTATCATACAGAGGCCTCAAGTCGATGTTCCCACCAAAAGAGGAAACATCATCGGTCAAGCCGAGAACATCGAGCGCCAGCAACAAGCGTTCCAATTCGGCTTTGGCGATATAGCGGATTTCATCCGCTTCTCCCGGATGGAAGGTTTTGCGAATCTGGGTAAGGCCGTCCGCTCCGATGTCGGGAACCAAGATGGTTCCGTCCGCAGCCAAATCGTTGACTTGCGCGGATACCGTGGCTTGAATGATGGCGGAGGCCACGAGGGTCTGGGCGTTGTTGCCCTCTCCGACTTGGGCCAAATCGACCGATCCGGAGAATTCGGTGAGATCATTCAGACCCAGAACCTTCAAAGCCCGAAACGCCGCTTCCAGTTCCGTAGTGGTCAAGAACGGGGAAGCGGAAATCGTGAAGAGAATCTGCGCCCCATCTTCATCATGATCGGGGATAATGAAAGAACCTGCCGCTCCTGCTTCGGTGTCCAACAATTGCTGGGTTATGGAAGACTGAAGAATGGAAGAACGGAGGATAACTTCCAGATGGGCAAGGATGAGATCCAGATTTATTTCCTCGTCGATGGTGCCAAAATCCTCGATGTCGAGGTAGAAAATGGCCCGGAGAACATCTCCCAATTCGGTTTCGGTGATGCAGACGACCCCGCCGATGGTTTCTTGAACGGCATCGCCTTGGGCGAGGGTGTCCGCATCGAGTTCATATTGCGGAATGACGATGAAGGAATCTTCGCCCTCGGTCATGTCGAGCATCATATCCGACATGGTCGCGCGGATCACCAAGGAATCGAATAAAGTGCCAAGTTTGTTTTCATCGATATCGACGGATTCGTCGGGAATCGTCAGGGGGTCATCTTCGAGACCCAGCCGGCGAATGACGGTGGCATCGAAAGAAAAACCATCAAAGCTGGTAAAACCGAGAACCGCTACAGCGGACAACATCAGATGGATTTCGTCGGTTTCCACGACGTCTTGTCCAAGGCCCCCGACGAGGACGGAACCCACCACCGTTGAAGGAACGACCAGGGAATCCATATCGTTGACGTAACTTCCGATCGTGGATGCGATGACTTCCGAAGCCAACAAGGTGGTGATTTCGGGATCGGTCATGCTCAAAACGGAGTCGATGGCAAATTCGACTTCGACACAGTCGGGATCGACTTCAAGGTCACAAGTCTGGGTATGAATCACCAGTTTGAGAGAACGGGCGACGGCTTTCAGTTCGTTTTGTGTGAGATAACCTTCGGCGTTCTTGGCAGAGTCCGGAACCAACAAGGCGGTTTCTCCGAGGCTTTGTTCGGTCAAAAGATCGGTCACGGTGGCCCGAAGGATCGCCGAACCAAATAGGTCATCGAGTTTGGCTTCGTCCAATTGTTTGGATTCATCTTCGGGGGTTTCCGGATCGTTTTCCAGCGACAAATCGTTAATGATGGAAGCGTCGAAACTGACATCCTCGAAATTATCCATTCCCAAGGCGCGAACCGCCTTGAGAAGAGCACGGATTTCCATTTCATTGACCACGGTGATCGGGGCGGCTTCTACGGTCACGTTTTCGGTGACGGAATCCGGAACCGTGAGAGCATCTGGCAAATCAAGCAGATATTTTCCGATCGTCCCGCGGATGATCTGGGAAGCCATCAGCGTGTCGATCTCCTCATCGGAAAGATCCAAAACGGCAGATACTTCGAAAGAGACTTCTTGACAATCGGGATCGACTTCCAAATCACAGGTTTGGGTGGTGATGACTAGTTTCATTGCCTTGACAGCACCATTCAGTTCAGCGACGGTGAGGTAGTTTTCACCGGCTTCCATGGCGGCATCCGGGACGACCAAAACGGTCCCGCCCAAGTCCATGCTCGTCAATAGATCGGTGATCGTGGCCCGCAGAACGATGGAGTCGAACAAGTCGTCCAGTTTTGCCTGGTCCAATTCATCGGACTCATCTTCCGGCGTGGCGGGGTTGTCTTCCAACGCAAGGTTATTGATGATCGATGGGCCGAAATCCACATCTTCGAAGTTCGAAATTCCCAAAGCTCGAACCGCCTTGAAAATCGCTCGGATTTCGGTTTCTTCAACGACGGCCACTCCTTCGCCATCGACGAGAATCGTCTCTTGCACAGAGGAAGGAACCACAAGAATGTCCCCCATTTCCAGGAGGTATTTTCCGATGGTCCCCTTGATGACCAAAGAGGAAAGCAGGGTGTTGATTTCCGTGTCCGAAAGATTCAGCACGGCGGCGATATCGAAGTCGATCTCCTGACAGTCGGGCTCGACTTCCAGGTCACAGGTATTGAAATGGATGATCAGTTTGATCGCTCGGACAGTGTTTTCCAATTCTTCGGCGGAAAGGTAGGTTTTCCCCAATTCCAATCCCGCATCGGGAACCACGATGACCGTGGTTCCGAGATCCATCGATTTTAATAATTTCGTGATGGTGGCTCGGATGACGATGGAAGCTACGAGATCGTTGATTTCCAAAGATTCGTCAACATTCTCCGTGGCGGGATCGTCTTCGAGGTCGATTTCGTTCAAAGTGGAAGCACCGAGGTTTTCGATGTCCTCCATCGAATCGATGCCCAACGTTTTGACGGCTTTGAAAATCCGTTTGATTTCCTCGCGACTGACGCAGGCAACAAAGATTTGGTCTTGGTAGATATCGCCCAAGGCCTCATCGGGCACGACAAGAATCGATGCTTCCGCTTCCGCTCCGGTCATGCTGTAGAGAAGATGGCCAACGGTGGCGGAAAGAATGTCGGAATCCAACAACGTATCCATGTCGTCGCTGCCCAATGTCAACGCTTTGTTGATGTCGATTCCGGTTTCTTGGCAGACGGTGTCATCGACATCACAGGCCAGATTGGCACTCAATACCTTGGCGGATCCGACCAATTTGACGAATTCGGTTTTCAGAATATACCCGTTCTCGTCCAAAACCGTGTCGGGGATGACCAGATCAAATTCCCCAAGATCCTGCGACATCAGAAGATCCGAAAGCGTCGCCACCAAAACCGCGGATCCGAAAATGGTGTCGACATCATCCATGTTCAAATCGCCGATCAATCCCAACAATTGCGTGGGATTTTCTCCGATGGTGGCAAAATCGATTTCGGAATCGGCGGCAATCGTAAGCATGGCTTCCAATGCCAGCAAAATGTTGCGCAATTCGCCGTTGGCGATCAAGTTGCCTTCGTTGTCGTATTGATCCAACCACAGGATTCCCGCGGGCACTTTGATCAGACTGAGTTCGGCGATTCCGGCATTGCCGGAAAGGATGTTGATCAGGGTATGGGTCATGATTTTGGAATCGAGAACCAATTCAAAATCGATTCCCGCCACCGCTTGGAGAATGACTACGTAATTTTCCGAAGTGACATCCCCGATGGTGACCCCGGCATCGAGAACTTCGCCGAGGACCGCCCCGATGGCGACGAACTCCGCCACCCAATCCATATCCGCGGGGACAACGACGATTGCCTGGACCCCGGCCATTTCGATGAGCGGAGTGATGGCGACGGCGGCGGCCAAAGTAATCAATTGCGATTCCGAAACAGAACCAAAGAAATCGCGGATCGTCTCACCATCCAGCGTGACCGTCTCATAATCGAAACCATCCGGTTCAAAGGCTCCCGCCAAGTCGGCGATTTCGTAGAGCGTGGCGGCGATGACGCCGAGGTTTTCCAACTCCGCCTGCCAATCCATCGCGTATAAAGTTTCCCGGGGGAGTTCGATTTCGATGTCAGAATATTCGGCGGCAAATTCAATACCCAGTGGCAAGAGCGAGGTGACCAGATCGGATTGGGCGAGTTTGTTGAAAACGCCGACGATTTGCTCGGTGGTGAGGCTGCCCAAATCCGGGTTTTCGACCAATCCGGAATCAATCGCCATCCCCGCGAGTTCCGCAAAGACCGACAGTTCTTTACGCAGTGAAACCTGGACGACCGGAGATTCGGGGTCCAGGGCATTGGCTTGATAATCAAAAGACAAAACTTCATCGAAAAGGTAGAGCGACAATTCCATTTCTTCCCCGCCGGCTGCGGGCATCGTCAGTTGGGAAGCGAATTGCACGATCCAGTTGTTTTGGTAAGCCTGAACAAAATCGGTGATCATCGCCACCGACTCCAGCGCTTCCGGAGGCAGCAACGGCGCTTCTTCCGCCAGGGGAATGAGGGAATAACTCAATTGCCGCATTTCTTGACGCGGCATCGTCAGCACGATTTCTTCGGGGTCGGGTTCTTGATCGGGCAGAAAGCTGACCATGCTGGCGGCGATGCTCATGAATCCGCCCAACATGATTAGGGTGACGAAAACCGAAACCGCTCCGCCCAGAAGCCCAAACAACGCTCCCAAACCCCGGTTTTTTGAACCATATTTCTCATCCAGTTTCCTTCTGGGCATGAAGATCGCCTTCAGGATTCCGCAAATCAGTTTATATACGACAAAGATTATGGTAAAATATAGCAAAGTCCATACCAGTTTCAGTACGAAGATGCCCAATCCGTCCGCCAGCAGCAACAATTGCTCGTTGGTCGTCATCGACCCGAGGGTCTCCCCCAAACGGTTGGAGATCACGAGCGGAAGTGCCTGTGACAAGGAAGTGATTCCGGCGAGTTCCGGCAAGAATCCCGACAACCATCCGCCCAGTTGGGGAATCTGCAGATTCCATAGGAAATCGACGGCGATATTGATCGTCAGAAAAAAAGCGACATAGAAGAGAACGGTCGTCACGAATGCGAACAGCTCTTTCTTGAAGCCTCGCAGGAACCCGAAGACCAATCCAAATCCCAAAATGGCATAAAAGCTGATGTTTAGGTATAATGCGATGTCCATATTTGCGGGCAAGGTCATATGAATCCCTCCAACGGGTAGCATCCTTTTTCCAAAATCATATACTTTCATTATAAACCATTTATCCGGGATTACAACGCCCTCGCGCGAGGAACCCCGAAAAATATCCCGTTTTTTTTCCTTTTGCGGTATTTCCGCAAAGAAAGGAGAGTGCGCATGCGCCGAATCGGTTTGACCGCTTTGTTGTTGGTTTCCGTCTTCATGGCTTCCGGATGCGCGTTTTTGACTTGGGATCCCGCTTCGACAACCCTTACCGCCACCGTCCGAACCACCACCGGATTCACCACGCTATCC
>Ga0116154_10003238_pt1 | contig 11673 bp, 13 predicted proteins | sample AD_UKC030_MetaG_FD_89898 | JGI IMG/M metagenome (GOLD analysis project Ga0116154, IMG submission 89898) | Active sludge microbial communities of municipal wastewater-treating anaerobic digesters from USA - AD_UKC030_MetaG | ecosystem: Engineered > Bioreactor > Anaerobic > Digestate | place: USA...
ACGGATAAGGAGAAAGGCAACCGGGGCATCAGCATGTTCATCCTGGAGAAGGGCATGGAAGGGTTCACCGTGGGGAAGAAGGAGCACAAGATGGGCCTCCACGGTTCGGACACGCGGGAACTCGTGTTCGAGAACGTGTTTGTTCCGGCGGACCGTCTGTTGGGCCCCGAAGGAGGCGGTTTCCGGACCCTGATGACGACGTTCAACTTCACGAGGCCCGCCGTGGGCGGTCAGGCCCTGGGTATCGCCCAAGGGGCGCTCGATGCCTCGATCAAATACGCCAAGGAGCGGGTGCAGTTCGGCAAGCCCCTGGCTTCGTTCCAGGGGATGCAGTGGATGCTGGCGGAGATGGCCCTTTCCGTCGAGACGGCGCGGACCATGGTGTACCGCGCGGCTTCGATGATCGACACCGAACCGGAATCGCCGGACCAGCCGAAGATCGCTTCCATGGCGAAGTGGTACGCCTCGGACGTGGCGATGAAGGTGACCACGGACGCCGTCCAGATCTTCGGCGGATACGGCTATGTCCGGGAATACCCGGTGGAGCGGATGATGCGGGATGCGAAGATCACCCAGATCTACGAGGGTACCAACCAGATCCAGCGCGTCATCATTGCCGGGCAGATCCTCAGGTAGGAAAGCTGATGCTGAGCGATTGTTTCAGCAGCATGAATCCGTGTGAATCGGAAGGAGAAAAGGAACGTGTCCAAAACGAACAAGCGGATCATCAGTTGCGCCGTAACCGGCGCGATTCATACCCCCAGCCTGTCGCCCCATTTCCCCTGGAAGCCGAAAGACATTGCGCGGCAGGCCATTGACGCGGCAAATGCCGGGGCGGCTTCCGTCCACATCCATGCCCGCGACCCGCAGGATGGAAGGCCGTCGCCGGACCTGAATATCTTTCGTGAGATCGTCGAGATGATTCGTGCGGAATCGAATGTCATGCTCTGTCTGACGACGGGCGGCGGGATGGGCATGACCGTGGAGCAGCGGGTTGCGGTCGTACCGGCCTTCAAGCCCGATCTGGCGTCGATGAATGCCGGCAGCGTCAACTTCGGCCTTTTTCCCATGGCCCGCATGCTCAACGATGCGAAATTCGACTGGGAAAAGCCCTATATCGAGTCCTCCCACGATTTCGTCTTTGCCAATACCTTCAAGGCCATGGAGGGGATGTGCGGGATCATGCGCGACCACGGGACCAAGCCGGAGCTTGAGATCTACGACGTCGGCCAGATCTACAACGTGAAATATCTCCTGAACAACGGTGTCCTCGAGGAGCCGGTTTTCCTTCAGTTCGTGACCGGGATCCTCGGGGGGATCGGCGGCACGGTCTATGACCTCATGAGCCTCCACCAGGCCGCGGAACGCATTCTTGGCTCGGGGAAGTACAACTGGTCCGTTCTGAGCGCCGGCAGGATGGAGTTTCCCATGTGCACCACGGCCATGTTCCTCGGCGGGAACGCCCGGGTCGGGATGGAGGACAACCTCTATCTTTCCAAAGGCGTCCTATGCAAGAGCAATGCCGAGCTGGTGGAGAAGATGGTGCGGATCATGAAGGAATACGACTACGAGCCCGCCACTCCGGACGAGGCGAGGGAGATCCTGAAGACGAGAAAAGAATAGCATGCATTCCATGGAACGCCGGGGCGTGACCCTTATCCTTGTCGGTTCCGAAGGTCATGCGGCCATTGCCGCAGTTGCCTCAAGCATTGTTCGTACCCCCCCATTCTGACAGAGGAGTCAAGACGATATGGCAAACACAGACGTTGTGCTCTATGAGAAAAGTGAGTCGATCGCCCTCCTGACGGTCAACCGTCCGGAAGCGCTCAATGCGCTCAATACCGCGGTCAACCTCAAGCTGATCGAACTGCTGGACCGCGCGGAGGCGGACCCTGAGGTTCGGGTTGTTGTCCTGAAGGGATCCGGGGAGAAGGCCTTCATTGCCGGGGGCGATATCAAAGAAATGGTGGACAAGGATGCAATGGGCGCACGCGAGTATGCCCTGGCCGCCAAGCGCGTCATCGACAGGATCTGGAACCTCAAAAAGCCGGTCATTGCCGCCATTCAGGGGCTTTGTCTTGGCGGGGGGCTCGAATATGCCATGGCCTGCGACCTGCGGACGGCTTCGGAGAAGGCCCGCTTCGGACAGCCGGAGATCAACATCGGGATCATGCCCGGAAGCGCCGGCACGCAGCGCCTCTCCCGTCTGATCGGCATCACAAAGGCCAAGCAGCTCTGTTTCACCGGCGACATGATCGGCGCTGACGAGGCGTTGGCGCTGGGCCTGATCAACGAGGTCTATCCGGCCGATTCTCTGATGGAGAAGACGATTGAACTGGCGAAAAAGATCGCCTCGAAGAGCGCCCCGGCGCTGACATTGATCAAGTCGGCCATCAACAAGGGCACCGGAATGGACCTGGAGTCGGCGTCGCTGTTCGAAATCGACTGTTTCGGCCTCTGCTTCGCCACAGAGGAGCAGAAGGAGAAGATGCTTGCTTTCGTCGGCAAAAAGAAATAACGTTATCCGCAACACAAGAGCCTCTCGCCGCGTCACGAACATGGGCCGGCGTGTCTGATCAGACCGGGAGCTGTTGGGATATGCTGCTGTCGCCGGAGAACCGGGCGGCAAAATGAGGATCGGGGCATCGTCCTGCATATCGGGAGCGGCCGCTTCTCCCGGCTTCGCTCAACTCATTGCCGACCGCAACGTCGAGATCGATGATTCGAGATTTCAGGACACTGATTCGAAAGGCTGCCGACTCAGGACCGAAGCGGGTGGCCGTCATTGCCCCCCACGAACCCTCTTCGCTGGTTGCAATCAGCGAGGCACGGGATAAGGGCCTGGCCAGAGGCGTCCTGATCGGCCATCGGGACCTGATCGAAGACCTTCTGAAAAGCCTCGGGATCTCTTCTTCGGCTTTTGAATTCCATCATGAGAAGAACATGGACCGGGCGGCGGAGCACGGTGTTGCGCTCGCCGTTTCGGGGGAGGCTGATCTCCTGCTGAAGGGCAATGTATCCACCAACAGCCTTCTCGCGGCGGCGTTGCGCGGCGCGCAGAGCCTGAAGACGGGCAGTCTGCTGAGCGATGTATTCATCTTCGAAGATGTCCGTGAAGGGAAAAGGCGCATCACGATCGCTTCCGACGGCGGCGTCAATGTGGCGCCGGACCTGAAGCAGAAAATCAGCATTATCCGAAATGCCGTTGCCGTCGCCCATGCCCTGGGCATAAAGGTCCCCAAAGTCGCGATTCTGTCCGGCGTGGAGAAGGTGCAGCCGGAAGTGCGCTCCACCGTGGATGCCCTCGCCCTCTCGAAAATCTGTTCCTACGGCGACATACCGGACTGCATCGTGGACGGCCCCTTTGCGCTGGACAACGCCGTTTCTCCGGAGGCGGCAAAAATCAAAAAGGTCGAATCCCCCGTTGCGGGCGCGGCCGACATCCTCATCCTGCCGGATCTGGAAGCAGGCAACATTTTCGGAAAATCCCTGGTCTATTATGGCGGGAAAGACCTGGCGCACGTGATTGTCGGCGCCCGGGTCCCGATCCTCATCAGCTCCCGTTCAGATCCCCCCGGAGCGAGACTGGCATCCATTGCCCTGGGCATCCTGGTTGCGTCTTTACATCGTTCGAAAGACTGAAAAAAGACCTTGAAAAGGCATCCCGATGAAACTGAAGCAAATATCCGTTTTTTTGGAAAACCGGCCGGGCGTTCTGGCGGAACTGACCACGCTGCTGGGGGAGGGCGGCGTCAATATCCGGGCCCTCTCCATCGCCGAATCAAGGGATTTCGGAGTCGTCCGGATGATCGTCCCCGATCCCGCGTCAGCGGCCGCGCTGCTTGGTGAAAAGGGATACAGCATTCAGGTCGTTGAAGTGCTGGCCGTTGAAGTCGCCGACGAGCCGGGCGGCCTCGCGAAGGCCTTGAGGGCCCTCGCCGAGGAACGCCTGAATGTTGATTATCTGTACACGTTCATGAACAAGCTCTCGGAAAATGCCGTCATCGTATTGCGGATCGACAACCTCGATTTCGCGCGCAGCGTTCTTTCGAAAAGAGGGTTCAGGCTTTTGTCGCAGGAAGATTTCAGCCGGCTTTGAGCCAAACGGGAGACAGGCTTGTATTCCGGCTCCAACCGTTCCTTCTCTGCGCATTTCCATTGACACGCGAATCCGCCCATCGTATATTTCGAAACAATCATAGCGAAATTCCGAAGCCTTTGGAAATGAATGACGAATAAAGGCGGGAACAATGATTCAGGATCGGCTCGACAGGATTGAAGAACGTCTGAAGCAGAGCGATACGGTCACGGAGCATGACAGGTCCGAACTGTTGAGCCTGGTGACGGCCCTGAGAGCGGAAGTTACCGAACTTTCCCGGACCCATTACGAGCAGGCGGAAAGCATCACCGGCTTTGCCGGATTGTCGACCCAGGAAGCCATGCGAAGCGAGAAAAGTCCGCCCCTTCTGAGCTTGTCCATCCGGGGCCTGGCGTCGTCGGTTCAGGGCTTCGAGACAACGCATCCCAAGCTGGTGGAAATCGTAAACCGATTTTGCACGATGCTTTCCAATCTCGGAATATAGGGGTCCTGCTTCCGCGACCACCGAGCGTTCAGCGCGGCCATAACCTGATTTGTCCTTGTTTACCGCTGAAGGGGGGCGTGAACATGAGCGGACTTTCTCTTTTGCATCTGATTGCCTTGGTCGCGGGGCTCGTTGTCATCCTGCTCATTCGAAAAAGGTACCGCCGGATCCGTGCAATGGAGCTGGCGGTGGCCATGTTTCTCTACGCCGTTCTCGTGCTTCTGTTCACCGAGCCGGTCGTGAACCTGGTGAAGCGACTCCTGACCTGATCCGTGCGGATGGTCTCCTCCTCGAAAGACATCCTTCAATCGGCGATGCGGACGCGATCGCGCCCCTCCTTTTTGGCCTCCTTCACGGCTGCCTTGGCGGACTGCAAAAGGTCTCCGGCCGTTTCGCCGTGTTCCGGCATGGCGGCCACACCGATGGAAAGAGTGACGCGCCGCATCTGCCTGTGGTCGTCGCGGCCGGCATGGTCCTTCAAGATCTCCCGGATGTTCTCGGCGCGCCTGCGGGCGGACGTCAGCGAAGCGCCGGGCAGGATGAGAACGAACTCATCCGCGCCCCAGCGGCATGCCAATTCTTTCCCTCCGATGTTCTCGCCGAGAAAGCGCCCCAAGTCCTTGATGATCCCTTCGCCTGCCTCGATGCCGTAGGTCTGGTTGATCTGCCCGAGGCGGTCGATATCCATGAACACGACACCAACCGGCCCACCTTCACGCTGGGCCTGCTTCAGTTCCCGTGACAGGACTTCTTCGAGGTAGCGGCGGTTGATCAGCCCCGTCAGCGGATCCGTCATGGACTGGCTGCTCAACTGTTCCCGAAACTGAAGATTCCGCAGAGAAATGCTGATCTGTCTGGACGCCAGAATGGCAAGCTGCTCGTTTGCGCCCAGTTCCCTCGCGGACACGGAGACCTTTTTCCCGGCCGGACGGGGAAACTGCACATGGATGAGGCCCAGCCGTTCGCCATAGACGTTCATGGGGACGCAGATCGAAGCCCCGCTGCCCTTTTCCCCCTGAGCGTGAGGGCAGGGGATCCCTTTCCCCGAACCGGCCACAAGGTGCGGACGGTTCCTGCGGACGGCATAGCAGTCCTCCGCTGAAAACAGGGTTTTCCCCGGCGCCTCGCCCCATGACGCCGCGGCTTCGAGAAGGTTTCCCGCGGCATCGAACCGGTAACAGGCGCCGGCGGGAAAGAGCTGCGGCATCTCCAGGGATATCATGCGGTAGGCCTCTTCCAGGTTGAAAGAGGCGCACAGGAGATCGCCCAGTTCAATCAGCTTGCTGATCCTGCGTTTTGTCAGCGCCATGGAGCAACTCCGCGATCCTCCGTTTGAAAGCCTCGGGGGCCGTGATGCCCAACTCCCGCAAACGGGCTTCGAAAATCTTCATGGTTTCCACGCGGTCGGCCAGGTTTCGGAATATTTCCAGGTATGACCAGCCGGTCCCTTCGATTTCGCCCCGGAACGGGCGGTCCGCATCGAGCTTTTCTTCCACGAAGGCCGCGTCGCCTCCCCTCAGGGTGCGGCCGATCGCCCGGTATGCCGCGAAACGCTGGGTGACATCGCACTCGTAATCCTTCCGCTGCAGGCTCCGGAGAACCCGGTCGAGATCGATCCAGTCCATGATCCGGATGTGCGGGAAGGCCGCGAGGCCGGCCTGCACCGCATCCCGTATTGCCCGGGGCCCGATGTGTTTTCCATCCTCTTGCATGTCCGGATTCTCCGGGTTCGAGCCTCCGCTCCGGATGTAGAGCACCAGGTTCAAAGCGGGGGAAAGGCTTTCTTCACCTTCGACAAGATCCAGCGCTACGGCTGCGCCGCTTTTTTCTTCAGCCTCGCGCGCAACCCGTTCGATCGCTTCAGCGGCCGCCCCCGTCATCTGATCCGCCCCTCCGCAGGGGAAGTACCACCGCATTTCCTGTTTCAGCATCTCCCCGGGGACCCACTTTTTCGCCCCCTCCGTAAGATCGTGGCTTTTCCCTCGGATCAGGGCGCCGAAGCGCTCCGGGTCCAGCACATGCTTGTCCCAGCGCTTTTTCCGAAGGCTGTAAGCGACAATGTCATGAACCCGGTCCCGGACCAGTTTGCCCATGCTGATTCGGACAATCTGCCGGTCGCGGGTTTCGATGCCGTAGAAGAACCCTCCTTCGGCCACCGCACCCCCCGGCTGGATCACGGTTCCGAAGTTGGAGGGATTCAGGTAAATCGTCCCGTCGATCTCTTCGAACCCCCACTGGTCGTGAATGTGTCCGGTGAGGCAAAGGGGGACCCGGTACTCCTCACAGAACCTTCGCAGTTCCGGGGATCCGCTTTCCCCCATGGGGGCGACGTGATCGTGGATCCCGTGGGCCGGCTTGTGGGCAACGATGATATCCGGGCGGGTCTCCGCGAAGAAACGGGTCATCTCGCTCACACCCCGGTCGGCATTGTAGGGTACGGCATAGCGCTGGGGAATTCCGGGAGTGGCCACGTCCGCCCCGCCGTAGCCCGCGATCCTCAAGTCCGCCACATGGTGCCAGTGGCGGTGAAGGTCTCTGCCATGGAGCGAGGTGTACTGCAGGTCCATATCGTAGTTGCCGGGCAGGCAAAAGACCTGAGAGGCGCCTTTCAGGAAAAGGATGCTTTCCAGGACCTTGTACTTCTGCTGGAGGACCCGCCGGGCCCGGATGGTTGCGTCCCGGTATTCCTTTGCCCGTTTCAGGATATCGCCGGACAGTTCCTTGCGTTTCGAGAGGTCTTCGATGAAATCGTCCAGATCCGCATGGTCCGCACCCATGCGGTTGTAGAGGCCCGAAAAGTAAGTCTGCAACTCCCGGTACCGGGCCGACATCTCTTCCGTGTAGAAAGGCCGGTCGATCAGGTCGCCGGCGATGATATAGGCCTGGGCATCGGTCAGGGAGAGAAGTTTCTTGACCTGCGCAAAGGCGCCGTGGATGTCGGAAAGGTAGATGATCTTCATGGGAACGCCTTGATAGCCGTGTGAACGGCCCTTGCCGGTGTCGGTCCGTTCATACGATCCTTATCACTCCTGAGTTGCATCCTGTAAAGATCATGGATCCTGTGATCGACGCAATGCATTCCGGAAACCATAATCGGCGCAACGGAAAATTATTGCAAGCGATTTTGCCGCGGCTATTTTTTCAAGTTGTCACCCCAGCGCCAGGTCGAGGATCATCATGACCGTAAAGCCCGCCATGGCCGCCAGGGTCGCCGGATCGATGTTTGCCTCGTTTCGCCGGGCCTCAGTCCCCGATGATCTTGACGAGGACCCGCTTCCGCCGCCGGCCGTCGAACTCCCCGTAGAAGATCTGTTCCCACGGGCCGAAGTCCAGCCTCCCCTCCGTGACGGCGACGATGACTTCCCGCCCCATGACCTGCCGCTTCAGGTGGGCGTCGCCGTTGTCCTCGCCCGTGCGGTTGTGCCGGTACCGGGAGACCGGCTCGTGGGGGCAAGTTTTTCCAGCCACTCTTCGTAATCCTGATGCAGGCCGGACTCGTCGTCATTGATGAAAACGGAAGCGGTAATGTGCATCGCGTTCACCAGGATCAGGCCTTCCGATACGCCGCTTTCCTTCAGGCACTGCTCCACCTGCCGCGTGATGTTGAGAAACCCTCTTCGAGAGGGGACATTGAACCAGAGTTCCTTTCGGTATGATTTCATGGGCCGTTCACCTCCTTATTCCGGGGGACGCCTCAGCGGCATTCCGCAGGGCAACCGTTGTGTTCGGGCCGGTATCCCGGCATCAGCGGACCGGGAACGCAATCCATCCTGCTGCCGATCGTTTTTATAACACATTTTCGGGCCACGTTTCCATTGACACAAGAGGCGCTCTGCCTGTATATGCTCCACCTGAAAACAACCCATGCAAAAATTACTCTGGAAGGGAGAAGGATATGAAAACTGCGGTTCTCGGGGCGGGGTCCATCGGCATGATCGCCGGTGCACTGATGGCGAAAAACGGCGGCGACGTAACACTGGTAGACGCCAATCGGGATCATGTGGCCGCCATCAATGCGAAGGGAGCAAGGATCACCGGCTTCATGGACGAAACGATTCCGGTCCAGGCCGTCACACCGGACAAGATGTCGGGACGCTACGATCTCGTCCTCTATGCCGTGAAACAGACCTACAACGAGGCGGCCCTGACCGCGCTGCTGCCGCACCTGCATGAGAAAAGTCTGGTTGCCACGATGCAGAACGGCGTGCCGGAGCCGGCCGTTGCAAAGTATGTCGGCGAGAGCAGGCTGCTGGGCTGCCCGGTCGGATGGGGCGCGACCTGGCTCGGACCCGGCGTCTCGGAGCTGACCTCGGAAAGGGACAAGATGACGATTTCGCTTGGCACGCACGGAGCGGTACCGCCTCCGGCGGTCGATGCCGTGAAAATGGAGCTGTCCCGGATCTGCGAGATAGAGCCCGTAGAAAACCTGGTCGGCGTCCGCTGGACGAAACTGATCGTCAACGCTACGATGAGCGGCATGTCCGCCGTGATCGGCGGAACATTCGGGGACGTGCTGGACAACGAAAAGGCGCTGACCTGCGTCGTCCACATCGGTGACGAGGCGATCCGTGCCGCGGCGGCAGCGGGAATCAGGCTGGAACCGATGCAGGGGCACGACATCAACATCCTGGCGTTCAAGACGGCCGAGGAGATGAATTTCCGGCGGGAGATTTACAAACTGATCTTCGGCCCGCACCGGCAACTGCGGGCGAGCATGCTCCAGGATCTGGACCGCGGAGTCCGTACCGAGATCGACGCGATCAACGGCGTAATCTGCGAGACCGGAAGACGCCATGGCGTGGCCACGCCCGTCAACGACGAGGTGGTCGCCGTCGTGCACGATGCAGAGGCGGGCAGGGTCCGTCCGAGCGCCTCGCTGCTGGAGCGCTTTCGGCTCCCGGTGCTTCCCTCATGAGCCTGACAGACGGGGAGCCCTGCAATCGTGACGGTGCGGCAGGCGCCGAATGCCGTTTCATCCGTGCGGATGCGTGATGTCGATCCCGGCCTTCATGGCGAGTTTGTAGGATTCCCTTTTAAGGTAGATCCCCAGCGCAAGGATGCCGACCGACCCGGCCAGCAGGCCCACCATCCCGTAAAGCATTCCGCCCGGTTCGAGGCGCGTGTAGATATAGAACAGTGCCGGTATGCTGACCATCGTCAGGAAAAGGCCCGCGTGGTAGAGGCGGTCGCCGGCCATCCAGTATCCGGCTGCCCGGGGGGATTTCCTCCGCATCTTTTCATAGAGGGCATAGTCGGGTGAATCTTTTCTGCTCGTGCGGGGGGGCATGTTCACAAATTCTTTTTTTTGCGTGAGCATTGTGCACGCTGGCCGGAAAGCAGCCCCGGGCTTTGGCGATTTGCCGGCGGTCCGGTCAGTGTGAATGAATCCGGACCTGACAGGTCACGTGATGCGCTTCACCCAGCCTGCGGGCAAGCGTCATGAAGTGATCCGGCAGGGGGACCTCCCGATCGAGGATCAGGATGCCGAGATCTCTTGCCCTCGCAAGGACCGCCTCGCTGTCGCAGCCTTCCCGGCTGTCGCAGAGGAACTGGACGCGCAGGGCATCGGTGATCGGGATCCGCATTTCCGGATATTCGGCGGCGAGCCTCCCGATTTCCTCATCGATCAGGGCCGCATGGGCTTTCGCGAAGGACAGGAAGGGCTCTTCCCGGTTGGGCGTGCCGAACAGGCCGTTGATCACGGCCCCGGCGAGCCGGCCGAGGTCTACCCGCTCCCAGGAAGGGTGCCGGTCCTCAAGCCCGCTCCTCAGCATCTTGAAGAGGACCATCTTGATGATGTGGATCCCCTCCCGCAGAACGGGGATCAGTTTCTGTTCATCGTTCATCTTGAACTGCCCGGAGCGGCAGGATTCGCCGGCGGCTATTCGAATATCTTTTCGTCTGCGGCGTCCGCCTCCTGGGCGTCGCGCTCGAAATCGCGGGCCTGGCGGCCGGCCTTCGTCTTGAAAAATTCACGGTACCACTCGTGGGCCGTGATCATGGACATGACCTCGCTCGTGCCCGTCCAGATCGAGGCGAGCCGCACATCGCGGAAAATCCGCTCGATGGGAAAAACGTTGGTGTACCCGATGCCGCCCACGACCTGCATGGCGTTATGGACCGCCTTCTGGCAGGATTCGGTGATGAACTTCTTCGATTCGGAGACCATCCGGCGGACGCGGTTCATGTCGACGCCCTCGTCCACGGCCCGGGCCGTCACATAGGCCATGGCGCGGGCCGCGTCCAGCAGCATGACCGCTTCGGCAATCTGAAAGCTCACCCCCTCGAACTGGGCGATGATCTGGCCGAAGGCCTTCCGCCGCGACGTGTAGTTCGTGGCGATCTCCAGGGCGGGACGGGCCGCGCCGATGGTCATGGCCGCCGTGCCGAGGCGCTCCGGGATCATCATCGTGTTGAAGACCGCATAGGCGCCGTTCACTTTGCCGATGACGTTTTCCTTCGGCACCTTCGCGTCCCGGAAGACGAGCCGCGCCGTACCGCCGCCGCGGCAGCCCATCAGCCCGTAGAGGTACTTCGTTTCGACGCCGGGGCCGCGGTCCACGATCAGGGCCGTCAGGCAGTCCTGGGGTTTGGCGGCGGGGTCGAAGTTGGTCCGGGCGTAAAGGAGGAAATAGTCCGCCCCCTCGCCGCCGACGATGAAGCGTTTCTGCCCGTTGACGAGAAAGTGATCCCCCATGTCCTCGGCCCTGGTGGTGGCGCCGAAGAAGTCGGAGCCGCCCCGGGGCTCGGTCAGGCATTCGGCGGCGAAGAGATCGCCCCGCAGGAGGGGCTTGACGTACTTTTCTCTCTGTTCGTCCGTGCCGTGCTGAATGATGGCGTCACAGACCAGTTCGGCGCCGACGCCGAAAACGCAGGCGAACTCGTAGCCGAGCGTCCCGATCTCCTCCATGAGCATGCAGGTCGTCACCCAGTCCATCTCCCGGCCGCCCCATTTCTTCGGGTAGCGGCAGCCCATGAGATTGCGCCTTCCCGCCTCGCGAAGGAATTCCTTGGGGAACTTGATGGCGTCCGTGTCCATGTCGAGGATCATCTGCCGGGGGACCCACTTCACGAGGTCCCGGGCCTCGTC
>Ga0116154_10003240_pt1 | contig 11670 bp, 3 predicted proteins | sample AD_UKC030_MetaG_FD_89898 | JGI IMG/M metagenome (GOLD analysis project Ga0116154, IMG submission 89898) | Active sludge microbial communities of municipal wastewater-treating anaerobic digesters from USA - AD_UKC030_MetaG | ecosystem: Engineered > Bioreactor > Anaerobic > Digestate | place: USA...
AAGGCAAGAACAATAGAACAGCTTAAGGCTGATATTGAAAAAGTCATGAGCCTCCTTCCGGGAAAACAGCGCCTCTCCCTTCACGCCATTTATGGAGATTTCAAAGGGAAAAAGGTTGACCGCGACCAGATAGACGTGGAGCACTTCCAGGGATGGATCGACTGGGCTAAAAAAATTGGAATAGGTCTCGACTTTAACCCTACCTGCTTCTCACACCCTCTGTCGGACGACGGGTACACCCTCTCGAGCAAAAACGAGAAAATAAGGAAATTCTGGGTTGAGCACAACAAGAGGTGCCGCAAGATAGGTGCCGAAATGGGAAAGCAGCTTGGAACACCCTGCATAAACAACATCTGGGTACCGGATGGTTCTAAAGACGTACCTGTCGACAGAATAGCACACAGAAAACTCCTTATGAAATCGCTCGATGAGATATTCAGCGTCGAATACCCAAAAGAACATATAAAGGATTCCATCGAGTGCAAGCTTTTTGGAATAGGCTCGGAAGCAATGGTAGTGGGTTCATCTGAGTTTTATATCGGTTACGGGATAAAGAACAACAAGCTGATCACCCTCGACAATGGCCACTTCCACCCCACCGAACAGGTGGCTGATAAAATCTCCTCCCTTCTCTTATATGTTGATGAACTCATGCTTCATGTAACCCGCGGCGTGAGGTGGGACAGCGACCACGTAGTTATATACAACGACGAGATCCAGTTCATAGCCCAGGAGATAGTTCGTTGCAATGCCCTTAACAGGGTAAATGTCGGACTCGACTATTTCGATGCAAGCCTCAACCGTATCGGAGCTTATGTCGTCGGCACAAGATCAGCCCAGCTTGCATTCCTGAACGCTCTCCTCGAACCGGTCGGCACGCTCAGGAAATATGAAGAGAACAACAACTTCTTCGAACGCCTGGCCACCCTTGAGATCATGAAGACCAAACCGCTTGGAGCAGTATATAACTATTACTGCATGAAGAACAACGTAGCGGTAGCTGAAGACTATATCGCAGAAATACAGGCCTACGAAAAGGAAATTCTCAAAGACAGGAAATAAACACCTGTATCAAATGAAGAAAAGAAGATCATCTGCCCTTATCTGCACAATGCTGGTATTAATGACCTTTGTCAGCATGCCTCTTTCCACCCTTTCAGCCCGGTCAGTCACCGGGCTGAAGGTGGAATATTCTTCCACTCCCATCGGAATTGATGTGGAGAAGCCCCGCTTCAGCTGGCAGATGGCAGCAGAAGATGATCAGCGCGGAGTTTACCAGACTGCCTGGCAGATAATTGTTTCAGATCAGGCGGGAAAGCTTGCCTGGGACAGCGGGAAAAAGGAAGGAAGCGCCTCAGTCGGGATTGTATATTCCGGGGCTCCCCTGAAACCGGAAACCAGATACAGCTGGAAGGTAAGCGTCTGGGACCAGTCAGGTAAATCCAACACCGGAGAATCATGGTTCGAAACAGGACTGATGAATTCTGAGATCAGCGCCTGGAGCGGCGCTCAATGGATAGGCGGCGGGAATGAGGACCTTGTTCTTTATTCGCCTTACCTGGCGATCTTCAACACAAAATTCAAAATAGCAATTGAACCCGGAAGCTCCAGAGCTTCCTTTATTTATGGCGCCAATGATTCCAGGCTCATGGACAGGAACAAGAATATCTGGCAGCTTGAGAATAAAAGGAACAAGAGCTATATAAAAATTGAACTCGACATATCCGCCGTCGATGGTTCTGAAAGCGGAAGGGCAAAGATAAACGTTTACCGGTCCGGTTATATTAATACCGACACATCCGAAAAACCCTTAAGGACATTTGAGATCAAAACAGAGTTCATAAATAATGAAAACAAAAACAACGAACATACCGTTCAGTTCACAAGCATCTTCGGCCAGATATCACTGACAATCAACGGCAGCGCCTCCTTTAATCATGTGCCGCCGTCTGCTCCCGAACAGACTCCGGCTCCCGGAGCAAGACCCGACTTTATGGGACGACAGGGCGGCCCGTCAGTTAACCTGAATCCTCTTGGTAACGGAGGCAACTACATTCCGTTCGGGTTACTTTGCGACATCGGGTTCTCGGCCGAGCCTGGACAAAGAGCATCTTTTTCAGAAGTCGTGGTAACCAATAACAGGTTTCCGAATGCAATCCTGTTCTCTGAAAACCTTACGGCTTCCGGCTATAACGGGATATTTTCCGGACATGCTTCTGATCCGGCTTCAGGAATAAAGATTACCGACGGGAAATATCTGATCGACGGAGGTACCGGGGGAACTTTAATAACTGCTGACCCGTGCAGAAACTCAACTCCCATGCTGCGGACAGAATTCAAAACAGCAGGAAAAAACATTAAAGACGCCCGGCTATATGTAACAGCCAGAGGCATATATGAGTTTTTTATTAATGGAAAAAAAGTCGGTGATGATTATTATAATCCCGGCCTCACACAATATAACATTACTCACCTTTACCAGACCTATGATGTAACAGGTCTGATTATTAATGGAGAGAATGCAATGGGTGCAATGCTGGGAGAAGGATGGTGGAGCGGGCTGCTGAGCTTCGGCAATATATGGAACCATTTTGGCGACCGACAGTCGCTTCTGGCAAAGCTTGTCATTACCTATACCGATGGAACAGAAACTTTGATAACAACAAATAATAAAGACTGGAAATACTTTGACAAAGGACCGGTAATCTACAGCAGTCTCGATATGGGTGAGGTTTATGATGCAACAAGAGAAGCAGCCACGGAAGGCTGGACAACATCTGCATACAACGACAACGCGTGGAAAAGTGCAATTGCTGTTCCGCTTGAAGGTACCTCATTCACCGGTCGCTCGACAGAAAGAGACGGAACTGTCAGCGAATTCAGCTTTGAAAAGATGAAACTTACCGGACAGATCGGTAATAATGCCGGTGTTTTTCAGGTGATTACTGCAAAATCAGTTAAAGAGGTCCGGAAGGGGGTATTCGTCTACGATCTTGGACAGAATATAGTAGGTGTTCCCAGAATAACATTTGCAAACGGGAACTCAGGGCGTGTTATCACCCTTAGATTTGCTGAAATGCTGTATCCCGACCTGAAAGAATCGGGAAGCAATGTGGGAATGATCATGACCGAAAATTACAGGGCTGCTCTGAATCAGGACATATATATTATGAAGGATGGTCCTCAGGTCTTCCAGCCCAAATTCACTTCACACGGATTTCAGTATGTCGAGATAACAGGCATCGATGCTCCGCTATCCCCTGAAGCTGTCCGGGGAGTTGCGATCAGTTCTGTCAGAGAACTGACTGCCGGTTATTCAACTTCAAATCCAAAAGTGAACCAGCTATGGTCGAACCTGGTATGGTCAAATATCGACAACTTCCTTTCAATCCCCACCGACTGCCCGCAGAGAAATGAGCGAATGGGATGGTCGGGTGACATAAATGTTTTTTCACGCACAGCTACATACATTTCAAACTCCGGTCAGTTTCTCCGGCGCCATCTGCTGGCGATGAGAGATGTTCAGGCTGCCAGCGGCAGGTTCACCGACGTGGCTCCTGTTGGAGGCGGTTTCGGGGGAATACTCTGGGGAAGCGCAGGAATTGTTATACCATGGGAAACATATCAGCAGTATGGGGACATCAGCCTTCTTGAAGAACATTACCCGGCAATGGTCAGATACATGGATTATATTGCAACAACCATTGACCCTGAGACCAGGTTGAGCTCTGATGCTACGCTTGGCGACTGGCTCGGCCCTCAGAATAACCAGCTGGGGTCCGCTTACCTCGTGACTGCTTACCATGCTTTCGATCTTGATATTATGTCGAAGGTTGCTCAACTGCTTGGAAAAAATGCTGATGCGGAAAAATTCAGGACACAGTATCTTGAGAGAAAAGAATTTTTCAACAAGACTTTCGTGAACAACGACAGGAAAGCTCTCGGACTCATCGGGGGCGGAAGAGGCTTTGGGCCTCAGCCTGCAGCCGCTCCGGAGTTCAAGGTTGCTGATGTTCAGACTGCCTATGCTGTCGGCCTGGCTCTGGACCTCTTCAATGATGAGAACAAAACTGAAATGATAAAAAACCTTGCAGAGACCGTCAAACGTGAAAACAAGGACGACGGAGGCGTAATGCGTCCGGAATATTCCCTTATGACAGGGTTCATAGGTACTGCGTGGATAAGCAAGGCACTGTCCGATAACGGAATGAGTGATCTTGCCTATAAACTTCTTCAGAACGACAAATATCCATCGTGGCTTTACCCGATCGATCAGGGTGCAACCACGATCTGGGAAAGGCTTAACGGATACACGGTTGAAAATGGTTTTGGCGGCAATAACAGCATGAACTCATTCAATCACTATTCCTTTGGAGCTGTCGGCCAGTGGATGATGGCGTATTCGCTTGGAATTCAACGCGACGAACCAGGCTTCAGAAAATTCATCCTCCAGCCCGAACCAGATCCTACCGGACAAATGACAAGCGCTGAAGGATACTATGAATCAATGTACGGCAGGATTGAGAGCGGCTGGAAGGTAGCAGATGGAGTAATGACATACAATGCCGTGGTTCCTGCAAATACGACAGCAAGGCTTTATCTGCCAGCAGCCTCTGTATCAGATATCAGGGAAAGCGGTAAGAAGTTAAGGAAGGCAAAGGGAGTGACCTTCGTTAAATATGAGAACGGCAAAGCTCTTTTCGAACTCGCCTCAGGAAGTTACTTATTTACAACAGCACTTTAATAACCTAAAACAAATCTTAAAATGAAGAAGTATCTCGTTCCGGCCGGAAAGATGATCATGTTCCTTTTTATGGTGCTTGCAGCCTCTTTTATTACGGGCTGTAACAGTACATCCCGTGAAGCATCGGAACTTGAGGCAGGATTCCTCAACCCGCCTCATGAGGCAGCGCCACGTGTCTGGTGGCACTGGATGAACGGAAATATAAGCCAGGAGGGCATCAGTGCTGACCTTGGATGGATGAAGCGGGTCGGCATCGGCGGTTTCCAGAATTTTGACGCCGGACTGACATCTCCACAGATTGTGGAAAAGCGACTGGTCTACATGACTCCGGAATGGAAAGCTGCTTTCCGGCATGCAACCTTACTTGCCGATTCGCTCGGGCTCGAGATGGCAATTGCCGGCTCACCCGGATGGAGCGAAAGCGGAGGCCCCTGGGTCAAACCGGAGGAGGCGATGAAGAAATACGTATGGAGCGAAATCAGGGTTGACGGAGGTAAACAGTTTTCAGGAGTGCTCCCTCATCCGCCTTCAGCAACCGGAGCTTTCCAGAATATAGAAATGGAAAGAAGAGGTTTCGGACCTGAAGCCGATGACAGGCCTGCCGGTCCGGTATTTTATGCTGATGCAGCAGTTGTGGCTTTCAGACTAACGGATGATGACGCCTTATTGACTGACCTCTCTCCCAAAATCACCTCCAGCGGAGGAAAATTCGACCTTAATGATCTGACCGACGGCGATATTGTAAAATCAAACCTGCTTCCCTCTGCTCCGGCAGGAAAAAACGCCTGGATCCAGTTTGAATTTTCAAGCCCTCAGACCATTCAGGCCATAACTTTTGCAGCCAGCGGAGGAGGCGGCGGAATGCCTGGCCGCGGAGCCGGTTCCTCCAACAGATGGCTTGAGGTGAGCGAAGACGGCAGGAATTTCTCCAAAGTGGTTGATATCACAGCCGGACGAATCGCTCAGAACACAATAACATTTGAACCGGCCACGGGAAAATATTTCAGGTTCAATGTAAAAACACCTGAAGCTTCTCCAATGCCCCAGGGAATGGGAGGCATGTTTGGCGGCGGAATGGGACGGCAGCCTGTCGGGCCTTCAGGAACAGCGGTGGCTGAACTTGTTCTTCATACCTCCGGAAGGATAAACAGGTTCGAGGACAAGGCCGGATTTGCCGCTGCGGCTTCAACTGAGCTGGCAAGGTCGGCAACTCCTGAGGTGAAGGATGCAATTATGAAATCAAATGTCGTCGACCTTACCTCAATGATGAAACCCGACGGTTCCCTGGAATGGACGGTTCCGGAAGGGAAATGGGCCATAATGCGACTTGGGTATTCCCTCACCGGGCATCAGAACAGTCCTGCTTCACCTGAGGCAACCGGTCTTGAAGTGGATAAACTGAATCCAACGTATGTAAAGAAATATTTTGACAATTATCTCGACCAGTACAAGGATGCCACCGGAGGACTGATGGGCCAGCGTGGACTGCAGTACATAATTACCGACAGCTGGGAGGCCGGCACACAGAACTGGACAGACAATATGATCGCTGAATTCAAAAACCGCAGAGGATATGACATACTTCCATGGCTGCCTGTCCTCTCCGGCCATATAGTTGAAAGCTCAGCTTCAAGCGACAGGTTCCTCTGGGATTTCAGAAGAACGCTTGAGGAACTGGTGTCAGAATATCATTATGACCAGCTAACCGATATCCTTGAAGAAAGAGGCATGAAGGGACGCTATACGGAATCGCACGAAGGCGGCCGTGCTTTCATAGGCGATGGAATGGAAGTAAAACGCAGATCGGCGGTTCCGATGAGTGCCACATGGACTCCGGGAGGTTTTGGCGGCAATGAGGGAGGCGTGGCAACCCGCTTTAAGGCCGATGTTCGTGAATCTGCTTCAGTGTCCCATATCTACGGACAGAAATTCGTTGCGGCAGAATCTCTTACTGCTATTGGAACTGCATGGGCCTGGTCGCCGGAGCTTCTTAAACCGGTAGCCGATATGGAACTTGCAAGCGGATTGAATCGTTTCGTGATTCACACCTCAGTGCATCAGCCAGTAAATGATAAAATACCCGGTCTGGGACTGGGTCCGTTCGGACAATGGTTTAACCGGCATGAGACCTGGGCAGAGCAGGCAGGCGCCTGGACCACCTACCTTGCACGCAGCTGTTACATGCTTCAGCAGGGGCAGTATATAGCCGATATAGCATATTTGTATGGGGAAGGAAATAACATCACAGCGCTGTTCGGTCAGAAGCTGCCGGAAGTACCTGCAGGTTACGAATATGATTTTGTAAATGCCGATGCGCTTCTGAATGTCCTGAAAGCAGAGGGAGGAATCATTACAACCCCGAGCGGAATGAAATACAGGCTGCTGGCCCTGGATGAGAGCACAAGCCAAATGACCCTTCCCGTATTGAAGAAGATCAACGACATGGTAATGCTGGGAGCAGTTGTGACAGGCCCTAAACCCGTAACAACCCCAAGCCTCAGCGATGATCAGTCTGAGTTCACTGCCCTCGCAAATACACTTTGGCCTGAAGGCAAAGGTGAAAAAGCTGCTGGTAAAGGGAAGATATACTCCGGTTACACCATTAAGGAAGTCCTTGATATGCAGAATATCGTTCCTGATTTTTCATATTCAAAGCAAAATGATGACACTGAGGTTCTGTATGTGCATAGAAAACTTGCCGGAAGTGATATCTACTGGGTGAACAACCGAAAGGACAGGTCAGAGGATATAGAGGCTTCATTCAGGGTTGAGGGGAAGATTCCGGAAATCTGGCATCCTGAAACCGGATTGATTGAAAAAGCTTCCTTCAGTATCGAGGGAGGGGTTACGAAGGTACCTCTGCACCTCGAGCCTTCCGATGCATTGTTTGTGGTATTCGGAAACAAGGCACGCCAAAATTCCCTGACTATTGAAAAACCTCAGGAGAAGGTACTGACTGAAATACCGGCTCCATGGACAGTGACTTTTCAGGAAAAGAGGGGGGCACCTGCTGAAGCTTCATTTGATGCTCTTGCACCATGGAATGAAAACAATGATCCTGGAATAAAGTATTTCTCGGGGACCGGTTCTTACCTGAAAACTATTAATGTGCCTGCAGAATGGCTAAATGAGAACTCTGAAATATGGCTCGATATGGGAGTGGTGAAAAACCTTGCTGAGGTTCTGGTCAATGGGAAATCTCTCGGCATTGTCTGGAAAACTCCATTCAGGATCAATGTTACCGAAGCACTTAAGTCAGGAGAAAATAGCCTTGAGATAAAAGTCACAAATCTCTGGGTGAACAGGCTGATCGGCGATCAGCAGCCTGATGTAAAGGAAAAACTGACATATACAACCCAGGCGTTTTATCAGGCAGGATCCCCCTTGTTACCCTCCGGTTTAATCGGACCGGTTAGGTTGCTTGGAAGATCTGAATAGAATATATTTCGGAGTAAATAAGAATGTGTAAACCAATATCCGGATAAAAATCATAAAAACATGAAAAAATTAATAATATCATTTCTGTTTGGAGCAGTTGTTTCAACTCTTCTTCCTGCCCAGCCCGGAGGCGTTCAGATCGAGGGAAAGGAAGTATTTAAAAATGACGACATAGTATTCCATCAGATTGATGACCACACCTGGGTCGGGTCAGGTCATCTGATGGCTAATGAAAGCCTTTATCTTCTTGAAGGATCTGAGAAAGCAATTCTGATAGATGCCGGTACAAAGATCACGGACCTCGACAAGGTAGTTGCTCAGATAACAAGTAAAAAGGTAACCCTGGTTGCAACACATGTACATCCGGACCATACCGGATCAGCAATCGATTATTTCCCGGAAATATTTATTAATCCTGCCGATACGGTGAACATTCCGCAGATGATGCCCAATTATAAAGGTGAAATAAAATATCTTAAGTATGGTGAAATCATTGATCTCGGCGGACGTAAGATAGAGGTTGTTTTTACACCCGGGCATACACCAGGCTCCACAACTTTTATTGATAAGAATGCCCGCTACGGATTCAGCGGCGATTCATTCGGTTCGGGAAACCTGCTTCTCACCACAGATTTTTCCACGCTGATATCAACCTGCGAGAAGACCAGCAAAATAATGGAACTGTACGGAATTGAAAAACTCTACCCCGGCCATTTTTTCGGAAAAAATGCTGAGACACTCCAAAGAGTTAAAGACATGATTACGCTCAGCAGGGATGTATTGTCAGGTAAGGTCAAAGGAGAGGAGAACCCAAGAGGCATCCTGGGGCTCAACATGATAGTAAATGCCTACGGTGTACGTATCAATTATGGCGAAAAAGCGCTGAAGTAAACCTGTCTCCGACTTCGTGACACTGTTGCATATGCAAATATTTGCAATATAGTGTTCCGATGTACATTTTATTAATCCAAACCCGCTTCAGGGGTAATTCCATTCACGGAAAGAGTGTTTTAAATATCTATTATTTAAAGAATAGATTAGTCTTCTGATTAAAGACCTCGGCATTTTGATTTAAGTTGCCATTTTATATAAATCTTTTCCCGTTTTGTTAATTGACGGAAAAGACTATTAAGCCTAACTTGCTTTCAAACCAGGAATAACACACTGAAGTAGGATCAGATTAAATTCAATAGGCCGGATATGGGAGTTTCAGGATAGGAGTCATCATATTCCTGGTTTTTTGCAAGAATTAATGAATTGCCTGATTTGACGACATTATTGTCAGGTGATTGAAATATAATGCAGGTCAGACCGGTTTTCGGGGAAACCAGATTTTGGGGAAAACCGGAGTTGTTTGCGAATTTTCCTTGAAGGAATTTCTAAACCCTTAATAACTCTCACTTTAACTAACTAAACCAGAACACTATGAAAACAAGCTTTCTGAAACTAGCTATGTTTGTGCTCATAGGCATGTTCATAGGAGCTATGAACGGTACTATTGCAGCGCAACAGGCTCAGCAGAGACTTACAGGAAAGGTCACCGACCAGCAGGGCAGTCCTGTTATCGGCGCTACCATTGCTGTGGTCGGAACAACAAACGGTACCCTTTCCGGTACTGATGGGACATACATTCTTAATAATGTACCATCAGGAGCAAGGGTGCAGGTCTCATTTGTAGGATTTGTCTCCCAGACTGTTGATTTGGGGGGCAGGTCAACAATTAATTTCACACTCCAGGAAGAAACCACGGTGCTGGATGAAGTGGTTGTTGTTGGATACGGGGTGCAGAAGAAAATTAATGTGACAGGAGCTATCTCCACGGTTTCAACGACAGATATGGTAAACAGGTCTGTTGAAAACGTGGGACAGACTGTTCAGGGAAAACTCTCCGGAGTTCAGGTCCTGAACGTATCCGGAAGACCTGGTGCTTCATCGTCATTCCGTATCAGAGGTTACTCTTCGGCAATATCGAGCCCCGACCCTCTCTTTCTGGTCGATGGATTGAAAGTAGCCAATATCGATTACCTCGATCCTGAAAGTATTGAAACCATTCAGGTTCTTAAAGACGCTGCCTCGGCTGCAATCTATGGTGCCCAGGCCGGTAACGGTGTTGTAATGATAACAACCAAAACGGGTGGAAAAGACAAAGGCACAGGACAGCTGTTCTACAACAGTATTTTTGCTTATGCGGATCCTATCAGAAGCATGAATATGATGAATGCCGGCCAGTTTAAAGAATACTGGACCGAGTCGGGCAGGGTAAACCCGGGTGGTTTCCAGAATAGTGATACTGACTGGCAGGATGTTGTGCTCGAAACAGGTTTCCAGCAGCGTCATACAATCGGAGGATCCTTTACAACCGAAAGGGGATCATATTACATGGCTGCCACACTCTTAAGAAATAACGGAATAGTTACAGGTGACAAGGACTTTAACGAGCGCGTTACAGGCCAGATAAATGCCAGCTTTAAAATAAAAGACTGGATTACCATAGGAACTACCAACTCTATTGAAAGAGGATATACACACACAGTATCGGAAAATAATTTCACCGGTACCGGTAGTGCTGTAGGAAGCGCTTATTATTTCGATCCCACAGTACCTGTCTATTATGCAAATGACAGTGATGTTCCGGCTGCTACCGGACTGCTTGCAGCCGAAGCAGCAGGCTATACGGTATTCAGAGATCCTGAGGGCAGACTCTACGGCCAGTCCCTTTCAATGACCTCCAACCTCTGGAACCCTTTGCTTATGGTCGATGTACAGACCAGCGGATTCCAGACAAATTTCAACAAGCACTGGAGGACAAACCTGAATGGTACCGCTTATGCTGAAATAGTACCTTTTACCGGGCTGACATTCACATCCAGACTTGGCTACAGGCTTGCGAACCTGTACCAGACCGTTTATAACACCCCATACTGGATAAATCCTGCCCAGATAAGCACCAGTCCTGAAATCAGAGGTAATATGATGAACACCAATTATTATCAGTGGGAAAACTTTGCCAACTACAACAAAACCATCCAGAAACATGAAATAAATGCAATGGCTGGCCTGGAGTTCGCATCCACCCGCTTTGAGTCAGTCAGGGCCAATGCCAACGGACTTTCAAGCCTTGATGAGGCCTTCCAGTCACTTGATTACTACCTTCCCACTGCATCGACAAGGACCATGTCGGGCGGTGATTATTACCGCGCCAATATGTCGTACTTCGGACGTCTGGCTTATGCTTACGACGCCAAATACCTTTTGCAGGTCAACTTCCGTGCCGATGCCTTCGACAACTCCAAACTGGCAACTAAAAACCGCTGGGGCTATTTCCCCTCAGTGTCTCTTGGATGGGTACTGACCAAGGAGAACTTCATGCAGAACATTGATCCGAAAACTTTGTCATTCCTCAAGTTGAGAGCTTCTTACGGTGTTAACGGCAACATAAACGCACTGAGCGATTTCGCATATACAAATGCCATGGCTCTTTCAAGCAG
>Ga0116154_10003245_pt1 | contig 11659 bp, 11 predicted proteins | sample AD_UKC030_MetaG_FD_89898 | JGI IMG/M metagenome (GOLD analysis project Ga0116154, IMG submission 89898) | Active sludge microbial communities of municipal wastewater-treating anaerobic digesters from USA - AD_UKC030_MetaG | ecosystem: Engineered > Bioreactor > Anaerobic > Digestate | place: USA...
ATGGTTTGTCAGGCGTACAGGATGCCCACTATGACCGACACGGCTATATTGACGAAAAACGTGCCGCCCTGGCGGCATGGGAGCATCGACTAGACGACATTGCCGCGGGCAGGAAGCCGGGCAACGTCGTGCAGATGAAAAGAAAGAAAGCATCTTGATAACCGAAACGCTACGCTATACAATCCACCATGATTAAGAGTTTCCAACACAAAGGGCTGCAAATCTTTTTCGAGACAGGAAACAAAGCCGGCGTTCAGCCGCACCACGCGGCCCGCTTGTCGCGCCAGTTAATCCGCCTTGATGCAGCTAAAAACTCAGACTACATGAACGTACCTGGTTGGAAGTTTCACGGCTTGACCGGCAACTTGGCCGGGCATTACTCGGTAACGGTGAATGGCAACTGGCGTCTGACTTTCACCTTTGAAGATGGCGACGCCGTTCTGGTCAATTACCAGGACTATCACTGAGAGGTAAGCTAGATGAGCCGAATGTTTAACCCGCCGCACCCCGGCGAAACGCTGCGAGAGGATGTATTGCCCGCTTTGGGGCTGACCGTTACCGAAGCGGCCGCCCAGCTTGGCGTAACCCGCGCCGCCCTTTCCCGCGTTCTTAATGGTCACGCCGCCATTTCCCCAATGATGGCACTTCGCCTTGAGGGCTGGCTGGGTTTGGAAAACGGCGGGCATGCCGACGCATGGCTGGCGCAGCAAACCGCCTATGACCTCTGGCAAGCGAGGGAAGCCGGCATGCCGAAGGTTACTCCAGTGACTCACCTGCTGGCTGCATAGAGCATCACCGCTGCCTGACGACATAAGGCAAAGCGGGCCGCCGCGTAGTTACCCTGCACAGCTTCACCAAAAAAACATAGCAAACACCCCCCAAGGAATTGAAGACCGCACGCCAGCGATTGAAGGAGGTACAGAATGGATGAGTTCAATCCCGTGCTTTTTGACCCCAAGGCCCACGCCGCCCGGAAGCGGGAAGAGAGTCCGGCGTTTTGTGACGCCTATGATGCGCTGGACGATGAATTCGCAGCCCTTGCCGTGCTTCTGAAGACCAGAAAGGACGCCGGCCTGACGCAAGCCGAAGTCGCCACAAAAAAAGGGGGGTTCCCAGCCCGTGCTGGCACGCATCGAATCCAGCCTCGGCAACCGCAAACACGCCCCCTCTCTCTCGACCCTGCGCAAGTACGCCAGCGCCTGCGGCAAGCGGCTTGTCATTCAGATGCAGTAACGAAGCGCAATGAACACAATTATTGAATCCGTCCCACTCTGGCAAGATTTTTCGCAAGGATGATTGGCACGCTGACCGAGCACACCGCCCCCTAATCCTGCGAGACGAAAAGCGGGAGTCCTTTGCCCGCCTGGGGGCACTACTCAACGGAAGGCCGCACGGAAGGAATGCAACAAATGAAGCTGACATTTGCGATTGATGGCCGCGAGGCATTGCCAGTGCGCGCCATCCCTTGGGTCGCAGGCGCCGAGACTTTCACGCACAAGTTGGTGCTTCCACCCTCCTTAATCGTCCTCAGCGCCCGTACCGCCTGCGACTCCAAGGACACCAACCCCGGAATTTCGCTACTGCGCCTCTACCGCTACGACAAAGGTGGCGTACAACCTGTCACCGCCGTGCGCCTTGATGCCACCGCACCAGAATATGACTTCCAGCCAGAAGCCGATGAGCCGTTGCGCGAATCGACCCGTCGACTACCTGCGGGGGTGTTTGTTTTTCTGGATGAATTGCAGAGTTTTGTTGACTGGATATACCCGCCGGGGAGCCATGACGGGGAGTGCCGAGATGCAATTGCACTCAACACCAGCCCGGACTTACCCGACGAAATGATCGAGGGGATTCAGGAGGGTTTTGTCGCCCGCAAACCCGTTGTGGAAGCGCAGCGTTCCGCTTCTGAATTGTCGGCCGAACGATGCACCGAACTGGCCGGCCTGCCGGAGTTGTTCGTACATCACTGGGAAGAACTTACGGGGATTGGAATCTGTAAAGGTGGGGCATATATTGTCAGCCAGTCCGGCGTCTATCCGGAACAATACAGCGACAACGATTTGCGCTTGCTATTCCCTGAAGAGCGCAGACTCCTCCTTGAAGGAGCGACTCGTCCGCCGCTGCTGTTTCCTTGCACCCCGAGTCAACTTCTAAAGTTTGTAGATGGCGGATCGCAGGGGAAATTTGAAGTTCCTGAAGAATTTAGGACGGCAGTTGAACTGCCTGCTCTGCTGCTGCAGAAAGACAGCGAGGAGAACGCCTCCTTGGGAACGCCAGAATGTGTCGAGCCACCACAGAAGAAGCGCCGGGACACGCACTACATCGCGCTGCTCAAAGACCTCCAAGGCAAGGTCGCGAACATGACCATCGAATGCATTTGGTTGCACATCCAGCAGAACGCCGGCAAGGATGGGTCGATCTTCGCGACCGCAAGTATTGATTGTGCAACGGCAAAGGACGGGAGAAAAATCTTCAAAAAGGGTCTCAGTCGCTCACTGTTGCGCTACTTGAAGAACAATACAACCACAAACAAGGTGCAAACAAGCCGCAAATAAGGCACAACATGCTGATTTTATTGCATTAAATCAACAAATCTCCACGTAAAAAGACACTGAGCCATGCCAATCTATCAACGCCGAACCAATTTCGCCGAATGGTGGATGCGGGGACGTTGAGGCTATTTCGGCAAGCCGCCAACGTTCTCCGTATCGCTGAATCGGCGTCAAGGAGAATCGTTGATGAAAGCCCCCAGCGCCACGCCGACTGCCAAAACCGGCATCAAGTATTCCACCGAAGAAGCCGCCGCCCGTCTTCGCGCAGCGCCGCAAACCCCCAGAGCATCGCTCTGCCGCCTTGGCCATTGGTTGGGGATGATTCCCGTCAAGCTGCCGAACGGTCGCCTGTTGTGGTCTGCCGACGAAGTTGAACGCTTGGCTGCTGGCGATGTGGCGGAATGAACCCCGCGCCGGAATTCCGGGGGGTTCGGCCATGAACCACGTCGACAACCTTCTCTCTCGTCTCGACAAGGTGCGCCAGTCTGGCCCTGATAGCTGGATGGCCCGCTGTCCGGCTCACGAGGATAAATCCGCCTCCTTGAGCATTCGTCATGCTGACGAAAAAATGCTGATCCATTGTTTTGCCGGCTGCTCAGTCCATGAAGTTGTCGGTGCAATTGGTCTGGAAATCAGCGACCTGTTCCCGCCTCGTGAGAGTTACGGCAAACCCGAGCGCCGACCGTTCCCCGCAATGGATGCCCTTCGCGGCATCGCCTTCGAGGCGCTGGTGGTTTCTGCTGCGGCATCCGCCATGCTGGCGGGGCACCCATTCACCCAAGTCGACCGCGAACGTCTGAGCATGGCGGCTGCGCGAATCCAGTCGGCCCTAAGTGCCGTCATGCCACAAATGAATGGTGCGCGTCATGTCCGAAATTGAGGCAGTTCGGCGCGGCCAATCGTTTCTTGATTCACTGGCGGAACAGATGGCTGGCGGCAATCACGTTGCTATCGGTGGCGATAAGGTACGAGCGGGCGATTCTGAGGGCAACGGCTGGCCTGTTCCGCAACCGCTGGCCGTCAAGGTGGAGCCGGAACCTTATCCGCTCGATGCCCTCCCCCTGCCGATCAGGGCGGCGGTGGAAGAGGTGGCGGGATTCGTCAAGGCACCTGTCCCGATGGTGGCATCGTCGGCACTGGCCGCGCTGTCGCTGGCGATTCAAGCCCATGCCGATGCGAAGCGGGCGGAAAAGCTGAATGGGCCTGTCGGGCTGTTCCTGCTGACCATTGCCGATTCTGGCGAACGGAAATCAACCTGCGACGGGTTCTTTACCAAGCCGATCCGCGATTATGAGGAAGCGCAAGCCGAGGCCGCAAAACCGATCCTGAAAGACCACAAGGCGGCAATCGAGGCATGGGAAGCCAAGCGCGGCGGCGTCAAAGAAAAAATCCGCCAACTTGCCAAAGACAACAAGCCGACGGCGGGCATGGAAGCGGCCTTGCGTGATCTGGAACACGACAAGCCGGAACCGCCAAGAATCCCCCGCCTGCTCTATGCCGATGCAACCCCCGAAGCACTGGCCTATGGACTGGCGAAGCAATGGCCCTCGGGCGGCGTGGTATCTGCCGAGGCTGGGATTGTTTTCGGTTCGCATGGCATGGGCAAGGATTCAGTCATGCGGAATCTAGGCTTGCTGAATCAACTTTGGGACGGGACAAGCCTGACCATTGACCGGCGATCAACCGAATCCTTCACTGTGCGCGGTGCGCGGCTGACTGTGGCCTTGCAGGTTCAGGAACCGACCTTGCGCGAATTCTTCACCCGATCCGGGGCGCTGGCGCGTGGCACCGGCTTCCTTGCCCGGTTTCTTGTGGCCTGGCCTGAATCAACCCAAGGGCAACGGCCATTCACCAACCCCCCGGCGAATTGGCCGCACCTGGCCGCATTCCATCGGCGCATTGCCGCGATACTGGATCAACCCGCCCCCATTGATGAAGATGGCGCACTGACCCCCGCCCCGCTGTCGCTGGCACCGGACGCGAAAGCGGCATGGGTGGAATACCACGATGCCATTGAAAGCGAACTGGCGAGCGGCGGCGAGCTTTACGACGTGCGGGACGTGGCGAGCAAATCCGCCGACAACGCGGCACGGCTGGCGGCACTGTTCCAGATGTTCAAGGGGGCGGGCGGCGCAATCGGTGCGGAGGCTTTCGAGGGGGCAAGCCGAATCACGGCATGGCACTTGAACGAAGCCCGGCGCTTCTTTGGTGAGCTTGCGCTACCGGCGGAACTGGCGGACGCGGCACGGCTGGATAGTTGGCTGATCGAGCATTGCCAGAAAGGGCGAACGCATTTCGTTGGCAAGAATCACGTTCGCCAGCATGGGCCATTGCGGGACGGGGCGCGGCTTGATGCAGCGATCCGCGAACTTGCCGAGCTTGACCGCCTGCGGCTGGAAAAGAGCGGGAAGCGGCTGACGATTCACCTTAACCCGGCGCTGGTGGGGGTGACGTTATGACCCTATCCGCCCTGATACGAAAACGTAACACCGGGAACCTTGCTACTGCTATTCCTGCTATTTCTGCTACTCAACCCAAAGGGGGAGCGGCAACAGTAGCAAGAATAGCAACTGTAGCAGTAGCAATCCCCAAGGAAGAGAAAACCGCATCCCCGGCAAAGGAAGGTGCGGGCGAGACGGCGAACGCTTCCCGCTGGTGGCTGGTGCACTTCATCGACCGCGACCCGTTGGAAGTGGCCTGCTGTCCCGAGGTGACTCATGTGGAGGTGCTGGAACGGTACCCGGACGCGGTAGCGGCGGAACCTTTCGCGCCGACCATCCGGTACCCAACTGCACCCATGACCGCTGAGGAAGAGGCAGCAATCCAGGCATGGCTGAAATTGATCAAGGAAACCGACCCGGCGACCATTGCCGAAGTCTTCGGTCGGTGCCAGCGGGATGCGGATGCGCGGGACTACTTCGCTGGGCGAGCGGCGGCGCTACCGAAGCCTGACCCGTTCGGCGATGACCGGCGCACCTGTTCGCAATGCCTGAACCTGCGGGGGCGGGTGTGCACCATCGCCCAACCGGGCGGATTGGTATCGGCACGGCGGGGTTATCAACCCCTGCGGGACACGCTGCACCGATGCGCTGGGTATCAGCCAGATTCAAATGACACGGACCAACGGACGGGCGGCGAACGCTGGCCGGGATTGATTGCGAAAGGAAACAACCATGAGAACCATTGAAGCGGAACCGATCAACGATACCGCCATGACGGCCTTCCCGGCATCCGAAGCTGCGGCACCCGTGGCGACGGCGGGCAGCTATGAGCCGGTGCGCTTCAACGCCATGAAGCACGGCATTCTTTCCCGGCTGGTGGTATTGGCGCATGAAGATCAGGCCGAGTTCAGCGACCTGCTGGCCGCGCTGCTGGACGAACATCGACCTGCCGGCATGACTGAGCGACATCTGATCGAAGAGCTTGCCACGATCATCTGGCGCAAGCGGCGGGTCTTGCTGGCCGAGGGGGCGAAGATCAACGAGGGACTGAAAAGCGCAGCGAACAGCTCGAAGGCGGTGATGGCATCGGCGGCACCGTTTGAGCGGAGGATGGCAGACGAGAATACCGACGTGCGCGACCTGCTGGATTTGGCCCCAGAAGATGTCGCCGAAAGCCAGCAACACGCGGCGCTTGACCTGGCGGCAACCAAAAAGGCGGCGGCGATCCTGCGCAAGGGTGGGCCAAATGCCTATTCCAAAGCACGGAGGGTGCTAATTCCTGAATCTCGCTATTGGTGGGATGACAATGTCGAGGACGAATCCTATCCGGCCACCGCCGAAGGACTGGCGCAATTTATACGCGAAACACTGGAGCCGGTTTGCTATCGCATGGAACGCGAAGCGCGATTTACCCCCGCAATCAAGGCACAAACCCTGGGCGAAGGGCTGCAAGCGCACCGATTGGAGAAACTGAGCCGCTACGAAGTCCATTTGGATCGCAAATTCGAGCGCACTTTGGCCATGCTCTTGAAGCTGAAAGACCTGCGCGGCGCATGAGTCCGGACACCAACAAAATCGGCGCAATACTAGGCGGGGAAAGGCTATTGGCAAGAACCAGCGAAAACCATGTCGCAAATCTGCCAAATGATTTTGGTAAATCCAGAAGGAGAAAAAATAATGGGCGGCGTGGGTAGCGGGCGTGGGTAGCGGGCGTGGGTAGCGGGCGTGGGTAGCGGGCGTGGGCAGCGCGGAAAAAGCACAACAGGCGACAGGCGGCCGCTGGATATTCGGCGCCTGCATCGCGCTGGCTTGCTGGCACCTGGCAGGGTCTTTGGTTGGCAATGGACGGCCTGTGGCAGGAAGGTGGCCTCAATCCAGATGCGATCGGAAGCCGGGCGCCTGATTCTCAACTACCGTACACGAAGCCGCAGCGGCGAGTGGCAACCGATGGAATATCCGGTTTATCTGGAATGGACGAACTGCACCTTGGGTGGCCGGCGGCCCTGGTTCCTCTGCCCGACGAAGGGATGCGGGCGGCGCGTGGCAGTTCTCTTCGGCGGTTCCATCTTCGCCTGTCGGCACTGTCAAGAACTGGTTTATGAGTGCCAGCGTGAAACGGACGATGACCGGGCCGCACGGCGGGCCGACACTATCCGGAGGCGCCTTGGATGGGGAGCAGGGATAGCGAACCCGGAAGGCGGCAAACCCAAGGGGATGCACTGGCGCACCTTCGTGCGGCTGAAAGCCGAGTATTCCGCTTACGCCAATACGGCATGGGCGGGGATGGCTGAACGGCTTGGTCTATTGAATCGGCGACTGCCGGGGCTGCGGGATGACCTGAATGGGGGCGGATAAATCTGTTTCGCAAAATGCAAGAGCGCGCCTAGACTGATAGGTGTAGCTGCAATTGCTCGACAAGGGCCGCTGGAATTGGCACTTCATTGGCCAGACGCTCCAATTCCCAAGCGCTGTATTTCAGTACCCGAGCCATCGACTCTTCTGCCCCCATCACCACCCCAAACCAGCGTTCCCGGTCCATCACCACCCGGAATAGCTTCTCGTCCTGGCATCCCTCAAGATAGGGCAAATATACCCGAATCGAATGTCCACTGCGTTCAGCCTTTGCCCCAAGACGATCGATTCGGCCAGTGCGTTGTTCCAGCGAACTTGGATTCCAATCCAGGTCATGATGGATGACGTGGCGACAATTGAGATGGAGATCCACCCCTTCCGCCATGACACTGCTGGCAATCAGAATTTCAGGATAAAAGGGCGTATTGAAGGTCAGCATGATCCGGTCACGTGTTTCCTGACGAGTGTCGCCGTAGACACGCCGCACATTGGCCACAAGTCGTGCCCGCTCCCCTACCTGCGCTTCATCGTCTGCATATGACTGTTCCACCTCGGGGCCTGCATGAGAGCCCGTTTGAAGGCGCTGCAGCGCTGACAGATAGGCCATTCGGTCAGAGTCCCCAGCCCGCTTGGACAAGAAGTCCAGGAACTGTCGAATCACGTCTTCCAAGCTTAGCTCGGAAGCATCTTTGCTCTGAAACATATTCGTGACCCACTCCTCGGGTCGAGGCAAATCCGACAAAGCGGCAAATCGAACCAGGAATGTGGGGGTACGCAGGAAACGCAACATGATTTCCTGAAGGGATTCCCTGACCTCTTCGTCCTTGAGGGCGTCGTACTGATCCAGCATGGTATTAAGAATTTCCAGTACCTTGCGTGCCGCTGGACGATCGCGATCAAGACTATCGGCAATGCGCTTTAGTTCAGCCGCGACATCCTTGGGAGCGCAGACGATCTTCTCGCTGGCACGTAACTCGATTTCAGTCAGCATCGCTTCCGAAAGATACCGATGGAGGGCGCTGCCCGTTTGTCGATAGTGGCAGAAGATGAGAACCTTTTCACCGCGCTGCCACAGCGACATGGCTAGTTCTACGGTTGCTCTTATCTTGGGATGCAAGTCATGCCCGTTTGTCCCCATGGCACGTGCAGCCGATCGAAGACGTTCCGCATACCAAAGTCCTCGCGCGGTCGCCTTTGCGTTCGCTTCTTCGGCTTGAGCCTGTTCAGTTATTTCATCACGATGGGTATCAAGAAGTGCCTCATAGCTCGAAGCGATACCTTCGCCAAAGACCCGAGGGCACTCAGGCATGGTCGTAATTCGTGCCGCCAACAAGAAGGGCAAGGCGTTCTCGGGGGAAATACGCAGTCCGCCGCCGAGCTTCTCATCATCTTTTTCATTGTTCAGAACGCTGGCCCCCTCCAGTCGTTCGCGCCGTGAAACGTCCTGATGGGGCTCGGGAAGAAAACGGGATCGTGCGTTGCGCAGTACCCATGGCTTCAGGTATTCCTGTGCCGCCTGAATCGCTATGAGAGAGTCGCGGAAGGCCAGCATCACCGAACGAATACGTTCGTTGTCCACACTGAGGCACTCCCCGTCGTCACCTTGCGCCACCTTGACCCACCAGCGCTCCCCGTGGTCATCAGTCGCATCCTTAAGGTCAGAGGGAACCAGCCGTTTCCAAGCACGCTCGAGGCGATCGGTCGTGAGTTGCATCGTGTCAAGACGAGCATGTAACGCATCGAGGGCCATCTTGAATTCGCCGCGCGTCATAAGCGGGGCACGCGAACTGTTCCAAGCAATAGCTTCGAAGCGCGCCAGTACATTTCGCAACTCAGCATGCCCAAGCTGGAATGGTGTGGCGGTAAGGAAAAGCATTCTGTCAAAACGGCCAGAGAGTTGCCCAGCAGTGTCCAGATCTTCACGAGTTTCGGCCAACAGTTGCGCCAACTGGGTGCCCGCATTGCGAACTCGGTGAGCCTCATCAAGTACCAGCAAGGGAAGCGAAAGATTCATTCGCTTGAGTGTCGTATTCCAGATGGCCGGCAAAACGCCACCATCGGAGCTATCCAGCGCATTACGGGCTTCCCGGATGCGATCCTTAATGTTGGCAGATGAACGTTCAGGAATCACATTCACGACCCGCTCAAGCACCTCGGTCAGATCGACATGTTCCAGAGCATTCAGGAAATGCTCTGGAACTGGATCGTCATCGGTTTCCTCGAGACGTTGAGCTTTGACAAGGATCCGCTTCCATTGATTTGCGGGTGTTTCAAGCAACTTGAGAAAGAGGTCATAGTTCTCATCGACCACTTTGGCTCGATCAAGCACCATAGGAGCAAACCGTGCCAGGCGAACGCGCAATGCATCTGCGCCATGTCTCCCCCTGATAGCGGCCTGCAGTACCGCGAGCTTGACCCATCGATCGGCAAGCCGACGGTTCAGTGCCCCATGCGCAAGAATGATCACGGTGGCCCGTGTTTTCTCAGGGTCATCGAGTAGCTTCAGAAAATCCACACCCGTCTCGGCGGTTTTGACGCGGAATTGCTTACGATCCGCCTCACTGCGTAGGCAGGCCGCTCGAAATGTCTCGCTATCCCGCCCCCACTTCACCACAACCCCTCGGGGGACCATGATGACCACAGGACGCGACGGATCGTGTACGACACTGGCAGACGCCACGGCAAGGGCCACGAAGGTTTTCCCCATGCCAACCTCGTCGCCCAGAATGATTCCAGGTTGATGCTCGAAGCGAGAAAGAATGGCTTGGGCTGACCGCTTCTGGCGTGCCGCATCGGACGCGGAGAGATGACCCTCAACGTGAAGGTTCAATGACTCAGGAAGCTGCATTGTTTGCCTCACTCATAGCGTCCACCACATAGGTTCGCATCGCATTCGTGCATTGCGGCAGGGCATTCATCAGTCGCTCGTGCAGATCTCCGATCAGGCCTTCCATCATCTGCAAGCTCTCCGGTTCGGGTGCGCGCCCTCCCCCACCTTTAACCGGCACGGCGGCGAGCTCACGCCAGAGTTCACAAAGCAGAAACGCCCATTCATCGGGAAGCTTGGGATCACACTGTCGTTGCATTGCCTCCAGCATGGCGTAGGCCCCAACCGGCCCTTTGATTCGCCAGGCCATCGCCGACGACGACAATACGGGTTGTTCGAGTCGCGCACGCAGGGACTGCATTGCCCAGCAAGCCCGTTGAACCCGCTTGACCATGAACCCACTGGTATCCACCTTGGCGTGGGGATCGATCAGTTCAATGGCCAGTTCGACATTACTGTCGTCATCATCTGGTTGTCGTCGCAGCCAGGCGCGTAACGCTTCGTGAAGCGGCCGAGCTGAGCTCAAGAGCTCAATGAGTGCCGCGAGCGAAAGACCTTTGAGTTCATCCGGGGCGGGAAGTGCGTCAGCCGTACTGACATTGACTGGCCAATCGACCACATGGGCGCCATTTGCCCACTCAACCGTTAATACCGATGGCGGAGGTCCTGAACGAGGCAAGCTCAGATGGATAGAGGTGGGTTGCGACTGTGACCTCCAACTTGAACTCGTCAAAATGACAGACTGGTCGAGGCGAATCGCCCATTCACCTTCCGGTGATGGCAGCACAAAGGTAAGGGTCAGTTCGTAATGCGTATCACCCGAAGAATCGAGGGCAGCTTCCCCAAAAAAGACCGGCAAGGGCGGCGGTGCATCGCCTTCCGGACTGTCCGGGTCAAACGCCGGAGCAAAGATAGTCGAAGGAGTCCGAACTACGGCAGGTCCACCTCGAAGGGCTCGTGTCTCCAACGCCTTACGTAGGCTGTCACTTGCCGGCGTTCGAAGAAAGTATACGAGGTTAGCTTCATAGTTCCGGGCGTAGGCGTTGAGTCCCATCCCGGCGGATGTAAAGTTACTCGATCCGATAACCAACGCACTCCATTTCTCGTGCGAAAGCATCAGCGTCTTGGCATGCAGCGGCCGTCTTTCCGGTCCGGTATCTGTGGGAACCCCGGCAACCAAGATTGGATGCAACCGGGTAGCCACGTCACCCCGTCCCTTGGGGGTTGCATTCAATACATGCTCAGGAACTTCCAGTCGCCATCCATTGGTTTCTGGTGATGCCTCCCCTGCGACATGGAGATGGACTTCGGCGGTCCCACGTTTTTTCATCAGTCCCCAGAGCGAGTTTTCCGGTCCGTTCTCACGTAGATCCGGATCAAAGAACGGCGACACAACGTGAGCTTGCTCCGGTGGCTCCCCAGGAAGCATCTCGGCAAGCTGTTCGAAGAAGTTCTTGCGGTTAGGACCGAGGAGGATGACTCGACGC
>Ga0116154_10003253_pt1 | contig 11643 bp, 9 predicted proteins | sample AD_UKC030_MetaG_FD_89898 | JGI IMG/M metagenome (GOLD analysis project Ga0116154, IMG submission 89898) | Active sludge microbial communities of municipal wastewater-treating anaerobic digesters from USA - AD_UKC030_MetaG | ecosystem: Engineered > Bioreactor > Anaerobic > Digestate | place: USA...
CGCGATCTCCTCGTCCTCGGCGAGCTTCGGCGCCACGTAGACGTCCATCCCGTAGAGGTTCCCGAACGGGGGCATCGCGCCCGCCTCGCAGTCGGGGAAGAGCTCGCGGAACTCCGCTTCGCTCGCGAGGACGACGTTCTGCCCGCCCGTCACCTCGCGCAGGACCTGGAAGTCGACGCGCTGTGAGGCGGGGAGGACGATCATCACCGGCTTGCCGTCCACCTTCACCATGACGGTCTTGGCCAGGTCCTTCCCCTTGACGTGCGCGGAGGCGGCGACCTCCTGGGCCGTGTAGGCCGGGGAGTGGACGATCGATACCCAGCGGACGCCGTTCTGGTCGAGAAACTCCTTCAGCTTCCGGACGGGCATGGGACCCTCCTTTCCGGCCGGGCGGGGCGCGCCCCGTCCGGCCCGTTCACGGGCGCTCGGTGGGGCTCGGTGTGGTGCGGCGCGCTCATGCCGTCACCTCCGAAGAAGGGCGGGTGCGAGGGGAATTCTATGCCCGCGCGGCCGAGGGGAATCGGGAGCCGCGGCGGCCCGTGACGCGGGGCGGACGACCGGCTCAGGCTCGGGCGAGGCGGACGCGGGGCCCGGCTTCGAGCAGAGTCGTCCCCGTTCCGATTCGCGCCCTGTGGCCGTGCCAGACGACCTCCCGCGAGACGAAGGGGACCGCCTGCGTCGCGACCTGGAGGACGTCCTTCAGCGGCACGGCGAGGAGCGCGGCGAGGGGGAGCGGGGCGCCGCAGAGCCGGCCGAGGAGGCTCGCCTGCAGGAGTCGGACGAGGAGCGCGAGGAGGGCGAAGGAGGCGAGCGGCCCGGCCCAGGGAGAGCCTCCCGCGAGCGCGAGGGGCGGGGCGAGGAGGGCGAGCGGAAGGGGGTTCATCAGGACCTCTCCCGCGAAGAGCGCCTTCGAGAACGCGAAACGGATCTTCCCCCAGCGGACCTGGCGCTCGAGCGCGCGCTTCAGGGTGCGGCGCTCGACGACGTTCTCGACGACGACGGGCGAGAGGAGGACGCGGAAGCCGGCCGCCTTCACCGCGAGGCCGATCGCCTGGTCCTCCGCGAGGACGTCCCCGAACGCGGCGAATCCGCCGATCGCGTCGTGGACGTGCCGCGGGAGCGCCATCGACTTGCCGACGACGCAGGGGATGCCGTGCCAGGCCGCGAGGACGTTCCCGGGAACGACGAACGTCAGGAGGTGGAGGATCTCCACGACGGCGCCGAGGTCGCGCGCTCCTGCCCCGACGAAGAGGTTCGAGACGCAGCCGACGGACGGCTCGTCGAAGAGGACGACGGTTTCGGCGACGGCGTCGGGGGCGACGCGGACGTTCGAGTCGGAGACGAGGAAGAGGTCCCCGCGCGCGACGCGCGAGGCGGCGACGAGGCGCTCCACCTTCGGGTTCCCGATCCTCCCCTCCGGAGCGCCGCCCACGACGAGGACGAACGGGGCCTCCGGATGCCGTGCCCGGACGCGGTCGACGACGGCGAGCGCGGGGTCTTCGGAATCGGCGACGGAGAGGACGACCTCGTAGTCGACTCCCCGAAGAGCGGCGAACGACGCGAGGTTCTCTTCGAGGCCGTCATCGAGCCCCTTCAGCGGCTTGAGGATGGAGAGCCGCGGACGGTCGGGCGTGGAAGCGGCCCGCGGGGAAGGAGCGGAGGCCCGCCCTCGCGGGCCGCGGGAGAGAGGGCGCTTGCTCCGGCGGAGGCGGTGGAGGAGCGCCACCGGCAGCGAGGTGATCGCGAGGCCGGCGAGGGCGATCGCCGCGAGGAGGAGGGCGGCGGGCGTCACGCGGAGGCCCTCGCGAAGGCGGGGAGCTGCTCGCACGGCTCCGGCCCGGGGGCCGGCGAGGGAGCCGGGGCGTGGAGCCGCGTGAGGCCGAGGCCGCGCCCCCTGCGGAGCGCGGCGAGGACCGCCTCGGGCTTCTTCTCGCAGTCGAGGAGCGTCTTCCACGACCAGAGGTGAGGCGCGCGGTGAAAGTCGCTGTTGCCGAGGAACGCGAGGCCCGATCGGCCCACCTCGGGGAAGAGGTCCCAGCGGCAGGCGAGCTCCCAGAGGTGGACGAGCTCCCTCACCGCGTCCTTCCGGTTCCAGAGGTAGAAGGTGTTCGCGAACCACTCGGACTGCTCGTTCGGGTGGCAGGCGACCGTGACGGCGCCGGCGTCGCGGGCGCGCGCGAGCGCCTCCTCGACGGGCCCGTCGGCGGAGACGAAGTCGTCGAGGCCGAGGGCGAGCGCGTGGGCCGAGCTCCGCCCGGTGAGGCCGTTCCGCGTCAGCTCGACGCCGGGGAGGACGAGCATCCGGTAGGTGTCCCAGGCACGCCGGCTCTCCCGTTCGATCTCGGCGCGGTACGCGGGCCATCCGTCGCGCGTGACGGAGAGGCGGAAGCCGTGCGCCGCCTTCCCGAGGAGAGAGTCGGCGTTCACGACGTGGTCGGTGATCGCGATGACGTCGTGCCCGGAGCGCCCGAAGAGGTCGACGACCTCCGGGAGAGGGTGCCGGCCGTCCGACCAGGTCGTGTGAATGTGGAAGTCTCCGAGGAGCATCCCGATCCCCCCTTTCTCGCGCCCCGAAGATCGGCGCGGCGCGGGAGGACGGGGTGAGGAGACGATGAGGACCGGGTAAAGGTCGGCCGTGGGGTGCCGGTTCGGGATCGCCGAGGTTCCGGGCCGAAGGGCGATCCACGAGGCGGGTACGGCGGGGCACGGTCGCCGACCCGTCCTCGCCCGTCGCCCTCAGCTCCCCTTCGCCAGCTTCGCGGCGTTCCTCGTGAAGCGCTCGAGCTGGATCTCCTCGAGGGCGGGAGCGAGCTCCGGGCGCGCCGCGAGGAGGGCGCGCAGGTCCGCCGCGGGGAGGCGCAGGAGCTCGCACTCCGTCACCGCCGTCACGGTGGCGGTGCGAGGCCCGTGGCGGAGGCTCGCGACGTCGCCGAAGAGCTCGTGGGGCGTGAGGAGCGCGAGGGCGAGCTCGCGTCCGCCGAGGCGCGTCGTGACTCGGAGCGCGCCGCTTCGGACGAGGAAGGCGTCGCCGCCGGGCTCCCCCTCGCGGAGGACGACGGATCCCGCCTTCACCGTCCACGGGCGCATGCGGTGGGCGACGGCCTCCCGGTCGCGCCGCGGCAGAAGGCCGAAGAGGCGCGAGCGGGCGAGCGCGCCGTCGAGGACCCGTTCGGAGAAGAGCTTCGAGAGGGCGTCGGCGATCTCGCGGTGCTTCTTCACGAGGGGAGCGAGCGCGGCCCGGTCGAGGCCGAGGAGGTCGGCGTGCGTGCGGGCCACGGCGCTCTCCGGGTGCGGGACGCCGCTCAGGAACGGGACGACGCCGAGGACGTCGCCGGTGCCATGCCGCTCGAGAGGGACCGGCGCCCCGGCGTCGCCGCGGGCGAACGTGTCGATCTCCCCGGTCGCCACGAAGAAGAGCGTGCCGCCGGGCTCCCCTTCGGCGAAGAGCGTGGCCCCGGGCGCGAGCGAGAAGAGGCGGATCTTCTCGAGGACGAGCTCGAAGAGGAACGCGGGGACGTCGCGGAGGAGCGGGACCTCCTTGCGCAGGGTATGGACCCGCGCGGACTTCTTCCGCCGGTCGGTCGCGGCCGCGTCGGCGGCCGAGCTCTCCGGGAGAGGCGCCGCAGGCGGCCGGCCGCGTTCTTCCGCCTCCAGGAGCTTCTTCAGCTCGAGGATCGAGAGGTAGCTCGAGGTGACCTCGGCCCGCGGGTCGAGCGCCTCGACCTTCTTGAAGACGGCGATCGCCTCGACGAGGCGGCCCGCCTTCCGGAGGCGCGCTCCGACGCGGTTGAGGATCCCGACCGCCTCCGCACGCCCGTCCGAGGCGGAGAGAAGATCGGCGAGCCGGAGGGCCGCGGCGCCGTCGGCGGGGTCGGCGCGGAGCCGCTTCCGGCACTCCTCCACGGCCTCCCCGAGGCGCGCGTCACCCGCCGGCCGGCTCCCGAACAGCGCCACGGGGGAATCGTATCCCGGGCGCAGCCGGGACCGGTGCGCCCTCGCACGTTCCGCCGCGGACGGGGGCGCGCCTATCATCGGGATCGTTGCTCCCGCACCTCCTCCTCGCGCCGCCGGCCGCTGCCGGTCTCGCGGAGCCGTTCCCGGGTTCCCCGCCCCGGCTCCAGCTCCCTGTGGAGCTCCTCGTGCCGGGGGCTTCGGCCGTCGCGATCGCGACGCTCGGCCTCGTCGCGCTCCTCTTCTGGGCGCGCGACCGGAGCCGGACGGACCTTCTCCTCTACACGCTCCTCGCTTCGGGGCTCGCGACGTTCCTGGTCCTCGGCCTGCGGTCCGCCCCGTCCGGAGACTCCCCGGCCGCGGCCGCGCTCGGCCTCCTCCTCCCCGCGCTCGCCTGGCTCCTCCTCGTCCGGTTCCTCGACCTTCCGCTTCGGCGCGGTCGTCTCTCGCTCCTCGCCCTCCCGGCCGTGGCGCTCCCGTTCGTCGTGGCGCTTCCCTCCGCCCGGGCGCTCGCGGCGCCGATGGAGGCGGTCGCGCTCGTCGTCTTCGGGGGGGCGGCGCTGCTCGACCTCGTCCGCCTCCACCGGCCCGACGCGGCCCTCCTCTTCGCGGCGACCGCCGTCCTCCTCCTGGCCGCGCTGTTCGACGCGGCCGCGGCGAAGGGCGTCCTCCTTCCCGGGGAGCGGCTCCCGCCCCTGCTCGGGCCGGCGTTCCTCCTCTTCACGGCGCTCCTCCTCGTCGCGGTGGCGGACCAGGGGAGACGCCTGGTCGAGAAGGCGACGATCGACGCGCTGACGGGGCTCCCGAACCGGGCGACGTTCCTCGAGCGGGCTCGTCGGGAGCTCGATCGGGCGCAGCGGAACGGGAGCTCCGTGGCGCTCGCGATGCTCGATGTCGACCATTTCAAGCGCTTCAACGACCGCTACGGGCACCCGGCCGGAGACCGGGTCCTGAAGGACGCGGGACGCGCCGTCGCCAGCGCCGTCCGCGGGATCGACCTCGCCGGGCGCTACGGCGGCGAAGAGCTCGTCCTGCTCCTCGTCGACGTCGACGCGGAGGCGGCGCTCGCCGCCGTCGAGCGGGTCCGGGCGGCGATCGCGGAGGTCCGTCTCCCGCACGTCCCCGACGCGGTCACGGCGTCGGCGGGCGTCGCGCTCCACCACGGCGCGTTCGACCGGTGCGGGGTGGCCGACCTGATCCGCCGGGCCGACGCGGCCCTCTACCGGAGCAAGGCCGAGGGGCGCGACCGGACGACGCTCGAGACGCGCGGACCGGAGCGGCCGACGTCTCCCGCCGAGGTCCGCTACCGCTGAGGCGGCTTCCGCGCTGGTAAGATCGCCGGGCGATGGGCGGCGACACGGGGATCCGGGACGTCGTGACAGGCCTTTACGTACGGGAGTACTTCGACGACGTCATCGCGCGGGAGCTCGAGCGGTCGCGCCGCCACGGGATCCACCTCTCCGTTCTCTCCGTGGTCCTCGCGAACCTGGCGGAGCTGTCGGAGGCGGGGGAGGAGACGGCGCTCGCCGCCGTCGTCGAGGCGGCGCGCGCCCTCCAGGCCATCGTCCGGGAGACGGACCACCTCTTCCGGTGGGAGGAGGACGAGCTCCTCCTGCTCCTCTTCAACGCCGACGCCGAGGCCTGCGCGCTGAAGGTGAGCCAGCTCGACCAGCTCTTCCGTCCGTGGCGCGACGGCGGAGGCCCGGTCGCATGCGCGGTCAAGGTCCGCGTCGGCGGTGCGACGCACGAGGAGCACCTGGTCTTTGCGAGCGTGCTGCAGGCCGCGCGCGAGACGGCGCGCGGCGGGGCGTCCGGCCCCGCCTGACCGGTCCGCCCCGTCAGGGGCCCTCGTCCCGCTTCACCTCGTCCCAGGTCCGGTCGAGCTCCTCGAGAGGGGCGTCGCGCACGTCCCGGCCGGAGGCTCTCACGCGGCGGGAGACCTCCTCGAAACGCCTCACGAACTTCGCGTTCGTCGTCTGGAGGGCGGCCTCCGGGTCGACGCCGTGCCGCCGCGCGACGTTGACCACGGTGAAGAGGATGTCCCCGATCTCCCGAGCGACCGATTCGCGCGTGGCGCCCTCGGCGAGGAGCTCGACCTTGAACTCGGCGACCTCCTCGTCGAGCTTCGCGAGCACGTCGGCGTCGCGCTCCCAGTCGAACCCGAGGTCCGCCGCGCGGGACGTGACGCGGACCGCCTTGAGGAGGGCGGGGAGGGCGGCCGGGACGCCGGCGAACGGAGAGAGGGGCTCCTCGCGCCCGGCCGGGGAGCGCTCCTGCTCCTTCAGCTTCTCCCACTGGACCTTCACGGCCTCCGCGTCGGCGACCTCGGCCTCGCCGAAGACGTGGGGGTGCCGGGAAACCATCTTGGCGTGGATGCGCTCGGCGACCGAGGCGAGGTCGAAGGCGTTCGATTCCCGCCCCAGCTCGGCGAGGAAGACGATCTGGAAGAGGACGTCGCCGAGCTCTCCTTCGAGCTCGTGAAGGTTGCCCCGCGCGAGGGCGTCGAGGGCCTCGTAGCACTCCTCGAGGAGGTACCCCGAGAGGTCTGCGAAGGTCTGCTTGCGGTCCCAGGGACACTCGGCCCGCAGGCGGGCCATGAGGCGGACGAGCGCGGCGGCCGCCTCGCCGGCGGCTTCGGGACGCGGGGATCTCGGCTCGGGCGGCACGGAGGACCTCCTCGGGCGGGCGTCGGCGGGAACATCCCCTAGAATGAAGCGCCCGAACGAGGCCTTATGTCAGAAGCACCCAAGACGATCAAGGTCGTGGACCGCAGGATGTTCACCGCCGAGGGGGACCTGCGCGACGACGTGAAGGAGGAGCTGGCGGCGACGCCGCCCGCTCCCGAGCCGCCCCCCCCCGCACCCGAGACGGCCGCTCCCCCCGCCCCCGAGCAGACGACTCCGACGAGCCCCGCGTTCCTCCGGCTCCTCGACATGCTCGCGCAGACGGCGTCGCTCTACCTCCAGGGCGTCCCCGACCCGGCCACGGGGCGGCGGGCGGTCGACCTGAACGCCTCGCGCGAGATCATCGACACGCTCCTGGCCCTCCGGGAAAAGACCCGGGGCCGGCTCTCCTTCGAGGAGACGGACGCGCTCGAAGGGCTCCTCGGCGAGCTCCAGCTCGTCTACAGCCGCCTCGCGACCCAGGCCCGAGGAGGCGGCGCCATGCCGCCTCCGCCGAGGCCGAAAGGCTGACCCTGCGGGAGCCGATGCGCCGCCGGACGGGGCTCGGCCCTTCACGACCGGGGGCGCTGCTCGCGGCCCTCGCGCTGCTCTTCCCCCTGCTCCTCTCGGGCCTTCCCGCGAGCGCCCAGGTGCTCCAGGCGCCGGGCGAGGCCACGGAGTCGACCTTCCGTCGCGAGGTGCGCGGGCAGTGGTTCGCGTGGCTCGCCGCGCACGAGGAAGGGGACCCTCTCCTGGCGGCGCAGAAGGTCGAGGAGATCGTCAAGCACGCCCGAAAGATCGGGCTGAAGCGGCTCACGGACCTTTCGCTCGCCGCGACGCTCCTCGCGCGCCGCGAGGTGACGCAGGGGAGCCCCGAGAAGGCCCGATGGGCGCTCGACGCCGCCGTCCGGCTCGATCCCGACCTGCCGGAGGCCCGCTGGGCCCGCGTCGGGCTCGCGCTGAAGGCCGACCTGCTGGCCGCGCCGAGAGAGCTGCTCGGGGCGATCCGCGCGTCGGTGGTCGACCTCGAGGGGAGGAGGGTCCTCTACGTCCGGACCTCTCTCCTCCTCGTCCTGACCCTCGCCGCGGTCGGGCTCTCGTTCGTCGTGCTCCTCGTGGCGGGCACGTCGCGCCGACTCTTCCACGACCTGACCGAGCTGGCCGGACGATGGGTTCCGAGGTCCGCCGAGCCGGTCGTGGCGCTCGCCCTCTTCCTGCTCCCCCTGCTCCTCGCCCTCGACGTCGGCTGGCTCCTCCTCTGGCTCTTCGTCCTCTCCCTCGGCTACGCCGAGCGGAACGTGAGGTGGGCGGCCGTGGCGGGTCTCGTGCCGCTTCTGTTCGTCGCCCCGGCGCTCGACCGCGCGGCCGTCTCCCTCTCCTCGTCCGCCTCGCCGGTCCTCCGGGGGGCCGAGGCGCTGGAGGAGAAGCGATACGACCAGCGGGTCCTGGACGACCTCGAGGCCGTGAAGGCGCTCTTCCCCGAGGACGCCGACATCCGATTCCTCCTCGGCTGCCTCTACCAGCAGCTCGGCCAGAACGACCGGGCGGTGGCCGAATACACCGTCGCGTCCCAGGCCTCGACGGCCGAGGTCCGCGCGCTGATCAACCGGGGCGACATCCGTTTCGTCGACGGCGACTTCGGCGCGGCGCAGGAGGACTTCCAGGAGGCCCTCCGGCGCGACCCGCGCGACGTGCGCGCCCGCTACAACCTCTCCCTCGTCTACGGCGAGACGTTCCGGACCGTGGAGGCGCAGGAGAAGCTGAGCGAGGCCCGGGCCCTCGACAACGCGCTCGTCACGCGTTTCCTCGACAGCCCGACCCTCGTCAAGGTCGTCTCCCTCGGCTTCACGCCGGACGAGGCGCGGGCGAAGATCGCGCTCCTGCAGCGCGACCCGAGGAGCCGGCGCATCCTGGGCCACTTCCACCTCGGGAGCGTCGTCGCGACGTGGGCCGTCCCTCTCGCCGTCGCGATCCCGTTCGCGCTCGTCGCGGCCTTCCTGCTCGACTCGTTCCGCCGGAAGGGGTACGGCTACGCCCTCGCCTGCCAGAAGTGCGGCCGGACGTTCTGCCGGCTCTGCAAGCCGCCCGGGGAGAGCCCGCTCCTCTGCTCGCAGTGCGTCCACGTCTACCTGAAGAAGGACGGGGTCTCCATCGAGACGAAGCTCCAGAAGGTCGAAGAGGTGAAGCGGAGGCAGGGTTTCGAAGGGCGCCTCCGGCGCGTCCTGAACCTCCTCCTGCCCGGCGGGGAGCCGTTCCTGGACGGGAGGGTCGCGAAGGCCGCCGCGATCCTCGCCGTCTTCTTCTTCGCGCTTCTCGCAGCCCTCTTCCGCGAGCACCTCGCCCTCTCGCCGCGCCCGGGCGCCGAACGGCTCCTCGCGGGGACGGCCCTCTGGGGGCTCGTCGCGGCCGGGGCGTGGGTCTCGGGACAGCTCGCGGCGCGGAAGGGGTGACGACGTGGCGCTCGAAGGGACCCTGCACGACTTCGCCCTGGCCGACATCCTCCAGCTGATCGCGCTCCAGAAGAAGACGGGTCTCCTGACCCTGCGGGGTCCGGCCGACACGGTCATCCTCGGGTTCGACGCGGGGCTGCTCGTTTCTGCGGAGTCGCAGGCGCGGCGGATCGACACGCGGCTCGGGACCCTCCTCGTCAAGACGCGCAGCCTCTCGCCCGAGTCTCTCGCGAGGGCGCTCGAGATCCAGGGGCAGACCTTGCAGCGCCTCGGCTTCATCCTCCTGAGGAACGGCTTCTGCGACGCCGACCAGCTCCGGGCCGGCCTCGACGCGCAGGTCCGGAAGATCGCCTACGGTCTCTTCCGCTGGACCGACGGGGACTACGTCTTCGACCCCCAGGAGAAGATCGACTACGACCGGGAGTACGTCCACCCGATCCAGGTCGAGAGCCTCCTGATGGAAGGTGCCCGGATGATCGACGAGTGGCCGATCATCCAGAAGGTCGTCCGTTCGCCCGAGCTCGTCTTCCAGCGCGTCCCGGTGGGGCAGCGGGTGGAGCCGGCGGAAGAGCTCGACGACGTCGAGGAGATCGCGGAGCCGGCGGGCTCCCGGGCGCGGGAGAGGCGGGACGGCCCGATCCGCGTCTCACGGCCCGAGTGGGCGGTCTACGAGCTCGTCGACGGACGCCGTTCCGTCGGGGACATCGTCGACCGGACGTTCCTCTCGGAGTTCGAAGGGTCGAAGGCCTTTTTCGACCTCCTCAGCCGGGGGCTGGTCGAGGAGGCGCGGCGGACGGGGGTCGTCGACGAGACGGGCGTCTCGTCGGTCGAGGTCCCGGTCGTCCGGCCGAGCCGCCTCGTTCCGTCCGCGCTTGGCATCATCCTGGCCACCCTCCTCGGAGCCGCGTTCCTGTTGCAGCACCGGAACGCGCTGAACGCGTTCACGGTCCCCGGACGCCGTGTCGCGGCGGTCGCGGGGTTCCAGAAGGCGATCTCGCTCTCCCGGCTGCGCAAGCTCTCGGAGGCGATCGACGCGTACTACCTGACGCAGGGGCGCTTTCCGGACTCGCCGGAGGCGATCGTCCAGGCGGGGCTGCTGGGGCCGGAAGAGATCCTCGATCCCCGGGGACGCGCGTACCGGTACATCCTGCAGGGCGAAACCGGGAAGTACTACCTCGCGGGATTCGGCGCGGAGGGAAAGACCGATACCGATCTCTTCTTCGCCCACGCGGCCGTCGGCGGAATGACCGGTTCCGAGAGCTATTCGGGCGGCAAGAAGGAAATAATTCTCATACAGTGACTTGCGCGATTTCTTCGGCGCTGCTGAAGATTTCTTTCGCAATGAACTTGACAGTATCGCGCTAATATCCTAGATTCCCGCTTGGGCCCGCAGCGGTCCGGAGGAAATCAGGATGAGCAAGATCATCGGCATCGACCTCGGAACGACGAACAGCGTCGTGGCCGTCCTCGAGGGGGGCTCCGCGGACGTGATCGCGAACTCCGAAGGGGGCCGGACCACTCCGTCCGTCGTCGCCGTTACCAAGTCGGGCGAGCGCCTCGTCGGGCAGGTCGCCAAGCGGCAGGCCGTCACGAACCCGGAGAACACCGTCTACTCGATCAAGCGGTTCATGGGGCGCCGCTTCGACGAGGTCAACGAAGAGATGAAGATGGTCCCCTACAAGGTCGTCCGGTCGGCCAATGGGGACGCCCGCGTGACCGTCGGCGGCAAGGAGATGTCGCCGCCGGAGATCTCGGCACAGATCCTGACGAAGCTGAAGGAGGCCGCGGAAGCCCACCTCGGCGAGAAGGTGGAGCGGGCGGTCATCACCGTACCGGCTTACTTCAACGACGCCCAGCGCCAGGCGACGAAGGACGCCGGGCAGATCGCCGGCCTCAAGGTCGAGCGGCTCGTCAACGAGCCGACGGCCGCGGCGCTCGCCTACGGCCTCGACAAGAAGCACAACGAGACGATCGCCGTCTACGACTTCGGCGGCGGCACGTTCGACATCTCGATCCTGGAGGTCGGCGAGGGGGTCGTCGAGGTCAAGTCGACGAACGGCGACACGCACCTCGGCGGCGACAACATCGACCAGCGAATCGTCGACTGGCTCCTCGCCGAGTTCCGGAAGGACCAGGGGATCGACCTCGGCAAGGACCCGATGGCGGTGCAGCGCCTGAAGGAGGCCGCCGAGAAGGCGAAGATCGAGCTCTCGTCGACCATGCAGACGAACATCAACCTGCCGTTCATCACGGCCGACCAGAACGGCCCGAAGCACCTCGACCTGACGCTGTCGCGGGCGAAGCTTGAGCAGTTGACCGACCAGCTCACGCAGCGGACGGTCGAACCGTGCCGGCGGGCGGTGCAGGACGACAAGCTCTCGTTCTCGGACATCGACGAAGTGATCCTCGTCGGGGGGATGACGCGCATGCCGCGCATCGTGGCGCTCGTGAAGGAGCTTTTCGGGCGCGAGCCGCACAAGGGCGTCAACCCCGACGAAGTGGTGGCGCTCGGGGCCGCGATCCAGGGCGGAATTCTCGGCGGCGAGATGAGCGAGAAGGACATCGTCCTGCTCGACGTC
>Ga0116154_10003262_pt1 | contig 11612 bp, 10 predicted proteins | sample AD_UKC030_MetaG_FD_89898 | JGI IMG/M metagenome (GOLD analysis project Ga0116154, IMG submission 89898) | Active sludge microbial communities of municipal wastewater-treating anaerobic digesters from USA - AD_UKC030_MetaG | ecosystem: Engineered > Bioreactor > Anaerobic > Digestate | place: USA...
ATTATCTTAATCGGTTCTCTAAAGGATTTGACAATGTTCGGCATAAAACTCAGTTTTGGTTGGAAAAGAATATTGAAAAAATTGTGGCCTGGCAAAGTCAGCATAATTTTTCCGTGCGCTCAGAACAAATTCCGCTATTTACACCGCGGCGGGAAAACTTTGTCTTTTCGTTTGCCGGCCGATAGGGGATTGCGCAATCTGTTAATCGCAGCCGGGCCATTAGTGGCGCCCAGCGCTAATCCTCAAGGATTAAGGCCGGCGGCGAGCATTAAAGAAGCGAAAAAATATTTCGGCGGCAAAGTGGATTTTTATAATAACAGCGGTTGTTTAGTTGGCCGGCCGTCGACTTTGATTGAAATAAAAAATAATAAGGTATCCGTTTTGCGTCCGGGCGCGGTAAAAATTCCAAAAAATATTTGAAAAAGAAAAAATTCTGATATAATGAAATTGAGATGAAGATAACCATTCTTACCCGCGACTTCAAAAAAATAAACGACGTTGATACTTACGGTCGGGAAAACATCAACGACGCCTTAGATATCAAGAAGGCCTTGGAAGATGTTCATGAAGTGAAAATTTCTCCGGCCACTGAAGAAACTTATCTGGAATTGAAAAACGAGAAGCCGGATTTGGTTTTTAATTTGGGAGACGACGGCTTTCGCGGCGACCCGACTTTAGAGCCGCACGTCGCCGCCATTTTCGATATTTTAAACATTCCTTATACCGGTAATAATTATTTCAGTTTGGCTTTGTGTCAAAATAAAGCCCGGGCCAAAGAGATTTTGTCTTATCAGGGAATTCCCACTCCAAAATTTCAGGTTTTTACCAATGCCAATCGCAAACTTAATTCTGATTTGAAATTTCCTTTGATTGTAAAGCCGGTGCGCGAGGACGGCAGCGTCGGAATCAAAGAACGTTCAGTCGTGAATAATGAAGAACAATTGAGGGAACAGGTCAATCATGTTTTGGACGTTTATCAACAAGAAGCATTGGTGGAAGAATTTGTTGATGGTCGGGAGTTTAATTTGGCTCTTTTGGGAAATAAAAAATTAACTGCTTTGCCGATTGCGGAAATTGATTTTAGCGGTATGCCGTCAAATATGCCGCGCATTGTTTCCTATCGGGCGAAGTGGGTGAAACAGAGTGTTGCCTTCAAAAAGACTCCGGTTATCTGCCCGGCTCAAGTTGATGAAAAACTGACGAATCTTATCCAAGAAACAGCCAAGAAATGTTTTAAGGCGTTCGCTTGCCATGGCTATTCGCGGATAGATTTTCGCTATGACGACAAAACCAATCAACTTTATGTTTTAGAAGTCAATCCTAATCCTGATATTTCGGCTGATGCTGGAATGGCCAGGGCAGCTTTAGCCGCCGGTTTAAGCTACAAGGATTTATTGCTGAAGATAATAGATTTAGCATTAGACCGGGCAAAAGCAGCTGCTGCTTAGGCTTTCCTTCTAACGGGGTTGACAAGCCAATTTATCTTTGATATAATAAGGCCAAGCTTACAAGGCCCTTTTATTTTTACTAAAAATCACTGAAATTTCGTCGTTTTTATCAAAATAAAAATACCATGCAAAAAGCAAAAATTTTATTTATTTCTTCCGTAGTTTTAGCGACCGGTTTTTTGGCCGCTGCTTTGATTAGCGGAAATTATCAAATTCAGTCAAAGGTTGCCTTAGCTTCTTTGACTGGTTGTCCGGTGATGCCGCCTCATCAAACGAACATTCAGGTTAATCCAAGCGCTCCGCAAATCAATGCCAGTGTTTCCATCGGCACTGATATTCCGGAGTGTCATTTAGCTTCTGCTTCTTGTGAATGGCGTTGGTCCGGCAGTGTTAACTCCAACACTACCAATAAGCCTGATGGTCAATTTTCCACCAGCTTTTCCAGCAGCGGAAGTAAAAGCATTCACGTAGATGTTTTTTCTTCTGTGCCGGATATTTGTGAAGGCACAGCTATTAAGGTGGCCTATGGCGACATTTCTTTTGTTGTTTATGACGGACCGACCCCCACTCCAACAATTAGTCCTACGCCAACCATCAGTCCTACTCCGACCATCAGTCCTACGCCAACAGTCAGTCCTACCGTTAGTCCGACCCCCACTCCGACTACAACCGGCGGCGGTGGCGGCGGTGGTGGCGCTTGCAGTTTCTGGCAAGAAGGTTGTTATCCTACTCCAACGCCTGAAATAACTCCTACGCCTACTCCCAGTGTCCTTGCCGCCTGCAGCCGCGCTCCTTTTGGTCCGGCTATTCCCGAAACCCTTTGTTTAATTACAGTGGAAAACGGCGGCACTTGCGTTTTAACCAACAATGACGGCTTTACTGTTCGGTTAAATGTTCCGGCTGATGCCGTAGAAACGGATTCGGTCATAGATTTATCCATTCATAATCCCGCTGATTATCCCCAATTGAGTAGCACCATTGGCGCATCCAAGCTGATTGGCCCGAAAATCGTTTATGTTTTCGCCCAAGATGAGAATTGCCAACCGACCACTTTCTTAAAAGACGCAATTATTACGTTTGTTTATCCGAATAGTTATAGCCGCGGCTACCTCAAAAGTTCTTTTATGGTTGAGAACGCTTTGAGCCCCTGGAGTTTTTTGCCTAGTAGTGGAAACACGGCGGTAAATTCCCTGGTGAGTGTTACCAGGAATTTAGGATATTTCGGAATTTTCGGCCGTTTGGCCCCAATAGTTTTAGGCACAGCTACGGCTTCACCGACTCCCAGTCCGCTTTGTCCGACTTTGCCGACTCCGACGCCTTCCGTTCTCGCTCGGCCGACTGACGCGGAATTAATAGAATCATTTTTTGTGGCTTCGCTCATTGACAGTTTTAAGAACTTCAAGATTAGCTGGTGCGAATTCATTTCCTTCCTCAACCTTTTGCTTATTATTTTGCTGTTTTGGCTGGCTCTCGGAAAAAAATGGCTGACTGATTCTAATCCTAAAAAGAAAGATGACCCACAGCCAGAAGCGCCAGTTTCTATAGCGCCTTCAATCAAACGCGAGAATTGGTTCAAAAAGTTTTTTGGAGCTATCGCCGTTAGTTTCGCGGCTTTCGCCTCGGTCCAGAAAAAAGCTTGGAAAGATTATAAGGCTCAAAGCCAAGAAAGGAAATTGGCCCGTCAAAACGCAAAAAGCTTATCCGTGGCCTCTTTAATTATTCCGGAAACCAGCAGCCAAAATAACGCCAATCCCGGCGCGAATCCGGAAGCGGCGCCCAATCCTCAATTCATTGCGTTTACCGAAGATAAAAATTAAAATTATTCATCAAACAAAAACAAGAGACTAAAAATCTCTTGTTTTTGTTTTCAGCCGAGTTGAGCTTTGGCTTTTTATATTGTATAATCAGTATTAATCCAGGCTAATTTTTATTGAAATAACATTCCAAAATTTAATCTATGACGATTATTGATGATGTCAAAGATCGTTTGGATATCGTTGAAGTGCTCAGCGGCTATCTTAAATTGACCAAGGCCGGCGCCAATTATCGGGCGTTGTGTCCTTTTCATAAAGAGAAAACCCCGTCCTTTATGATTTCGCCGGAGCGCCAGATTTGGCATTGTTTTGGTTGCGGTGAAGGCGGAGATATTTTCAAATTCGTAATGAAGTATGAAAACGTAGAGTTTCCTGAGGCTTTAAGATTGTTGGCGAAGCGCGCCGGGGTGGAATTGAAGAAGGAAGATCCGCGGATTCAGAATGAAATGTTGAAACTTTACGGCATCTGCGAGAAGGCGATGGAATACTTTGAAAATAATTTAAAGGTGAAGCCGGATGTTTTTGATTATTTGAGCAAGAGGGGATTAAAAAAGGAAACGATAAATTACTGGCATTTGGGATTCGCCTTGGAAGGCGGCGGGTTGCTGCAGTATTTAATCAAGCATAATTTCAAAAGCGACGATGTCGCCAAAACCGGTTTGATTATTAAATCGCAAAGGCAAGCCAATTCTTATTTTGATCGCTTTCGCGGCCGGGTGATTTTTCCGATTTTTGACGCTCAAGACAGGGTCGTCGGTTTTACCGGAAGAATTTTTAACGAGCCAGAGCACCCCAATGAACCGAAGTATTTAAATTCTCCGGAAAGCCCCATTTTCAATAAGGGCCGGCTGCTTTACGGATTTTCCCAGAATAAAAAGATTATCCGGGAAAAAGAACGGGCGATTTTAGTTGAAGGTCAGATGGATTTTTTGATGGCCTGGCAGGATGGAATAAAAAACGTGGTGGCCACTTCCGGTACGGCCTTGACTGAAGAACAACTTAAGATATTGAAGAGGGTAACGAAAACTTTGCTAATCGGTTATGATATGGATGAAGCTGGCCGTTTGGCTACGGAACGGGCGATTGACCTGGCGAAAAGCGCTGATTTTCGGGTGCAGGTTTTGACCTTGCCCGAAGGAGTAAAGGATGCGGCTGATTTCGTTTTGGTTCAGCCCGGAAAATTAAAGAATTTATTGGCGCAGGCCGAGGACTCCGGGGATTATTATTATCGGATTGCCTTGGCCAATCTGGATAAGAACGATCTGGAGGCAAAAAAGAAAGCGGTTAATTTTCTTCTTTCCAAAATTAAGTGGCTTTCCAGCGCCGTTGAACGTTCTCACTGGATCGGGAAAATAGCCGCAGATTTGCAGATTAAGGAACCGTATTTAGAAGAAGAACTGTTGAAAATGAAAAGCGAACCTAATCGCGTTTTTTCTGAAAACTCCATTGAAGTTGAACCGTTTAAAGAAGTGAAAACCAGAAAGAGCCTGCTTAACGAGAGGATTTTGGCTTTGGCCACCAAAGACGAAGCGCTGCGTGTGCGCCTGGTGGAGGTTAAGCAGTACGTCCTGCCCGATTATTTGGCTGTTGCCGAGGTTTTGATAAACAATCAATTTAATGATATAACTGATAATGTCTTGGCGGAGAGAATCGGTTATTTTAAACTTTTGGCCGATTATGAACTGGCCGAAGAAGAGGCTTTGGCCGAGGATTTCGAAATTGCCGTCCGCGAATTAAGAAAGGAACTGTTGCGTGATAAAATATTCCAGAAAACTTTATTGATTAAGGAATCGGAAAAGGTCAACGATTTGGAAGAATTAAACAGGCATTTAAGCGAATTCGGGGAATTGCTTAAAGAATTCTCCCAATTTTAAACAAATGAAAAATAAAAAGAAGAATAAAAAAACAAAGAAAAAGGCTTTGAAGAAAAAACCGCAGACAAAATTCCGCAAGTCCAATCTGGCGTTAAAGAAAAAAGAGAAAAAGCAGCATCGTTCAAAAATTCAATCTCTTTGGGATGAAAAATTGGTCAAGCTGATTAAAAAGGGGAAGGAACGCGGTTTCATCACCGAAACGGAAATTCTAAGCGAATTCCCGGATATTGAAACCGACATTTCCTTTTTAGAGAAAATTTATGATCTGTGCGAAAAAGCCAATGTGGAAGTGATTGAAACAAAAGATTTAATAGAGCTTTCTCCGGAGGGAGAAATTACCGAGGAGGATTTGAAAAAAGCCAATCAAATCGAAGATTATGGCAGTATGTCCGATGCGGTTCAAAGCTATCTTCGGGAAATCGGAAAAATATCTCTTTTAAACGCCAGCCAAGAAAAGGAGCTGGCCAAAAGAGTGGAGGCCGGAGACGAAGAGGCGCGGCAGCAGTTAATCCGGAGCAACTTGCGTCTAGTGGTTTCCATCGCCAAGAAATACGTCAATCGCAGTCCGAATTTAACGCTCTTAGACTTGATTCAAGAAGGTAATATTGGTTTGGCGCGGGCAGTGGAAAAATTCGATTACAGCAAAGGGTTCAAATTTTCCACTTACGCTACCTGGTGGATTCGTCAAGCCATTACCCGGGCCTTGGCCGACCAGACCAGGATTATCCGGATTCCTGTTCATATGATTGAGACGCTTTCCAAATATTCCCAGGTACGCCGGAGATTGGCGCAGGACTTGGGTCGCGATCCCTTACCCGAAGAAATTGCCGTAGAGATGAACGTGGACGTAGAGAAAGTTCACCATTTGATAAAAATTGCCCAGGAAACATTATCCTTGGAAGCGCCCATCGCTGATTCCGATGACGAATCGCTTTTGGGAGAATTCATTTCGGATGAGAAAAGCGTTTCCCCTTCGCAAGCCGCTTCCCAAAGCCTGCTGCGGGATCAGCTGCGGCAGATTCTCGTTGATTTGTCCGTGCGCGAACAAAAGATCCTGGCCATGCGCTTCGGCCTGGAAGACGGCGTTCAGCATACCTTAGAGGAGGTCGGCAAGGAATTTAACGTGACGCGCGAACGAATCCGCCAGATTGAGGCTAAGGCCTTGGAAAAATTACGGGAACATCATTTGATTAAAAAAATTGAGGAAATTTAAAAAGTCGCTATTAATTTTAAATTTTATGAAAACAAAAAAAATCGTCACCGTTATAATGATTTTTGTTTTTATCATTTGTCTTTTAATCTGGACCATTCCCAGTTTGACCATGGGTCAAACCGTTTCTCCCAGTCAAACGCCAGACGAAGCCGTGGCTGAATTGATTGAAGAAGGAGTAGTTTATAATCAGGCTTTGGGCTTGGCTGAGCCTAAAATTTTGCCTGGCAGCATTCTTTACCCCATCAAGAATCTTATTTGGGCATTGCGGTATCGTTTTATTTCCGATCCCATCAGACAATTGCAGTGGGATGTGGATTCTGTTTCCGGAAAATTACTGGAATTGCAAAAACTGGCTCTTCAGCAACCGGATCAAGTCGCTGCTTTAAACAAGGCTTTAGCCAATTATGAGGCAGCGCTGATCCGGTTAAAAACGCATTTAACGGATTTGCCAGTCAGCCAGCCGAATTCTAAAAATAGCGTTCTTTTGGATAAATTAGCCGGTGCCAGCTTGGAATATGAAAAGATTTTTAATGACGTTGCTTCTCAAAATATTTCCGAAACGCTTCAGAATCGGGTCAAGGGACTAACCGGACAAGGAGTTTCGCTTTTGACCGCCGCGGTGGGAAAATTGGCTGATAAAGAAAGTGTTTTTAATGATTTTAGCGATAAGACTCAGAAAAATTACGGCGGATTATTGAATTCTTTCCGCTCCTTGGAAGCGGTTTTGACCGTTGAGAATATCCTTACCGGCTTATCCGCTAACGGGACTAAAAGCTTAAAGGAAAATCTTTATCTTCAGGCGGAAAGTGAACTGAAGAATTTTAGTCAGCTGGATAAGAATAAAATAGCCGACGTTGTTGCCTTTTTGCCCGGCAATAAATTGCTCCAAGAGAAAATTATTTACGGTCTGGAAGAGCGTTCCGGCCAAACTGAATTTTTTCAGGGCATCGAAGATAAGCTGAAGCAGTTGCCGGTTTCGAGCTCAAACTTAAAACAGTGCCAAGAGGAAATCGGCATTTTGGAGAATTCACTTCTATCTTTTAAAAGCGGAGTTGATTTAGCCAAGATTCCTCAAAGCGTCAAATCTCTTTTGGGACAATCCGAGGGGCATTTGAAAAGAGCTAAAGAAATTTCAAGCGACGAAACGCAAGCCGGGACATTTTGCGGTTTGGTCAACAGTTCCGGCGTTCTTTTGGAAAATGCCCAGCGAATCTTGGAAAAATCTCAACCTGCGGAAATTACCGGTCAAATCAAGAATGCCGAAGCAGTATTGGCCGGTTTACTTGAACGGGCCAAACAATTCAATCAAGATGATTATTTCCGAATTTTTGATTTGTTCAACAAAGCAACCGTAGAATTGGAAAACGCCAAAGCCAATTGGCAAGATAATAATGTTGACCAGGCCATCCGGAATCTTAACAGCTTTGACGTTATCAGCAAGAATGCCGAGAAGGCTTTGGATTTAGCCAATGATAAATTGACCAAAGCGGAAGCTAAAACTTTGGGATTGCAAAAAGAATTGTTCCAAAAGAAGGAATTGCAAAAATTTTATGAGTGGTGCCAGACTCAAGCCGGCACGATTATGGACGATTTAGGCATTCTTCCTTATTGTTTGGACAGTAAACAAAATAGCCTTTCCATGCTTGATTGGCTAAAGAAAGCGCCTTAGGTCTAATTAATCAATAAAAAACCTCGGATTGAGTTAACCAATCCGAGGTTTTTAACCTTTTAAAATTCTTTTGATAATTTGCAAGTCGGGCCGGGAAATCACTTTCTGGAATTTTTCCAATTTGACTTTTGGTTTTCCGCCGTTTCCGCCAGCGTGAATAAAGCGGGAATCGCCCAAATACATTATGACGTGGCCAATGCCATCGGGGAATTCCGGGGTGAAATGACCTTTGGTTCCTTTGAAAAACAGCAAATCCCCGGTTTGTAAGTCTTTTGCTTGAAATTTTTGTTGATGACGAGGGTTACCAACAACGCGACCGCAGCTGGCCTGAAGGATTGTGGAGCGGGGGATATCGATTCCAATTCTTTTGTACAAATATTGCGTAAAGCTGGAACAATCAAAAAATTTTCCAATTTCCGATTTTTTAACGCCGTATTTGTAAGGCGTACCCAATTTTTTCAGAGCAAAATGCTTGACACGTTCGCGTTGCTTTTCTATTTCATTTTCAGTCATAGTCAAATTAATTCCATTATATAAGAAATCAGATTAAAAAACAAACTCGCGTCAAACACGGCGCGAGTTTCATGGGTGGCGAAATGAGCAAGCTGACAGGGCGGTCCCCGAATTTGCGGTTGGGCCGGCGTTTGCCAAACGCCCAAGCCGCAACTTCTTAACGGTTTGAGAATCAAGCGGTGATGTTTGGTTTCAGCAACGGTTCTGGTTGCCTTGAGCAGATTAGTCCAGCGAGAAGACGGCCACTGAGAAAGTGAAATGAAAGCAATAAGGCAAAGCAGCAGGCGGCCAGCTCTTGACGGCATTTTCGCTCCTTTCTGATTTTTTAAGGACGCTAACGTCAAGTTTACTGATTTTATTTCCTTTGTCAAAGCGGCCTTGACATTATTATTTTTAGGCATATAATGGAATCATACCGTAGACAACTCCGACTATTATGGTTGGGGCTCCGACAGAAATGTTGGAGCAGGCTTCCGGATAAAAGGAATAAGTCCTGTTCAGGTGGCATAAAGCTATTTTAGTCTGCGGTCTTGTCGCAGACCTTTTTATTTATTCGGTTAAACTCACAAAAAATATGCTTACTCGAGATCAAAAAGTGCAAATAACGGAAGAATTCGCCAAAAAAGCCAAAGACAGTCAGTCCATTCTTTTGGTTGATTTTACCGGCTTGAAAATGTCGGAGATCCAGTCCTTGCGCCGGGAATTGAGGAAAAGCGGAGTGGAAATGAAAGTAATCAAGAAAACTTTGGTACAGCGGATTCTGAAGGGCGCTGGAATTTCCGATTTCAACGTCTTTCAATATCCCGCTTCTTTGGCGATGGTTTTCAGTCCGGAAGAGGGCATTATCGTTTCCAAGAACGTTTATGATTTTTCCAAAAAAAGCAAAACTTTGAAAATTTTAGGCGGTTTTATCGGTAAGAATTTTATTGACGCCGAGATGATTGTAAAATTGGCGAAACTGCCTTCCCGCGAAGTATTGCTTGGTCAGTTGGTTTATGTATTAAATTCTCTTCCCAGAACCTTAGTCGGGGTTTTGCAGGGAAATCTTCGCAAATTAGTAATTGCCTTAGATCAGATATCTAAAACAAAATAAAAATTCACCCCGTTAAATATTCCGCTCTTGGCGGAATGGATTCGGGGGATTGATAAACAATAAAAGTCGTTAAGGTCTAAACAAATTTTAAATAAGGTGAAGGGAGATGATGATAAATTCCCGAATCTTATTTAACAGGGTAAATGAGCGAAAAAAATATTCCGGAAAAATTTGAAAAATTAGTTGAGGCCATCGAAAAACTGAATGTGGCGGAATTAGCCGATTTAGTTAAGGTTTTGGAGGAAAGATTTGGCGTTTCCGCTATGCCGACTATGATGGCTGCCGCACCGGCTGCCGGAGCAGCCGCTGGCGCCGCTGAAGAAAAAACCGCTTTTGACGTGGTTTTGAAAGATGGCGGACAAGCGAAAATCCAAACTATCAAAGTTGTCAGAGAGATTACCGGCTTGGGTTTGAAAGAGGCTAAGGATTTAGTTGATGCAGCGCCGAAGGCCGTCAAACAGGGGGTTAAGAAAGAAGAGGCCGAAGAGATGAAAAAGAAATTAGAAGAAGCCGGCGCGAGCGTAGAAATTAAATAGAACCGGCGTCTTTTCCGACAGTGGAAATTCAACGCAAAGTGTGATAAAATCCCGATAGATTCGGGATTTTATCTTTTTATGGAAGATTTGATTTTTAGTGTGTTTTTCGGCAGTGAAATACGGATTAAAATTATCCGTTTTTTCTTGTTGCAGGCGGAGGGCAACTTTGATTCGAGCCTAATCCGGAAAAGGCTGCAAATAAAGAACGTTAAACCTTTAAAGAGGGAATTGAAAAAGTTGAGAAGCATAGGCTTCTTGAAAGCTAAAGGAAAAAAAATATCTTTGAATCCGGCTTTCCCAATGAACGGATTGCTGCGTTCTTTTATTTTGACGCCGTCTTTTTGGTATAAAGAACAAATGATAAAAAAATTTCAGAAGCTCGGCGCGATCAAATTATTGATCCTCACTGGCATTCTGACCGGCGATGATAAAATGCCGGAGGCCGACCTCTTGCTGGTTGGTAATAAAATAAAAGAAAAGAAGCTGGCCAACCTAGTGAACGAATTAGAAGCTGATTTCGGGAAGGAATTGAATTATTTGGTTTTAAGCGAAAAAGATTTTCAATATCGTTATTCAATGATGGACCGTTTGATCCGTGAAATACTGGAATCGGAAAAAAATGTTTTAATTGATAAATTGGGCCTAGAAAAAATGAAGACCATTTAATCATTGCACCTTTAGCTCAGTGGTAGAGCGTTCCGTTCACATCGGAAAGGTCGTAGGTCCGATCCCTACAAGGTGCACAAATAAAATCTATGCGTTTTAAAATTCCGAAAAACACCGAACAATTAGTTTGGACGAACCATTCCATTGATAAAATGAAACAATATCAATTGTCTGAACAAAGAATCCGGCGAGTTTTGCATACGCCCAAAAGAAAAGAAGAGGGGATTGCGCCGAAGACGATTGCGGTGATGCAATCAACCGGAACTTTGAAACATCCCACGGAAATTTGGGTGATGATTCAGGAAATTAAAAATGAAAGAGGAGGAATTAAAATTCGTAATCAGCAAGGCAAAAATATTTTGAGTAAAAAGATCAGAATAATCAGCGCCTGGAGATACCCGGGTATTAGCCCGATTAGAACCGTGCCGGATATTCCGGAAGAAGCTTGGAATGCTCTTGATGGTAAAGATGATATTAGGTAGTTTAGAAATTTTTCCTCCATCAGGCACTTCCTTAATTTTAGTGGGGAATCGGGAAAGTATTGTGTAAAGCCAAATAATTTAACGGAGTGGATAAGTTGTGGATTAAATCATTATCTTTAAAACCAAGTTTTTTAAAAAATCCGCATTCTAAGCGGATTTTTTAATTATTCTATGAAAATCCAGCTATTATTCAGCCAAGATGAGATACTTTGCGGTTTTTTAATTTGTGGTGTATTATAAAATAGAAGTGGGGAGGAGTGGATAACTATGGGGATAAAGTGCCAGTTATCCACAATGTGAAGAA
>Ga0116154_10003267_pt1 | contig 11593 bp, 10 predicted proteins | sample AD_UKC030_MetaG_FD_89898 | JGI IMG/M metagenome (GOLD analysis project Ga0116154, IMG submission 89898) | Active sludge microbial communities of municipal wastewater-treating anaerobic digesters from USA - AD_UKC030_MetaG | ecosystem: Engineered > Bioreactor > Anaerobic > Digestate | place: USA...
GAGCGGAACTTCGAGAACCGCAAGCACCTCCTGGAGTACGACGACGTCCTCAACCAGCAGCGCGGTTTCATCTACACCCAGCGGGACGCCATCCTGGCGGAGGAGGACCTTACGGACCGGGTCTTCTCGGCCGCCCAGGACATCGCGGACGAACTCCTGGCAGCCTACGGGGATTCCCGCCGCGCCGACGACGGCAAGGCCTGGACGGAACTCCAGACGGGACTCCGGGAGTCCTTCAACTACCAGCTCCCCTCCCCTCCCCCTTCCCGGGAGCCGGAGAAGCTCCGGGACCTCATACTGGAGGCCCTGCGCTCGGACTTCGAGGCCAAGCGCGCCTATGCCGGGGAAGCCAACCTCAACCACTTCATCCGCTTCCAGTACCTCCAGGCAATCGACCAGAAGTGGCTGGACCACCTGGAGAACATGGAGGCCCTTCGGGAGGCCGTCTACCTGCGGCACTACGCCCAGAAGAACCCCCTCCTGGAGTACAAGATCGAGGGTTTCGAAATCTTCGAAAAGATGGTCGACGACATACGCCGGTCCATCGCGACCCGGTTCTTCCTGGTCCGGATCAAGACTGAGACGGACCGCCGCTACGTCCCCGCGGCCCGACCCGGAACGGCGGTCCACGACGAGATGGGCCAGTTCCACGGCGGGGGCGACATGCAGGACGGTTCAGCCCGTTCCGCGGCCCCCCGCTCGGCGGCCCCCTCGGGAACCCTGGCCGCCGCGGCCGGGCAGGTGGTCACGGTCAAGCGGACGGTACCCAAGGTAGGCCGCAACGACCCCTGCCCCTGCGGGAGCGGGAAGAAGTACAAGCACTGTCACGGCGCGTAACTCCGAGCCGCTCGCGGCTCGGAGTTACGGCACGGAACGCTTCGCGTTCCGCGATCCACAGGAATGGATAACAGGAAACCCGATGCGTTCGTGTAACGAATATAAGCTCCAATCCGGAAACATCGCCGACGGCCGCACTCCCGGCGCGATCGTGGGTGCCATCCGGCCGCGGAGCGGCCGGAAACGATGAGCCTCAACCATAAGGAGATCGACCTCGTCCTCTCGGAGCTGGACCTCGTCGGAGCCCAGATCCAGCGCGTCGTCCAGCCGGCCTACGACACCCTGGTCCTCTCCCTGTACAAGCCCGGCTGTCCGACGGACCTGCTGGTCTGCCTGGCCCACGGGGCCTGCCGCATCCATTCCACCTCCATCCCGGCCCCGAAGAGCGAGAAACCCCTCCGCTTCGCGGAGCTCCTGCGGTCCCGGATCCGCAACGGACGGATCGAGGCGGTCCGACAGCTGGGGGCCGAGCGGATCGTACGCCTGGACATCCGGGGCCCCGCGGATCCGGAAGCTCCGGATCCGGTCCGCTACCGTCTGTACGCCCGGCTATGGAGCGGAGCCGCCAACCTCATCCTGACGGACGATGCCGGCTCGATCGTGGACGCCCTGGCCCGCAAGCCCAAGCGGGGGGAGATCGCCGGAGGCGTCTACCGCCCCGAGGAGGCCCCGGCCGGGGCGTCCCCGGAGAAGCCCTTCGAGGTGCGGGACATTCCCGGACCCGGGACCTTCAACGAGCGCGTGGACCGGCTTTACGCCCAGGGCCGGGGCGAACTCTCCCGGGACCAGCTCCTGGCCAAGGTCCGGGAATGGTTCGCCCGGCGGCGGGCCTCCCTGGAGGCCCGGATCGAGGAGCTACGCCGGACCGAGACGGAATACGCGGACGCGGAGCGCCTGCGGGAGCTCGGGGACATCCTGATGGGCAGCGTCGGGACCGGGTCCACCGAGGGCGGGTACCTCGAGGCCCCGGACTTCTACGGAGGCGGGACGATCCGCATCCGGATCGACCCCAAGAAATCCCTGGTGGAAAACGCGCAGGCCTACTACGAGCGTTACCGGAAGGCGGGCTCGGGCCTGGCGGACGTCCGGGCCGAGCTGGCGGAGACCCTGCGCCGCCTCGAGGTCCTGGAGGCCGAGGCTGTCCGCCTGGAGACCGAGGAAAGCCCCTACGCCCTGCGCGCCTTCCTGGCCCGCAGGAGGGCCGCGGCCGCAGCCCGACGTCCCTACCCCGGCATCGCCCTGGAGCGGGACGGCTGGACTCTCCTGGTGGGCCGCTCGGCCAAGGAGAACGACGAGCTCCTGCGCAGGCATGTCCGGGGGAACGACCTCTGGCTGCATGCCCGGGACTGGCCGGGTTCCTATGTCTTCGTCAAGAACCGGCCCGGGAAGTCGGTGCCCCTGGAGATCCTCCTGGACGCGGGGACCCTGGCCCTCTACTACTCCAAGGGCCGGAGCTCCGGCCAGGGGGACCTCTACTACACCCGGGTCAAGTACCTCCGCAGGGCCAAGGACGGCCCGAAAGGCCTGGTCATCCCCACCCAGGAAAAAAACCTCCACGTCACCCTGCGGGAGGACCGGCTCCGCGTCCTGCGTTCCTTGATCGGCAAGGAGCCGGACGAGGGCTAGCAGGGCGCAGACAAACTCGAAGCTTGCCAACGGCCTGTTCGTCGGTGCCGCGATCCGCGAGCGCGCGCCCGCCCCGTCCAGCCGAGGTCCGCGCGCACATCCCGGGATCAGCGACGGGCCGTCACCGGCTCGTTCCGGGGCCTAGGCGACTTCCGGGGCCGGACGACCAGCTCCTCCCCCTTGAGCTCGGCCAGGACCGTCCAGCCGGGGGAGTACTTCCCCGCGATCATGTCCGCGGCAATGGGATCCTCCAGGGCCCGGGTGATCAGGCGGCGCATGGGCCGGGCCCCGTAGGTCGCGTCGTACCCCTTCTCCACCAGCCAGTCGTGGGCGGGCTTGCGGATCTCCAGGTCCAGGCCCTTCTCGGCCAGGCGCTTCTTTAGGTCCGCGATCATCAGGTCCAGGACGGCTCCCGCCTGTTCCTTGGAAAGGGGATGGAAGACGACGACCTCGTCCACGCGGTTCAGGAACTCCGGATTGAACTGCCGCTTGAGTTCCGACATCGCGGCTTCCTTGACGGATTCCAGGTCGAACCGAGGATCCTCGGCGTGGAAGCCCAGCCGCTTGCCCCGGGCTATGTCCCGGGTCCCCGCGTTGCTGGTCATGATGACGACGCAGTTCCGGAAGGAGACCGTGTGCCCCAGGTTGTCCCGGAGCTCCCCCTCCTCCAGGAGCTGCAGGAGGAGGTTGAAGACGTCGGGGTGGGCCTTCTCGATCTCGTCGAAGAGGATGACGCTGTAGGGCCTCCGGCGGACCTTCTCGGTCAGCATCCCGCCCTGGTCGTACCCGACGTAACCCGGGGGGGCTCCCACGAGGCGGGAAGCGTTGTGCTTCTCCATGAAATCCGACATGTCCACCCGGATCAGGGCCTCCTCGGTGCCGAACAGTCGCTCCGCCAGGGTCTTGGCCACCAGGGTCTTGCCCACCCCGGTGGGACCCAGGAAGATGAAGGAACCCGTGGGCCGACGGTGGTCCGCGATCCCCGCCCGGGACCTCCGGACCGCCGTGGAGACCGCCCGGATCGCGTCCTCCTGCCCCACGACCCGGGCATGCAGGGCCTCCTCCAGGCCCAGGAGGCGGCCCGCCTCGCTCTCCTCCAGCCGGTCCAGGGGGATGCCGGTGATTTCCGAGATCACCTCCCGCAGGTCCCTCTCCGTGACCAGGGCACGGTCCCGCCCCGGGTCAGCGCCCCAGGAATTGCGGATCTCCTCCAGCCGGGCCTTGAGCTTGCGGATGGAGTCCCGTATCTCCGCGGCCCGCTCGTAGTTCTGGGTGGAGACCAGGGCTAGCTTCTCCTCGGTCAGGCGCTGGATCTCCTCCTCGACCCGGGGGAGCTCCGGAGGCCGGGAGGGGTTCTCGATCTTCCGCTTGGACCCCGCCTCGTCCAGGAGGTCTATGGCCTTGTCCGGCAGGAAGCGCTCGGTCAGGTAGCGGTGCGCCAGGACCGCGGCGGCCTCCACGGCGTCCCGGGAATAGGTCACCCCGTGGAACCGTTCGTACCGCTCCTGGATCCCGGCCAGGATCTCCACGGTCTCGGCCACCGTGGGCTCCTCCACCAGGACCGACTGGAACCTCCGCTCCAGGGCCGCGTCCTTCTCGAAGTACTTGCGGTACTCGTCCAGGGTCGTGGCCCCGATGCACTGGATCTCCCCGCGGGACAGGGCGGGCTTGAGCATGTTGGAGGCGTCGATGGTTCCCTCCGCGCTCCCCGCCCCGATGACCGTGTGGAGCTCGTCGATGAAGAGGATCACGTTCCCGGCCTGGGCGATCTCCCGCATGATCCGCTTGAGGCGCTCCTCGAACTCCCCGCGGTACTTCGTGCCCGCCACCACCGAGGCCATGTCCAGAGTTAGAAGGCGTTTTTCCGCCAGGGCGTCGGGGATCTGCCCCGCGACGATCCGGAGGGCCAAGCCCTCCACGATGGCGGTCTTGCCTACCCCGGGTTCCCCGATCAGGACCGGATTGTTCTTGGTCCGCCGGGCCAGGATCCGCACGACCCTGCGGATCTCCCGCTCCCTACCGACCACGGGATCGATTCGGTCCGCCCGCGCCAGCTCGGTCAGGTCCCGGGCGAACTCGTCCAGCAGGGGAGTCCGGACGGTCCCGGCTACGGGCGGGGTCCGGGCGGCGGGTTTCGGCGCGGCCGTCCGTTCCTCCCGGGCCGCGGACTCCTCCCGGGACGCGGTCAGGTATTTGACGGCCCCCCGGAGCTGCTCGTAGTAGACCCCGTAGCGGCCCAGGAGGGACTCGAACACGCTGCCCCCCTCCCGGGCGGAGGCGATCACCAGGTGCTCGGTGCCGATGTACTCGGAGCCTGCCAGGTGGGCTTCCTCGGCGGCGGTCTCCAGGAGGGACTTGAGCCTGCGGGACAGGGGCACGTCCCCCAGCATGAACCCGCCCTTCCGTCCGGAGGCGGTCTTCTCGAGCTCGATGCGGATCTCCGTGGTGTCGATCTTGAGGCTCCGCAGGGCCCGGTAGCCTATGCCCTCCCCTTCCCGAAGGACGGCCAGGAGCACGTGCTCCGGAACCAACTGGTCCGCGTGGAACCGCTTGGCTTCCTCCTGGGCCAGGACGGAGAGTATTTTCTGGGCGCGCTGGGTCAACCCTTTGAACATGCTAGGGAGCCTCCACCAAGGTCGCGTCCTCCACCAGGGTCCGGAGAACCCGGGCGCGGACTTCCTCGATCCGTACGGTATCGGGACCGTCCCCGACGGGCGCGTCCCCCTTCGCAAGGTACTTCAGCAGGTGGGCGTTCCGCAAGCCGTAGAAACCCCGGGAAGCCTTGGGTCCCTCCAGACCGGCGATGAGTCCCGCCCACGCCCCTAACCGGAGGCGGGAGAGGGTCTCCGCCCCCTCGTCGTAGCCGATCCGCCGGGCGTACCGTGCCGTTCCGTAGGCCCGGAACACGGCGTCCCGCAGGGTCTCGGGGTCATGGGCCAGAAGCTCCTCCCGGGCGCCCTTTTCGTAGGCGCCGACGCGTTCGACCGCGTCCCCCAGCCGCACCAGGATGGACTCCTCGTCCGTCCAGGCTCCCCGGGGGGTCTCGAGTTCGTACAGGGCCCCGGAGGAGGCGCTCTCGTCGGACCAGAATCCGTGCACCGAGAGTCCGGAATCCAGGGCCGTCCGGAGGGCGCGATCCACCAGCCCCGCCATGGCCAGGGCCGGGAGGTGGAGTGTCACGGAGGCCGAGAGTCCCGTGCCCCAGTCCGCGATCTCCGCGCAAAGGTACCCCGCGTCCGGACTGAACGCCCAGTCCAGGGATTCGGCCAGGAGGGCGTCCAGCTCCGCAGCCCTTCGGTAGGCCCCGGCCAGATCCGCCCCCGAGGCCTCCGCCCGAAGGCGCAGGTGGTCGGTCTCGTTGACGGTGCACCAGGCGGAGCCCTCCCGGTCGAAGGCCAGCAAGCCTCCTCCGCGGACCGCGTAGGACTGGGGAACCAGATCCCGTTCCACCGCGGCCCGACGGTCCAGGGAATCCGCCCGGGACAGCTTGAGCATATCGAACCGGCCCGTGCCGGCCAGGGCGGATTCCAGCACCTCCGAGGTCCGGGTGGCCTGCTCCTCGTCCGCCCGTCCCGGGAAGAGGTGCTCCGCGAGGCCCCGGCGCAGAAGCACTCGGCAGTTGATCGCCGCCCCGTCTCCGGCGGGCGCCGGAAGCCTGGAAAGAAAGTCGTCCAGGGGCCCGCTCATGACGCTTCCTCCCCGAGGGACCGCAGGAGGTCCCTGAGCCGGGCGGCCAACTCGTAATCCTCCGCGTCCAAGGCGTCCCGAAGCCGTCCCGACAGATCCTCCCGGGCGGGCCCGGGATCCCGGACGGCCGCGGGATTGTGCCGGGTTTCCGGGCCGGCCGTCCCGACCGGTACGGCGGACGCGTCGGCGGGAGAAAGACCGGCGGACGGCTTTCCGAAGGCGGCGAACCTCCTGGGAACTGCGCCTCGATAGGGTCCCTTGCGGCCCCTTCGCTGGAGGAAGGCGGTCAATTCCTCCCGGAAGGAATCGTAGCAGGCCGGACAGCCGATGCGCCCGGATTTCCGGACCTCCTCCAGCCGGATCCCGCAGGTGGCGCAGACCGTCCGGCGTCCCGGCCTCTCGGGGCTCTCCGGTGGCGGGGAGAAGAGGTCCTCCAGGGAGATCCGGAGGCGTCCGTCCTCGGCGGAGATGCCCTGTTCCCGGGCGCATTCCGCGCAGAGGGAGAACTCCCCCGAGCCTTCCCGGCGTATGAAAACGGAGGCTTCCCTCTTTCCGCACCGATCGCATATCATCCAGTTAACTATACTCAATCGGGTCGAAAAATGGATAGCCGAGGGAACATTTTCCGTTGACGATATTTGGATATTTATTTATCGTATTAGCAGGAGCATTCCATGAACCTAAGATTCTCTCGAGCGATGTCCTCGTTCCTGCTGGCCGCCCTCGGGGTCCTACCCTCCTTGGCCCTGGGCGGCCGGGAAGCCCCGGCGGGAACGGTCCTGCGCCTCGGTGCCCTGAAGGGCCCCACGGGCATCGGCATGGTCCGGGTTTTCGAGGCCCCTCCCAAGCTCGCCGCGGGGGATTCCCTGGAGCTCCAAACCGTGCCCTCCGCGGACGCCATGGCGGCCAAGCTGGTGGCCGGTGAGCTCGACGCGGCGGTCCTGCCCGTCAACCTGGCCGCCAAGCTGTACGCCTCGGGCCTGCCCTACCGCCTGGCCGCCGTGGTCGGCATGGGCATGGTCTCCGTGGTGACCACGGATCCCGAGGTCCGGTCCTTCGAGGACCTGCGGGGCCGGGAGATCCACGTGGCCGGCCAGGGGGCCACCCCGGAATACCTGATCCGCACGATCGCGGAAGCCCGGGGACTGGATCCGGACAGTGACCTCGCCCTCGCCTTCCGGCTTCCCTACCCGGAGATCGCCGCTTCCCTGGTGGCGGGGCGCATATCCCTGGCTGTCCTGCCGGAACCTTTCGCGACCCAGGCCCTTGCGGGGAACCCCCGGGCCCGGATCCCCTTCTCCCTGGACCAGCTTTGGCGGGAGGCCACCGGACGCCCGGGGTATCCCATGTCCGTCCTGGTGATCCGGGATTCTGTAATCCGGGACCGCCCGGCCACCGTCCGGGCCCTCCTCGGCGCCTACGCGGATTCCATCGCCTGGGTCAAGGCGAACCCCGCCGAGGCGGGAGCCCTGGTGGAAAAGCACGACCTGGGACTCAAGGCCGCCGTGGCGGCCGCCGCCATCCCGAGGTCCGCCTACCTCTTCCTACCCGCCCCCGAGGCCCGGGCGGACGTGGAGGCCCTGCTGTCGGTCTTCCTGAACATCGAGCCCAAATCCATCGGGGGCCGGCTCCCGGACTCGGGATTCTATGCGGAAATCCCGAGGCGCTGAGGCGGCGCGGGGGATCCCCGGTTCGGCGGCCGCGGCCGCCGGAGCCCTGGGTTTCCTGCTGCTGTGGGAACTGGCCGCCCGGACGATCGGTTCGGAGATCGTACTTCCCTCCCCCCTGCGGGTGGCCCGGGCCGCGGCGGATCTCTTCCCGACCGCCCGCTTCCTGGCGGCACTGGAGGGGACCTTCCTGCGGGGCCTGGGGGCTTTCGGGATCACCATGGCCGCGGGCGTCGCCGTGGGCCTGGCCGTCGGGCTGTCCCCGGTCCTGGCCTCCGCCCTTTCCCCGGGCATGACGGTGATCCGGGCGACCCCGGTACTGGCCGTGATCCTACTGGCCCTGATCTGGTTTCCCGCCGGGGCGGTACCGGTGTTCGCCGCGGTCCTCATGGCCTTTCCCGTGGTCGTGGCGGATGTCCGCCAGGGCGTAGGGGCCGCGGACCCGGGCCTCCTGGAGATGGCCCGGCTCTTCCGCCTGCGGAAGCGGGACCGGATCCGGACCATCTATGTGCCCGCCTTGGCGCCCCACCTCGCTTCCGCGTCCCACGGCGCCCTGGGCCTCTGCTGGAAGGTGGTCGTGGCCGGGGAAGTCCTGAGCCAGCCCGCCCGGGCCCTGGGAACGGGGATGCAGGGAGCCCGGATCCAGCTGGAAACCGCCGAGGTCTTCGCCTGGACCCTGGCGGGCATCCTGCTCTGCGCCCTGACGGACGCCGCGTTCAAACTCCTCCGAAGGAAGGCCGCCCGTGCCCTACTCCCTGTTTGAACTCCGCAAAGCCTTCGGGGACCTTCCCGTCCTGGACGGGTTTTCCCTTGACCTCCCGGAGAGGAAGGTCACCGCGATCCTGGGGCCCTCGGGCTGCGGAAAGACCACCCTGCTCCATATCCTGTCCGGCCTGATCCCGCCGGACTCCGGCGAGCGAAGAGGCCTCGGGGAGGCCCGGTTCAGCTATGTCTTCCAGGAACCCCGCCTGGTTCCGTCCCTGACGGCCCTGGAGAACGTGGAGCTTGTCCTGCGGTCATCCTTCGGCGTCCCGGAGCGCAGGGAGCGGGCCCTGCGGTTCCTCGAGGGCGTAGGACTCTCCGAGGCCCGGGACCAGAGGCCCCGTCAGCTTTCCGGGGGCATGCGCCAGCGCGTCTCCCTGGCCCGGGCCTTCGCCTATCCCGCGGACATCCTCCTCCTGGACGAGCCCTTCCAGTCCGTGGACCTCCGGACCCGGACGGGCCTCATGGACGCCTTCCTGGAATTGCAGACCGCGGATCCCCGGACGGTCGTGTTCGTCACCCACGAGGTGAAGGAGGCCCTGTACCTGGGGGACATAGTCACGGTGCTCTCGGACAAGCCCGCCCGGATACTGGATCGCAAGGAGCTTCTCCTGCCCCGGGAGCGCCGGAGATACGGGTCCGCGGACCTATCCGACGTGGAGGCCGCGCTGTACCGGCTGATACTGGGGTAGCAAGGTTTTCAGGATAAAACCGGACAGGATGAACAGGATGGGATCCGGATGAACAGGATACTATTCCGATTTCGATTTCGAAGCATGCGTCAACAGGACATCCGGTCGCTTTCGTACCCTATCCTGTTGATCCTTCTTGATCCTGTTCATCCTGTCAAAATCCGTGAAACGAGATCCATCGATCACGGTTTTGCAGCCGGGGAATCCAGCAGCCGGCGGACCGCGGCGGCCAGGACCGCCTCCGTGAAGGGCTTGGGCAGGAAGGCGGAATCGGGCAGGTCCGGGGCGTTCTCGGGGTACCCCGAGACGAACAGGGCCTTCACTCCCGGCAGGACGGTCCGCATGCGCTTCACCAAGTCCGATCCGCTCATGATCGGCAGTCCGATGTCCGCCACGATCAGGTCGATCCTTCCGGCGTGGCGCTCGGATACCAGGATGGCTTCCCCGGGATGGGCCGCGGTCAGCACCGAATACCCCCTGCGGGCCAGGGCCCGCTCCATGAGGCTCCGGATCTCGTCGTCGTCCTCCACCACCAGGATCGATTCGGTCCCTTGGTCGACCCGGGCCTCCCGCTCCCGGGAGGATTCCCGGACCGCCTCATACTGGACCCCCGGGAAGTACAGGGAGAAGGACGTGCCCTCCCCTACCCGGGATTCGAGGTCGATGTAGCCGTTCGATTGCTTGACGATTCCGTACACCGTGGCCAGCCCGAGGCCGGTGCCCCCCTCCTTGGCCTTGGTGGTAAAGAAGGGCTCGAAGATCCTCTCGTAATCCGAGGGCGGAATGCCGGTTCCTGTATCCTGTACCGTCAGTACGACGTAGGACCCCTCGGGGATGCGCTCCAAGGAACCCGCCCGGGAGGAATCCAATCCGCAAGGCGTAAGGCGGACCTCGATCTGGCCGCCCTCGGGCATCGCGTCCCGGGCGTTCACGATCAGGTTGAGGATGATCTGCTCCAGGTGGATGGGATCGATGCGGATGCAGGGAAGCCGCTCCCCGTTGCGCAGGATCAGGTGGACGTTCGCGGGCAGGAGCCGTTCCAGCATCCGGTGCATCTCGTCCAGGGCCTCCCGGGGCTGGATCACCTTGGGCTCCATGGGCTGGCGCCGGGAGAAGGCCAACAGCTGACGGGTCAGGGCCTCCGCGCGCTTGACCGCCTTCTTGACACCCTCGACGTCGTCCTGGAGCTTGGGGTTTCCGTGGACCTCCTCCCCGAGCAGGTTGGCGTAGCCCAGGATCGCGGTCAGGATGTTGTTGAAATCGTGGGCGATGCCCCCGGCCAGGCGCCCCACCGCCTCCATCTTCTGGGCCTGCCGCAGGAGCCGCTCGCTTTCCCGCAGGCGCTTTTCCATCATGGATCGGTACAGGGCTATCTCGATGGAGGTCCGGAGCTCCTGCTCGTTGAAGGGCTTCAGGAGGTACCCGAAGGGCTGGGTGATCTTGGCGCGAGCCAGGGTCGGCTCGTCCGCGTACGCGGTGAGCAGGATGACCGGGACCGCCCAGCGGTCCGCCAGCAGGGCGGCGGTCTCCACGCCGTCGAGTTTGCCCTGCAGCTTGATGTCCATGAGGACCAGGTCCGGTTTGAGATCCTCGACCCGGTCCAGGAACTCCTCCCCCGACGGGAGGATGCCCTTGACCGAGTACCCGTTGCGCTCGAGGTACCGCTGGATGTCCAGGGCGACGATGAACTCGTCCTCGACGATGACGATGGCGGCTCCGTCGGCCATGACTTTCCCTTACCGGTCCGTTCCCGCCGGAACGGCGGTCCCGGGGACTCCTTCCCGGAACGCCTCGTCGATGTTGAGGAGGATGACGAACTCGTCCCCCCGCTTGGCGATGCCCTCGATCACCGCCTCGTCCAGCCGGCTGCCCAGGCGCGGCGGCTTCTCGGTGTCCGCGGGGTCCAGGTTGACCACCTCCCGGACCCCGTCGGCCAGCACCCCCACGGTCAGGAGGTCCCCGCCGTATTCGATCTGGAGGATGATGATGCTCGTCCCCTCGGCCAGCTTGGACGGTCCCATGCCGAACCGCATCCGGAGATCCACCACGGGAACCACGCTGCCCCGGTGGTTGATCACGCCGCGCATGTGGGGAGGCGCCTTGGGCACCCGCGTCACGTTCTGCATCTCCAGCACGACTTCCACGCGGGAGACGTTCACCGCGTACTGTTCCTGGCCCAGGAAGAAGCAGAGGTACTCGCCCGTGCGGCCCGACGTTTCCTCCATCCCGGCCCCCTAGTCGATGACCTTCTTGACCACGCCGAGGAGCTTGTCCGCGCTGAAGGGCTTGACGATCCAGCCGGTGGCCCCCGCCTCCTTGCCC